>Ga0335074_10000430_pt1 | contig 60916 bp, 59 predicted proteins | sample Lox_Sample_23_FD_206715 | JGI IMG/M metagenome (GOLD analysis project Ga0335074, IMG submission 206715) | Soil microbial communities from Loxahatchee National Wildlife Refuge, Florida, United States - Lox_Sample_2.3 | ecosystem: Environmental > Terrestrial > Soil > Wetlands | place: USA...
TCATGCGAATCCCCTCCCGAATCTAGGGCTTTACGCCTACAACCACTCCGTGAACGGATTGTTAAAGTCACGCGCCGGAGCGGATGGCGATGCCATTCAGCTCAGCTTTACTCCTTCACCCATCAATGTCATTCCCGCGGAAGCGGAAACCCAGCAGTTCAGCCTATCCGGAATGGTCAGCGCTCTGGGTCCCCGCTTTCGCGGGGATCACTGTTAGTTTGACATATTTTCGGTTTGGCGCGCTCTATTTGCGGCGAAGGAGTTTTGCGTACCAAAGAGACCGAAATGTTTGACGAAGACCTGATTGTCATCCCGCTCGCAACGAGCGCAGGTGGCGTGACCCATGCCCTTGCGCGGCTGGTAAGCGAAGGCTCTGGCGTCTTCGCCGATATGGTGGCGGTGATCCAAGAATGGGAAAGCTGCATAGAAGGGAAACGTGTTTGAAGGAAAGCACTGGATGGACCGAAATCTATCCCGAGTCGGTCTGATAATGTTTGGGGTGGGAGTCTTCCTGCTGGCACTCGGAATAATCGCTGTTTTTGTAGAACTCGTTACCGGCAGCCAGCAATGGCAATTCGGTCCCGGACCCTGGGGTTACCTCAAATCGGTTCTGTACGTTGCGAGGTTTGATTACGGTCTTGGTACGATACTGACGCCAATCGGAGCGGCTTTCTATTGCCTCGGTCGTTTCTTGGAAGTGGGTATTGTGACTATTGTTGGATTTGAAAGAACTCCGCCGTCAGAACTGATCGTGAAAGGTCCAGATGACCAAAACATCGTTTGGATCGGGAAACCCTACAAGAACGCCGTCGACGCGGAATTGGCTCGGCAGGCCTTCTCGCAGAGGATCGGAAAGGCGACCTAAATTTCAAAAATACGTAACTACCTGTCCGCGCAACGTCTCGACAAGCTATGTGGAACGGCGAAATCTCACAATGCGGATACAGATGCGCCGCTTTACCCGGCTCACAAACGCCTTCTCCAAGAAGGTCGAAAACCACGCCCTTTCCGTTGCGCTCCACTACATGCACTATAACATCTGCCGCATTCACAAGAGCCTTCGCGTGACCCCTGCAATGGCCGCTGGCGTGACGGATCACGTTTGGGACATGACAGAGATTGCGGCGCTTATCGCGGCCCAAGAGGCTCCTATGGCGAAGCGTGGGCCTTACAAGAAGAAAGCCGCTTAAATGATTGCGCGCGATATCGGCAATCCAGAATTTATGAGCGAACTCGTCCAATCTTGGCTTGCTTATCAGCGCACAGACGATAAGGAGCTTTTTTGGGCGTTTGACCTGATTTGGGAAAGCGCCGCTGACAATCCGAACGCGACTTTTGAATTTGTTCTAGCTGTGCTGCGCACTCGACCTGAACCAAAAATATTAGCGGTTTTGGCTGCGGGTCCACTTGAGGACGTGCTGGCCAAGAACGGCCCCGCCATCATCGCGCGAGTAGAGGAAGAATCCAGACACTCCCCTGAGTTCCGTAACCTCTTGGGCGGCGTTTGGAAAAACACGATGTCGGACGACGTTTGGCAGCGCGTCCTAAAGGCCGCCCCTAATCGCTGGTAAATTCAAAATGCGTCACTACCCCGCCGCGCCTTCCCTTGCCCCTCCCGCCGCTTTCCTATATACGCCCGCCCCTTATGGCGGCTGCGGTCGCGGGACGCCCTTTTGGGGCGCATGCCGGATGGTCCGGTTTTTCCGCGAGCCAATGCGAGCACGGGCACCCTGCCCTGCCTCGTACCGCAGCCCGGAAAGGGACGTGATGGCTCTTTACGAGCACCTCCTGATCGCGCGCCAGGATATCAGCGCGCAGCAGGTCGACGCGCTGGCGACGCACCTGAAAACCATCGTCGAAGGCGAAGGCGGCAAGGTCGAGAAGCAGGAATATTGGGGCCTGCGCTCGCTCGCCTATCGCATCAAGAAGAACCGCAAGGGGCATTATGTGCTCCTGAACATCAACGCACCCGCCAAGGCGGTGCAGGAGCTGGAGCGGCAGCTCAAGATCAACGAAGACGTGCTGCGCTGCCTGACCGTGAAGGTCGACCAGTTCGAGCAGTCGAATTCCAACAAGGCCCGGCGCGAACGCGAAGGCAGCGATCGCAAGCCCGAAGGCGAAGCACCCACCCAGGAGACTGCGGAATGAGCCAGGCCGGCCAGCGGCGCCCGTTTTTCCGGCGCAAGAAAACCTGTCCTTTCTCCGGCGCGAATGCGCCCCGGATCGACTACAAGGACGTGAAGCTCCTGCAGCGCTTCATCTCGGAGCGCGGCAAGATCGTGCCCTCGCGCATCACGGCGGTTTCCGCCAGCAAGCAGCGCCTGCTCGCGGTCGCGATCAAGCGCGCGCGGTTCATGGCGCTCCTGCCTTACGTCGTGAAATAGGAGCAGACCCATGCAAGTGATTTTGCTCGAACGGGTCGAGAAGCTCGGCCAGATGGGCGATGTGGTGAAAGTGCGGGACGGCTTTGCCCGCAACTATCTCCTGCCCAAGAAGAAGGCGCTGCGCGCCACCGAAGCGAACCGCTCCTATTTCGAGACCCAGCGTGCGCAGCTCGAAGCGCGCAACCTGGAGCGCAAATCCGAAGCGAAGACCGTCGCGGAAAAGCTCGAAGGCAAGACCTTCACGCTGTTGCGCCAGGCCGGCGACCGCGGCCAGCTTTACGGCTCTGTCTCGCCGCGCGACATCGCGGACATTGTGACCGCAGGCGGTTTCAATATCAGCCGTACGCAGGTGCCGCTCGACAAAGCCATCAAGACGATCGGCCTGTTCCCGGTTTCCGTTGTCCTGCATCCCGAAGTCCGCGTGCATGTCACGGTCAATGTGGCGCGGACCGCGGACGAGGCCGAGCGTCAGGCCCGCGGCGAGGATGTGCTTGCCGAGCAGACCCCTGAAGAAGAAGCGGCGCAGGCCGCGTCCGAGCTGTTCGAAGAGGGTGCGGGGCCGGTCGAAGAGGAAGCCGAAGCGGCAAAATAGGATTTGCTGTATTATACGCTCTGAGCGCCGGGCCGCTCTGGCCCGGCCCTATTGGGAGCACCGGCATGTCCGCCGTCACCGACCTGAAGCGCGTTACGGTTCCCGAGATCCGCGGCCACAAGGGCGCGAAACCTGTCGTGTGCCTGACCTGCTACCACGCCCACACCGCGCGGCTGCTCGACGAGCATGTCGATGTGATGCTGGTCGGCGACTCGCTCGGCATGGTGATGCACGGGATGGAAACGACGCTTGGCGTCACCCTTGACATGATGATCGTGCACGGCAAGGCGGTGATGCGCGGGTCGCGGCACGCGCTCGTCGTCGTCGACATGCCGTTCGGCTCCTACGAGGAAAGCCCGCAAATTGCGTTCCGCAACGCGGCGCGGGTGATGCAGGAGACCGGCTGCGGCGCGATCAAGCTCGAAGGGGGCGCACGCATGGCGGAGACAGTCCGCTACCTCGCGCAACGCGGCGTCCCGGTGATGGCGCATATCGGGCTCACGCCGCAAATGATCCAGGTGATGGGCGGGTTCAAAACCCAGGGCCGCATAGAGGCCGAATGGCCCGCCATCGAGGCGGATGCCGAGGCCGTGGCCGAAGCGGGCGCCTTCGCTGTCGTCCTCGAAGGCATGGCCGAGCCTTTGGCAGCCCGGATCACGCGGCAAATCCCTATTCCCACCATCGGCATCGGCGCGTCGGCGGAATGCGACGGCCAGATCCTCGTGCTGGAAGACATGTTGGGCCTGAACCCCAAGCCGCCGAAATTCGTCCGCCAATATGCGAGCCTCGGCCCGGATATCGAGACGGCCGTGAAGTCCTATGCCGCCGATGTGCGGGCGCGGCGCTTCCCGGGCGCGGAAAATGTCTACGGGATGAAGCGCGCCGGATGACGCGTCCTTATGTTGTCACGCCCGTCCGGCCGGGCTAAATCATCCTCCACCGTACAGGCCCGGGCGTAGGCTTGGCGGAGCGGGCGGCACGCAAGCCGCCTTCGTTCCGGACCTTATTGGCAATCGAGCGGGCGCCAAGTCGCCGCGCAGAGGATCGTTTCAGTGTCCGACATATTCCGCGAAGTCGAGGAAGAAGTACGCCGCGAGCAATACGAAAAGCTCTGGCTGAAATATCGCGACCATGTGATCGCGGCTGCGTCGCTCGTCATCATCGGCGTTGCGGGATTCCAGCTCTATCGCGTGTACGAATTGCGCGAGACGGAAAAGGCTTCGGTCGCTTACGAAGCAGCGAGCCAGCTGCTGGAGTCCAACCAGCCGCAAGCGGCGGAACCGCAATTCGCGGCGCTGGCGAAATCAGCGCCATCCGGTTACGCGCGACTCTCGCAACTTGCCGAGGCCGACGCGTTGTTTGCTGCCAACCAGCACAATGCCGCGATCAGCCTGTACAAACAGATCGCCAACGACAACGATCCGTATTTCTCCGCCGTGGCCCGGTTGCACGCGGCATGGACGGTCGTGGACGGCGCGCCGAAATCGGAAGTGCAGACGCTGCTCGGGCCGCTGACCGATCCCGGCAGCGCCTGGCACGATCTCGCGCAGGAAATTCTGGCCTATGCCGATCTCCGCGAAGGCAATGCGGCGGAGGCGCTGAAATCCTATCGGCAGCTGGCAGCCGACCCGAAAGCGCCGTCGTCATTGCACGTCAGGGCGAGCGCGATGGTGCGCTTTCTGAACGGCGGCGGCGCGATCACTTACGGGCATGTGCCGCCGCCGCCGAAGACGGCCTCGCCGATATTGCCGTCGCCCGCCGGTCCCAAATCTCCGCCGTCGGCACAGTCGGCGCCGACGCCATCTGCACCCGCCGCTCCCAAGGGTTCTCAGCCTCGATGAAATTTCATGCCTTGCGCGCAAGTCTTTGCGTCGCGTGCCTGCTCGCCCTCGCCGGCTGCGATACGGTGGACCAGATGTCCGACACGGTGTCCGGCTGGTTTACCGGAACGCACAAGAAGTCGGGTCTCAAGGGCGAGCGAATCTCGGTCATGGCCGAGGACACGTCGGTCAAGCCAGATCCGGACCTTGCGAAAACGGACGTGGTTCTGCCGCCGCCTTATATCAACAAGGAATGGCCGGAGCCCGGCGGTTATGCCGCCAACGCCATGTATCACCTCGCCGCGAAGGGGCCGCTGCGTCCCATCTGGCAGGTCGATACCGGCAAGGGGTCCGACGACGATTCGCGATTGACGGCGCCGCCGATCGTGGCCGATGGCCGCGTCTTCGTGCTCGACTCCGAGGCGCATGTCTATGCCTTCGATGCGCGCGACGGCAAACCGCTGTGGGACAGGAATCTTGCGCCGCGGGGACCCGAGGACGAATTCTGGGATGTGTTCGGCTGGTTCGCACCCGACATGGCCATCGACCCCTCGAAGGGATTCGGCGGCGGCACGGCGTTTGATTCCGGCAAGTTGTTTGTGACCACCGGCTTCGGCGACGTCTTTGCGCTCGATGCGGCGACGGGCAAGCAGCTGTGGAAGTCCGATCTCGAAGTGCCCATCGTCAACGCGCCGGTGGCGATCGGCGGCCGGGTGTTTATTTCTTCGGAAGATAATCATTTCGTCGCGCTCGCCCAAAGCGATGGGCGCACCTTGTGGGATCACCAGGGCATTTCGGAATCGGCGGGTATCCTCACCAGCACCAGCGTCGCGGTGGCCGGCGACACCGTGATCGTGCCTTACACGTCGGGCGAGCTTTATGCGCTGCGCATCGACAACGGCACGCCGGAATGGAATGACATGCTGACCAAGTCCGGCAATGTCACCGCGCTTTCCGAGCTCGACGATATTGCCGGCCGTCCGGTGATCGATCGCGATATGGTTTTCGCCATCAGTCATTCCGGTGTCATGGCGGCCATCAACATCAACACCGGCGACCGCGCATGGACGCGCGATGTCGGCGGCATCCAGACACCCTGGGCGGCGGGCGATTACGTCTATGTGCTGACGACGGACGGTCAGGTTCTGTGCCTCCAGCGCAAGGACGGCAAGGTCCGGTGGCTTCACCAGATGCCGCGCTGGGAAGATCCCAAGGACAAGGACACGGCGATCATCTGGTCCGGGCCGCTGCTGGTTTCGGACCGGCTGATACTTGTGTCTTCGAACGGCAAGGCGGTGTCGCTCTCGCCCTATACGGGCGACCTGCTCGGCCGGGTGGATATTCCCGACGGCACCTATATTCCTCCCGTCGTGGCGAACGGCACGCTCTATCTGCTGACGAACAGCGCGCAGCTCGTCGCCATGCGCTGACCTCGCGCGGGCGTGGTATAATGACTTTGCCCGCAATCGTTATCGTCGGCCGGCCGAATGTCGGCAAATCGACCCTGTTCAACCGGCTCGCGGGCCGCCGCGCGGCGATCGTGCACGATACGCCCGGCGTGACGCGCGACCGGCAGGAAACACTCGTCCAGGCGGGCGATTTCGTCTTCCGGCTGGTGGATACGGCGGGCTTCGACGAGGCCGAAACGGGAAGCCTCGCGGCGCGCATGACCGAACAGACGCTCGCCGCCGTCAAATCCGCGGATGTTTGTCTGTTCCTGATCGATGCGCGCGCGGGCGTGACCGCCGGCGACGACACTCTCGCCGATGCGATACGCCGCGCGGGAAAGCCCGTTGTCGTCGCCGCCAACAAGAGCGAGGGCCGCACCGCAGATATGTCCGACGCGCTGCGCTGGGGCTTCGGCGAACCGGTCGACATTTCGGCCGAACATGGAATCGGCATCGGCGATTTGTTTGAAGCGCTCGCGCCACTGCTCGCGAAAGCCGAAGCGGCAGAGCCGGCTACCGATGAAACAGTGCAGCCGCTGAAGCTCGCCATTGTCGGCCGTCCGAATGTCGGCAAGTCGAGCCTGTTCAATGCGCTCCTGGGCGAGGAGCGCGTGCTGACTGGGCCCGAAGCGGGGATCACGCGCGATTCGATTGCCGTCGCCTTCGAAGCGGAAGGCCGCGAAATATTGCTGCACGATACCGCCGGCATGCGCAAACGCGCGCGCGCGGCGGGGCAACAGCTCGAACAACTCGCGATCGGCAGCGCGCTGACCGCGATCCGCTTCGCCGAATGCGTGATCGTCGTCATCGACGCGATGCAGGCTTTCGAGAAACAGGATCTCGCGATTGCCGATCTCGTCGTGCGCGAAGGCCGCGCGGTCATATTCGCGATCAACAAATGGGACCTCATCGAGGATCGCGCGGGCGCCATCACCGCGCTGAAGAAAGAACTGGACCGTCTCCTGCCGCAGATTGCCGGCGCACCGCTGGTTGTTATTTCCGCCCGCACCGGCGAAGGAATTTCGCGGCTGATACCGGCGGTGCTCGACGCCGACCGCGCCTGGAACAGCAGGATTCCCACCGCCGCGCTGAACCGGTTTCTCGAGCACGCGGTCGAGCGCCATCCGCCGCCGGCGGTCCGCGGCCGGCGCATCCGCATCCGCTACATGACCCAGCCCAAGGCGCGGCCGCCGAATTTCGCGCTGTTCGGCACCCAGCTTAACGCGCTGCCGGAGAGCTGGATGCGTTACCTCGCCAACGAACTCCGCTCGCGCTTCGACCTCGCCGGCAGCCCGATCCGGTTTTCGCTGCACAATTCGAAGAACCCCTATGCCGGAGGATGAAACAGGGCGCCAACCGACCTATCTTTTCAGCTCGAACACGACGCCATTGTCGCCTTTGCCGCCGAAGGCTGTGGTTCCGTACATGTCGCCGTGCATGCCGAGGAGCAGGCCGGCGGCAGGGTAGCTTCCCCGGCCGTTGGAGAAGGCGTAGAGGATCTTTTCGCGGCCCTTGGCGGTCACTTCGAAGATCGTCCCGCAACCGCTGCCCTGCTTCCTGCAGCCGGTTCCGCCTCCGTACGGGGTGGTCCCGTACAGATCGCCGGCTTCATCCATGACGACTCCGGCGAGCGGCAACTCTCCGTCTGAACCGGCCTGAAAGGAATGCAGTATGGTTTCCGAGCCGTCGGGAGTTAGTTTGAACACCGTCCCATAGTCTGCAGCGCCGCAAGCCTCTGTGGTGCCATAAAAGTTCCCTGCGCCATCCGTAATCAGGCCCGCCATTGGAAGGCAGCCGTCGGTGTCGCCCTGAAAGTCATAGAGAATTGTCTCGGTACCGTCCGGCGCGACTTCGAACACCGTGCCGCAGCCGCCGTCACAGTTGGCGGATCCGCCGCCATCGCTCGTCGTGCCGAAGAGATTGCCCGAGCCGTCCATGATCAAGCCGCCTTCGGGCTCCGAACCGTCTTCGCCACCCAGGAACGTATGAAGCACGGTCTCGCCGCCCGCAGCCGAAACCTCGAAGACGACACCGCAGCCTGGGCCGCCGCATCCGCCCGTTTCGCCGCCGTAAGCCGCCGTTCCGAACAGATTCCCATTGGTGTCACTGACGAGATTTCCGACAGGAGCACTTCCGTCGTCGGCACCCTGAAAAGCGTAAAGCACGCTTTCCGCGCCGCCTGGAGCGAGTTTGAATACCGTTCCGTAGCCGTCATCGCTGTTGCAAATACCGCCGCTTGCTGTTGTTCCGTAAAGATTATCGTCCGCATCGCTTATTACACCGCCAGCAGGCCAAGCACCGTCGCAACCGCCGGCGAACGCGTGCAGAACCGTCTCGGTCCGGCCGTTCAAAACTTCAAACACGGTACCGCAGCCATAACGCGTTCCTTCGAAGCAACCGGTCTCACCTCCGCCGACGAATGTTGTTCCGTATAGAGTCCCCCCGCCGTCCGCGAGCAGTCCGGTCCGTGGAGCGCTGCCGTCCGTTCCGCCTTCAAACTTGTGCAGAATTTTTTCCTTCCCGCTTGCCGGAGTGGAAACAATCACTGCAACGGTTGTTAACACAATTGCTGAAATCGCTGCGAAATTTCAAAGACCGGATTTGACGGACATTGGTACCCCCAATTTGCAGATTGCGCGCATGGTATACCCGCCTGGACCGATGCGCAATCGGCGCGCAAGCCTAATGCGGCTTGACGTAGGGGGCAAACGAGTTACGGTCGAGGATGTCTGTACTAAGGGGCGGGGCAACCTCGGCATAATTCCAGAGAGATATCTGCGGCGGTTGCTTGGAGATGAATGCTCCGCAGCGGCGGTTGGGCTTGCGGCGGTTTTGGGCGTGTCGCGCACAGCGACATAACGGTGGGGCAAGAAATGAGACTATCCGGTCTTATTGTTGGAATCATTGCGGCGATTGGCTTTGTAGTTCCTGTTATTTGGGGGCCGGCTCAATCGAGCACAACAGTTCTCGGCCTAAACTGCATAGGCGTGGCGACCTCTCCTTATTATTGCCAGGGCGGCAGCCATAACAGCCTGCGCAACAACGCGAACGCCGGATACAACAATGCGACAGTTGCCGGGGCCGTAGCGCCATCCGATGGCGAATTTGCCTGCGTCGGCATCGGCGCCGCGCTCGGTCTCGGGGTCGACTCAGCCGACGATATCGCGTGCACCACAAGCTACGCGGACTGGAGCATCGAATTCTACGATCTCAAGACCAAGACGGGGACAAAACAGACCTTGCCGGGCGCTACCGGCGTCTTCTTCGACGGCGGCGACGTGCAGTTCGATCCCATCAATGATTTGTTCCTCATCGACCAGCCTATGTGCAGCGACGGCGGCGGCAGTTGCGTCTATGCCTACACGCCCCAGGGACAGATGGTCGAAGTCGTGGCCGGATTGGCGGACTTCGGGCACATCGCACTCAATCCGGGCACACGGACAGGTTTCATGCTCGCCGGCGCACTCGGAAACGAGCTGCAGTCCTTCAGCTACTGAGCCAGATCGTACGAGACTCAGAAATTCGTCACTCCGAATGCACGGCCTGCGACGACGCCGCGCCGTCCTGCGAGGCGATGACGACCGTTTTTATATTCACGAACTCATGTATCCCGAAGCTCGACAGCTCCCGGCCGTAGCCGCTTTCCTTGATGCCGCCGAAGGGCAGTTTCGGGTTCGACTCCACCGGCGCGTTGACGAAGACGAGGCCGGATTCCATCTGTTCCGATGCGAGCTTTTCGCCGCGCGCGAGATCGCGGGTGAAGATGCCGCCGCCGAGACCGAATTCGGAGTCATTCGCGAGGCGGATCGCGTCCCGTTCGTCGCGCGCGGAAATGATCGCCGCCACCGGACCAAAGATTTCCTCGTCATAGGCCGGCATGCCTTTTCGTACATTGGTCAGCACGGTGGGCGGATAGAACGCGCCCTTGCCGGACGGGATTTCTCCGCCGAGAAGGCAATGCGCACCAAGCACGACGCTTTCGCGCACCTGCCTGTGCAGGCCATCGCGAAGATCGTGTCGCGCCATGGGACCGAGCGTCGTTGTTTCATCCAGCGGATCGCCCATCCTGGCCTTCGCCATTTCCGAAACAAGTGCGCGCTCGAATTCCGCGCGGCGGCTTTCGATGACGATGAAACGTTTGGCGGCGATGCAACTCTGCCCGCCATTGACGAGCCGGCCTTTCGCGCCCTGCGCCGCGGCAAAACCAATGTCGGAATCCTCCAGCACCAGATAGGCGTCACTGCCGCCCAGTTCGAGCACGCATTTCTTGAGGCAGCGGCCGGCTGCGCCGGCGACCGCGCGGCCCGCGCCGGAACTGCCCGTCAGCGAAACGGCACGTACCAGCGGATGTTCGATCACATGTTCGACCGCCTTGTTGCCGATGACGAGCGTGCGGAACAAATGTTCGGGAAAGCCTGCGTCGCGGAACAAGCGTTCGAGCGCGATCGCGCAGCCCGAAACATTTGCGGCATGTTTCAGCACGCCGGCATTGCCGGCCATCAGCGCGGGCGCGGCGAAGCGGATCACCTGCCAGAAGGGAAAGTTCCACGGCATCACCGCGAGCAGCACGCCCAAGGGATTGAACACAACGCACGCCTTGCGGCCGCCATCGAGCTCCACCGGCTGCGGCGCGAGAAACTTCTGCGCATGCTCTGCATAGAAATTGCAGCCGACCGCACATTTTTTTGCTTCGGCGATGCCGTCGCGGATGGGCTTGCCCATTTCGGTCGCCATCAGCCGGCCATATTCTTCCGCGCGGGCATCGAGCAGAGACGCGGCGCGGCGCATATGTTCGGCGCGACGGGCGAAATTCGTCCCGCGCCACGCCAGATATGCACGCTGGGCGTTCTCGATGGCTGCGTCCACTTCGTCGCGCGTCATTTCATGGTGGCGCCGCTCGGTCTCGCCGGTGAACGGATTTACGGTTTCCATCGCGCTTCAACCTGCCTCGATCAACGCGCCCCTCATGCACCAGCGAAGACGGGGCGTAAAGCGGGTCCGGCAGCCGGGGGCCTGGCCGCGTTCGAAATCCCGGAACCGCTTAAACCATTCGCCGTTAGGACTGTCGCGGGGGAATACCTGGAGGCAAAAATGGCAAATTTCCTGCGTCCCCTGAGTCGCTCAAGCCTGCCATCGACGGGCGACAATGACGGCTTCTTCAACATGTGGCGCGACATGGACCGCATGCTGGACGATTTCGCGCGCGGCATGCACATGCCAGCGGCCGCAAGAGAAGCCGGCATCATCAATCCCGTCGTCGATGTCAGCGAAAGCGACAAAGGATTCGAGGTCAAGGCCGAACTCCCGGGCGTCGAGGAAAAGAACATCGATGTGGAATACAGCGATGGCATCCTCTCGCTCAAGGCGGAGCGCAGCTTCGAAAAGGAAGAGAAAGAGAAGCGGTATCATTTGATGGAGCGCTCCTACGGCACCTTCATGCGCCGCTTCCGTCTTCCCTTCGATGCGGATCCGAACAAGGTCGAAGCGTCGTTCGAGAACGGAGTGTTGCGCATCTTCGTGCCGCGCCCCGCGGGCGCCAAGGCCCACGCCAAAAAGATCGAACTGAAACCGACGCACCACTGAGGATCGCGTGGCAGTTCCGGCCGAATAAAACAAACGCGGCTGTTACTCTCCTCCCCTCGTTACGCGGGGGAGGAGAGCCACCTGCCCGCTATCGGGCTTATCCTCACGCCCAGTGATAATTGCGCCGTGCGATGAGGGAGTCCGCGCCCGTGGGTCCTCGCGAGCCGGGCTCATAGGGTTCCGGCGTAAGGCCAGTTTCGGCCCAGGCCGCGGCGATGCCATCGATCCAATGCCACGCAGCTTCCACTTCGTCGGCGCGGACGAAGAGCGTGGGGTTTCCGGCGAGCGCGTCGAGAATGAGCCGCTCATACGCGATGCGGCGCCTTTGCGCGCGGAACGCTTCGGTGAGGCTGAGATCCAGCGACAAAGGGCTCAGCCGCATGCCTTCCGCCGTCAGGCCAGGCGTCTTGTTCATCAGCTGCAGCGAGATGCGCTCCTCGGGCTGAAGCGTGATGGTCAGTCTGTTTGGAATGAGATCGCCGTCGCCGAATGCGGAATGGGGCACGCATTTGAACTGGATGACGATCTGTGTGTGCCGGTCGCCGAGCCGTTTGCCGGTGCGCAGATAGAACGGCACGCCTTCCCAGCGCCAGTTCTGCACCTCCGCTTCGATGGCAACGAATGTCTCCGTGTTGCTTTGCGCGCCACCGGCTTCGGCGATGTAGCCGGCATACTGACCGCGCGCGGTCATGCTTGCGGCATCGGCGGGGCCGATAGGCTTGAGCGAACGCAACACCTTGGCCTTCTCATCACGCACCGCGTCGGGATCGAGCCTGGCCGGCGGCTCCATCGCGACGAGGCAGAGCAGTTGCAGCACATGGTTCTGCACCATGTCGCGCAGCGCGCCATAGGCGTCATAATAACTCCAGCGGCCTTCTATGCCGATCGATTCCGCAACCGTGATCTGTACGTGATCGATGCACGACCGGTTCCACAAGGGCTCGAACAGCACATTGGCGAAACGCAGCGCCAGCAGGTTCTGCACCGTCTCCTTGCCGAGATAATGGTCGACGCGGAAGATGCGGCTCTCGTCGAAGCCGCGCGCCAGACAGGCGTTGATCGCGCGGGAGCTCGCAAGATCGTGCCCGATCGGCTTCTCGACCACGATCCGGCTTTGCGGCGTGGCGAGGCCGGCGGCGCGCAAGTTTGCGCAGGCCGCGCTGTAATGCTGCGGGGAGAGCGAGAGGTAATAGACATTGCTTTCGCCCGTCACGCGCGCGAGAGTCTCGAAATCGCCGCGCACACCGGCGTCGATCTTGCAGTAACCGAGCCGTTCTTCGAAGCTGCGCCAGGCTGCATCGTCCAACGTCTCGCCGCGCCCAAGCAGCGTTTCGCGCACCATCGCGCGAAATCTGCTTTCGTCGAGTTCGGCGCGGGCCGCGCCAATGATGCGGAGTCTTTCGTCGAGCAACCCGTCGCGTTCGAGGAAATACAGCGACGGCAGCAGCATCCGCCGGGCAAGGTCGCCCGTCGCGCCGAAGATGATCAGCGTATCCGCCGTCGAATCCATACCCGCCATCCCATGTTAAACGCTCTGCTTCGAGGTCCGTTCATGCGGAAGGAGGATTTGCACGCGGCCGCGACAATGTAGGTTATTACTCCCCGATCAGCTTCAACCACGCGTCTTCGTCCATTACCTGCACGCCGAGTTTCCGGGCTTCGGCGAGCTTGGAGCCGGCGCCGGGGCCGGCGATGACGATGTCGGTTTTCTTCGACACGGAGCCGGCGACTTTCGCGCCCAGCGCTTCGGCGCGCGCCTTGGCTTCGGGGCGCGTCATCTTTTCGAGCGCACCGGTAAACACGACGGTTTTTCCGGCGACGGGCGAGTGGGCGGTTTTCGGCGCGGCGACCGGCTGGATGTCGAGTTCCGGAACGAGATGTTCGAGCGCCTTGCGGTTGTGCGGTTCGTCGAAGAAGTCCTTGATCGCTTCCGCGACCGTCTCGCCAATGCCGCTGATGGAGTCGAGTTCCTCCATCGCCTGGCTGCTTTCCATCGCGGCAAGAAACGCATCGAGCGTATGGAAATTGCGGGCGAGCAACTTCGCCGTCGTCTCTCCGACATGGCGGATGCCGAGCGCATTGATGAAACGGTCGAGCGGAATCTTGCGGCGGCGGTTGATCGCCTCAAACAGATTTGCGGCGCTCTGCTCGCCCCAACCTTCGCGCTTCGCGATGGCCTTCTCGCCAGCGCCATAGCGTTTTTCGAGCCGGAATATATCTGCCGGCTCCCGGATCAGCCCATCTTCGTAAAACGCGGTGATATGTTTGTCTCCGAGCCCCTCGATATCGAACGCGTTGCGCGACACGAAGTGCCGGAGCCGCTCGACGGCCTGCGCGGAGCAAATCAGCCCTCCGGTGCAGCGGCGGGCTGCTTCCGGCTCGCCGGTTTTCTCGTCCACCTCGCGCACGGCGTGACTGTGACAGACGGGACACCTGTCGGGAAATACGAACGGCCTGGCGCCGCGCGGCCGCTTTTCGAGAATGACCCGCACGATCTGCGGAATCACGTCGCCCGCGCGCTGCACCACCACCGTGTCGCCGATGCGCACATCCTTGCGCGCGATCTCGTCTTCGTTGTGAAGCGTCGCGTTCTGCACCACCACACCGCCGACCGTGACGGGCTTGAGCTTGGCGACCGGCGTCAGCGTTCCCGTACGACCGACCTGGATGTCGATGTCCTGCAGAACCGTGTCGGCCTGTTCGGCAGCAAATTTGTGTGCGATCGCCCAGCGGGGGCTGCGCGAGACAAAACCCAGCCGTTCCTGCAGATCGAGGCGGTCGACCTTGTACACGACACCGTCTATGTCATAGCCAAGCGTTGCGCGCCTGGTTTCGATGTCGCGATAGAATGCGAGCAGTTCTTCCGTGGTGCGGCAGCGCCGGATGAGCGGATTGACGCGAAAGCCAAATTTCCTGAACGCGTCCAGCATGCCCGACTGCGTATCTTCGGGAAGTTTGCTTGCTTCGCCCCAGGCATAGGCGAAGAAGTGAAGCGGCCGTCGCGCGGTGATCGCCGGATCGAGCTGGCGCAGCGATCCTGCGGCGGAATTGCGCGGATTGGCGAAGAGCGGCCTGCCCTGCTCCGCCTGGCGCTCGTTCAACGCCGCGAAATCCTTGTGCAGCATATAAACTTCACCGCGCACCTCGAGCACGTCCGGCGCCTTGCCATGCAGCCTTAGCGGGACGTCGCGCATGGTGCGCAGACTTGCGGTGACATCTTCGCCTTCGACCCCGTCGCCGCGCGTGGCGCCTTGTACAAAGATGCCATCCTCGTAACGAAGACTTGCCGAGAGGCCGTCGATCTTGGGTTCGGCCACGAACGCAAGTTCGGCGTCCTCCTTCAAGCCGAGGAACCGCCGCACCCGCGCGGCGAAATCGACCACGTCGCCGTCCTCGAACGCATTGTCGAGCGACAGCATCGGCACGCGATGGACGACCTTCGCGAATTTCTCGGAGGGCTTGGCACCCACACGAAGCGAGGGCGAATCCGGCCGGACGAGTTCGGGATAGCGCGCCTCGATCGCCGCGTTCCGCCTGCGCAGCTCGTCATATTCCGCGTCGGAGACCGTGGGCGCATCTTCCTGGTAATAACGCCGGTCATTCACCGCTATCTCTTCCGCCAGCCGCGCCAACTCCTGCTTTGCCTGCGCGGGTGTAAGTTTGTCGACCGGCTTTGGCGTGCTCATGACTGCACCATGGAGATACGGATGGAAAGTGATCTTACACGGAGCCACGGAGACACGGAGGGCGCCCGCTTGAAGCTGTCGAGTAAATGGCCGAATGATATTCGCGCGCCTTCGGCGCGCACCAGCCTCTGGTCAACACTAACACGATTCATTGTCACGATTGTCTGACTCCGCGTCTCCGGGGCTCTGCGTGCGATTCCTTCTTTCCGCCTGGCACATCGCGAGGGCTTTTCGTCTTTGCCGCAATGTGGGCCTCGGCAAGCAAACGTCGGGCGGCGGCACGGGCTTCCTCGGTGACGGCTGCGCCAGCGAGCATGCGCGCCAATTCTTCGACACGTTCCGCTTCCGACAAAAGTTCGACTCTTGTACGGTCGCGCGTTCGCGTGATGCGGAAATGCCGCTCGGCGCGCGCCGCCACCTGCGGCGAATGCGTGACGAGCAACACCTGAGTCGAACGCGCCACACGCTGCAGCCTCTCGCCTACCGCATCGGCCACCGCGCCGCCGACGCCACGATCCACTTCGTCGAACACGAGCGCCGCCGGCGGACTTGTCTCGGCGAGCGCGACTTTCAGCGCCAGCGAGAATCGCGCGAGTTCGCCGCCCGAGGCGATTTTCGCGAGCGGTCCGAAACCCGCGCCCTCGACCGTCGCCACTTCAAAACTCACGCGTTCGAGGCCGTTGGCGTTTCCGTCTTCGCCCAGAGGTTCCAACGTCGCCCGGAATTTTGCATGGCCGAGCTTGAGCGGCGCAAGCTCGCGCGCCACCGCCTTTTCCAGTTTCTCCGCCGCAATCCGCCGCGCAGCGCTCAGCCGGCGAGCAGCTTCCAGGTAATTATCACGCGCATGCGCCGCCGCCGCCGAAAGCGATTTGAGTTTGGCATCTCCGCCGGAAACCGTATTGAGCTTCGCCTGACATTCGGCAAGGAGCCGCGGCAATGCGTCGGCCTGCACGGCATATTTGCGCGCGGCGGCTCGCAGGCCAAACAACCGCTCTTCTTTCCGCTCCAGAGAATTCGCATCGATCCTAACTTGCGATGTGAGCGCATCGAGTTCACGGCGCGCATCTTCTGTCAGCGCAAAGGCCTGATCGAGCGCGGCCTCCACGGCCTGCACGCGCGCACGCGCCTCGGGCGGCAGCCTCGCGAGCCGCTTCATCGCGGTTGCAAGGGCCGACTCTGCGCCCTTGCTGCCGGAGAGAAGTTCACACGCAGTTGAAATATCCTCGGCGATCCGGCTCGCGTTCATCAGCAACGCCCGCTCATTCGCAAGCTGCGCCTCTTCGCCCTCTTGCGGAGCCAGCGCAGAGAGTTCGTCAACAGCATGGCGCAGGAACTCGGCCTCTCGCGAAACCGCTTCCGCCGTGCGGCGCAGCTCATCGATTTCCGCCCGAAGGTCTTCGAGATTTTGATATTTCACGGCGACTTCGGCTGCGAGTGCCGCGTGGCCACCAAACGTATCAAGCAGCACGCGATGCGTCGCGCTGTCGAACAGCCCGCGATCGTCCGACTGGCCGTGTATTTCGACCAGATCGCTTCCGAGATCGCGCAGCAGCGCGACGCCGATCGGCTCGTCGTTCAGAAACGCGCGCGTGCGCCCGTCGCCCGAAAGAACGCGGCGCAGGATGACCTCGCCATCGACCGCAAACCCGTTGTCCGCGATCAGCGCACGCGCCTCGTGCTGCTCCGGAAGATCGAAAATCGCCGTCGCCGAACCTTGCGCCGCGCCGCTTCGTACGCTCGAACGCGCCCCGGCGCGCGTCCCCGTCGCGAGTCCCAGCGCATCGAGCAGGATGGATTTTCCCGCGCCCGTCTCGCCCGTCAGCACATTGAGCCCGCCCGCAAAATCGAGCGACACATCCTCGATAAGCACGAGATCGCGGATTTTGAGGGTGGCGAGCATGCCGACGGGTCACTTGAGCGGCCGATTCGGACTGTAATTCGCCGTGCGGCACGGCGAAAGGAGTCGTGGCTCGCCTCCCTTACGTCTTCGTCTTCGCTTTCCTTTTCGCCGGTTTCGCGCGCTCCAGAACCACGCGGTAGCCCTGATACGGTTCCTGCCGCAGGAACCGGGCGACGCGGGTGATGGTGGCGAGGCTGCCGCCGGTCCGGTCGTGGATTTCGCGATAGGAAAGCTCGCCCTCCTCGAGCAGCCGCGCGATCTTCCAGCGCTCGGACAACGCCGCAATTTCCGCCGGCGTACACAGATCGAGCAGGAAGAGCCTGCATTCCTGCGCGGTCTTAAGCTCGAGAAACGCCTCGCAAAGCGCATCGAGATCGCCGGCGCGACCGGCATTGGCGGCCGCGCGGTTTCCTGCCGTTTTCATCACGGTCTCCCGCCCCTTGATTTTTCGTATTGTCATGCTATTGTTCTATCATGATAGAACAGCAGATCGAAAGAGATTTCTGCAAGACGGCGCGCGCCGCGGCCGACCGCGTCCGCATCGCGGCCCAGAAATCCGGCCGCCTGGCCGAGGACAGCATTGCCCTGCTGCGCAATTGCGGCCTCCACGTGGATCGCAGCAAGGACCAGCTGTTCTGCCGGATCAAGGAACTGCCGATCGACCTGCTGCTCGTGCGCGACGACGACATTCCGGGCTTTGTCAGCAGCGGCATCTGCGATCTCGGGATCGTGGGCGAAAACGTGTTCGCCGAAATGAGGGAAGCCGGCAATGGCAGCTTCGCGGCCGAGATCGTCGAGCGGCTTGGGTTTTCGCGCTGCCGGCTCGCCATTGCTGCGCCGGAAGACGCAGGCATAACAACGATTTGCGGGCTCGACGGAGCAACCATCGCGACATCTTATCCGAATCTTCTGAAGCAATTTCTACGCAGCAACGGTGTATCGGCCAAGACCCTCGTCATGACCGGCTCGGTCGAAGTCGCCCCGCGCCTCAGAATCGCCGACGCCATTTGCGACATCGTCGCGTCCGGCGCGACTCTCGCCGCGAACGGACTTCAGGAACTCGCAGTCGTGCTGCGCAGCGAAGCCCTTCTCATTCGCTCGGCGCAGCGCCTGTCGGCCGTGAAAGAAGAAACCGCGCACCGGCTGCTCGAGCGCATGCGCGGCGCGCTGCTTGCCGAGGACAGCAAATACATCATGCTCAATGCGCCGCGCGCAGCCGTGGAACAGATTTCACGGCTTCTGCCCGGTTGCGATGCGCCCACGGTTGTCGATCTGAACCGGGAGGACATGGTCGCAATTCACGCCGTCTGCAAGGAAGCGGTGTTCTGGGAAACGATGGAACAAATCCGTGCGGCAGGCGGCCGGGCGATCCTGGTGATGCCAATCGAAAAAATGCTGGCGTGAGTTGGCCGACAACATCATGCGGACGATCATCTGGAACGAAATCTCGGAAGCGGAGCGTCTTCAGGCCCTGAAACGGCCGGTCCGCAACGATGAAACAGTGCGGCGCGACCGCGTCGCATCGATAATCCGCGACGTAAAGGAGCGCGGCGACGACGCCGTAAGGGATTATTCCAGAACATTCGACGGCTTCGAAGGCGGGGATTTCCGCGTTCCCATTTCGGAGATCGCAGCAGCTCCGATGCGAATCGATGCGCAACTGCGCGACGCGCTCGAAAGCGCGATTGCAAATCTCACCGCCTTCCACGAAGCGCAACTGCCGGAGGACATCCGCGTCGAAACAATGCCCGGTGTGGTTTGCGAACTTTACTGGCGTCCGTTGGAGAGCGTGGGCTTCTACGTGCCGGGTGGAACGGCGCCGCTGTTCTCTTCTCTCCTGATGCAGGCAATTCCTGCCCGCCTTGCCGGCTGCCCTTACAGTGTTCTTTGCACGCCGCCGCAGCGCGACGGCAAAATTCATCCGGCGATTCTGGCCGCCGCCGGTCTGTGCGGCGTCGCCAACATCTTTGCGGTCGGCGGCGCGCAGTCCATCGCGGCGATGGCCTATGGCACCGCCACGATTCCTAAAGTCGACAAAATATCCGGACCTGGCAATGCGTTTGTGACTTTGGCCAAACAGCTGGTGGCGCAAGACCCATACGGCGCTGCCATCGATCTTCCGGCTGGCCCATCCGAAGTCATGGTCGCAGCCGGCAATTCCGGCCGGCCGGATTGGATCGCGGCAGACCTGCTCGCACAGGCCGAGCATGGCGAGGATGCCCAGGCGCTGCTTGTTACAACAAGCGAATCGCTCGCCGCTTCCGTTCAAAGAGAAGTCTGCGCGCAGGCGGCGCGCCTGCCGCGACGCGCTATCGTGGAAAAAAGCCTCGCCGGCGCGCGCATCCTCGTCGTTCCCGATATGCAAGCGGCGATCGGCGTCGTGAACCGCTACGCGCCGGAGCATTTGATCCTGCACGATGACGATGCAGAAACCTGGCTTCCGCAAATCCGGCACGCCGGTTCGATCTTTCTCGGCCGCTGGTCTCCGGAAACCGCCGGCGATTACGCCAGCGGAACAAATCACGTTCTGCCGACTGCGGGCTTCGCGCGCGCCCATGGCGGCTTGAGCGTATTCAGCTTCCTGAAAAGCATGACAGTACAGCGGCTGAATCCCGAGGGCTTGCAACGCCTCGGGCCGTCGCTCGTCGCGATGGCCGAAGCCGAAGGTCTGCGGGCACACGCCGACGCGGTGACCATTCGGATGGACGCGGCATGAACTGGCTCGATGAACTTATAAGACCGGACCTGCGGTCTTTCGCGCCTTATCGTTCTGCACGCAGCGAAAGCGGCGGCTTCGCCGAAGGTATCGGCATCGACGCCAATGAGTTTCCCTGGCCGCCGTTCAGTCCGGTGGCCTTGCGGTGGAAACCCAACCGGTACCCGGAGGCACAACCCAAACATTTGCTCCGGCGTCTCGCGGCGATATGGAGTATCGCGGCCGATTGCATCCTGCTCGGCCGCGGCAGCGACGAGGGAATCGACACGCTGCTGCGTTTGTTTTGTCGCGCCGGCCAGGATCAGGTGCTGATCTGTCCGCCGACTTACGGGATGTACAAGATTGCGGCCGCCGTCCAGGGCGCAGATGTTCTCGAAGTACCTCTCACGCAGGAATGGCAGCTGAATGTCGAAGCCATAGTCGATGCCTGTACAGCCGCGACAAAGCTGATCTTCATTCCCTCGCCCAACGCGCCGATGGGCCATCTGATGGCGCGCGCGGACATACTTTCATTATGCGCGGCGCGGGCCGGCAAGAGCCTTGTCGTTGTGGACGAAGCCTATATCGAATTCGCGCCCGATCCTGCGGGAATGCTTCGCGAACTGGCGGCCAATCCCAATCTCGTTATTTTGCGGACGCTTTCCAAGGCGCATGCGCTGGCGGGCGAGCGGATCGGCGCGGTCATCGCCGCACCATACCTGATCGCGAAATTACGAAACATTCTGGCGCCGTATCCGCTGTCGCAAAGCAGCATCGGCGTGGCGCTGGACGCGCTGGGACCGAACGGCCTTATCCAGAACGCCGAGCGGCGGCGCCTGCTGGTATCGGAGCGCGGGCGCCTGGCGCAACTGCTGCCGCAATCGCCATGGATCGAAAGCGTATATCCGAGCGTCGCCAATTTTCTTCTGGTTCAAACAGGGAATTCCGGGGCGCTCGTCCTGCATCTGCAGCAATCGGGGATCCTTGCCCGCGACCGCGATCGCGACGTCCCAAGAACCGTGCGCCTTTCGATTGGAACGCCGGAAGAGAATGATCTCGTTCTGCGCGCGCTCGAGATTGAACCCGCGCCGAAGATGCGCCCGGCCAGGAGGCTGTTCAGTACCAGGCGTGTAACAAAAGAAACGACCATCGACGTCACCGTCGATCTCGACGCGCAGAACTTCCTGGCCGTGGACACCGGCATCGGCTTTTTCGATCACATGCTGTCGCAACTCGCCGCGCATGGCGGTTTCGGCCTGGAATTGCACTGCAATGGCGACCTCGAAATCGACCAGCATCACACCATCGAGGACTGTGCGCTCGCGCTCGGCGAAACGCTGAAAAGCGCGCTTGGCAACAAGGCCGGAGTCGCGCGTTTCGGTTTCACCGCGCCGCTCGACGAAGCGCTGGCGCAGGTTACGGTCGATCTGTCGGGCCGGCCTTATCTCGTTTTCACCGGTGTGCTGCCCGCGGAAAAAATCGGCGAAATGAGTTCCGAAATGGTGCCGCATTTCTTTCGTTCGCTGGCGACCGCGCTGGCGGCCACCGTTCACATCAGGATCGACGGTGCAAATACGCACCACATGACGGAAGCGGCCTTCAAAGCTGCCGGGCGCGCCTTGCGGCAGGCGTTTCGCCGCGAAGACGACACGGCCATACCTTCGACCAAGGGTGTGTTGTGATCGCCGTCATCGACAGCGGAGTCGCCAATCTCGCATCCGTTCTCGCGGCGCTTTCGCGGCTCGGCGCGAGCATGCAGGTAACGACAAATCCGGAACTGGTACGAGAGGCGGACCGTATCGTCATACCCGGCGTGGGTGCCGCCGCGGCGGCCATGGAAGAACTGCGCAGGAACGGACTTGTTGAAGTCTTGCGCGCGGCGCAACAGCCGGTCCTGGGCATCTGTCTTGGCATGCAGCTTCTCTTTGCCCGTTCGGATGAAGGCCAGGGCGTCGAATGTCTCGGCGTCATTCCCGGCCGAATAAGAAAGCTCGAAACCACGCCATTGTTTCCGGTTCCGCATATGGGCTGGAATAACATTCGCTTCGACGGAGATGCCCATCCCTTGCTGCGGGGCATTGCCGACAGCAGCTTCATGTATTTCGCGCACAGCTTTGCCGCGCCCATGCTCGATTGTGCCGTTGCCTACGCCGAATATGGAGAACGGTTCGGCGCCATTGTCGCGCAGGATAATTTCTTCGGCTGCCAGTTCCATCCCGAACGTTCGGGTCCCGTGGGTCTCAAATTGATCGAAAACTTTCTGGACCTGTGACATGAAAATCATTCCGGCCATCGATCTCAGAAACGGCCAGTGCGTGCGGCTGACGCAGGGCGATTTCGCGCAAACCAAAATCTACGAAGACGATCCCGTGCTGCAGGCGCGGCGTTTTGCGGAGACCGGCGCGGAATGGCTTCATATCGTCGATCTCGACGGCGCGCGCGAAGGGAACAGCCGGCAGTTCAATCTCATAGAGCGTATCGCGCGAAGCACACCGCTGAAACTGCAGGTCGGTGGCGGAATACGCGAGGAGACAGTCGTCGAGACATATCTGAATAACGGCATCGAACGCGTGGTCATCGGCAGCCTCGCCGCCCGGGAGCCTTCGCGCGTCCGAACCTGGCTCGGGCGTTTCGGCGCCGGGCGCATCGTGGCGGCTTTCGATGTGAGGCTGGATTATCTGGGCGAACCACGGGTTCTCGTGGAAGGCTGGCAACAGGAAAGCCGGAGCAGCCTTTGGGAACTGCTGGATGCCTATGAAGATGACAGTCTCGGAACGATTCTCTGCACCGATGTCGCGCGGGACGGCATGTTCGCCGGGCCAAGCCTCGCACTATATCAGGCAATACAAACGCGCAGGCCGGAGCTTGATCTGCTTGCATCGGGCGGCGTGAGAGATATCGAAGATCTGCAGGCTCTCGCGGAATTGGGCGTGAGCGGGTCGATCGTCGGCAAAGCGTTATATGAGGGACGTGTCGATCTTGGCGCGGCGATCCGGCGGGTGAAGCATGCTGGCTAGGCGCATTATTCCCTGTCTCGACGTCAAGGACGGCCTGGTCGTCAAGGGTGTCAAATTCCGCAATCACGAAATCGTCGGCGATATCGTCGACCTCGCACGGCGCTATCGCGACGAAGGCGCCGACGAACTGGTGCTCTACGACATTACGGCGAGCAGCGACGGGCGTGTTGTGGATCGCAGCTGGGTCGCGCGCATCACGGCCGTTCTCGACATACCATTCTGTGTGGCAGGCGGAATACGCACGGCGGAAGAAGCCCGCGCGATACTGAACCGGGGCGCGGACAAGATATCCGTCAACTCGCCCGCGCTGGAAAATCCCGACCTGATCGATTCGCTCGCGGAAGAATTCGGCAGCCAATGCGTGGTCGTGGGAATCGACAGCCGCAGAATTGGTGGCGCGTATCGCGTCCATCAATATACCGGCGATGTCGCACGCACGACGGTAACGCCGCGAAACACCATCGAATGGGCGAAGGAAGCCGCGCGACGCGGCGCCGGCGAGATCGTGCTGAACTGCATGGACCGGGACGGCATGCGCGACGGCTATGACATCGACCAATTGCGCGCGATGCGCGACGCCATCTTCGTTCCGCTCATCGCATCGGGCGGCGCGGGCGCGAAGGAACATTTTCTCGAAGCATTCCGCGATGCCCGGGTCGACGGCGCGCTTGCGGCCAGCATCTTTCACCGCCAGGTCGCGACGATCGGCGAAGTGAAGTATTACCTCGCGTTGAACGGAATAGACGTGCGAATGTGACGCTCATAACATCGTTATCCGATCTCGATCTGGTCGATTGGACGAAGAGCGGCGGCCTCGTTCCCGCCATTGTGCAGGACGCCCGCGCGCTGCGCGTTCTCATGCTCGGTTATATGAACCGCGCGTCGCTGCAACACACGCTGGAAACCGGGTTTGTTACGTTCTACAGCCGCAGCAAAGAGCGCCTCTGGCAAAAGGGCGAAATCTCCGGCCATGTGTTGCAGTGTCGGCAAGTCCGGCTCGATTGCGACCGCGATACGTTGCTCGTTCACGCCGATCCGCAGGGACCGACCTGCCATCTCGGTACCCGGACGTGTTTTGGAGATGACGAAACGCCGGGCATCCAGGAACTTGCCGATCTCGCCGCCACAATCCGCAAACGCCGTCACGACGCGCAATCCGGCAGCTATACGGCGAGCCTGTTTGCGGCCGGGATCAAGCGGATCGCCCAGAAAGTCGGCGAGGAAGGCGTCGAAGTGGCGCTCGCCGCGGGCAATGCGAAAGAGCTCGCTGCGGAATCCGCCGATCTGCTCTATCATCTCCTGGTCCTGCTCGAAGCGAGCGATTTGAACCTGCGCGACGTCATGGCCGTCCTTCATCAACGGGCGCAGAAAAAAGGGCCGTCCTGACGATGGATTATGCGCGCGAATTTGCCGGCTTTTTCGACCGGATGGCCGACGCGGCCGGCGAGATCGCGCTTCGATATTTCCGCGGCGATCTTGCAATCGAGGAGAAAGACGATCATTCGCCGGTCACGCAGGCCGATCGCGAGATCGAAGCCCGATTGCGGCGAATGATCCGCGAGGAATTTCCCGCGCATGGCATTGTCGGCGAAGAGCAGGGTTCGGAAAACGATGGCGCGGAGTTCGTCTGGTACATCGATCCCATCGACGGCACGAAATCCTTCGCCATCGGCCGCCCGCTGTTCGGCACCATCATCGGTCTCGCGCATGCCGGCCGCCCGGTCGCCGGCCTCGTCGATCAGGCGTTCACCAAAGAGCGCTGGTTTGGGATCGGCAATGATTTCGCGACGCATAACGGCCGCCGCGTGAAAGTTGCGGCACCGCGCGAACTCAAGGATGCGCGCCTCTATGCCGGCTCGCCCGCGACGTTTCGAGATCACGAAAGTTATCGCGGCTACGAAGCGCTCTGCCGCGCCGCGAAATGGACGCAATATAGCGGCGACTGTTACGCCTACGGCCTCCTCGCCTCGGGCTGGATCGACCTCGTCGTAGAGCGTGACTTGAAACCGCACGACGTCGTGGGCGTGGTACCGATAGTGAGCGGCGCAGGAGGTCATATCAGCGACTGGACCGGCCGCGACGTCGATGCGGGGACGGACGGGACGGTAGTTGCGGCGAGTTCGAAGGAGTTGGCGATGCAGGCGCTGGGGGTAATCTGCGGGTAATGGATCGATTCAAGCATTAGGAAATGTAGTCCGTGTCGCGAATTTCTCGTGGTTACTGCGATTGCGAAAATATCATGGACCATCATACTCCGATTCTTGGAGCTCCACCGGATAGCCCATATATTCCAATGCCCTGACGACGTTTGAAAGAATGCCTCTCTGCTGCAGATCGGAGAGTCTCTGGGATTTCTTTCCATAAAGGATAATTCCATGCGGACTCGCAAGGAACTCAGAATTGATCCGGATTTCTTGGCCACCGTCACGATAGATTACGCGTCCCCCAATGTCGCGTCGGATGGTGAAGCCATTCACGCTCGTGACGACACCTTGGCTAAATGTGAATTCGCTGGTTGACATGATCACTCTCCTGGGACGCAGTTGATTCTATCTGAAAATAAAGGGATGGCACATGCAATTACTGTCTCCGTAAGTCATGCCAATTTGAATTTTCAGTGCCAAAATGAAAGCACAATGGCGACAAAGGCGATTGTCGGAGCAGCAAAGAGGGCGCCCATGATGCGGCCCTCGCCGAGATGATACGGCTTGCCGTTGGTGCGCCTGACCCATGTGATGTAGAGTCCGAACCAGATGGCTGCCGTGCCGAACACCACAACGAAGATAAGGAACGCATGTTGTTCAGCATTTGGACTCATCTCGCCTTCCCCTCCGCCACGATCGCCACCCTTACCGGGTCCATTGGGTTCCTGACGCCCTCAGATTCAGCACGACATTGAAGCGACGATTCTCGCTTCCCTCAATAGGTGATAAGCACACATCGGCGTGGTAGCCTCCGGCTTACCCCTGCCATGGAGACCGAAACTTCGGATAGGCTGTCGATGTTGGAAGAATTGGTTTACCGGACTTCAAAATGAGGTTCTTGTGGTCGGCGGTCATTGCGCTACTGTTCACATCGGCTGAGGCCGCCTTCGCGCACCATTGGCCCGTGAAAACAGAAAAGGAAGCGTGCCAGGCGGTAATCAACCGCGCGATAGTCGCATTTAAATTGGGGCCGCCAGCACAGCCTTGGTGCGAAACGGGGCAGACGGACCCTACTTTCTTCGTCGTCGGGTTGGAGGCGGGTCTGCCGTGCCCTGACCATCAACAGACTTGCAGCGGTCTGGTCGGTTGGTTCGGAGTCCGAAAAAGCACTGGCCGGGTTATCCATTGGGACGTGGCCCAAGACCGTCCGAGTAAGCCACTTTAGCTGTCAGACATTCAAATTAGGCGCCACTCGCTGCAGAATTTGGTTGATATTGCAACCGAATTGGTATACGATGTCTGGATCAATTTCGATGGACCACGGCGATAGTCGCTTGAAGCGATGGGCGGTAATTTCCCTGGTCCAGGGAAAAACGCAGGGAAGAAGAAAAATTCCGAGTCGAAGCGAGGATCGGAGCCTGACCGATTGGACATTCTCAGGGAAAATTTCGCGTTGTCGCGGACGGGCGATGCCTTCTCAGGGAAATCTCTGCCCGCCTCGACAAAGCGGGGATGCGTTTTGGAAACGCGTCATAGTTCCCTGGTGCAGGGAAGACCGCAGGGAAAATGAAAATTTTCGTGCCAGAGTTGGGATCACGTCCGGACCGCTTGCACACTCTCAGGGAAATTTTCGCTCCATCGCGGACAGGCGGCACAATCTCAGGGAAAATCCGGCAAGGATCCCGCGCCCGCTCTGCAATATCCCCTGCGCCTGTGCAATTCTCAGGGAATTTTGCGGCGGCGGCGGAGGTGAAATTTCGAAGAAGCTCGCGACGACGTGAAGGTGACATCGGTGAAGTTATTACCCTCCCTCAAGGGGAGGGTAGATGGTTCAATTGCAAAATCTCAGGGAAAATTCGCACGTGAAATCCATCGCCGGTAGGATCCCAGGGACATTTCGGGCTGCTTCGGCAAAGGGGAGACGCGTTCTTGCGGCGATGGCTATGACGATTGGTCTTGTGTCGGGCGCAGCGACGGCTGCGACCTCCAGCTGTTTCGAAGATGTCGCGGCGACGCGGTCCTATTCGCTCGGCATTCCCGTCAAGGCGATGCCGACACCGGACGGCAAGGCCGTGCTCTATCTGCGCAGCGGTCCCAGAGACACGGTGCAGCGGCTTTACGAATATGATCTCGCGACGAAAAGCGAACGCGAACTCGTCAGCCCCGAGGCGCTGCTCGGCGGAAAGCCGGAACAGCTGAGCGCCGAGGAGAAGGCGCGCCGCGAGCGGGCGCGGGTGAGCGTGTCGGGTTTCACCGATTTCGAACTCTCGCATGACGGCCGCCGCGTGCTGCTCTCGCTCGACGGCCGGCTTTATGCCGTCGAACGTCCGGGCGGAGGTATTACTCCGTTGCCGGGCGAAGGATTCATCGCGCCGAAACTTTCGCCGGATGGGACGAAGGTCGCTGCGGTCCGCGATCACGATTTGCACATTCTCGACATCGCCGGCCGCACCGACCGCGCGCTCACCCAAGGCGGCGGCGACACGCTGCTCAACGGCGAGGCGGAATTCGTCGCCCAGGAGGAAATGGACCGCCGCGACGGTTTCTGGTGGTCGCCGGATTCGCGCTTTCTCGCCTATGAACAGGCCGATCTTTCGCCCGTCGAGATTCATTACGTCGCCGACCCGCTCCACCCGCAAACGGCGCCGGTCGCGTTCCGCTACCCGCGCGCGGGCGGCGCCAACGCGAATGTTCGCCTCGGCATCGTCGCCGCGTCCGGCGGACAAACAATCTGGGCGCATTGGGACGCGCAGGCTTTTCCGTATCTGACCCGCGTTGCGTGGCAGAAAGGCGGACCGCTGACGATCCTCGTCATGAACCGCACCCAGACCGAAGAACAATTGCTCGCCGTCGATGTAACAAACGGCGCCACGCATCTGCTCTGGACCGAACGCGATGCGGCGTGGCTCGAACTGCCGCATTCCGATCCGCTGCTGCTGCCCCATTGGCTGCCCGACGGCCGCGGCTTCCTGTGGGCCAGCGAACGCAACGGCGACTGGCAGCTCGAACTTCACGCCGCCAACGGTGCGTTGAAACACGCCGTCACACCGGCGGGTTTCCGCTTCGATGCGTTGCTCGATGTCGATCCCGCGACGGCAAGCGTGGTGGTCGAAGGCGCCACCGACAGGCTCTCGCGCGGGCTTTATCGCGTGCCGCTCGCCGGCGGCGCGCCTGTGGCCATTGCGGCCGGGCGCGGCCTCCATACGGGCGAGTTCGGCCATCAGCATGCGGTGTTTGCGCATAGTTATAACCTCGCGGATGGCAGCCAGGGCGTGGATGTCCGCCGCGCCGATGGAAGCCTGGTCGCCACGCTGCCGTCGAAGGCCGAGACGCCGCTTTTCCTGCCCGCTATTACTTATACAACCGTCGGCGCGCCGGGCTTCGACGCGCAAATCGTCCGTCCACGGAATTTCTCGGCGGAGAAGAAATATCCCGTCATACTTTCCGTCTATGCCGGACCCGCGGCGAAGCAGGTCTGGGCCGCGCCGCGCATGGCGTTTCCCAATCAGTGTCTCGCCGACGAGGGTTTCATCGTCGCGACCGTCGACAATCGCGGCACGCCCGGCCGCGGCCGCGACTGGTTTCGCGCGATCAAGGACAATGCGATCGACGTGCCGCTGGCCGACCAGATCGCGGGCCTTCAGGCGCTCGGTGCGAAATATCCGGAGATGGATATGTCCCGCGTCGGTGTCACCGGCTGGTCCTTCGGCGGTTATTTCACGCTGATGGCGGTGATGCGGCGCCCGGATGTGTTTGCTGCGGGCGTCGCCGGCGCGCCCGTCGTCGACTGGGAGGACTACGACACCTTCTACACCGAACGTTACATGGGCCTGCCGCAGGACAACGCGGCCGGCTACCGCGCGAGCAATGTACTCACTTACGCCGACCAGCTCGCGCGACCGCTGCTCATCGTACACGGCGTCACCGACGACAATGTCTATTTCGAGCACACGATGAAGCTGACTTTGGCGCTGCTGAAAGCCGGCAAACCCTACGACCTCATGCTCCTCCCCGGCACGCATATGCTGGCCGATCCGAAGCTCCGCGCGAGCGAAAGCGCGCGGCTGGCGGGATTTTTTCGGGAGCATTTGGGGGCGCCGCGGTAGGGAGGCGGCGATTCCCGCGGCGACGCTTGCTGTAGGTTAATGCCGGACTTGAAAATGTGGGGGAATGCATCAATGTGAGTCGGTTGCGCAGCCCTTTTGCACCCGGCGCCGAAGGTTTTCGATCAAGGAAGTTCAACGATAATATGGCCGTGCACTATCGCCCCACGAATTCGGCTAAAGCTGTGCAGCTTTAGGCATGCGATAATCCCCTACAACCAGTGCGCTCAAAACCCTGATCGGCATGCCGGGACCGAGAAATGCTGCCTCTTCACGCCTATCTGATTTATTGCGGCGTATATATTGCCGGCTCCGTGGCTCCGGGTCCTGGAATGATCGCCATTGTGGCGCTCGCCCTGGGATCGGGCTTCCGCGCAACGATCCCCGCGGCGTATGGCGCGGCAGTTGCCGACTGGACGCTGATGACGCTTTCCCTCCTCGCGCTGTCGCTGCTCGCGCACGCGGTGGGACCCGAATTCGGGCTGGCGCACGCGGCCAAGTCGTGGGGCCCGCTGCTCCTGATCGTGAAATTCACCTGCGCTGCCTATCTGATATTCCTGGGGTATCGCTATTGGACAGCCAAGGTCCCCGATGTTCCGGGCGTCGTGCCGACATGCGCGCGGCGCGGCTTCCTCTCGCAGTTTTCCCTGGTGGTGGGCAATCCGAAAGCCACGGCTTTCTTCGTTGCACTGCTGCCAACTGTCGTGGATTTTCAGAGGTTGAACGTGTTCGGCTATTTGCAGCTTTCCGCGGCGAGTTTCACCCTGATGCCGGCAATCGCACTGGCCTACGCGGCCCTCGCTTCGCGCGTTCGCGGCCTTCTGGCCGGCCGGGAAGCGCGCAGGACGATCAACAGAACGGCGGGCACCATTCTGGCGGCCGCCGGCATCGGCGTCGCGGTGCTGCCCTTGAAATAATTTTGCAAAGGCACGCCGGCGCATCGGTTGCAAATGTTCGGTATCACATTCCGGCATCCGCTGCGCTGCTCTGCCAGGCAGGTGATGTTCAGGATGATTGAACGTCCCGCAATTCGGATTGTGTTCGTGATTTGAGAGCGTTGAACGATGAAGATTAAGACAGCTCTGGGAGTGGGCAGGCTCGCTGCGTATCTCGGCTTGTTTGCCCCACGGCCTCCAGAAGCGAACACGATCGCGCTCAAACAGAGACTGGGGGCCGTTCCCGCACACGGAGCTCCGATAAAACATGCCGTCGTCATTCGCTGGAACGAACATCAGGTCCCGTTCATCGAAGCCGATGACGATCGGGATCTGGCCGTCGCGCTTGGCGTCGTTCATGCGCATCTGAGGCTGGGCCAACTCGAAACATTCCGGCGCATTTCCGCCGGCCGCACCAGCGAGATGGTCGGCCCGGCGGCGCTGGGACTCGACCACACGCTGCGCATCTTCGACTTCGACGGACCGGTGCCGGAAATCCTGCGCATGCTGCCGGAGGAAACGCGCTGTTGGCTCGAGGGCTTCGTGGAAGGAATCAATCATGTCCTGTTCTCCGCCCCGCCGCCCCACGAATTTGCGCTGTTCGATCTCAAGCGCGAGGCCTGGACGATCGAGGATGTTCTCCGCATGGGTCGGCTCTTCGCCGCCGACGGACTTTGGCTCGTCTGGCTGAGACTGCTCGGCATCCGGCGTTCGCCGGAATGGAGCGGTCTCTGGGCAAAACTCATCGGTGCGGGCGCGCTCAAGATGCCGGAACCGGCCGCCACGGCGCCGATCGAGACCGCGGCGCTGCAGGCTCTCCTCGGAGCCAACAACCGCGGCGGCAGCAACGCGATAGCGGTCGGCGCAAAGCGAAGCGACAATGGCGCCGCCTGGCTCGCCGGCGACCCGCATCTCAGTCTCGCTCTGCCGAGCAACTGGCTCCTGGCGGGCTATCGCAGCCCGAGCCATGAAGCCGTCGGTCTGATGATCCCCGGCCTCCCGCTTATGGCGATCGGCCGCAACCGCTTTATCGCCTGGGGCGGCACCAGTCTGCACGGCCATATGACCGAGCTGTGCAGCGCGCCCGATGTCGAGAAGCATGGCTGTGCGTCTCGCGAAGAAGTCTTCAAATCGCGCTGGTCGCGTCCCAGACGGCGTAAGGTACGCCGTTGCGACCTGGGACCCATCCTGTCGGACTCGGAATTTTATAATTCCACAGGAACTCCGCTCGCGCTGCGTTGGGTCGGGCATCGCGCGAGCGACGAATATACGTCCATGCTTGGTGTCAGCCGGGCACGGAATTGGCGCGAATTCCATTCGGCGCTGCGCGGATTCGCCGTGCCCGGCCTCAACATGGTCTACGCCGATGCCGATGGAAACACGGGCCATGCGCTCGCGGCGTGGATACCGAACGACACGCTGCCGGTCCCCGACGATCTGGTGAACCACAAGGCCAGCGGCCTGTGGCGGGATTTCCTCACTTCGGAAGAACTTCCGACATGGTTCAATCCGGAAAGCGGATTCATAGTTTCCGCAAACAGCAGACCCGACGGCGATGTCGTGGTCGGTCATTTGTTCTCGTCGTCGGACCGCGTCGACAGAATTACCAAACTTCTCGAAGCTGCTCCGCGCGTGGGATTCCGGGAATTTGCCGCCATTCAGACCGACGTACAGGTGGATGCCGCGCGCGGCGTTGCGCATTTGCTCGCACGGGCGGCGCGCTCCGGTCTGGGTTCTCCACCAAGCCAGAAATGCGCAGATGTTCTCTTCCTCCTCGAAACATGGGACGGCAATTACAACGCCCGGTCTCGTGGAGCGGCAGCATATGAACTTATGCTTTTTGCATTCGCACGCGCATTTTATTCGCCCGACGCCCTCATGGCGTATCACGCGTCATGGGCGCTGCGCGACCTGATCCGCGCCGATATCGAAAGCAGTGACAAATTACGGGTTACCGCCGCGGCGCGGCGCGCACTGCTCTGGGCCGCAAGACGGCTGGGAAAAAGAGAATGGGGCGATCTGCACCGGCTCAGGCTGAACTATCCGTTGGGTGCGCTTCCCCTGGTCGGCCGCCCTTACCGCTGTTCCGATCTCCCTTCGTCAGGCGGCAGTGACACCGTCATGAAGACGGCGAACGGCCTTGTTTCGGGCAAGCATCCCGTCCGCTACGGTGCCAACGCGCGCTACATCGCGGACATGTCGGACATGGATAATACTTATTTCATCCTGCTGGGCGGACAGGATGGCTGGTTCGGCTCGACCACCTTCGCCGACCAGGTCGATCTCTGGCGGCGCAGCTCGTATGTCCAGATGCCGCTCCGCCCGGACACTGTCGCCCGGATGTTCCCGCATACGACCACACTCCTCCCCTAACCGGGATCATAGAAGGAACCAGGCGGCAAAGTGTTTGGCAAAAACCACAGTTATTTTTTGTCCTGTTATTTCTGCTCTTTTAATCATCGCCCGACATCGCGCTCATGCGATCCTGGAAGGGCTTGCGAAAGCGGCGGCTCATGCGGAGGCGGGTTCCGCAATTCAGCACGACCTCGTATTCGCCGTTGCACTGGAGTTCGAGGCCCGAGACCCTGTCGCAATTGACGATGATCGAGCGATGGATACGCGCGAAAAGTCTTTCATCGAGGTCCTGCTCCAGTTCATGGAGTGTTCGGCGCACAATGTGCGTCGTAGCACCCGCATGCAGGCATGCATAATAACTTGCCGCTTCGATCCAGTCGATTTCCGAGACGTTGACGAACAATGTCCGACCGCGGTTCTTGACCGCAATCCGGCTGATCGCGCGGCGATCTTGCGCGGGCTCGCGCGCGATCCGATCCTTGGCTCGCTGCAGAGCCCGAAGGAAGCGCGCATCGTCGAACGGCTTCAACAGATAATCAAGCGCGCCCGCTTCGAACGCGCGCAGGGCATATTCGTCGTAGGCCGTTACAAATATAACAGCGGCCGGCATGTCGCCGCCGAGCATTTCGAGCACGTCGAAGCCGCCGCATTCCGGCATCTGCACGTCGAGAAATACGATATCCGGCTTCGCTCGCCGGATCTCCTCAATCGCTTCATGTCCCGACGCGCATTCGACGATCGGACCGATATCGGCATCGCGGCGCAGCAGGACGATGAGGTTGCGCCGCGCCAGAATTTCGTCGTCGACCACCAAAGCCCTAAGCTGCGCCATTTCATCCCACCAGCAGGGGCAGGGTTACCAGCACTTCGGCACCGCCGCTTTCCGCGCGGTGCAATCTCAGATCGGACGTGTCACCATGCAGGATTTGGAGACGCCGTCGGAGATTGCTGATGCCGACGCCGCGGGGCGCGGTTTCGAAATCTTCCGGCGGCGGCGGCCCGTCATTACAAATACGCAAACGGAGCACGCCGTCCCGTTCGGTGCCGGAGATCTCGATTGTTCCTCCGGCGACACGCTTCGAAATGCCATGCTTGATGGCGTTCTCGACGAGAGGCTGCATCAGCAAATTTGGAACTTTCGCGACCAATAATTCGACCGGAATGTCAATGTGCACCTTGAGGCGGTCTCCGAAACGCGCTTCCTGGATGTCGAGATAGCGCTGGAGATACTCGACCTCCTCCGCAAGCGTCACTTGGGCGCGGTGCGAATCGTCGGACGCGCGACGCAGGAACTCGCTCAGGCCCACGATCATGTCGACGGCCGCGTCGCTGCGCCGGGTCGCGCACCAGGCCGGCAATGGCGTTAAGCGTGTTGTAGACGAAATGCGGCTCCATCTGCCGGCGCAAATCCGCAAGCTGTGCCCGCGAAAGCGCGTCATTGAGCTCCACGGCTTCGACCATCTGCCGCGCGATGCGCGCGCGCGCATCGATGATGTAAGTAACCGTCAGGATCAACATGTACGCGATGAGATAGACAAGCGCCTGGTAGAGCAGCATGGTGCTCCATGTATCCAGGAATGTCGGCCATTTCCGATGTCCCCACGGGTTGAAAATCATCTGCAGGGCTGCGGACCATGCCGCCACAACGACACTGATAATAACATATACGCCGAAATGGACGGCAATCGCCCTGGCCTTCACGCCGGGCGTTATCGGGTGCTTTCGCGCCAAATCCACAATGACCGGCGTGGCGAGCGCCCATGGCAGCCAGGACGCCAGCTCCGTCGAAAATAGCGGCAGCAACGGGCCATGACCGCCTTCCGCACGCGAGATGAGCACCGTCTGACACGCGTCAATCAGACCGCCCGCAGTCCAGATCGTGGCAATCCAGAACCAACGAGGCGTCGGCGCCTGTGTATGGGCATCATTGCTCATCGGCGCCATCATACATCGGAATCACCCTGCCGGCTGGTCCATGCAGCGAATCGTCTGCTCGCTGCAGCGAGCGGTATGGGTCTCTTCGGTCGTCGCCCCTACCTTCGGGCATATGTCTTCATGCGCCACGTTGATTTCCAGGAACCGAAAACTTTGCGCGGTGGCCCTCGCCGTCGCGACATTTCACACGGCGGCGGCGTTCGCCCAGCATGCGTCGGACAATCCAATCAACTCCGCCGATGACGCCTATGGATTGACGCTAGGGCTCGAGTCGGTCGGCTTGTACAGCCCTGGGTTGATACGCGGTTTCAGTCCGCTGGCGGCAGGCAATGTGCGTATCGACGGTCTCTATTTCGACGAGCAGGGCGGGCTGTCCAATCGTGTCGTCGAAGGCTCGACCATCCGGGTGGGCATCACCGAGATCGGCTATGCGTTTCCTGCGCCGACCGGCATTGTGGACTACGATCTTCGTCACCCGGGCGACGATACGCCCGACGCAACTGTTATTGCCAGTATCGGCCCTTACGAGGCGCGCGGCGTCAGCATCGATGGAAGTATGCCGCTGCTCGGCAAGGAACTCGTGCTGCCGATCGGCGTGAGTATGCAAGTCAGTACGCAGACGCCCTATGCGCCCTTTCCCGGATACACGTCGAATGTCACAAGCGCGGGTGCGACACCTGAGTGGTCGCCGAACAACAAGATAACAGTGCGCGGGTTGATCGATTGGCAAGATACCAGCGCTGCAAAGACGCTCCCGCTGTTCTTCACCGCCGGTAATTTCCTGCCGCCACCGGTCTCGCGCGGATATATCGGCCAGAATTGGGCCAAAGGCCGCAATGTAACAACGAATCTGGGCGGAATCGTCGCGGCGCAATTGACCGATATTTGGTCGCTGAAAGCCGGAATCTTTCGTTCGACGAATGACTACCCGGTCAGTTTTGCGGATCTCTACACGGACATCGAGCCGAACGGCCAATCGGAGCATGTGGTTGTGGGCTACCCCGATCAGGATACATGGTCCAACTCCGGAGAAGTGCGCCTGACGGCTACATTCACCAATGGCGATTGGCGCCATCAGCTCATCTTCATGGCACGCGGCAGGGACACAACCGCGCTCTATGGCGGCGGCGATGCGATCGATCTGGGGCCGGTGACGATCAACAACATCTTACAGGTGCCGGATCCCGGCTTCACCTATTCGGCGCGTGCAAACGATCACAGCGAATTGTGGAGCATGGGCACGGCCTATCACCTGGATTGGCGAAGCCACGGCAAACTCGAAGCAGGCATCCAGGCTGAAAATTATCATGAGACTGCTACATCGCCCGGAACGCCGGAATCAGCAGTCGCCGCAAATCCGCTTCGCGGCTATGCCAATGCCGCTTACGCGCTCGCATCGCAATGGACGCTGTACGCCGGCTACACCCAAGGGCTTGAGGATTCCGGCGTTGCGCCGAATACGGCGGAAAACAGCGGCGCTGTCCTTCCTGCATCCAAGACCTGGCAAGCCGATTCGGGAATTCGCTATGTCGTGACGCCCAAATTCAAGGTTATTGCCGGCGTTTTCGAGCTTCAGAAGCCCTATTTCAATCTGGACGGCACCAACGTCGATCGCCAACTCGGAGAACAACAGGCCAAAGGCCTCGAGCTTTCGGTGGCCGGTGAGCCGGTTCCGAACCTCCATATCAATGTTGGCATTCTCTACGGGAGCGTCAGTATTACGGGACAGCACCTGGCCGCCGAAGGCGTCGGTTCCATTGCCGTCGGGCAGCCGCGTATAAGCTATGTAGCGAATGCCGACTACGACTTATCGTGGTGGCCGGCCGCATCGCTCGACATATCCGCCATACATTTCGGAACTGCCCCCGAAAGCGTCGATAACGGCATTTACTCGCCGGCGACCACAGAAGTGAATCTCGGCGGGCGATACAAGTCTACTCTGTTCGGCGAGAACAGCTCGCTTCGCGTGCAGGTCCAGAATGTTCTGAATTCGTCTCTGTGGACAAATGTATACACGCCCGGTTTCTTCCAATGGCCCGGGCCGCGCACACTCTTCGCTTACATCACGACGGACTTGCAGGGATGATAATCCTGCGCCGCACGCACCTCACCGCTTGATCGCAAACACTCTGCCACGCGCCACAAGACCGCCGGTACTTGTTACGCCTTGGACCTGGCTGCCGATCGCTCGATTTCACTATCCCGGCACCTCGCCGGCTGCTAGCGTTCCGGCCTTCCGGCAGCCGAGCGGGACACGGACAGGTGGCCGGAACATCCATCGGCGGACAATCCGCCTGCAAGGGGTAATGACATGATCGAAAATTCAATCCGGCCGGCCGGATCGGCGCGGCACAACCACAGACGCAAGGACAGATGCGGTCGCGGTTTCGCCTGCGCGCTGATGTTCTGCGGCGCTTTCGCTTTCACCGGCGCGGCGGCGGCCCAGACGCCCGCGCAGATCGGCTATGTCGGCATTCTGGGAGGCGGACCGGTTTACAAACACATCAAGAAAAATATCGACGAACTCAAGAATTCGGGGTTCAACGAACTGATCGTCTGGAGCGTCGAGGTCAACACGTCCGGCGATCTCAATCTCAACGGCGAATTTCCGCTGACTTCGGACGGTGCGTATATCGGCAATCAAACATGGCCCGATTTCGGGGCCGATCTGAAAAAGATCAAGCGGGGCAGCGTCAAGCGTGTCACGCTCAGCATCGGGTCGTCCAATTACGGCGATTGGGAGAATATCGAATCGCTGATCGATTCGCAGGGAACGGGGCCGGACAGCATTCTGTACCAGGATTTCGCGGCGTTGAAACAGGCGCTCCCGATCGACGCAATCGATTTCGACGAGGAAAACGGCTACGATGAAAGTTCAACAATCAAATTCGCGTTGATGCTGCGAAAGCTCGGCTATCACGTCACGATGGATCCGTACACCGATGTCGATTTCTGGACCGATGTGGTGTCGCAGATCAACGCGAAGCATCCCGGAACAGTGGACGCCATTCATTTGCAGACTTATGCCGGCGGCGAGGGCAATAACCCCTGTTCGGGGTGGGATTTCGGCTCCGTGCCCGTCTATCCCGGCCTGTCGGACCAGACCGCGGCGCCACCCTATATGTCACCGACCGAGGCCGAGGCGACGCTGGCGAGCTGGCACTCGCAATGCGGTATTACCGGCGGCTGGTTGTGGATTTTCGACCAGATCGCCGGCACACCGCAGGTTCGTCAGTACGGCCATGATATGACTAAGGGCGTCGAAGGAAAGTAGCGGGCGCGGCATTAGGGCCCGGCGTTTGTTAGCACCGCCGGGCTCTCATTCCCATTCGCGGAATAAGAGCGTTTCACACGCGCTCCAGCACCATCGCGATGCCCTGCCCGACGCCAATGCACATTGTGCAAAGCGCCAGCCGGGCGTTGCGGCGGTGGAGTTCTTCCGTCGCAGTGAGCACCAGACGCGCTCCCGACATTCCGAGCGGATGGCCGAGCGCGATGGCGCCGCCATTGGGATTTACGTGATCCGCAGTACCGGAAAGCCCCAGCATGCGCAGAACGGCCAGTCCCTGCGCGGCGAATGCCTCGTTCAACTCAATGACATCGATCTTGCCAATCGCGAGGCCGAGACGGCTCAACAGCCTCTTTGATGCCGGCGCCGGACCAATCCCCATGATCCTCGGCGCCACCCCCGCTACGGCTACGCCCAGAACGCGGGCCCGAGGCGTGAGACCATGGCGCGTCGCACCGGCTTCGCTGGCTACAATGATGGCGGCGGCACCGTCATTGACGCCTGAGGCGTTGCCCGCCGTCACCGACCCGCCGGGCCGCGCGATCGGCTTGAGCCGCGATAGCACCTCGTGGCTGGTCGCGCGCGGATGTTCGTCCCGGCTCACCAGAACCGGTTCGCCTTTCGGCGATTTCGTCTGGACTGTAACGATCTCCGCATCGAACCGGCCGGAAGCCTGCGCCGCCGCGGCACGGCGCTGACTTTCCAGCGCGAATGCGTCCTGATCGGCGCGCGAGACCTGGAATTCGTCCGCGACGTTTTCCGCAGTCTCGGGCATGGAGTCGATACCAAACTCCGCCTTCAGAACCGCGTTGACGAAGCGCCAGCCGATCGTGGTGTCATAGACGGTATTCGCACGGGAGAACGCGGCGTCTGCCTTGGGCATGACAAACGGCGCGCGCGACATGCTTTCGACGCCACCCGCGATGGTGAGATCGGCTTCGCCCGCCTTGATGGCGCGCGCGGCGACGCCAACGGCGTCCATGCCCGAACCGCACAAACGGTTGATCGTCGTTCCGGGAGCTGTTTCGCCCAGCCCGGCCAAAAGACCCGCCATGCGTGCCACATTGCGATTGTCCTCGCCGGCCTGGTTCGCACAGCCCAAAATAACATCGTCGAGCGCGGACCAATCCGTCTTCGGATTGCGTTCCCGCAATGCGCGAATCGGAATCGCAGCCAGGTCGTCGGCGCGCACGCTTGAAAGCGCGCCGCCATAGCGCCCGATCGGCGTTCGCACCGCATCGCAAATAAAGGCATCGGCCATAAAATTATTCCTCCATCGGCAGGATTGGGCTGCCGTTGTGCCTGACGCAGATGATATAGATGCCGCTGCGCCCGGTTGCACGATATTCTGAGCTTCCGGCGGTCAGCCGATCGCCGCGCGTGGTGGCCGCGAGAACTCGCGCGCCGGCGCGAATGAGCGGATCACGCCGCCGGCGCGGTGTCGCGGATGACTTCGCCAGTTTGCGTTGTATCGAGCCCCGGGTCCACAACGCGCTCTTCCGGCAGATGCAGCCGTGCGGTGGTCCCGCTGCCGAATACGCTTTCGATGGTGAACCGGCCGCCATGCAATTCGGCGAGCGATCTGACGATCGGCAAGCCCAATCCCACGCCACCGCGCGAACGCGCATAGCTCGTATCGGCCTGTCCGAACGGCTCCATGATGATCGGCAACTTGTCCGCCGGAATGCCTTCGCCATTGTCCTGAACGACGACGTCCACGCCGTCCGCCGCGCGCTCGATGCGGATCTCGATGGAATCGCCTTCCCTGGTAAATTTTCCCGCATTGGAAACGAGATTGATAATTACCTGCCGCAGCCGCACCTCGTCTCCGCGCACCAGAATGTTGCCGTCGCCGCAGATTCGCAGTTCTCTGCCCGCGTATACGTTGCGCCCGCCAAGCACGGACAGGGCGTGATCCACGACACTGCCCAGGCGCATCACATGGTCCTCGAGTTCCACCTTGCCCGCTTCGATGCGCGCCATGTCCAGGACATTGTTCAGCACGGCAAGAAGATGACGCCCGCCATCCGCAATGTCGCGCGCATATTCCTTCAGCCTGTCGGGGTTCATGCGACCGGAAAGCATGAGTTCGGAAAACCCGATGATTGCGTTCAGCGGGGTGCGCAGTTCGTGGCTCATATTTGCAAGGAAATGACTTTTCGCGCGGTTCGCCTGCTGCGCCGCCTGCATCGCGACGCGCAGATGCGCCTCAACTTCCGTGCGTCGTTCGATTTCCCCGTCCCGCTCGGCCAGGGTCCTGACCAACTCGGCGTTTTTCTGCGCGATGTCGTTGCGGTGACCTTTCAGAATGGCGTGACGCCAGCCGAACCAGCCCAAAAGCAGCACGATGGCGACGATTATGCTGGAGAATACGATCGCCTGGAGTTCGGCCTGTGACTTCCGCAGGCTGATGTCGCGTTCGAGCCCGGCCGATCTGAGTTGTTCGATCTCCAGATCCTGCTGTGTAAAGTCGAAACGCGCGCCCAGCAGAGCGAGATTCACCGAGGCTGCCAGTGACCGGCCCTCATCGTCCAGCCTCTTGAAGGCTTCGAGATGCTCGATTGCATGGGCCAGATCGCCCTTCGCCTTGTAAATTTCATACGCGATCTGGTGAAAAGCCAGGTAGCGGGGCGGTGTGGTCGTGAGGTCTACGCCATGAAATGCGCGTTGGAGGTCCGCTGCCGCGGCTTCGAGACGTCCGCGCCGGTATTCGATCTCCGCTTTCGCGCCCCATGCAAACCGCGCCTCGCCGTCCGGGTCGGTTTTCGACACGATTTCGAGCGAACGGTCCGCCGCGCGCTCCGCCTCATCAAGCTTGCCCGCACCGGCATAGCTGAGCGCCAGATTGGTGAGCACGGTGGCTTCGATTACCGGGCTTTTCAGGGATGCCGCGATAGCGAGCGCGTGTTCCAGACTCGGTATCGCGTCGGCGTAGCGGCTCATCCGGAGGTACGCATAGCCCAGGTTGTCGGCTTCGCCGACCGCGACCAGAGGATCGCCCGCATACACCTGTGCGGCTTCGCGGTAATATCGGATTTCGCGATCATAATCGCGCGCTTTGTCGTAGAGTTCGCCGAGATCCAGAAACGCGATGGCCTGCCAACGTTTGATCCCCAGTTGCGCGAAGATTTTCTGCGCTTGCTGATAGTTCTTCAGCGCAAGCGCGAAATTGCCACCCGACTCGGCGATGAACCCGCGCGCGGCGGCAAGATCGCCGTCCAGCTTCACGACTTTGCTACCGCTTGCAGCGAGTTCGGAAGCTTTGGTCACCGCGCGAAGCGCATCGGCATTGCGGTTGGTACGGTTCAACGCCTCGGCTTCAAGGCATAGAGCGGTTGCGACGGCCTCGCGGTTTTGCGGCGCAGGATGCCGGGCCGCTACTGCCTCGGCGCGCTGGGCCGCGCTCAACGCAACATCCGGCCGCGTCATCATCTGGGCTCGAGCCTGCGCAACAAGTTGTTCGAATGCATCCCCGTCCAGCCGGCGCGGCGCTTCCGCGAGCACCGAATCGAAAGGCAGAACGGCGAGGACGACAAAGACTGCGCAAATCAGCAGACGAAAGACGGCCTCTACCGGCGCGACAAGCGTCCCGCATATAGAGGCGTTCGCGACGGCCCCCTTGTCCGACGCCAACCTCGCTAAGTCGTTTCTCATACGGCCTTTTTCGGGTGCGGTCTTATTGGCCCGAGCGCCGCAATTGTCGCGGAGTAAGCTTTATCACCGGTAAAGGAGAATGCCCCAGTTGCAGATTTTGCAATCGGGGACGGCGGACCCCGCAGGGGCGCTTTGGATCAACGGCTACGCGTTCCGACCTTCGGCCCTTGCCGAAAAACAAGGTAAATCAGCCGTTTCTTGCTGCCAATTGCTCCAAAACGTAACGTCTTGGTCTTGACCGTAGTTAACTTTTTCTTACTATACGTACGACTCTGGGTGGTCAGGGGGCTGGAAAGGAAGATGGCGATGCTGGGCGCGAAGAGCGCCTTCTTCCTGGTTCGACCAGCCGCGCGGAGAAAAACCATGAATAATCAAGCAAAATTGACCATTGCCGACCTCGATGTGGAATTGACCGCCATCGGGGGTTACGACTCGGTCAGCGGCGTGCCCTGCGGTAGCCTTGCCGGCCCGCTCCATCCGTATATTCGCCCGGAAGGCGCCGGCGTCGTCGAGAGCCTGGTAACGGCCGAGTAACAGGCGTCGTTACAACTCCAGTTGAGTTTTCACTCCCGCTTCGCATCCAGCCGCTGGTATGGATGCGGGGCGGGAGTTGTCATATGGGCAACAACAGTCACGCCGCCGGATGAAGCGGCCGGATGGTTCGTGCACCCGTTGGGTCAATTACACGAGTGGGTCGTGTCCAAAGATACCGACAAATTCTATCGCATCATCGGCGAGCTTGACCGCCTCCTCGTGCCGGGCGCCGGCGAGCGGTTCTGGTCCGCAAGACCGATATTCGCCGAAATGGACCGCTCTTTCCTGAACGGCTGGGCGGTATCGCGCATACAGGACCTTCTCGGCGAAAAGGATTTTCTTGTCTTCCGCGACCGCAACACGCTGACGATCAACATCACCAGGGGTTACGCGGTATCGCTCGCCATGATCAGTCGGCCACCCGCCGATCTTTATCTCTATCCGCAGCATTACATGGCGCGGAATGTCGGACACGCGCCGCTTAGGGTAAGCCGATACAGTCCCGATCGCGCGATTTTGAACGACGTCTACGATCCCGATTTGCGGCTTGTGCTGCGCGATGAATCCGAACTCGAACCCGCGGAGTCGATCGAGCGGAACGGATATGAAGATGTACTCGATTGGCGGTCGGAAGAGCAAACCGGCTACGTCCTGCGGCTGCATTCCGAATCCCTCGGCGATTACGAATGGGCGTTCGATCGGGCGACGGGCGCGCCGAAGGGCGTTACCGTTCTCGACAGTTATTCCAGCCAGGTCGCGACCGTCATGCAAATGCTGACGAGCCTGGGCGCACCGCTCGACGAGGATTTTGCCGAAATGGGGCTTGGATCGCGGCACTTTCATGTGCGGTGGGAAGCGTTGAAAATGATCAACCGGCTGGCGCCCGAAAAGACGGAGCAAACGGTCGAACGGTTGAAGGACGATCCCCACCCCGCCATCCGCCGCGCGATCGAAAAAACTCTCCAATCGAGCGCGGGAGGCTGATAGTGGCGATCACATTCCATCCGCTGGGCGACTCCACGCCCATCACTGTCGATGAGTTCATCGCCGATGCGCGCAAGGCGTATAAAGGCGACGCGGTGGAGACGATGCACAGCGTCGCCGTCAAACTGCAGCGGCTCGGCGCCAACCGCGAATTCATTCGCGACGCTTTGCTGGACGAACTGAAACGCATTTCGACAGAGCGGAATCTTGTGAGTTTCGCGCCGCAATCTTTCACGATCTACCGCGATCATCCCTTTTCGCTGCGGCTGAATCTCTGGCTGCCTCCCGCCGGCAGTTCGCGGAAGATCGCGCAGGAAGCGCGCATCTTTTCCTACGACCGGGCGCACGACCACAATTTCAGCCTGCTCACAGTCGGTGTTGCCGGGCCGGGCTACAAGACCCGCGTTTGGGAATATGAGCCTCGATCCATCAAGGGATATAATGGCGAGCCTGTGGAAATGACTTATCTCGAGGACACGATGTTGCCGCTCGGGAAAGGGATGATTTACCGGCCCAGCCGCGACATCCATATCCAGATCCCGCCCGACCGGCCTTCCATGTCGCTCAATCTCTTGATCGCGGAAAAAGAGATTGTCGAAGTACCGCAATATTTCTTCGATCTCGAGAAGAGTTCGCTTGTCATCATGAGCGACAATGAAATAGGCCGCCGCACGAGCTTCCTCGAAGCGGTCGGGCATTTTGCTGATGAGACGTGCACGACATTGCTGTTCGACGTTGCGCGCCGAAGTGCCAACCCTTCCATTCGCGCCGCCGCCATGCGCGCAATCCGCACCGGGTCTCCGGAGCGCGGCCTGGAAATCGCCAGCCTTGCCGAAGCGGACGGCCACCCCCTCGTAATCAGGGAAGTCCGAGATACATCCGCCGAACTGCCGATCGCGTAAAGGAATCGGGGCCACGCCGGCGTCGTCGTGACTTTGCGTGGCGCGAATGCCCTAACTTGAAGCATTCGCAGTGCCATGATAAGTCGAGAAATCTTGCGGATCGAGACTGGCTGGCCATTTTTCGAAGCAGTTGCCGCATCGGGCGGATCACTCGACCGGGGTGTGCGCAGACGCACGGGCTTGTCCGATTGGCGGACGGCTCTTCAAGAGGGAACTTCCATGAAAATCAACTACTGCCTCACCGCTGGGGTTTCGGTTTTGGCTATCGCGGCCGTTGCTGCGCTCGCCACCGGCGCTTCGGCGCATGAAATCTATCCTCCGTATCACGTTGGACAGAAAGCTCCGAAGCCGATCACGCTTGTGAGCGATCCGCATCGGGTCCCGTATGTGGCGCCAAAGAAGTCCAAATCCGGAACGTGGACGGATGTGAACAATTCTCCCTTCACGGGCGAAGGCGGCTGGGGGCCGCTGCAGTTGACCGACGGTACCGTCATCATCAAGCACGCGTTCACCGGCTCGACTGCCACCTGGTACAAGCTGACGCCGGATTCGAAGGGCAACTACACGACCGGTACCTGGTCGCAGATTGCCTCGATGCCGACCGGTTACTCGCCGGACGGCTATGCCTCGCAGGTTTTGCCCAATGGCAACGTGCTGATCGAGGGTGGCGAGTACAATGCAGGCCAGGCCGACTGGAGCAACAAGGGCGCGATCTACGATCCGGTTGCGAATAGCTGGGCCTCCGTGACCCCGCCGGCCGGCTGGGCGAGCATCGGCGACTCCGAGAGCGTTATTCTGCCGGACGGTACTTACATGCTGGCCGATTGCTGCTTCTTCGGCACCGGCGAGCAGGTGCTGGCCACGATCAGCGGCACGACGGTGAACTGGGCTAAAGCCACGGACACCTGGAAGTGCAACGTAAATAATGACGACTAGCCCTGCATGGACGAAGAGGGCTTTACCTCTCTGCCGGACGGCGACGTCTTCCTCGTGGACGTGTGGGACTACACGGCCACTTCGGACGAATACTGGATCTACGACACGGCGACCGGCGCCTGGAGTGAAGAGGGAAGCACTCCGGATCGTTTGAGCGACACGAACTACTTCGAACTCGGCGCCGCACCGCTGACGCCGCTCGGCAGCTCGCAGGGAACCATCATCCAGCTGACGGCCAACACCACCACGCAGACCGCTCCGAGCGATGTGTACAACGTTGCTACGGGCAAATGGTCGACCGGCCCGATCCTGAAAGTCAGCGGCGCCACCTATGTGATGGCCGATGCTCCCGCGGCGACGCTTCCGGACGGCAACGTGCTCGTGGAAGCGAGCCCCGGCTTTGGCGAATCGCCTGCGCATTTCTGGGAGCTCAAGACCTCCAAGAAGGGCGAGGTAACGGCGACCCAGGTGAACGATACGAAGTCTTCGCCGAACAGCTCGGCCTTCGAGGGCAATTTGATGCTGCTTCCGACCGGGCAGGTCATTTGGGACGACAGCCAGACCAGCACCGAAGTGGCGGTCTACACGCCGAAAGGCAAGGTGAAAAAAGCCTGGTTGCCGGTCGTGTCGAGCGTGAATTCCAAGCTGACCGTCGGCAGCACGGGCAACGCCATCTCCGGAACGAATTTCAACGGCTTCGATCTCGGCGGCGTATACGGCGACGACTCGCAGCAGGCCACAAACTATCCGCTGGTGCGCATCACCAACAATTCGACCGGAGATGTCTGCTTCGGCCGCAGCTATAATTTCTCGACGATGGGCGTGTGGACGACCGGCACGACGAACGCCACGTTCGACATTCCCAACACCTGCGAAACCGGAGCCAGCACGCTTCAGGTCATCGTCAACGGCATCGCCTCCAAGGGCGTGTCCGTGACGCTGAACAGCTGAGATTCGACGGAAGCAATTCCGCCGATCATTGCGACGCGGATCATGGGCGGGGAAACCCGCCCATGATTTTTTTGTGCCATCAATCCAGGGTGCGTCGGAACGAAGGAACTCCGGTCCGGTCACCCATTATTTCCATCAACCATTTCCCGACCTGATTTTTCAACTTCCCTGCGTTTTTCTCTGCACCAGGGAAACCCCGCCGACCGACCGCGGCCCGACTGTTTGTTTTCTTTTCCGCCTCCCTGCTCCATGTTCCCGTGATCACAATGACCGGCGTTTTGACCGGCTCTTCTGTTTTCCCGGCGGCGCTGTTCAAAATTCCCAGAGAAAAATCCGCATGGCGGAATCCCGGTTGCGCTTTGTTTCGCGGGGCCATGCTATTCCCTCGGCGCGCTCGAAGCCCCACGCTTCGGCAGGCTCTTTTTGCGCCAACGGGGTTTGTAACCCAAATCGGCATCTTTGTCAACCATTTCGGTATCTGCCGCCCCCGGCCGCGCAGACCAGGCATACGCCGCCGCTGGATCATATTCCCGCCACCGTATTGCACGTCATGAGGAACGACCCGGGCAAACCTGCACGGTATTGTGATTTCCCTCGCGCGACGGCCCGACAATACGCTCGGTTCAATCCTGAATCCTCCTCGACGGCCGGGCATGATCTGCAGCTCCTCCATCGCGCGCATGTTGGTCGCCGCCATCGCGACGCTCTGCATTGCTCCTCGTGCCTCTGCAGAAAATACGTTCAAAGCCGCAGCCACGCCGGTGACGCTTGACGGCATTGTCCACGCAGACAGCGACGACACGCTCGCGTTTACGCCCGATGGCGACACGGTGTTTTTCGACCGCAGCGAAGGCACGCACAAAACAATCATGATTTCGCATCGCGTTGGCGGCCATTGGTCCCAGCCCGCGATCGCGAGTTTTTCCGGCCAATGGTTCGATCAGGACCCGGTTGTCGCGCCGGACGGCACTTATCTGCTGTTCAATTCGGATCGCCCCGTCAAACCGGGAGGCGCCCCGCTGAAACAGAATTATTTTGCCGGCGGCAAGCAGGGGCCGGGTTCCAACATCTGGCGCGTTGCCCGCACGGCGGACGGCTGGGGCAAACCCGTCCGGCTTGGCGCCGTCATCAACAGCGACGTGTTTATCGATTTCGCGAGTGTGGCCGCCGACGGCACGCTCTATTTCATGCGCTGGAACGCCCCCGGAAAAGCGATGCAGATCTGGCGCGCATCTCTAAGTCACGGCGAATACCAGTCCCCCGAGCGGGTGATACTCGGCGATCCGTCCGTATCGCTGCACGATCCCGCCATCGCCAGGGATGAATCGTTCATCGTGTTCGACTACGGCAAAGTGAAAGGCGGCCTCGGACGCTTGAGCATCGCCTTCCGCGACGGAGATCACTGGAGCAAACCCGTCGACTTGGGCGACGCCATCAACAAAGACCTCCCCTGGGGCGCCCGCCTCGCACCGGACGGGCACACGATCTACGTCACCGGCCAATCCGGGATATCGCAGATTTCGCTGACGCCATGGCTTGAGGCGCGGAGGAAGCAAACGGCGGGGCCGAAATAGTTGTAATTACTACTTCGACCCCGATCTTAAGGTCGATTATCGCGGCGATCCGCATGAATTTGGCGCGGTCAGCGACCCGGGCTGCGCCGCAGCGGTCTCAGTGAATGGTTCTGCAACGTTCGCGCAAAACTCCTTGGAAATCGAGAGCCGATCAATCAGAAACTGATATCTGTCGATGACTTCGCCGTCCAACGTCGCAAAACTGATGATCCGATCTACGCGAAACGTCCTTGGTCCATTGCTTCGATGACAATAGCAAACCAGATATAATCGTCCGTCATAGCGGCGCTGGCACCGGGTGATGTGCACGCGCCGCAGGGATTTCGAACCGCTCTCATATCGATACTCCAGTAGGACCTCGATCGCCGGATCGTAACGGTGCAATTCCAGAAGCGTAGCATACCGGAAGATTTGCGCAGCGCCGCTTCCACGCCCGAGCGTGAAGGCGGCACAGACAGCAACGAACACCACGACAAAAACGGCACATTCGGCGACGAGCACAGGAAGCCCCAAGCGCTTCGATGACGCACGTCTCAGTAGAAACGATCAATCGTAAGCATTCGTAAACGGCCGAGCCGGGGGGCACCCGTATCAGCCGCAAAATTGCTTGGTCGGTCGGCTAACAATGCGCGCACTTCAGGATCACGATCTAACGCCCGACCACCTCGCCGACATGGCCCGGTGCATAATTTCCAAGTTGTAGGGATTGTTGAATTGGCGTCGCGAAAAGAGCGATGGTGCCCAGGGGCGGAATCGAACCACCGACACGCGGATTTTCAGTCCGCTGCTCTACCAACTGAGCTACCTGGGCGTTTCCGGCAGGGCGGGTTTTTTAGAGGAGGGGTCGGGCGATGTCCAGCGCGCGGCGGGCAATCGCATGTGAAGCCAATGACTCGTAGACTTGCTTCCTCGTCATGGCCGGGCCGTGGTCCCGGCCATCCATGAACACGGAATCTGCCGGAAAGTACGGTGTTCATGGGTCGCCGGGACAAGCCCGGCGATGACGAATTTATTGGTTATTCGCTGCATTTCTTGGCTCCGGCCGCACATGCGACGGCCGTTCAGCCCGGGTGCGGACAAGGATCATGCCTAGCTTCCCTCGCCGTCCTCACCCTGCCCGCCCTCAATGCCCTCCGGCGTCTCATCGTCCTCCACCACCGGAATGGCATAACCGCCGCCCAGCCATTTTCCGAGGTCGATATCGGCGCAGCGTTTCGAGCAGAAGGGCCGAAATTTCCCGTCCTGCACCTTGCCGCAGATCGGGCAACGGCGCGGCTCAGTGGCAGGCGACATCGAAGCCTTCGCGCGCGAATTCCGGCCGCGCTTCGAAGACAAGCCGCGGCAGCCCGCGGCGCGCAATCGCTTCGCGCAATTCCGGCTCGTGCGACTGGTACCAGTGAACGACTTCGGGCGAAGCGCGCACGGTCATCGCGTGACCCGGCGCATGCCGCGCCTCGCGCTCGATGCGGCGGAAAATCTCGAACACCATGCTTTCGGACGAACGGATGCGCCCGCGCCCGCGGCAGGGCCGGCAGTTCTCCGTCATCATCCGCATGAGCGGATCGCGCACGCGCTTGCGCGTGACTTCGACGAGGCCGAACTCCGACATGGGAAGAACTTGCGTCGGCGTGCGGTCGCGCGCGAGGCTCTCTTCCAGCGCCGCCAGCAGCTTCTCGGCATTGGCCTTTTCGCCGACATGGATGAAATCGATCACGATCAGCCCGCCCATGCCGCGCAGGCGCAACTGGCGTCCGATCTCTTCCGCGGCTTCGAGATTGACGCACAGGCTTGTTTCCTCAAGCCCGCCGGCTTCGGTGTAGCTGCCCGAATTCACGTCGATCGCCGTGAGCGCCTCGGTGCATTCGATGGTGATCCAGCCGCCCGATGCGAGCGGCACGCGCGTGGCGGCGAGCCGCTCGATCTCGTCTTCGATGTCATAAAGATCGAAAATCAGTCCCGGCCCTTCAAACAGTTCGAGCCTGTCTTCCATCTCGGGCGCCGCGCGGCGGCAATAGGCGCGCGCGGCGGCAAGTCCGGCCACATCGTCGATGATGATTCGCGTCGTTTCCGCATCGACCTCGTCGCGCATCACGCGCTCGATCGGTTCAAGCTCCTGATGCAGGACAGACGGCGCATGCAATGCCTTGCGCCGGCCGGCGACATCGGCCCAGGCCTCGGCCAGACGTTCGGCGTCGTCGCGCAATTCGGCGAGCTCCGCGCCGATTGCGGCACTGCGTACGATATAACCCGCGCCGGCCGCGAGCCTTCCATTTCCTTCGGCGACCATCTCTTCGCAAAGGCGCATGAGCCTTTCGCGTTCCGGCCCGTCCTCGATGCGCCGCGACAAAGCGATTCCCCCGTGATTGGGAATGAGGACAAGGAGGCGACCGGGCATCGAAACATTGGCGGACAGGCGCGCGCCTTTCTCGCCGATCGGATCCTTGACCACCTGCACGACGATGTCTTCGCCTTCGCGCACGCAATCGCCGATGCGCGGCGTTCGTTCCTCGGCCGCAAGGCCTTCCGGGGCCGGTATATGCGCATGACCATTCGTGGCGGTAGCGAGCGGCTCCATCTCGGGCAGATCGGCAAGGCATCGCGCCTCGCGCGCGCCGAGAAAACCGGCGCGGTCGAGCCCGATATCCACAAACGCGGCCTGCATGCCCGGAAGCACGCGCTGCACGCGCCCCAGAACGATATTGCCGATCAGGCTCCGCCCGGCGGCACGGCGGCGGGTGGTCCCGTCATTGGTTCCGATGCTGCGTTCAAAGAAAAGTTCCTGCAGACGTCCATCTTCCACGATGGCCACGCGCAATTCGCCCACACCTGCGTTGATCAGGATTTCCTTGCTCATTGAAGAAACGTCGATAGCGGCGATGTGACATTAACATGAAGTCGCGCGCTGTCGCCTGATTCCGTTACGTCAATGAAATGATTTGGCTATGTCGGATACAGCCCTACAGATGAACCTTCCCCTTGCGGGGAGGTCGCATGCGGAGGTAGTGACCTGTGGAGTCCCTTCCTCGTCTTGGCCGGCCTTGTGCCGGCCATCCATGAACACGGAATCTGCCGGAAGGGATGGTGTTCATGGGTCGCCGGGACAAGCGCGGCGATGACGAATTTATTGGTTCCTTCTTGCACTTTGCGGCTCGGGGCGCACATGCGATTCCCCTCCCCCTTGCGGGAGGTCATTCAGCTCCGATATCCACAGCTTTGTAACAGGCTCACAGTTTCAAGAAGGGGCAGGCCGACGACGTTGGACCACGAACCGTTCAGCTGGCGCACAAAGGCTTCGGCGCGGCCCTGGATTGCGTAGCCTCCCGCTTTGCCCTCGCCTTCGCGGCTTTCGACATAGGCGTCGATCTCTTCCGTGGTCAGGCGCCTGAAGCTGACGCGCGTCGCCACCGTGCAGAGCCGGACTTTGGATGAAGGGTCGCTTCGGAGCGCGGCAATCGAAGTGAACACGAGATGGCGGCGACCCGAGAGCAATGCGAGGCAGGCGCGAACTTCGTCGGCCGACAGCGCCTTGGGCAAAATCCGCCTTCCGCAGGCGACGACCGTATCGGCGGCCAGAATGACGGCGTCGTCTCGCGGCCAGCTCGCGGCGGCGTGTTCGGCTTTAAGCCGGGCGAGCCGCAGCGCATGCGCGCGCGGAAGTTCGCCCTTGAGCGGCGTTTCGTCGATATCGGCGGGTGAGACGGCATCGGGTGTAATGCCGGCCTGGGCGAGCAGCGCCAGGCGCCGTGGGCTTGCGCTCGCGAGGACGAGCAGCGGCCTATTTGAAGCGATAGGTGATTCGCCCCTTGGTGAGGTCATAAGGCGTCATCTCGACGAGCACCTTGTCGCCGGTCAGCACGCGGATGCGGTTCTTGCGCATCTTGCCGGCGGTATGGGCGATGATCTCATGTCCGTTTTCGAGCTTTACGCGGAAAGTCGCGTTGGGCAGAAGTTCGCTGACGGTACCGGGAAATTCGAGAAGTTCTTCTTTCGCCATTCGTCCCTGGGGGTTTTCGGCCGGCGCGGAGAATGCACCGAAACCGCCGAAAAGCAAGGCAAGGCGCCTCAACCATCCACAGCACGGGGGGCGGCGAAGCGCTGCTCGATATGCTGCAGAAGTTCGTCGCGCACGGCGCGATAGGCGTCGAGCCGCTGGGCGCGCGATCCTTCGACCGCGGTCGCATCGAAAGTCGGCCAGTATTCGACATCGACCGCCATGATGCGGGTCAGCTCCATCGCCCTGTGATGCGCTTCCGGCGACAGCGTAACGATGAGGTCGAACGAGGCGTCGTCCAGATCGTCGAATCGTTTGGGTTTGTAACCCGCGATGGCGATGCCGATTTCATCCATCGCTTCGACAGCGAAAGGATCAAGCTCGCCCGGACGCACACCGACCGAGTCGATGAAGACAAAGCGGCCATAGAGATGGCGCATGAGCGCGGCCGCCATCGGGCTGCGCACGGCATTCAGCGTGCACGCAAAGAGTACGGCCCCGGGCAATTCCTCGCCATTGGGGCCGCGCATCGCCCTACCCCTTCAGGTGCAAAACGCAGAACAGCGTGAACAGCCGGCGCGCCGTATCGAAATCCACATCGATCTTGCCCTTCAGCCGCTCGCGCAAAATCACCGAGCCTTCGTCATGGAGTCCGCGGCGCCCCATGTCCAGCGCTTCGATCTGATGCGGCGGCGCATGGCGGATGGCTTTGAAATAACTGTCACAGACCAGGAAATAATCCTTGATGATGCGGCGGAACGGCGTCAGCGAAAGGACGACGCGGCCGTGCGGTGTTCCGTCCTCCAGCGCGATGTTGAACGCGAGCCGGTTCTCTTCCACTGCAAGCACGAGCCGGTACGGGCCGCCTTCCGAACCGCGCGGCGCAAAGCTGTTGGCTTCGATGAGATCGTAGATCGCGACCTCGCGCTCCTGCTCGATCTCCCGCGTCCGCCGCACGACCGTGCGCTCGTCCAGCTCCACAGCAACCAGCCTGTAGGACGACGCGTCCGCCATGTTGCTCACACGGAAACGCGGAGACGCGGAATGAAATAGTTCACCACGGAGACACGGAGGATAAGAGGCGCGCTATGCGCGCAATTCTTTCTTCTCCGTGATCTCCGTGTCTCCGTAGCGAATCTATTCTGCGGCTTCCGCCTACGCCAAGGCTCCGGCTGACACGCCGCGCCTCCGCGTGCCAAAACTTTCATCTCACGCTTCGGCTTCGTGGACGGGGCGGCCCAGCGCGGCCCATTCGCCGGAAATGTCGCTCAGTTCGGCCGCGATGCACTCGACTTCCAGCCTGAGCGTGCCGCCGCCGGAGAAAACAAATTCCATCGTGCCGCCCGGATCCTCCGCGCCGTTCGGCTGAAAGCGGATGGCAAGCAGCGAAGCAACTGCCTCGGGATTGTTTGTATTCAGCCGGCAGGATTTGGCGGACAGCACGCCGTCGATATGCAGCCCCGCGCGGACCCGCGCGCCGGAATGCGCCTCCGCCGTTTCCCATTTGAACCGGTTGAACAAAGCCGCGAAGCGCCGCGATTTCGGAAGAAACACGAGGTCCTTCACCTGCGCCACGGCGTCCTGCAGCCGCGCCGATATCGCTTCCAGATCTTCCGCATCGGCTGCGGCAAGTACAAGTCGCGATGCGTTCATGACGAAAGCCGCTCGATGCTCGCGCCGGCCTGCGAGAGTTTCTGCTCGATCCGCTCGAAGCCGCGGTCGAGGTGATAGACGCGGTTGACGGTCGTCTCGCCTTCTGCGGCAAGACCCGCCAGCACCAGGCTGACGCTCGCTCTCAGATCGGTCGCCATCACCGGCGCGCCTTTGAGGCGTTCGACGCCGGTGACGATCGCCGTATCGCCTTCGACGCGGATATCGGCGCCCATGCGGGCAAGCTCGGGAACATGCATGAAACGGTTCTCGAAAATCGTCTCCCGGATATGGGAAACGCCATCGGCGATTGCCATAAGCGCCATGAACTGCGCCTGCAGGTCGGTAGGAAACCCCGGAAACGGCTCCGTTGTCACATCGACCGCTGCCGGCCTGGTACCGTTGCGGGAAACTTTGAGGCCGCGGTTGGTCGTAGTGATTTCCGCCCCGATGCGCTCGAGCAGCGGGACGACAGAACCAATCAGCTCCGCCTCGGTATCGAGCAGCTCGACCGTCCCGCCGGTGACCGCCACCGCGATTGCGTAAGTGCCCGTCTCGATACGGTCCGGCAGCACGCGGTAGTCCGCGCCGTGCAACGTCTCGACACCTTCGATCTCGATGCGCGATGTACCAAGGCCCGACAGCCGCGCACCCATCGCCTGGAGGCAACGGCCGAGATCGACGATCTCGGGCTCCCGCGCGGCATTCTCGATGACGCTCTCGCCGCGCGCCAGCACCGCCGCCATCATCGCATGTTCGGTCGCGCCCACCGAGACTTGTGGAAACTCAATGCGCGCGCCGCGCAGCCGGCCTTTGACGCTCGCCACCACATAGCCTTCGCGCAATTCGATGGCCGCGCCGAGCGCGAGCAGCGCCCTGATATGCAGATCGACCGGCCGCGCACCGATCGCACAACCGCCCGGCAGCGACACCTTTGCCTCGCCGCAACGCGCCAGCAGCGGACCCAGCACCAGAAAGCTCGCACGCATCTTGCGCACGAGATCGTAAGCCGCCGTCGTGTGCCGGATACGCGCCGCCGAAAGCGCCAGCGTCCCGCCGTCGTGGGTCGCTTCGACACCGAAGCTTCGCAGCAGCTCGGCCATGAACGCGATGTCGGCAAGCTCGGGGACATTGGCGAGCACCAGCGGCTCATGCGTCAGGAGACAGGCCGCCATCAACGGCAGCGCGGCATTCTTTGCGCCGCTGATGGGAATGGCGCCTTCAAGCCGCGCGCCGCCGCGAATCCGGATGCGATCCATGAATCCTCTTTCTTGCTATGAAGACCGAAATCAGCCCCTGCGCCAAGCCCTAACGCGGTTCTTGCGCGGTGGATAACACGTCGCGCTCCAAAGCGGGTTCGTCCGGCTGCGCGGCGTCTTTTTCCGGCGTGTCGGAGGCTTGAGCGGGTTCGGCGCGCCGCCCGGCTTTCCGTCGCCTGAGATTGGCCCGGAGCGCCGAAGCCAGCCGCTCGCGCCGCGTCTCCAAAGGTGTCTTCGCCACTCTTTCACTCCCGGAAAGCTTGGGCTATAGCAGCCCGCCCGCGGACCGCGCCGGGGCTTATCAGGCGGCGCGCCATCGTGGAATGCCGGAGTAGCGTAGTGGTAGCGCAACCCCTTGGTAAGGGGTAGGTCGACAGTTCAATTCTGTCCTCCGGCACCAGCGGGCCAACAATCTTCGTCCATTGATGCACTTGGGCGCGTGACCGAAAAACCGCACAGCCGAATATTTGCGATTAGTTCCGTTACACGGCCATGCATAAGCCGCGCCGCGTTGACAAGTGCAAAGCCTTGTCGGAACGATGCGGCTCACCAACTATAGAGCCGTTCGCGCCGGCTCGCTGTGTCATTCGTCCGCCGAACTGGCGCTTGGCGCTTGTTTCATCCCCGAGTTACTTTCTTAGGCGCTGCCTGAAACACTAGCGCAATGGGACGGTGGGACGCTTATGGTTTGTTGCACTTCCACGCCTGAGGAAAGGCGCTTATCACAAGGGATGCTCCCGACTGGTCACGGGACTCGGGATGTTGTTCAACGTAGGCAACAAGTACATCCCTTACTTGCGACAATTCAGCAGTAGAAGGTAGGCAAGGGTGAATTCCCATGAGAAAGCGCAACGTCTCCAGATAGTCCGCCACTCCTGCGACATCACCTAAGCAACTCTGTTGATCGGCTATAGTCGCGGTCGTAGTGCAGCTGCGCAGTAGCGCGTTGCCCGTAATCTATCCATGTACATGCTGCGACGCTGCAATGGAGACCGTGAATGGTAGTATGGTAATTGGCATCCAGAATGCCCGCATCGTTTTCATTCATGGTCCTTTCTAATCCCAAGGCGAACGCCCCGCATAGTCCGCCAGTTTCGAGATAACATTGAGCGGAATTGGTGAAGGGACAGCTAAGATATGCCGATTGCCTCGCCCGACCCAGGTTTTTGCGCGCTCTATTGGGGCCGGAGTTGTAATGTGGCCCGCCACCTCAGCTTCCGTCTTGAATTTCGAGCACATCCGGCATAAATAGTCCCCTGAAAGGAATCATTTTATGGCAGCTGCCGCTTTGAGCCCGCGAGAGGTTTCCGTGCTTTCCGGCACGCCGAGGCATGTGGTCGAAAAGGCTATTGAGGAAGGTGTGCTTCGGGTCCGCAATCCTGCCCGGAAAAATGGGCGCAGAATGCTTCCGACACATGCGACGGTCTACGCCGCGCTGGTTTCGAAGCTCGATCTGAAGCTCTCATCGGCACATAAGAAGCGGCTTTACAAAGAGATTTCCCGACTCGGTCCGCGCGACATGTCCAAGGCGCGTATCGAAGTAGCCTCGGCCGTCGAGATCGACGTTGGGCGGCTTGTTGGCGACGTACTCGAGCGAGCCGAGCGTTATCTTGAAGTTCGCGATGCGTCCATAACCATCGACGAAGCCATCATGGGCGGGACGCCGGTCATTCGCGGAACGCGCATGACCGTTTATTCGGTTCTCGGGAGGATCGAGCATGGCGAAACGGTCGATGACGTTCTTGCAGACAATCCCGATCTCAAGCGGGAAACCATTGAGGCGGCAATAACCTATGCCCGCTCGCACCCGCCCATGGGGCGTCCTTCGGGTCGTCCGTGGGTCGACGTTGCGTGAAGCTTTTCATCGACGAGTCCCTTTCGCCGCGGATCGCGGAGCGTCTCAACAAAACTGGACTGTATGACGCCATTCATCCACTTCACGTCGGACTCCGGGGCGAACCGGACCATCGTGTCCTCGCGCGATGTATCGAGGAAGATCGGATCATCGTAACCCAGAATGCGCGCGACTTTCGACGATTGATCGGAAGGGTCACAATTCACCTGGGTCTCATTATCGTGCCCTCGGTTGACCGCGAGGGAACCTGGTCTTTCCTCCAAGCAGCGATCAAATATCTCGCCACGAAAGGCGGGCCCGCGGACGTCATCGCCGGGCTTGTCCCGGCGACGCATGAACACGAACGGTGCCGGTGTTCATGGATGGCCGGGACGAAGGCCCGGCCATGACGAGTGAGTATATCAATATGCCGCCATACGCAAATGCGATAGCGCTGCTCGTAAGAAGTAGGTCAACAGCTAAATTCTGTCCTCCGATACCAGACTTCGCTTCAGCTTATGCGCCTCACTCCTTCGACCGCCCATCCGACATGGCAAGGCGCGCCGTTTCGTTGGTCGCAAATCCCGGCCCGCTCAGGTGGATTTGGGCGTTGCGTTTTTTCCGGTCGGGTCGATGCCGGATGGGCGGTAGAAATTTTGGCTGCGGATGGCGTCGATGTCGCGGCTTGCCGGGTCGACGACCAGCTCGAATTTGAGCGGGCCGATCTTGCAACACAGACCTGTGATCCGGTTGAGTGCTCCATCACCCGGAGATATTGCCGATAGCAGAATGCCAGATCGTCTTTTCCGGCCGCAAAGCTCACGCGGCTCTTGAGCAGGCTGAAATAGGCGGAATTGTCCGCGATGCGTTTGCTGCCGGCGCCGTACTTGGAGTCGCTACCGCATTGGCGCCGCAGCAGCGCTTGTATTTCTCGCCGCTGCCGCAGGGACAAAGGGTATTTCGCAAGAGCTTCGGCCACCCTCCCGATACGGGCAATGCATCATTCGTCATCGAACACGAATTCTCCGGAACCGATGGAAAGCGGCAGAAGACCGCTACCTGCGTAACGGTTCACCTGCGCGCTTTCAGGCAGCCGGCCGAAATGCACCTTCCGCCGCCGGCAGCGTCGCCCCGATCAAGGTTCTTTGTTAGGCCTCGTCATCAGCTCCGTATAGCGCCGCTGCATCTCTTCCGTTGTGACATCCTCGATATGGCCGCCGAGGAGCCATTCATGTCCGAAGGGATCGCGGACCAGGCCGGAGCGTTCGCCGTAGAACTGATTTTCCAACGGCCGCACAATTGTGGCACCTGCCTGTACGGCACGTTCGAAGGCGGCATCCACATCGTCGACATGCAGATGAAGACTGAATGTCGTCCCGCCCAGCGTACGCGGGCTGCTGATACCGTGTTGGGGATACTCGTCGGAGAGCATGACCGTTGAAGGTCCAATTCGGATTTCCGCATGGCCGATACGGCCGCCCGGTTCCTGGAGCCGGGACAATTCGCGCGCGCCGAACGCGGTTTCGTAGAACCGGATCGCCGCGGCCGCATCATGGACCCGCAGATAGGGATAGACTTCGCTGATTTCCGTCATGGTCGCCTCGCGATTGAAGAGTCGCGGCACCTGGACGGGCTGACCGCGACGGCATTTCAAGCGATCCAGTTCATGGCGGTTGCGCAAGGCGCGTCTTGGATATTATTTACCTTGTGGAACGCGGTTCAGTGCATCTGATGATCGCGAGTTTCGAACAGACCGGGCGCGCCGTCCGCTTCACGCAACTCCTGCGTGTTCCTAATCGTCCTCGCAGCCATCTGTGCCAGCTCAACCCATTGGCTGGCAAGCCTGGCATAGGTGACCTTGAGCAGGATGCCAGATGCGCGTTCGGCAGCGCTCTGCGCCGCTTCGGCGAGTTCGAGAAACCGGGCTATTCGTTCTTCGTATACTTCTTCGGTCTGCAAGGCGCCAACTCCACCCGGCAAACGCCCCCAACACAAGCCCGTTCCGCTGGTAGCTGATTCTTAACCGGTTTGCCAGCGTTTAACTGCAGGAATCGTGGCAGATTTCACACACGCGCCCCGTTGATAACATCGGCATCAGTCCGTACTGGCCGGCTTTTTCTTAGCTTTCCGCAACCGCTTCACGAGCAATTCGGCTTCGGCGCGGGCTTCCGGCCGCTCGCTTTCATTGTCCGCGATAGCCTTCATCACCGTGATCCACTCATCGCAGCGCGCCGGGTCCCTCCACGCATCCGGATTGTCGGCCCAGCGCTGCGCCGCGATGAATGGATCCTTCATGTTCGTTTCCTTCCTGTTTCATCATGCGTTGTGTGGTGATGCGGACTTGCCGCGTCGATCGGATTGTATTGCGTCGGCGTCATGCCGGCATGTTCGCGGAATTCGCGGATCAGATGCGACTGGTCGGAATATCCTGCGGCGTCCGCAAGCTGCGCCAGATTGCGCGGCCCATGCTCTGCGAGAGCTTGAACAACATGCGCAAAGCGCCTGATTCGATAGTAACGGCCGGGCGTGTATCCCACACTGTCATGAAACAGACCGATGAAATGGCGGGGGCTGAGCTCGACCTCGCGCCGCACATCTTCCACGCGCACGCGTGGACGCCGGGCTCGCAGGAGCGCATGCGCGACGGCGGGATGCAGCAGAAGCGGCTTTGTTAGTTGCGCCAGAAGCTCCTGCTCCAAGACCTCGAATATCGCGGGTGGGCGCGCCGCTTCGCAGAGCCGCGCGTGAAGCGTTTCGGCACGCCTTCCCCACAATGCATCGACCGGCACATGGCGACCGGCAATCTCGGACGCAGGCACGCCGAGAATTTCGCGGATTGCGCCGGGTCGCAGCGCCACGCCCGCAACGGCGCCCGCGGTTTTTGGGCCAGAGCGATAAAAACGGGATTGGGGACCGTGGACCAGGCCGCGCCTCCACACGAGAACCTCATCGCCTGACGGGCCACTGACGCAGGTCATTGGCAAATCGTGCAACGGAAAGACGAGACAGGCCGTACCGGTCGGCAGCATGTGCTCGGCCGCGGCGAGCGGTTCATGCCGTTCCGACCACCAGAAACAGGCGACAAGCCTGTCGAGCGGCGGGGCGGGCTGGTGCTTGAGCGATGGCATGACAGCACAATAACCGAATTTCGCTTCCCCGGCGCGTCGGGCGAGTGCCGCGATCTGCGGCGCAACTTGTACTCCAGGGCCGGCACAATATCTCAGTGCCGGCAGCAACACCCGACATCCCGGCCTCTCGGCCGAAGGAGGACAGAATGATCGAACGCAGACCTTTCAGCGAGCTCGGCGGCGCGGACCATGGCTGGCTGCGCGCGCGGCACCATTTCTCGTTCGCCGACTATCACGATCCGAAGAAGATGGGCTGGGGTGCGCTGCGCGTCTGGAACGACGACGAAATCCAGCCCAACACCGGTTTCCCGCCGCATCCGCATGCGAATATGGAAATCATTACCTATGTGCGCCAAGGCGCCATTACGCACCGGGACAGCATGGGCAATGAGGGCCGCACGGAGGCCGGCGACGTGCAGGTCATGAGCGCGGGAAGCGGTGTCCGGCATGCGGAATACAATCTCGAGCCGGGCACGACGACGCTGTTCCAGATTTGGATTTTGCCTACGAAAGCCGGCGGACAGCCCGGCTGGGGCGCGAAGCCGTTTCCCAAGGCCGATCGCTCGGGCCGTTTCGTCGCCCTTGCGAGCGGATTTGCGAACGACAACGACGCGCTGCCCATCCGCGCCGATGCGCGAGTGCTGGGCGCGGCGCTCAAGGTCGGAGAGACCGTCGAATATGCGATCGGCACCAGACGTCATGGCTATCTCGTGCCCGCGACTGGCGCCGTCGAAGTGAATGGCATGCGGATCGGAGCACGTGATGGCGCGGCGATCAGCGACGTCGAAATCGTGAAAGTAACGGCGCTGGAAGACTCCGAAGTCGTCCTCGTCGACGCGGCATAATTCCTTGTGACGGGGCGGCCGATTATTGGCCGCGCCCGTCAGTTCGAAGGATGCGCGGTCTGCCAGCTCATGCAGTTCGCATAAGTGCCGTCGCGCACGACTTTCTGCGTGTCGCGGTCGAGCCCGTTCGCCGCGGCATCCTCGGCCCTCTGCTTCGCCACCGCGAGGCAGTGCGTCTGGGCCGCCGGCTGGGGAGATGCTGGCGGCGGCGGCGAAATCGGAGCTGCGGGTTCCGAAGGTTGAACGAAAGCCGGTCCAGAAGAAGGCGAAATCGGCGCGGGCGCAGGAGTCATTACCTGAGACGGCGCAGTTTCCACTCTTGACGGTGCAGGCTGTGCCGTTTGCTCGACCACCTGGGGCTGAGGTGCTGGAAGTGCGTTCGAAGGCGCTGCAGCGGACGGGCGTGGCGCTGCCTCCGCAGTGATCGGCGCCGGCTGCTCAACGGGCTCTGGCGGGGTCGAGGGCGGCGCTGGCGGCGGTGCAGTTTCCACAATCGCAGGCGCTGTTCGCTCGACCGGCGGCGGAGGAGGCGTCGGCGCTACAACGGGCGGTGGCGGCGCTTCTGCGATGACGGGCGATTGTTCAACCGGCTCTGGCGGGGCTGAGGGCGGCGCTGGCGGCGGTGCAGTTTCCACAATCGCAGGTGCTGTTCGCTCGACCGGCGGCGGCGGAGGAGGCGTCGGCGCTACAACGGGCAGTGACGGCGCTTCTGCGATGACGGGCGATTGTTCAACCGGCTCTGGCGGGGCCGAGGGCGGCGCTGGCGGCGGTGCAGTTTCCACAATCGC
>Ga0335074_10000431_pt1 | contig 60794 bp, 57 predicted proteins | sample Lox_Sample_23_FD_206715 | JGI IMG/M metagenome (GOLD analysis project Ga0335074, IMG submission 206715) | Soil microbial communities from Loxahatchee National Wildlife Refuge, Florida, United States - Lox_Sample_2.3 | ecosystem: Environmental > Terrestrial > Soil > Wetlands | place: USA...
GGCTTGTGCCGATCCACAAGCTGGAGCACGCCGCGCACCAGTTCGTCGCCGCGCTTGTCGTTCAGTTGCCGCAGCGTGGTTTCGCCGCCCAGGTGGTTTTCGCCGTACGCGTAGCAGCCTGGACAGCGCAGCGGGCACTCACGCGTGATTTCGATTGAGAGCATGGGGGTGTGGCCCCGCAGGACCTTGCCCCACGAATGCAAAATATCGCTTGTCCGCAAGCAGTCACCCCATGGGGATTGGAGTAGGCGGGGCGCACATGCCGATGCACCCCCGTAGCTTTCAGACGATCAGCACAAAGTGCGTACCTGATTAGACGTGCGGGATTGGCGAAGGTTCCGGAAAAGCAGGGGACAACGAAACGAGGATCAGGGATCTGGGGTATCTATGATCTGTGACACCCGGACCGTCCCGTTCCAGGTCCATCGTTTTCCAACCTGGCACCAAGATGCACCGCTCGCGGGGGGCGCCCACCCTGGTCATCACCGAGCCGCTTCAAGGGTTTGCGCGGCGCGGTTCAGCGCCTCGGTCAGCACCTGGAGCTGGCTGGCGGCGAGGGGCGCGTTCCTGGCTTCGACGGCTTCGCTTACGCCGGGGAGGACCACTGCTGCGTACCCCGTGTATTCGCCGGGGGCGTAGATGGTGTGCTTGTACCAGGGGCGGTTGGGCAGGCCCGCGTCGGTCAGCAGGTCGGTCTCGACCGAGCGCAGCGTTCGGTTCAGGTTGACCAAGTCGCCGTTGGCTTCCTCCTGCAGGCTGTGGGCGTGCTGCGCCGCTGCGGTAAATCGCGCGACGGCCGCCTCGGCGGGAGCGAAGTCCAGCGAATCCAGGTCCGCCTCGCCTGCCTTTTTCTTCACCGACGCGATATAGGCGTTGATGGCGTGCGCATAGGTGACGTAGTCGTACGGCAGCACATCGGCGTCGGCCATTCGTACGGCCTCGAGCCCCAGCACACGCGCCATTTCCTGCAGGTATTCAAAGTGCGGGTCCGCATTCTCGGTAAACCAGGCGTAATCGTCGAAGGTGGAGTGATAGACGCCGTAGGGTCCTTCCGATCCAATGTCGGCAGAAGGCACGCCGGCATGTTGCAGGAAGGGCGTGAAATCGGAGCCCGAGCCGAGATCGCCCATGTGAACTTCGTTCTCGTCGAGTCTGGGCGCGTCTGAGGCGCGATGCTCATCGTTTCCACGGGGTTCGAGCTGCCACCGCTGGTAAACCGAGCTGCCCGAGATTGGGCTGGGCACCTCTTGAGTCAGCTCCCGCACAAACTGCTTGAGGGATGGCACAGCCGCGGCGCCGAAATCGGGGCCTGCGACGCCCACATCCACGTTGAAGTAAGCCACAGCGCGGTTCAGCTCGGTCATGTGCTGCTCGACCCACTCGGTCGAACCGATCAGGCCCTCTTCTTCTGCATCCCAGCTGCAAAACACGATGGTGCGTTTGGGGCGCCAGCCCTGTTTGAGCAGCGCGCCTACGCCGTGCACGGCTTCAAGCATTGACGCGGTACCGCTATTGGGATCGACCGCGCCATAGACCCACGCGTCGCGATGGTTGCCTACAATCACCCAGTCGTCGGGAAAATCAGAGCCCTTCACCTTGCCGATCACGTCCCAGATAATGCGGCGCTGGTAATCCTGGTCAGAGACGAGATGCACTTTTACGCCGCCGGGGCCGATGTGATACCGGAAAGGCAGCGCGCCCTGCCAGCCCTGCGGCACGCCAGGCCCTTTGAGGGCCTGCAGAATGGGCGCAGCGTCGTGGTAGCTGATGGGGATGGAGATGATGTGCGGCTGGTTGCCGTCTGGTGAAACGCGCGCCGAATCGGGCAGATCGGGCGTGGACGCCACACCGGGAGTCTCGGGGTCGCCGGGGTACTTGAAGAGATACTGAACTGAGCCGCGCTGCACGCCGGTCTCAGGCCGCCACGGTCCGATGGGCCAGGGATCGCCCTTGTAATAGCCGTCGTCCTGCGGATCTGAGTAGATGAGCACGCCTGCGGCCCCGCGCTGTTCGGCAAGGTAGACCTTGACCCCGCGGAAGTTTGCGCCGTACCTGCAGATCACGATCTTGCCGTGCAGGTCGACGTGCTGCGCCTCGAGCGCTTTGAAGTCCTCAAGCCGGCCATAGTTGGCGTAGACCACCTCGGCAGTGACGTCGCCCGAACCCGAGGAACCGTTGAAGGGCATCACCACGCGCGGATCGTTATCGTAAGGGTCGCCGTCGACATGTTCGCGCGTCGGTCCGCTCATAAGCTGCTTGCCGCTCTCATCCCACGCTTCGACCTTGACCGCCTTGGGCCAGTTGAGCAACACGCGGTAGGGAACGATCTCAGTCTCCAGGCCGGCGGCGCGGAACTTTTCCGCCACATATTCGGCGGTCTTGTGATCCTCGGGCGTGGCGGCCATGTGCGGAGCCGCGGTGAGCGTCTTCAACTCCAGGCCAGCCATGCTCGCGTTAGGCACCGCAAGGAACTTTTCTTCGACAGATTGCTCTCGATCGAAGGTCTTGTAGCCGAAGACGCTTGCGGGCGCGGCCGCTTGCGCCTGCAGTTTTTCCATGATCGAGGGCGCGGCGACGAGCGCCACAATCAGAATCAAGCCATGCGATTTGCCGAGATTCATCGATAGGTTCCTTGACGAAGAAGTGTTAATGCGGCTCCCCCGGCTGCGTTTGGTATCCAGCGGACTGTGCGGGAACGATGCGGTAAACCATCAGCTTACACCAGGGCAGCCGTTGTCGACGCCGAAGCGGTTCCGCAACGCGGAACCCCACTCCGGGTTCATGACATCATTAGAGGAAGGAGTTCTGTTTGAAAGCCTGGCCGTTACTGGCAATTGTCATAGTCCAGGGAATTCTATTTGCCGCGCACCTGCTTGTCGTTTATACCTGGATCGCATTCTTCCCCGGGCTTGCGCCATCGACGGCGCATGCGTTGCGCGTTGCCGTGCTGGCTCTTTCGTTCAGCTTCGTAGTTGCGGCGCTGCTGAACTTCCGCCACTCGAATCGGTTTGTTTCGGCGTTTTATACGCTCGCATGTATCTGGCTTGGCTTCCTCAACTACTTTTTTCTCGGTGCCTGCATCACCTGGCCGTTGTGGTACCTGATGCGGGCGCTTGGCTCGGGCATCGACCCGCTCAACCAGCCCAATCTCGACCGGCCGATTCTGGCCGGCGTGATCGCGGCCATCGGCGTGATAGCCGGGGCCTATGCCCTCATCAACGCGCGCAGGATCCGCGAGCGCTTAATCAGGATTGAGCTGCCCGGCCTGCCCGAACAGTGGCGCGGCCGCCGCGCAGTGCTGATGAGCGATCTGCACCTGGGCAACATCAACAAGGCCGGATTCTGCCGCAAAGTTGTAGCGCTGGCGGCGCGCCACCAGCCTGATGTCGTCTTCATTCCCGGCGATCTCTACGATGGATCGACTGCAAAGCTCGATTGGTTGATTGCACCCCTCAAGGAACTGAAGCCGCGTTTCGGCATCTTCTTTTCCACCGGCAATCACGAAGAGTTCCATGATGCGGGCGATTACGTTGCGGCCATCCGCAAGGCCGGCATCCACGTGCTGGCGAACGAGTGCGTGACCATCGACGGACTTCATGTTCTGGGCATCAATTACCACGAAGCCACGTTTCCGCTGCGCGTGCGCGCCACGCTTGAACGCCTCAGCCCCGGCGCGGGTCAGCCGAGCATCCTGCTGAATCACGCGCCCGTGCGCCTGCCGATTGTCGAAGACGCGGGCATTGCGCTGCAGCTCTCCGGCCACACGCACGGCGGACAGTTCTTTCCCTACACCTGGCTCACGCAGCGCATCTTCGGGCCGTTCACCCACGGGCTGCACAAATTCGGCAAGCTGCAGGTCTACACATCTACCGGAGCGGGAACGTGGGGCCCTCCCATGCGCCTGGGCGCGGCGCCGGAGATTGTGGTGATGGAGTTTGAGAGAGCTGAATCGTGACACAATGGGGGTGCTTCACAGAAGGGGGCAACGATCTTCATGGAGATCCCGGAAAACGAAGCCACTCTTACCGAGCGCCGGACTGAAGCCGGCAGCAAGAGCAAAAGCTCCCTTGTCTGGCCGGCTCTGCCGCAGAGCGAGTGGAGTGGAACCTGCGCCACTCTTCATCTCTGGATGCAGGTCGTGGGCAAAGTGCGGCTCGCCCTTATGCCGCCCATTAATCACTGCTGGGGCGTGACCCTTTACCCCACCGCTCGCGGCTTGACCACCTCGCCGATGCCCTATGGCAATCAAACCCTTCAGATTGACTTCGATTTTGTCGACCATGCACTGCTGGTCGAAGCCTCCCACGGCGATCGCAGAACCATTCGGCTCGAACCAATGACCGTGGCCGCGTTTTACCGGGAAGTGATGGCCGCGCTCGAAATCCTCGGCACACCCCTCCGCATCTGGCCAGTGCCCGTTGAAATTGCCAATCCGATCCCGTTCGAGAAAGACGACGTGCACAAGGACTACGACTCGGAATATGTCCGGCGCTTCTCAAACATCCTGCTCGAATCCACGCGCGTCATCACCGTCTTTCGCTCTCGCTTTCAGGGCAAGGTGAGCCCGATTCACCTTTTCTGGGGAGCGATGGACCTGGCTTGCACTCGCTTTTCTGGACGCACTGCACCACAGCACCCCAGCATGCCCGGCCTGGCCGATCGGGTAACGCGCGATGCCTACTCGCACGAGGTGAGCAGTTGCGGATTCTGGCCAGGGGCGCCCGGTATCGAACCCTTCTTCTACAGCTACGCCTACCCCGAGCCGCCCGGCTACCGTGAGTATCCCATCGCGCCCGCTCCAGGCCGCTTCGACGCCAGCTTCGGAGAATTCATCCTGCCCTATGAAGCAATGCGCCTCTCCGCTGACCCCGATGCGGCCTTGCTTCAGTTCCTGCAAACCACCTATGAAGCCGCCGCAAACTGCGCCCATTGGGACAGGGCTGCGCTTGATTGCGTACCGGGCAAATGAGCGGCGAAATCGCCGTTTACTCCCATCGCCAGATTCCAAAAGAGTGAGGCGACCAATTTTCGGTAGCGCGGCGATCGCTTTGCGGAAGTGCAGGGGTTCGCGTCATTGAGATTGACTTACCCCCGCGGGCTTGGGCGGGCGGTTGGAGATGGTGGTGATTGATTTTGAAAGAGCGGAATCGTGATATGATGTAGAAACGTTTCTACAGGAGGGCGCTCGTGGCCATTACAACGATTACAAGCCGCCAATTCAATCAGGACACGAGCCGGGCCAAGAAAGCTGCTAAGAAGGGTCCCGTTATCATCACCGACCGAGGTCGCCCTGCACACGTTCTTCTCACAATAGAGGAGTTCAAAAAATTAAAGGGTAAGAAAAGCAATATTGCAGAACTTCTGGCGATGCCCGGCGCTGGAGACGTCGAATTTGATCCGCCACGCCTTGGAAATGAAGCGGTGCGGGCGGCGGATTTCTCATGATGTTCCTGCTCGACACAAACGTGATTTCTGAATTGCGGAAGGCGAGAACCGGCAAGGCGAATGCGCGCGTTGTCGCCTGGGCAAAACGCGAAGACCAAGAAGCCATGTACCTGTCGGCTGTTACGATGCTCGAGCTTGAGTTAGGCACGCTACAGATGGAACGCCGCGACTCTCGCCAAGGCATGCTCCTTCGCAATTGGCTGAGGGATCAAGTCGAGCCGGCTTTCGTTGACCGCATCCTGCCTATCGATCACGAAGTTGCGAAAAGATGCGCATTGCTTCATGTTCCAAACCCGTGTTCCTACCGTGATTCGCTGATTGCGGCTACCGCATTGGTCCACGCATTAACAATTGTTACGCGCAACACGCGGGATTTTTCATCGACAGGCGCCGCCCTCTTGAATCCCTGGAGTAGCTGAACGACACAGACGAACTCTTTTTCTCCTGCGACGCTCTTTACAACCCTGCAATCCGCGCTCTCTTATGATGAAAGTGGCACACGCGCCGCACTCGCCGCTGCGTAACTCCGCCACGGAGCCCACACCATTGAGTACAAATGCACCCGGACACAGCCAGGCCAACGTACATGTCGTGCGCACTGCGCGCTCGGGCTTCGACCTGCTATTGAATCCCGGACTGAACAAGGGCACCGCATTTACCGAGGCCGAGCGCGACGCGTTTTCGTTGCACGGGCTGCTGCCGCCGCACATTGGCACGCTTGACGACCAGCGCGAGCGGCGCAAGCGCGCCTATGACGGGCTCACGACGCCGTTCGCCCGGTATGCATTTATGCGCGAACTGCAGGACACCACCGAGACGCTCTTCTACTCGCTGATTGCGCATTACACTGAGGAGCTGCTGCCGATCGTCTACACGCCCACGGTGGGCGAGGGTTGCCAGCGCTTCAGCGAGATATGGCGCAAGCCGCGCGGACTTTTTCTGAGCTACACCAACAAGGACCGCATCGCGCAGATTCTTGCGCATCCGCGTTACGACCAGATTCGCTGCATCGTGGTGAGCGACGGCGAGCGCATATTGGGGCTCGGCGACCAGGGCGCGGGCGGCATGGGCATCCCGATCGGAAAGATGGCGCTCTATACGGCGCTGGGCGGCATTCCGCCGGACCACTGCCTGCCTGTGCTGCTCGATGTTGGCACCGATAATGAAGCGCTGCTCAATGAGCCCATCTACATCGGATGGCAGCACCGGCGCGTGCGCGGGCCTGAGTATGACGACTTTGTCGATGCCTTCGTAAGCGCGGTGGAGCGCCGCTGGCCGCACATTCTGCTGCAGTGGGAAGATTTCGCCGGCGTGAACGCGGCGCGGTTACTCGACCGCTATCGCGATCGCCTCAGCACCTTCAACGACGATATTCAGGGCACGGCAGCAGTGACCACGGCTACTCTGCTCGCGGCTGTCGATGCCACCGGCATTCCGCTCTCCGAGCAGACCATTGCCATGTTTGGCGCAGGCTCGGCTGGCATCGGCATTATCGACCTGCTGATTGCCGCCATGAAAGAAGAAGGGTTGAGCGAGATCGCAGCGCGGCGAAGGATCTACGCATTCAATCGGTACGGATTGCTCGTGGAGGGCGCCGAGGGAATTCGCGAGAGCCAGCGCCCGCTGGTGCGCAGGCGCGAAGATGTGGCTGGATGGAAACTCTCAGGTTCGGGGCCCATATCGCTGCTTGACGTGGTGCGCAATGCCGGAATAACCGTGCTGGCCGGCGTGAGCGCGCAGCCCGGTGCATTTACCGAGGAGATTGTGCGCGAAATGGCGAAGCACACCCAGCGGCCAGTGATCTTTCCGCTTTCGAATCCCACGTCGAAGAGCGAGGCTGCGCCTGCCGACCTGCTGCGCTGGACCGACGGCCGTGCGCTGGTAGGCACGGGCAGCCCGTTTGCGCCGGTCGAATTTGGCGGAAGGAAAATCAGGATCGCGCAGATCAACAACTCGTACATTTTTCCGGGGCTCGCGCTCGGCATCCTGGTTGCCAGGGCGCGGCGCGTGACCGATAACATGATTATGGCCGCGGCAAAGACGCTGGCATCGCTTTCGCCGGCGCGGCAGAGTCCTGATGCGCCGCTGCTGCCGCCCATTGCCGACTCGCGCAACACGGGCCTTGCGGTGGGCGAGGCCGTGGCGCGGCAAGCCATTGCCGACGGTGTTGCCGAAGCTATGGACGACGTGCGCGCCAATCTTGAAGCGTATGTGTGGGAACCGGTGTACCGGCCCTATGTGCGAGTGGAGAGCGGAAGCTAGCGTTCCTTGACGTAAGGTGTCCAATGGAGTACAAAGGTACATGCACGCAGTCGTCGAAACGCCGGGCTATTTGAAGGCGGCTGATGCCATCTTCACCGAGGCGGAGCGTTCGCAAATCGTCGCAATGGTCGCGGCGAACCCGGCGTGCGGCGAAATCATCCAGGGGGCGGGCGGATTCAGGAAAGTGCGTGTTCCGCGCGCAGGCATGGGAAAGCGCGGCGGCGCAAGAGTGATTTACATCTTGCGTAATGAAAACTTTCCGATTTTTCTTGTGGCTGCATACGCAAAGAACGTGAAGGAGAACCTGACGAGGCAAGAACGAAATCAGTTGGCTAAACGCGCCGATGAAATATTCGCCAGCTACAGGAGGTGAAACATGGCAAACATCTTCAACGACCTGATGAAGGGGCTCGACGAGGCAGAAGGTTTTCTGGCCGGGAAGACGGCTGGTTACAGAGTTCATGTTCCCGAAAATGTGGACGTGAGGAGAATTCGCAATCGGCTGAAGATGACCCAGGCACGGTTTTCTCACACGTTTGGATTTAGCCTCGATGCGGTGAAGCATTGGGAGGGCGGGCGACGCACCCCTGAGTCTGCCGCGCGCGCGTTCCTCACGGTGATCGATCGCGATCCCAATGCGGTGCTGGCAGCTCTGCAGCCCCCATCGCGCAATCGCCGGAAACTGGCGAAGGCATCCTAACAATTCATGTTCGGCCTATCGAAAGGACGCTTCGGGCCTACTCGCCATCTGCCGGCACCTGCTCCAGCAGCCTCTTCCACGTCCTCTGATTCTTGCGGAAGCTCTTCTTCAAATCGTCGAGGATGCGCTCGAAGTCGGCATTGGTGCGCAGGTTATTCCAAGCTGGATTCTTCTGGAACCACGGATAGTTTTCGTTGCCGAGATAGATGGCGCGCCGCAGCCAGTGCAGCGCCTCGCTCGAATCGCCTTCGACGGCGAAATAAGAAGCAAGACGATATGCCATTTCGTTGTCGGCTTCGGCCGCGGTCATGGTGTCGTCTTTGAGCAGCGCCGCAGCGCGCTCGCGGTCGCCGGTCTGCACGTAGCAGATGGCCAGCGTGGGCACGGCGATGCGCACCGATTCATCGTCGCGAATCACGCTTTCAAGAATGTCGATGGCCGCGCCCAGGTTGCCGAGACGCATCTGCTGGTACCCCGCCGAGGTGCGCAGCAGCGGATGCCGAGGCTCAAGCGCAAGACCCTTTTCAAGCTCGTCGCCGGCCAGCTCGATCTGGTTCTGGTAGTGGTACACGCGGGCGCGATGGTTGTAGAGGATCGCCGCATTGGCCGGATTCAGCTTGAACGCGCGGCTGAATTCGGCGAGCGCCTCTTCATACATCCCGTCGCCGCGCAGCGCCAGGCCCGCAACCGTATGCACATTCCAGTCGTTGCCCGCCGACGAAAGCAGGTTGGCGATGCCGTGGCGCGCCGACTCCTTTTCGCCGCGCGAAACCAGCATGTAGATGCGGTAAAGATTCGCCTCGGTCGACGCCGGGTCGAGCTTGAGCGCCTCGTCGAAGGCGCGGCGCGCGCGCATGATGTGCGTCTGCCCCCCGTAGCCGTGGCGAACATATTGCAGCTCCGCTATGCCCAGCCCGCTCCAGCCCGCTGCGAACTCCTTGTCGGCTTCGGTGACTGCGGTGAACAGCGCATGCGCGCGGTCGAGATCTGCGCGCGAGCTGGTGCGCACCATGAACGAGCTCAGCAGCGCGCGGGCCTGCAGATAGCGCTCGCTGATAGGTTCGGGCAGAGAGCCCTCGCGAGCTGCGGGCCGGGATTCGCCTTGCACTGTCTCAATGCTGGCCGCGGCGCCAAGTCCGTGCAGTGAAGCAAAGACCTCGTTTGAAATCTCGGTCTGAACCGCAATCAGGTCGAGCGACGCCACCCGAATCGCTCCGCCCGCCCGCAGGCTCTGCTGAGCCACATCGAGCAGTTGCCAGTTGAGATCGAAGCCGTGCTCGGAGCGCAGAAAGCTGCCCGCGAGCACAAACGAGGTGAGCAGTTTCTGGCCTATGGCAAGCGGATCGAGTTGCGCAATGGGCAGCGACATGAGCGTGCTCGACGGGCGCACGACGAGGCCGGGAATGCGCGCCAGGCGCGCACTGATTGCGTCAGCCAGCGCGAATCCATAGAGCGGCGCCACTTCGACCGCGCCGAGATTGGTGAAGGGCAGCACCACCAGCGAGTTTTGCGTAGATTTTTCCGGCGTCGACTCGCGAAATCGCTCCGCCAGCATCGACAAAAATCCCGTGGTGCGCTTCTCGGGCTCGGCGGCCATGGTGGGCAGGTTGGCGGCTGCATCGCCGGGAATGATGCCGGTCTCGATCTGCAGCGCCTTCATGATGGTCTTCAGCGCTTCGCGCACTTCAGCCGCCGAAGCGTAGCGCGATGCCGGCGTTTTTTCGAGACACGTTGCAATCACGCTCTTCAGCTCCGGCGAGATGCCGGGCACGATCACGCCGAGATCGGGAGGATCGAGGAACTGGATGGCGCGGATCGCCTGAAAATCCTCGGCGTCGGGACGCGCAAAAGGATGCCGCCCGCCGACCAGCTCATACAGAATCACGCCCAGCGCCCACACGTCGCTCTGCACGCTGGAATGGCCGGTAACAAACTGCTCGGGCGCCATGTAGCGGATGGTGCCGCCGCGCGCGGTGTAGGTTGCGGCCAGCGAAACATCTTTGGCGAGGCCCGTCTTCGACGGATCGAAGTGCATATCCTCGGGCGCTAGCCGCCGGGCCAGGCCGAAGTCGAGAATCTTTACCAGTCCGCCGTCGGTCAGCATCACGTTCTGCGGCTTCAGGTCGCGGTGAAAGATGCCCAGCATGTGAGCAGCCTGCAGGCCGTCCGCGATCTGGATGCCCACCGACAGCACGAGCTGCAGGTTCGAGGGCCCGCGCTCGATGAGCTTGTCGAGCGACTGGCCGGGCACATATTGCATGGCGATAAAACCCTCGTCGCCGCTCTCCCCCACCTCGTAAATGGCGCAAACGTTGGGATGCTCGATGGCCGATGCCATGCGCGCCTCGCGCAGCACGGTCGACCGCATCTGCTCGGGCGTCAATACGCCGGCGCGCAATACCTTGAGCACAGCCGGGCGCTGCAGCAGCGTGTCGTTGGCAAGATAGACCACGCCGCTGCCTCCGGCGCCCAGCTTGCGCAGAATTTCGTAATGCTCGATTGTTCGTCGCTTCATGCTCTAACTCAAGTTTAATGGGCGACAGATCAAGAGGGCGTAAGGATGGCGCGGGAGAACAGCATGGAGGCGCGCCCTCGCCATTCAGCGCTCAAACTCGAATGTGAGAAGGAACGAAAAAGGTAACCGCAGATCCTTCGACTTGTGGACGCGGCGACTCGCTCAGGATGACAATTCCTGGATCGAGCCGCGCCCATGCCAGGCATGCAGCAGAAGGCGCACGCGACGCCGGTCCTCCGACCACTGACCTCTGACCACCGTTCTTCAATGTCCGCGCCGCGGTCCGGACTCCTCGCGCGGCTCGCCTTTTTTTTCTTCTTCGTAAATCCGCATCTGGCCGCGGCGCCCCAGCGTCAGCACCGTGATGCCGAAGACCAGCAGCACCGCGCCCCACCACAGGTTCGCATCGATGCCCACGCTCTTTGCGTAGAGCGCTGCATTCTCGCGCGTGGCCAGTCCAAACGAGGTCAGTATAGCCCCCATCATCGTGAACATCAGACCCATGGGGATGCGCAAATCGAGACTCATCCGATTGACTCCTACTATGCAAAGAAAATACTCAGCGCAATCGCTCCTGCGAGCACGGCAACCGCCAGCGCTTCGGGCCGCTTCCACCAGGGCAGATGCGCGTACGAGGGCATCCTGGTGAGCGACCGCACCAGCCCCACCAGTTCCCCGTCGGGCCTCGGCTTGGTTAACAGGCTCACGATCACGGCCACCACAAAGTTCGTGCTGAACGCCCAGATTGCGCCGTAGAAATTCTGCGCCATGCCGCTCGGATAGTGGTGCAGCACGGCGATCCATCCGCCGTGTATGCCCGGGTGCGCTTCGAGCGGCAGCGTAAGCCCGTGATGCAGCATGGCTGCGCCCGTCCCCGCCATCAGTCCGGTAAACGCGCCGTGGCCCGTCGTGCGCTTCCAGAACATGCCCAGCAGAATCGTTGCCAGCAGCGGCGCATTTACAATGCTGAACACCAGCAGCAGCATGTCCATAATGTTGTTGAAGTCGATGGCCGCATACGCAGTCGCAATAGACAGCAAAATGCCGCCGGCCGTCGCCCATCGGCCCACCGCCAGGTAGTGCTTATCGGGCGCGCCCTTGTGAATGTACGACTGGTACAGATCGTACGTGAAAACCGTGTTGAACGCCGTCACGTTTCCGGCCATGCCGGTCATAAAGCTCGCCAGCAGCGCCGTCAGCCCCAGGCCCAGGATGCCGGTAGGGAAGTAGTGCTGCAGCATGTTGGGCGTGGCCATGTCGTAATCGAGCAGCGGCTTGCCGCTCGCGTCCAGCATCGGCTTGCCGGTCGCCGGGTTCATGTTGGCCGGAATGAGCCCGTGGCCCTGCTCCACTTCAGGCGGCACCACAGTGATCTCGTGGTAGATTACGCCGTTTTCGTTGTGCACAAAGGTCGTGGTTTTCGGCGTGGGCAGGCTGATCGCAATCAGTCCGGGCACAATCACCAGGAAGGGAAACACCATCTTCGGAATCGCGGCAATCAGCGGAACCCTCTGCGCCGACTCCATGTTGCGCGAAGCCATTGCCGTCTGGATCACCAGAAAATCGGTGCACCAGTATCCCGCACCCAGCACAAAACCCAGCCCCACGCCGATGCCGATCATATCGATGCCCATGGGATTGGTGCCGGCGTGCATCACGCCCTTCCACTCGTGCATGTAAGCCACGGGAAGCGACGCCTTCAGGCCCGCCCAACCGCCAACGTTCTTCAACCCCAGCAGCACCAGCGGCAATAATCCCGCAACGATCAAAAAGAACTGCATTACCCCGTTGTACATGGCGCTGGTGAGCCCACCCAGCAAGATGTACAGCAGCACAATCGCGGCTGAAAGCAGAATGGCGAAGGCAAAGATCCAGTCCTTATTCCAGCCCAGCGAAATGAACATGGGATCGAAGACGTGCAGCGCCTGGATGACCCGCGCCACCACATACATCGCAATCCCCGAGCTGAAGACCGTCATCGCCGCAAACGAGCAAGCGTTCAGCGCGCGCGTCTTCTCGTCGAAGCGCAACCGCAGAAACTCCGGCACCGAGCGCGCCTTGGAGCCGTAGTAGAAAGGCATCATGAAGATGCCCACGAAGATCATGGCCGGAATGGCGCCGATGCCGTAGAAGAGCGCTGTCTCCAGGCCGTACTTGGCGCCCCAGGCGCCCATCCCAATCACTTCGGGAGCGCCCAAGCTGAAGCTGACGAACGCGAGGGCGCAGACCCAGCTGGGCAGGCTCCGCCCGGCAAGAAGAAAATCGCCGCTGCCCTTGACACCGGCTTTGGCCAGCCACCCGATGCCCAGCACACAAGCCACGTACATGGCTGCAATCAGCCAATCAAAATGAGTCAAATTCGGCACAAACGATCCCCACACTCATGATCGCAGGCGCGCAGGAGGCGAGTCCAGAATGCGGCGACGGCGAGTCAAACTCGCGGCGCGGGCAACGGGCGATTGCATCTCCTTCGCCGTCCGCACCAGCAAACTTCTCAGCAGCTCAAATAGCAAAGCCCTCCGCGATGGAGGGCCTTGCCGGCCTCAGTATTGACTGAACAGCGTGTTTACTGCCTGACCTTGTAGCCGGAAAGCCCGTAGTAGGCAATGAAGATATAGCAGATGATGGGCAGCACGAACGCGTGCTGGATGCCCATTTTGTCGGCCAGCAGGCCGAACAGCGGCGGAATGGCCGCGCCGCCGACATTGCCGATGGTAATAACGCCCGAGCCCTTGCTGGTCAGGGGCCCAAGCTCGGCGATGCCCAGGGCGAAGATGGTCGGATACATGATCGAGTTGGCCAGGCCGCAGAGGACCAGGCAGGCCACGGCCGCCACGCCGCTGGTCATCATGCCGGCAAGCATAAGCACGACGCCGAGGATGCCGAGAACGACGAGCAGCTTCTGGGCCTTGATCCTGGTCATGAGAGCGCTGCCCACAAAGCGCCCGGCCATGATCAGCAGGTAGTAGATCGTAACCATGAGGCCGGCTGTTTCGACACTGCCGATGCCCTGCTGCTGCGCGAAACGGATGCCGATGGCTGCCAAAGCAATCTCGACGCCGACGTAGAAGAAGATGCCCAACATGCCCAGGACAACGTGCGGGTAGCTCCAGATGTTGCGACCGCCGGCGGCAGCATCGGTGGGGCGGAAATCGCGCGTGGCGGTGATGGCGGGCAGATGCAGGCCCATCACCACGAAACCGAGAACCAGCAATGCCGCGGCAATGGCAAGGTACGGGCCGACCAGCATATGAGACTCGGCGGCGGCGCTTTCCGCCTTGCCTGCATTGCTCAGGATCAGCGTTGCGGCAACCCAGGGAGCCAGGGCCGAAGCGCCGGAGTTGAAGGCCTGCGCCAGATTCAAGCGGGCGGCAGAGCTGTGTTCCGGGCCGAGAATCGAAACATAAGGATTGGCCGAAGTCTGCAGCGCGCAAACGCCGGTGGCCAGCAGGAAGATGGCGCCAAGCGTCAGCGGAAAGCTGACCATATTGGCTGCCGGAATAAAGGCCAGCGCGCCAGCCATCATGACGAAGAGCGAAATCACCATGGTGCGCTTGTAACCGACCAGTTCGATCAGCTTGCCGCTGGGAACGGAAAAAACCAGGTAGGCAAGAAACCATGCGGCTGTGGCCAGCATGGCCGGCCCGTGAGTCAGCTTGAATGTCTCTTCCAGCTTGGCGACCAATTGATTGTTGAGGCTGGTGAGGAAGCCGAAGATTCCAAAGAGAACAGCGACGATGAGGAATGGGATGGTGTAGTTGGGAGCGCCGGTGGCGGTCTGGGGCGCGGAGTGCGTGGCCATAATGAAACGTCCTCGAGGGTGAGACGGATTGAGCCCCGCGCGGGCTGATTGGCACGCACGAAGCGACGCAATCATTGTACGAAGCGACGCAATCACTGTACGAAGGGAAGGGCAGGACAGTCCAGTGAAAAAAGAAAATGTTTTCAATGGCCTCTGCCGATCCCTTCAGCCCCCGCGTATCCGGCGCCGGGAGAGACTCACCCGGCGCTTCGCGTGCGGCGCCATTTTGCGGCATAAGGCAGCACAAACATATAAAGACCGGTGAAGAACAGAAAGGCGAACGGGACCACCGCCGCAAGCCCCAGGCTGTTGGTATATTTCCCTCGCACCACCTCGACGCCATTCACGATGATCGCGAAGGTGAGAACAACAGACAGCCAGCGGTGCGTTTGCCGAATCCACTTGTTCCAGTTCATTGTCCGCTCCTCAATTCACGATTCCGATTCACGATTCCCAGACTGCTTAAGTTTGCTGGCCCGGCGTCTCGGCGCTGAATTGCCTGGCGTACTCTGCGACCAGTCGCTGCCAGCCCTCGCGTTTCATCGCCTCGCCTCCAGCGATGCGGCCAATGGGAGTTCCGTCGATAAGCCGGTCAAGAACGTCCAGCGAAATGTGCCAGCCCGCCGCTCCCCACGACACAAAGCGGCGATCGATGTTGTGCCACAGCGTGAGGCGCGTGCCGCTGCCCTCCGGCTCCAGCTCCCATCGCATGTCGCTCAACTCCAGCACCCTGGGTGCGTCGGCCTGCGCCACTCTTGTCTCTGAAACATTCGCTGTTCCCACCCAGGTGAGCTTCACCCTGGCACCAACCCTGCCGAGATTCCCATCCGCCTCAAAGGGCGCCCATTCGCGCAGTTGCACTGGGTCGGTCAGCGCCTGCCACACCTTTTCCGGCGAGTGACGCAGTTCCCTGGTAACGATCAGCGTCCACCTCTCACCGCCTTTCTGGACCCGCGCTCCGCTGGCCCGGCCGGGTATGTATTGCTGCGCATAATCGGTCATCGCGTCTCTCCAAGTCTTTGCCGGCTTTCCACGGCTGACATCCTGCTTGGCTTCAGCCCTGCCACATCAGCTGCGTAAGCTGGATCAGATTGCCGCAGGTGTCCTTCACCATGGCGATCTTCGAAGCCGTCACGTCGGTCGGCGGCATGGTGAACTCGGCGCCCGCTGCCTTCATGCGCTCGTAATCGGCCTGCAAGTCGTCGGTAAAGAACATGGCCGCAGGTTGGTTCTGCTGGAGCGATGCCTGCTGATACGTCTTGGCTGCGGGGTTGTTGTTCAGCGCCAGTTGCAGCTCCGTTCCACTCGGCTCCTCTGCCGAACTCACGGTGAGCCAGCGGTACGGCCCGTTGCTGAAGTCGTTCTTTTTCACGAAGCCCAGCACCCCGGTATAAAAGCGCAGAGCCTTCTCCTGGTCGTCCACGTATACGCTTGTCAATTTGATCTTCATCGTTTTTCTCGCATTCAATTGAATTCGCGGCGCGGCCGCGTTACAGGCTTCTTCTTGCGCTTGCGTGTGGCTTCATCCATGCGATCCAAATGGCGTTCGAGAGCGTCGATGTGCGCCGACCAGAACCTTCTGAAGGGAGCCAGCCACGCATCCAGCTCCATAAGCGGCTCCGGTCTCAGACGGTAGAGACGGCGTTGCGCGTCCACTGTCGACTCCACAAATCCCGCCTCGCGCAGCACGCGCAGGTGCTTCGACACGGTCGGCTGCGGCATTCGCAGCTGGCGCTCAATCTCGCCAACCGACTGCTGGTTCGCGACCAGCAGGCTCAGGATGGCACGGCGGTTGGGCTCGGCAATGACTTCAAAAACTGATTCCACATTCTTGATATACCCCAGAGCGTATATACGTGTCAAGGAATATAAGAAAAATATTTTTAACCGCGCATCCGGACCGCCTCCGTATCTCTCACCATTCACCGTTTTTTTAACGAACTGTTAAGGAGGCGCGAACCTGATTCTCCTATGATTCCGCATGGTCCCTACAAGCGACTCAGGAGGTTATGAAAATCATGAAGAATCGCCTTTCGAAGGCGTTCGCCGTTTCCCTCGCGGCAACGTTTGTCCTCACTTCACTTGCCCTCGAAGTGAAAGCCCAGCAATACGATCCCAATCAGGGCTTCGATCACTATCACGGTCATTCACAGTTCCGCGGATTCGTGCCCGGCAGTATCGTCGTGAGCGGGACAGTCTACGTTGGCAATGCCAACACAGTTATCCCCGGTGAAGCATTGCCCTTCGGCTGCCTGAACACCGGCCCGGTCACCAACCCCAACGCCGCTACTGTCAATGTCCCGCTGCTGCCGCCGTCCACCAGCACCACCGCCGTTGCGGTTACCTGCGGTTATGCCAGCGACAACGGCGAATACCCCAATCTCAACGACACTCACAACGTCTGGAACAACGCCAACACCGACGGCAACTTTGGCGTCTCCTCGCCGATCGTTCTTTGGGACCTGAGCCCCAACGGCTTTCCGCTCGGTGAGTTGTGGGTGCCTGGCGACGAAATTGTGACCAGCTTCAGTTCCAAGTCCGAGCTCGCCTTGAATCGCTCGGTAGACGGCAGGAGCCTCACCTTCATGGGCTATCGCGGCGGACCCGGCTGCCCCACGCTCACTCTTGACCCCACCACCAACATTCTCACGCAGGGCACCAACGTGGGTCCCGATTCCCCCACCGCGCCGAATCTGCTCGATGTTTCGGCCTCCAACACACCGGGCCTCTGCGACCCCACCAATCCCGCGGTGGCGAGCTATGCCGGCGCAACCAATCCCACTGCTTACTACCGCTCCGTGGCTGAAGTGGACGCCGGGGGCCACATCACCTACACCGATGGCGACGCCTACAGCGGCGATAACTCCCGCGCGGCCATGAAGGCCGGGAATGAGCTCTATTACTCGGCCGGCAATGACAACAACGGCGGGCTGTCGAAGAAGCAGATGGGGGATACAACACTTGGCTTCAATCTGTCGCACTCGACTGGCGCCGAAGTGTTCGTTCCTGGCTCGGCGCCGCTCGTTCCGCCCAGCAACAACATGATTTCCTACTTTCTTATCTCTTCGGGAGACAAGCCGGGCAAGGATACCAACTTCCGCGGTTTGACGATCTACAACAACACGCTGTACGTGGCCAAGGGCAGCGGCGGCAACGGCATCAACACCGTCTATCAGCTCGGCACTGCGGGAACTCTGCCCACTACTGCCAATGAACCCTCAGGCGGCCTCGTCAACGAGCCGTATACCATCCTTCCCGGATTCCCCGACACCAGCGCCAGCACTGCCAGTACGGGTGGCGCTTATCCCTTCGGTATGTGGTTCGCGAATCCCACTACTCTTTATGTTTGTGACGAGGGCGACCTGAACTACACGGCCGGCCAGACCATCAACGGACAGGTCAACGTTGCTGACGCCGGTACGCTGGCCACTGCCGGCCTGCAGAAATGGGTCCTCACCACGTCTGCGAGCGGCAGCCCAACCTGGGTTCGCGAGTACGTCATCCAGAATGGCCTCAACCTCGGCGTTCCTTATAGCGTTGCCAACTATCCAACGTCCATCGAGCCCGCGACCGGCGGTTGCCGCAACATTACCGGCCAAGTCAACTGGGACGGAACGGCCACAATCTACGCCATCACCTCCACCATCAGCCTGAATGGCGACAACGGCGCCGATCCCAACCAGGTAGTGAAGGTGGTCGATCGCATCAGCGATACGCAGCCGTCGACCGATCCCCTCCTTGACACCTTCTGGACCATTCGTCCAGCCCGCGCCGGCGAAGCCTACCGCGGCGTCGCCTTCGCACCTGAGGACTTCTGGTTCTAATCAGGCAAACGCGTCAGCAGCTCACCAAGGCTCCCCGCACAAGATCGTCGCGGGGAGCTTTATTTGTTGGTTCGCGCGGGCAACAAGTAGATAATCAAAAGCCGTCGGAATCACTGGATGCATCGCGGGACGGCGAGTTCAGTGGACAATTGAAAGGCTTTCAATTGTCTGCTGCCCCGGCATCGGACAACGATCCATCGAGCCGAAGCAGGACAGCCCCAGGCAAGCCGCGTCAGGCTCCCCATTTCTCGATGGCCGATACAAGGTCGCGCGCCACCGGGGCCAGGAATCCTGAAATGATCGCAAATACGATCGTTACCGCAAGCGATGTGTATGCGCCTGCCTGATCGTTCATGTGAAGGGTAATAACGCCCAGAAGAGCACTCAGTAACAACGCGGCGATCTGGAGGTTACGCTTCCATCGATAGTCCATCGAAGCCTTGAGCGCATCCATCGTGCACCGCATCTGCGCGCCCAGGCGCGTTTTGGCCGCGACAAACGCCTTGATGCGCGCCTTCTCCGCCTCGGTGTGAGCATGCGGCAGTTTTGCAAGCACCTCCGGGTCCGGAGGGTTAAGAACCTCCCTGACATCGTCCAGGCTGGCCTGGCTCACAAAGCAATAGAGCAGCCACTCATGGCTACGCGGATAATCAAGAATCACAGGGGTCACCCCGCGAATTTGAGTGAACAACTGATCGGAGGGCAGACTATAGAGCGCCGCAGTGTCTCCCGAGGCCGCCAGATTTGCGAGGTCCAGCTTGGGGTCGACAAGCTCGACCTTCGTGCCGTCGTGCCGAACTGCCAGCTCTTCGGGGAAGCTTGCGGCAACTCTATCGATCCAGCGATCGAAATGGCGCTGTTGATACCACTTGCGAAGTGGCAGGACATTTTTCAGGGTCTGGAGGAAGGCCATGCTGATTGTCCCGATGGCAGCAAGCGGAATGGCCCAGGTTTTGACCCATGAGTTGATTGAATCGAGTCCATTCATCAGTTGCTGATCCTGAATCACGCTAAAAATCGTCATATTGCCTCTCTTTCCTTCACGGAAATTCACTCACATCACGCGTTTCACGGCTTTTGAATTAGAACATCGCCGAGGTTATCGCCGTAGGAACCGGCTTCGTTATAACCGCCCGGCTTTTTGATTGTCTTGAGCGGCGTGCGATAGCGGAGCAGGTCTGCAAACAGGATTCCCTGCTTCGTTCCACCTATCTGGAAGACGACGACATTTACACTCACGCCGCCGCTGTACCTGATCCAATCGCCGGTAATCACCGCGGTGATCAGGTTCTTGCGATCCTGCTGTGTGCCGCCTGCAGAAGCCACGTTGATGTAGACGCCTATGACCGGATTGTCATTGGATGGGCAGGTGTACTTATCTGTGACGTTGGGGTCGCTACGGTCCTGAACGCAGGCCATCAATGACCGGATGCGAAAGCCCTGGAGAATGGAAGAGAGAAGTGGCTGCCCGGTGGTGGCGCTTGGTGCAGACAGACCGGACAGGAACGCATTATAGGTAGTGTCGAGACCAGTGAACGCTGCCACGCGGGGGTCCTGGGCCTTTGAATCATCTGGCGTCTCTTTCACGGTGGGGGGGCCATTTCCCTGCGCAGTTCCGGTGCCGTTTCCTGTCGGGTTGGTGGTCACCTGAGACGGTTGGTTATTGCTGCCGGCATTTGGCGGGCCTGTTGGCGTTGTCGGCGGTTGTGGGGGATGCTGCTGGCCATCTTGCGGAGAGAAAGACAGTCGTCGCAGCACCGGGATATTCGCACGATCAACTGAAATTCCCGTATGGGTTGCAGGTGCGGGCGTAGCCGGCTGTGCGGGATTTGTGTTGGTATTGGCCGGCGCTTGAGGCTGCGAGTCAATTGGGGTAATAGACGAAGCGGGGGTCATGAGCCAGAGCAAGGCTGATCTTCTTGCCTTGCTCAGTTCACTCAATTCGCTCAAGACCGGGCGAAGGGATGGGTGCACGGTTTCACCGTCCTTGCCGATCGTGGGAGGGAAGAAGAGATTCTGCGTCTCATCGGCGCCGTACACGCCGGCATAATGGGCGTTCGTGCACGGTTTATTCGCTTGGTGTTGCCGCCCCAGGTGATTGAGGAACATGAGGGCCGGGGTGGGGTCGGTAATGGTGAACGACGATGAAGTCTCTGACGTTGATGCGGCAGCCGCGGCAGAAACAGCAGAGGTGATATCGGCGAAGTCGTCGATGCCGCCGCCTGCGCCGCCGCCGGGCGTCATGTCGCTGAAGGCTGCTTGCAAAGCTTCCGCGTTGGCGTAGAAGGCATCGAAATTCTGCAGAGCCAGAAGCGACGGCGCATCGAGCACAATGACCTTCCCCGGATTCAGGGCGCACACCTGCTCGGCAACCTTGTCCAGAATTTCATCCAGAGCGCCAAACGAGAGCATCTGGACTTCGATGGGCGCGCTGGATGCGGCTCCGCCCGATGAACCCGAAGGGGCGGCCGCGGCTGAACTCGCCCCGCCCGCGCCTTTCGCGCCTTTTTGCGCTGAAGCGCAATTACAAGCCAGGAATAGCGCGGCCAGTATCACGACCGCCGGAAAGAGAGTACGAAGTCGAATCATCATAAACGTTCCTTTCGAAGAGCCATTGAGCTGAGCGTGATAGGGTCAAGCCCCTTAAGTCGCCCCTTAGTCGAAGAGCCCGGTTTTCAAAATAATCAGCATCAGGTTGTCTCCCCGCGGATTACGAAGAAAATGCCGGTCAACAAAGGGTAGGAACAATAGCGATGGAGGAATTCCCACGTCATATGCTGGCGTACTCCCCAGGTAAGTCCTATCGGGCCGTTATGGTCGTACCCCGTAAGGAGCATGGCGTGAGCGCGGGCCGGGAATCCGCTGGTATCGGACCAGAGAATCTGATTCCCATAAGAATCCGGGGCGCTGGAGTCGATGGATTGAGGCAAGAGGAGCTGGACGTGCGCTCCGGAGTATTGATAGATGCCGTTCATGATCTGCGCCGGAGCCATCTGGCTGTCAGGGTAGTTCGGGGGTGGGTTGGGAGGGGTAGGGAGGTAAGGGCCGTAAACGTCAGCAATCTTTCTGAGCGCCCCGCCGCCGACTGTCCAGCCGCTGTCTCTCCATTCTCGAAGCGAGTGACCGAGATCGATTGTCGTAGTGCCCGTACGGTCTGTTTCGGCCCGGTATTCGTTGATTACGTCGCTGATGGAAATCGACGGGACAGGCTTGGAATAAGCGTAGTCCAGACGTATTGTGTGGTGCGCTCGCGCGACAATCACGCAGTCATCCACCTGGTCGTTGCCGAACCACGGAATGCGCTGACCGGCGTTGGCCGTGTCGTATGGCGAATCATATGGTGGAGGAGATGCAATCGCGTACGTGGATGCGGCACTCATGGTGCCCTCCATGCTTGTGGGCGCAGGTCATAGAAAAAATGAAACTGTGCGAAACTCACCTTGCTTGATTCGAGCAATCTGAGAGAATTCAAAAATGTTGCCCGCATCCATCCCGGAAGTCAAGCTTATTCAGTTGCAGGCCCGCCCTTCGCACAAAATCGGGCGCCCCAAGGTCTCGTCCTGAATTCCGGGAACGCAGGAGCCGACCTCGCGTCCATGCAGGCGCTTCGCAGAATCCAGCGCACAAATCCCGCCTGCTCGTGTCATCCTTGGAAACAGCATGGCGCGATCAAAATCACGCGAAGATTTGCAACCGGGAGCGTGGAAGACGGCCCCCCGGTGGTCTATCGTCGTTTTTCTCCTCTCCGCCTTTTTTATCTTCGCCAGTTTCGGATTTGTGTTCGACGGCATGGACATGGGACGTCAGCCCGCTCTGTGTCTTGCTTTTTCTGTAGTCATCATTGCGTTGTTCGCGACCTGTTACACCATCGCCGGCATCACCCTCCGCCAACGGTTCTGGATTCCCTCAGTGCCGCTCTTCATTCTCGAGAACATTTGCATGGTGCTGTTGCACAACTGGCTGCCGGACGCTCCGCCGCTTGCCCATCTCGATTCAGCCCAGCTCAGCCACTTCCACAACCGGCTCATCTTTGACGGTGTAGCTGTGGCCGTTTGCGTCGTCCTGGGCTACTCCGGTTTTGTCGTAGTCGCGATTCTCGAGGCGCGCCGCCGCATCCGGATTGAGCTCGATAAGGCCGCTCTGGAAACCGAATTGGCTGCCGCCCGAGAAATCCAGCGCCTCATGGTGCCCGAAGAGCTGCCGCCCACTCCCGGATTCGCCATCGAAAGCATCTACCGCCCCGCCGCACAGGTCGGCGGAGATTTCTTTCAGGTCATCCCGCTCGGCGGCGGCCAAACTCTTGTCGTCGTCGGCGACGTCAGCGGCAAAGGGCTCAGCGCTGCCATGATCGTCTCCATGCTCATTGGCATGCTGCACACTATCAGCAGAGTCAGCCAGGATCCCGCGCAGATTCTGGCCGAACTTAACAACCGGCTTTACGAGCGCAAGCACTCGGGCTTCGTCACCTGCCTGGCAGTGCGCCTCGATCCCTCGGGGCGCGTCGTGCTCGCCAACGCGGGTCATCTGCCGCCCTGGCTCAACGGCTCCGAAATCGCATTCACCGGGTCGCTGCCGCTTGGCATCGTTGCTTCCGCCGCCCTGGAGCAGGTCACGGTCGAGATGCGGCCTGGCGATCGCCTCACCCTGATGACAGATGGCGTGGTCGAGGCGCGCAATGCCGAGGGAGCCCTGTTCGGTTTCGACCGTATTCAGGCCTTCATGTGCCAGCACGCATCCCCGCTCGTCCTCGCCGAAGCCGCAATTCATCACGGGCAGGACGATGACCTGACCGTGATCTCCGTCCTCCACACAGCCTGAGGGACCGGCGATTCAACAGGGAGCGCCCGATTCAGTCAGAGATTCCCAATCTCCTTGTTGCCCCTTGGCGTTACAGCGGTTCCGCAGTTACTGTGTCCCGAAACCGCAGCGCTCAAGTCGATTCTTCCTCAAGAAAAAACCACCGTGCACCGCGGCTGGGAACGGCTGCAGTAACTGCGGAACCGCCCTAGCCTCAATGCCGTTCCCTTAATTGATCAGCTCGCAGTCAGAGCGAGGTGGGTGGGATTGGTAGACACTCCCCGGCGTGCAGGTCATCTACGTGAACAACATTGCGGCTCACTCCGCTAACCCGCTAGTGTCCTGTCCCGCATAACAGTTGTCTATCGCTTTTTGAAAGGGCACGACTTTAGTCGTGCCGCGAAGGCTCAAAAATGAGCGCGGCTTTAGCCGCTGAGCGATGCCTTTCCGAGGATAAAGCCTGTAAAGAAAAAGAAGGGACACCACACTGGCTCCGCCGCTTTGCCGATAATTACCCCTCGGTGGCGCACAATCTCAATCAGGGAGTGAAATACCAGCCAATATGCCAAACATAACCATTCGTCTCGACGATTCCATGCTTCGCCACGTCCGCATCTGGGCCGCCATCCACGACACCACCGTCACCGAGGTCGTCCGCGAGTTCCTGCAGTTCCTTACGAGAGGATCCAACGACTCCCTCGAACCACGGGAAACCGTCCCCGTTGGCCTGCTTGAAGAACTTGCCGAAACCTTCAACTCCGATTCAGAACTTCCCTTCATGGACCGAGATTAGGCCGCAAATGAAAAAGGGGATACCCCCCTACCCCCCCCGCCAGCCGCTGTGCAACTGTGCAACTGTGCAACTGCGCAACTGTGCAGCTGTGCAACTGTGCAAGGCTCGAGCCCTCTGAGCTCACTACTGGCTTCTGGCTACGGGCAATTGGCTGCTCGCTATTGAAGCTGGCCTAATTGCTCAACGGCACTTCACTTCGAACGGTGAAGTGAACCAGGATCGCTGCGTGGCCGGCGGGGCAGCCGAGCAGCAAATTTCTGCCCGCTCCTTTGAACGAGTAAGAGACGTGGGCGATACCGCCTGGATCGATGGATTTAACGAAAGGGGCGGCCACAACCCGGACCTTGTCCTGATCGACGAGTTCGGCCGTGGCCGATAGAAGCTGTTCATGCAGCGTTGGATCAAGCGCAATGGGCACCTGCAAATCATCCGCCGAATTCGTGCGATTGCAATCGACATTGAGCGCAGGCATCTTGTTGTCGCGGACGGATTGGACGACTTGAATGATGGGGTTGTTCTGGTAGACGCGGGCGAAGAATGTGTAGGCGTCGGCCGATCGGCTGGCGGGCCTCACAATGTCGATGTGGTTGGCCGCAATCTTCTGCGGCGGCGTGTCGGTATCGCATCCGTAAGTTGCGCTGTAGTAACTCACCACTCGCGTGCGCGCCCCCAGGTATCTGCCAATGCCGGCGCCGGCCGCGGTGTCAAGCGTCTCATAGGCGCAGTAGCGATGGATCCTCGATACCGATGGCATGCTTCTCCATTGCTGTTCGAGGTCGATCAAAAAGCTGTTGTCGTTGCTCGAGCTGAGGTCGGTGAGCAGAGGATCGCTGTCGTAGATCTTGGCAATGTTGGCCACAAACGATCCCTCGTGCGGTGTCGAGTACGAAACAATGAACCGGACCCGAGCCGCGTCGGCGGGGTGGTTCAGCAGCATCTCCTCGGTGAGGATTCCGCCCAGGCTGTGCGTGATGAACACCACTTCGCTGTGGTCCCAGACATGCTGCTGCTTGAGCTTTTGCCAAAGGAGTTCGGAAATCTGCGCGCTCGATAACTTGCCCCGCATCGACGGAGTCGGATACTCGGCTACAACCACATCGGAGTTCTGAAAATGCGGATCGGTCTGGATAAGCTGCGGCCAGTAGGCGCCATTCGGTGCGCGCCACGTGTAGCGGTCGCCATGAATACCGTGAACAAATACGATGACCCGCGGCTTGAGGTTTTGCGCGCGGGCCTGGAAGCAGACCGGCCCGGCGACAACCCAACTTAGAATGAACGCCCCAACTAGAGCGATGGCCCTGCGCACGACCAGCCTTTCTATGAAGTTCGGATAGAACGATAAGAAACGGTGCTGATTCAAGGTTAACGCTTTTCGATGAGGTATTGCAGATGGACGAGTTAGGGGGAACCTGCGCAGCACTGCTGATTTCGCCACGCAGCGCTACTCCATTTACACTGGAAGAGCATGATTCCTACGCTGACCTGGACGCCCGAAGGCGTCCGTTTCATTGATCAGACCAGGCTCCCGCTTGAGGAGAGCTATGTTCTCGCGACAACTTATGAACAAGTAGCCGAGGTGATTTTCACCATGGTGGTCCGCGGCGCGCCGGCCATCGGCGTCTCGGCTGCATACGGTGTTGCACTGGGCGCGCAAGCCAGCATCGCTAAGACTGCGGCTGAATTTCGGCCGGAGTTTGAGAAAATCTGCGCTCGCCTCGCCGGAACGCGGCCCACGGCGGTGAATCTCTTCTGGGCCATCGACCGCATGAAGAGTCTCTTTGCCAAACTGCTGGCCGCGGGTGCGAGCATGGCCGAGGTAAAGGAGAAGATCCTCACCGAGGCGCACACCATGTACAACGAAGACATCGAAGCCTGCAAGGTAATGGGTGCGTACGGCGCGGCGCTGCTTCCCCACCAAGGGGGCGTGCTGACTCATTGCAATGCCGGCGCGCTGGCCACCTGCGGTTACGGCACAGCGCTGGGAGTGATTCGCGCGGCCGTGGAGCGGGGCAAGAACATCCACGTGTACGCCGATGAGACGCGACCGTTTCTGCAGGGCGCGCGACTCACTGCGTGGGAGCTGATGGCCGACGGCATTCCAACCACAGTGATCTGCGACAACATGGCCGCCAGCCTGATGCACGCGGGCAAAATCAAGGCGGTAGTAGTGGGCGCCGACCGCATCGCCGCCAACGGCGACACGGCCAACAAAATCGGCACCTATAACGTGGCGATCCTGGCCAAAGAGCACGGCATCCCGTTCTACGTGGCGGCGCCGTGGTCCACCATCGACCTGGCCACGGCGAAGGGCGATGCGATCCCGATCGAGGAACGGCCGCACGTTGAGGTGACGCACCACGCAGGCAAGCAGCTCACGCCGAATGGCGTGGGCATCTGCAACCCGGCCTTCGATGTCACCCCGGCCAGATACATCACGGCCATTATCACCGAGCGTGGCGTGCTGAGAGCGCCGTACAGCGAGGCGCTGCGCGAGATGGAGCCGGTTGCCGGATAACGTGCCCCTGATTCGTGCGTCTCGCGGCGAGGGGCAGATTCCTATGACTCAGCAGACTGGTTGTCGATTGGATGCCGGTCGGGTATCCCGCTTTGGTGCAGAATGCGGAGCAGGATAATGCCGGCTTTTTCCGCCTGTAAAAGATGACGTGCCGGCCACTTTCGAATTAATGCGATTAGCAAAGTTTGCTAATCGCGATGATGCGAGCCGGCGCGGTGCTTGTCTGGTGGCTGCCAATCCTGGATTCCGGGCTTCCACGGGCGATACTGGGGTGTGGGGCTCGCGGTTCTAACCATCTTTCGCCTGCGGCAGCGTTCGCTCGCCCGCGGCATTCTGCTTTCGGTGGGCGCGTTCTTCTTCAGCCTGCGTTTGGCCGGGTTCCCCCACATTGAAGACCTCCACGGTTCGCCCTGGCAGATTGCAGTGCTGCTGGCGGCCGCGTGGGGAATGGCAGAGACCGCGCGCTGCCTGCGCCGCAAATGGAGCCTTTACCATGCGGGCGTACTCATCATGCTTTACACCGACCTCATGATCCTGGCCACGATTGTGGCGCTCATGGCCCTGGTATGAGCCTGGCGTGCCAAAATGAACCAATCAAGAAAATGCAAGTGCAACCACGGGACCGGCCCGTATAGCATGAGCGAAAGATCGGGCAGCCAGCTTGCACGGCGCTTGTTGGACAGGCCCCGGGATTCTTCAACTTCGGGCTCGCCCAGCCCGTGGATGTTCTAACTGCTTTTGCCTCGATAACCATCCAAATCAATGCAGGGGAGGAAGAAATGTTCAAGGGATTTCGAGATTTCATTCTGCGCGGCAATGTCGTCGATCTGGCGGTAGCGGTGATCATCGGTGCGGCCTTTGGATCCATCACCGCATCGATAACCGCCGATGTCATTACACCCATGATCTCGGCGCTGGTAGGCGCGCCCGATTTTTCTTCTCTCGTCATTCACATTCCGGTGCTCCACCACGTTGCGCCGCCCCCCAATCCGTTGCCGGCCAACTACATCGCGCCGGGCGATCTTCACATCGGCAAGCTGCTCAATGCGCTCATCAACTTTGTGCTGGTGGCCGCGGCCATCTATTTTGCCATTGTGCTGCCCATGAAATACATGATGGAAAGGCTCAACAAGCCGGCGCCGCCTGCCGCGCCAACCACCAAGCCCTGCCCGGAGTGCCTGAGCGATATTCCGCTGGCCGCAAAGCGCTGCGGTCACTGCGCGCAACTGGTGGCGTAAAGTGCGTTCCTTGTCCAAACAAATTGGCCGGCCTGAACGAGAGTTTCAGACCGGCCATACTCGCCCTGATCAATCGCTTCATTCTGGTGGCCGGGCATTTTTGCGCTGGCGCTTGCTTTGGCCTTCACAGCGGGTTCGTGTCCTGGGTGTTATAAGCAATCTCACCAGAGCGCCCAGCGTCAACTCTTCAAAAAGCAAGGCAGAGGCGAGGGTCAGCATCACCGTTCCAACTTCTTCCGTCACGTTCTCAAGCATGTCTATCGCCTCTGAGGGCTTGTTAGCGGGCCCTATTACAGAATTCCGGCAACGACCAGGCTTGAAACCGCCGTTCCGGTGCGAACCAGAGCTGAGGTTACGAAATCAGAAGCTGTTGCCGGGCTGGCTGGTGCGCTTGCCGGGGCCGAGGTAGTTGCTGTCGGAACTGTGCTCGCTTTGCCCGCTTTGGCCAGCACCATCGCCGGTTGGCCAGCAGGAGCCGTTAGCGGCGCGCCAAACAGCCGGGCCGTCTCATCATCGCGCTGTCCCACGATCTCCACGCGATCGCCAACATCTACCCGCGAGTAGAGATCCTCGATATCCGCCTTGCCCATCCGGATGCATCCGTGCGAGGCAGCCTTGCCAATGGAGTTGGGCTCGTTGGTTCCGTGAATGCCGTAGCCAGCCTTGCTCAAACCCATCCAGCGGTCTCCCACGGGGTTGTGCGGTCCGGGAGGAACGGTGCGGCCGTCGTGATGGTAAGTGGGATTCTTGACGCGGCGGGCAATTGTGAATTCGCCAGCCGGGCTCGGCGTCGAGGGCTTGCCAACGGCTACCGCGTAAATCTTCGTCACCTGGCCGTTTTCTACGAGTGCCAGCTTGCGGTCTTCGAGGCTCACGACGATCAGCCGGGTGATTGTGCTGTGGACCTCGGCGTTCTGCACTGCCGCCGGGGCCGTTTGCGTCGCCGTCTGAGTGTTCGGCGTAGCCGCCCGCGCTGCCAGCCCCACCAACATTGCCGCTGCCACCAATCCTGCATTCAAGCTCTTCATCGCATCCTCCCCGTTTACCCCGAGTCGCGTACGCAAAGAGGAGGTGCAAGGAGCGGACCAAATGAACGACGCTCATTCCACAATGGTTAGCTTGTTAAGCCGGGAGTGGATTTGTGTCCGCAGGCGCACAAGTGTGGGTGCGGTGACACAGGGCGAGGTCGCGCGCCGCAGGCGCAACGGTCGTTATTCCAGCGTTTTAACGTGAGGAAAGTAGAATCCCAAAGTCCATCAAGTCTCGTCGGGACGACGCACCCTGACTAAGGCTACAGAATTCGGGCAATACACCTGAGAATCCCAATCCTTCAGACCCGCTCAATCGCCATTGCTACGGCTTCGCCGCCGCCAATGCAGAGCGAGGCGATGCCGCGCTTCAGGCCGTATTTCTCAAGCGCCGCCAGCAGCGTGACAATGAGGCGCGCGCCCGAACATCCGATGGGGTGGCCCAGCGCGCAGGCGCCGCCGTGGACGTTTACTTTCTCGTGCGGCAGGGCGAGATCGCGCATGGTCGCCAACGCCACCACGGCAAAGGCCTCGCTGATCTCGAACAGGTCCACGTCGCCCAGAGCCCATCCCGTGCGCTCCAGCAGCTTTCGAATGCTGCCGATGGGCGCCGTGGTGAACAGGCTCGGCTCCTGCGAATGGGTTGCGTGGCCCACGATGACGGCTTTCGGCGCAGCACCCCGCCGCTCGGCTTCTGACTGTCGCATCAACACCAGCGCCGCCGCACCATCTGAGATCGAGCTGGAGTTGCCGGCGGTCACCGTGCCGTTCTCGTCGAAGGCCGGCTTCAGCAGCGGAATCTTTTCGGGTCTCGCCTTCAACGGCTGTTCGTCTTGGCTCACCACGCGTTCAGTACTGCCCTGCTTTACGGTCACGGGCACAATTTCCGCGGCAAAACTGCCGTCGCTGCCCGCCTTCTGCGCGCGCTTGAGCGATTCGAGAGCGTAGGCATCCTGCTCAGCGCGCGAAAAATCATACATGCGGGCACATTTTTCGGCGAAAGTTCCCATCAGGCGGCCTTTATCGTACGCGTCTTCCAGGCCGTCGAGAAACATGTGGTCGAGCGCGCGTTGATGCCCCATTCGATATCCAGCCCGCGCGCGGTCGAGCAGGTAGGGAGCATTCGTCATACTCTCCATGCCGCCCGCGACCGCGATGCGCGCACTACCGGCAAGCAGCAGATCGTGCGCCAGCATTGTGGCTTTCATTCCTGAGCCGCAGACCTTGTTCACGGTGGTTGCGCCGGTCGAAAGTCTGAGTCCGGCGCCGAGTGCGGCCTGTCGCGCAGGCGCCTGACCAATGCCTGCGGGCAGCACGCAGCCGATGAGAACTTCGTCAATCGCATCTGGCGCCAGCCCTGTGCGTTCAACGGCGGCGCGGATGGCGATTGCGCCCAGTTGCGGAGCGGTCAGGTCTTTGAAGTCGCCTTGAAACGCACCGATGGGCGTGCGGGCTGCGCCGCAAATCACTACAGGATCGTGGGAAGACATTGATCGCTCCTTTGCGCGCTCTCAACCGGTTCGTCTGTCATTTAGTTTTGATCTGCCATCTAGTCTCGATCTGCCGTACGCAGCGTTATTTCGGCGCCATGCGCAGCGCGCCGTCAAGGCGTATGGTTTCGCCATTCAGCATGGTGTTCTCGCAGACGTGCTTGACCAGCGCGGCATATTCATCGGGACGGCCCAGGCGCGGCGGGAACGGCACGCTTTTGCCAAGCGCCTCCTGCACCTCGGCGGAGAAGCCGGCCACCATCGGCGTTTCAAACACGCCCGGCGCAATGGTGACCACTCGAATGCCTGCCCGCGCCAGTTCGCGCGCGATCGGCAGCGTGAGGCCAACCACTCCTCCTTTAGATGCGGCATAGGCTGCCTGGCCGATCTGCCCGTCGAAAGCAGCAATCGACGCCGTATTGACGATCACGCCCCGTTCGCCGTCGGCGCCGGGAGCTTCGCGTGCCATCGCCTCTGCCGCCAGGCGAATCATATTGAAGGTGCCCACCAGGTTGATATTCACCGCCCGCGCAAACGACTCGAGCCGATGCGGACCTTCGCGCCCCAGTACTTTCTCGCCCGGCGCGATGCCGGCGCAATTCACCAGCGCGTGCAGATGGCCGAACTCAGCCAGCGCCAGAGCCACGGCCGCTTTGCCGTCGGCTTCGCTGGTTACGTCGGTTGCGGCAAAGCGTGCGCCATCGCCCAACTCGCCGGCCAGTGCCCGGCCGGCCTCGTGGTTCAGGTCGGCAATCACCACGCGGCCGCCGTTGCCGGTCACCATTCGTGCCACGGCTGCGCCCAGACCCGATGCCGCGCCGGTTACCAGAAAAACATGATCTTTGATCTGCATGGAAAGGGGCCAAAATCCATCTGTCATAATACTCCAGGCCATCAAGCCCTCTCACGGAGGCACATGAACGTGAATTCTGACCGAAGCACCGGTCCACTTACAGAATTAAGCGAAGACGAAAACCTCTTTCTGGCGACAGTGCGCCAGTTTGCGCAGGAGCGAATCGCGCCGCTCACGCGACGCATGGATGAAGACCAGCACCTGGACGCGGGTCTGGTCCGCAGTCTCTTTGAACTCGGCCTGATGGGGATCTCGATTCCCGAAGAATATGGCGGCAGCGCGGGAAGTTTCTTCGATTCCGTGCTTGCGGTAGAAGCCATCTCGGCGGTAGATCCCTCGGTGGGCGTGCTGATTGACGTGCAAAATACCTTGGCCGCGGCGGCGTTGATGCGCTGGGCCGCCGAAGAACAAAAGAAGATGTATCTGTCGCGGCTCGCAGCGGACACCGTTGGCGCCTACGCGTTGAGCGAAGCAGGTTCGGGGTCCGATGCCTTCGCGTTGCAAACCCGTGCCGAGTTGCGCGGCGAAGCGTATGTTTTGAATGGCCGCAAACTGTGGATCACGAACGGCAACGAGGCCGGCATCTTTATCGTTTTTGCCACCGTCGATCCGGCCGCCGGCTATAAAGGCGTGACGGCCTTCATTGTCGAGAAGGGCGCGCGGGGATTCACCGTCGGCCGCAAAGAAGACAAGCTCGGCATTCGCGCCTCCAGCACCTGCGAGCTGATCTTCGACGACTGCGCCGTCCCCGCCGCGCAACTGTTGGGCGCTCCCGGCCAGGGATACAAGATCGCAATAGAAACGCTGAACGAAGGGCGCATCGGCATCGGCGCGCAAATGCTGGGACTCGCCGAGGGCGCGTGGAGGTACGCGGCCAGGTACGCGAAGGAGCGCAGGCAGTTCGGCAGGCCCATTGCCGATTTTCAGGCCATGCAATTCCAGCTTGCCGAAATGGCGACCGACATTGAGGCAGCGCGGCTGATGGTCTACAACGCGGCGCGGCTGCGCGACGCGGGCGCGGAGTTCCGCAAAGAAGCGGCGATGTGCAAGTACTTTGCCTCGCATACCGCAGAACGCGTCGCTAGCCTCGCGGTCGAGGTCTTCGGCGGCTCGGGATTTGTGCGTGACTACCCGGTCGAAAAGCTCTATCGCGACGCCAAGATCGGCAAGATCTACGAGGGAACTTCGTTTATGCAGTTGGCCACGATCGCGAAGTTGACGCTTGGGTGACCCGTGAGTCAGTTTGGAATGCACGGACTTCAACCCGCACATTAATCGACTGCCTCCATGCGACCCTCGCGGGTTACGGAAAAACTCAGCCGATGGGCATAGGTTTATTCGTGCCACGCAACGCCTCCTGGAGGGAGGCGAGGAATTTAGCCCATGACAAGTTCGCGCCGAGCGAACGCAGTCCTGGGTTGGCAGCATAAAAAGAGCCGCAGCCCCGTTGGGGCGGCACGAGTCGACAGGCACCGGCTTCAACCTCTGATTGGCCCGCGCGCCGCGCATCCGTGAAAAAATCAATGTATGGATGCGCACGACGTCGGCCAACTCGGGATCTACGTTTCGATTCCTTTCTGCCGGTCGAAGTGTACCTACTGCAACTTCGCATCGGGGGTCTATCCGGCGAGCGAACACCAGCGCTACGTTGAGCGCCTGATTCAAGACCTTCGCGGAGCGGCCAGTTGGACGCGTGAAAACAGAGTAGAGCTGCCTCGCATCGTCGACTCGGTTTACCTGGGCGGAGGAACGCCCAGCCTGCTCGCGCCTGATCTGATCGCCAAACTATTCGCGGCAATGCGCAACGCATTCGCCCTCGATCCCGACTGCGAAATCACGATGGAGTGTGCGCCGGGCCAGTTGCCGCAGGCCACGATTGAGGCCATGGTTGCGGCCGGCGTGAATCGCGTGAGCCTGGGTGTGCAGTCGTTCATCGATCGCGAGGCGCAGGTAAGCGGCCGGCTGCACAATCGCGCAATTGTTGAAGACGACATTGCGCGGCTGCGCGACGCGGGCATCGCCAACGTCAACGTGGATCTGATCGCCGGCCTGGCCGGGCAAACGTCGGCTTCATGGGAAGAGTCGCTCGATGCGCTCTTCGCAGCGGGCACTCCCCATGCCAGCGTCTACATGCTCGAGGTCGATGAGGATTCGCGCCTGGGCCGGGAGATGCTGGCCGGTGGCGCGCGCTACTACGCGGAACTGGTGCCCAGCGACGAGGCCATTGCAACCATGTACGAGCGCGCGATCGAGCGGCTGAGTGGCGCGGGGCTCGTGCAGTATGAGATTTCGAACTTCGCGCATCCCGGGTTCGAATCCCGGCACAACCTGCGCTACTGGCATCGGCGCCCGTATCTGGGCGTGGGGCTGGATGCGTCTTCGGCCCTCTACGCAACAGACGCAGACGAGGAGATGCGACCGCTGTTTCGCGCCAAAACCACCGACGATTTAAAAGAGTATCTTGCTGGGCCGTGCATTGTAGAGACTGCCTGGCTCAATCGCGTACGGCAGCACGAGGAAGCGTGGTTCCTCGGTCTGCGGCTCAATGTTGGAGTCGAGATTGCTGCTCTCGAACACAAATTCGGAGCCGAACTCGCGGGACCCGCATGTAACGTTGCGCGAGGACTTGCACTCGACGGCCTGCTCGAGTTCGACGGACGATTCGCGCGGCTGACCGAGCGCGGCCGGCTACTGTCAAACGAGGTCTTCCAGGAGTTTATTAGCGGACCAGCAAGTCAGCGGATCAGCGGGGCAAGGTCTGTGAAAGCTTGATTTCGAACGATCCCTGGGGTACTCCAGGTCTCGTTTTTGAGACGCGGAAGACCGAGATGCCACGGTACAATTCCATGCCGTGAGCCTCCAGGCAGCCGAGTCAGCGGATCGAGTTGGCGGAGTTCGTGATCCGTCGAACAAGGGAGCGCAATCACCACGCCAGCAGCTCGTCTCCCGAGGTTGCCGACAGGAACGTGACCGGCGCGGCCGCGGGGCGGGTTGATTCGCCAAAGCAGTGGATCGTCTCAGGTCCCTCCTGTTTGGCGCGCACCAGCGCCTCCTCGGCCTCGCGCAAAACCACCACCGGCGACCGGCCCTGGCTCGACGAGACTCCAAAGCAGGCTGATAGCCGGATCGACTCGCCCGTCACGTGAAAGGGCTGGCTGAAGACCTCGAGCCGCAACCGCTCGGCCAGCATCATGGCGTTGGCAATGCCGCATCCAGGCAGGGCGATCAGGAACTCGTCCATCCCTGGCCGGCCCAGCAGGTCGTAACTGCGCAGCAACCGGTTGGTGCGCGCAACAATCTGGCACAGGAGCTCGTCGCAGGTATCCACGCCGAGGCGCGAGTTCCAGTGTCCGAAGTCGTCCACGTCAAAGAGCACCAGGCACATGGCGGTGTTATGCCGTTGCACGCGATCGGTCTCGCGAAACAGCATGGCCAGCATTGCCTCGCGGTTGTATACGCCGGTTAGCCGGTCGAGCTGTGCGTTTATCACCGCTGACTCGCGCAGGCTGTCGGCCTCCCTTTTGATGTGATACAGGCGCAGCGCATGGTTTAGCCGGAACTGCAGCCACGAACTGTCGGCGTGGCGCGGTGCGAGATCGTCAACCATGCCTTCGGCAGCACGGTCGATCCACGTCTGGGTCATCACGTCCGAAATCAGCACAATCGGGTAATGCTGCCCCCCTTCAGGGGCGCGTGCGGCGGCCAACAGCTGTTCGATCGGCATGCCGGGCAAATCCACGTCGATCAAAGCCAGGTCGGGCGGCTTGAGCATCATCATGACAGCGAGCGCGGCCGGCGCGGTCATTACCACCTGCACCTGGGCTCCCATGCTCAAGAGCACGGGTTCGGTTTTCTTCAGGAACTCGGGTTCGGGTGAGGCGAGCAGGAACATGGGAGACTTTTCAGCCAGCATTTGAGGTTTTCTCCTCTTGGTGGCTGAATCGGCGGGAATTAGAAAAACTTAAGCCGCTCGCGGCTTTTTCTAAGCTTGCGTTCATAACCCTTGTGCAGTGCTCCTGCACCTGAAGTAATGGACACATGGGCCCGCGTACGCGCGCGGCGTGGTGAAAGGATTGTTGTACCCACCCGGGTCTGGTCCAAAATGAGGCAACTCGGAACGACCAGATATCCTCTGCCCGCGCGGACCGGCAACTCAAAGCAAGCCAAAGAGCCGAACTTTGCGCGAACAAGCTGAAGGTTGATCGCCGGGGCCTGAAAACTCGCTTCTAATCCACGAAGTCAACCTGCGGGGTGATGGGAATGATGCCCCGCTCGTGGCCCATATCGAGCAGTTTGTGAATGGCTTCGCGGCCGTCAGGGCCATAATCGAGCGTGCGCTCGTTCACATACATGCTCACAAATCGGCTGGCCAGATTGGCGTCGAGATCGCGGGCGAATTGCATTGCGTACTCCAGTGCCTGTTCGCGATGGTCGAGCGCGTGCTGGATTGAGTCGCGCAGTGCCTTGGAGATGATCTTGTGCGACTCGGATCCAAGCGACCGCCTGATGGCGTTGCCGCCCAGTGGCAGCACCAGTCCCGTGGTTTCGCGCCACCAGACACCGAGATCGACAACCTTGTAAAGGCCGCTTGTGGAGTAGGTGAGCTGGCCCTCATGGATGATGAGGCCGGCATCGTAATCCCCGCAGAGGATAGAGGGAATGATCTTGTCGAAAGGGACGGTCTCGATTTTGATCTCCGGGTTGAAGATCCTGAGCGCCAGGTAAGCAGTGGTGAGAGTGCCTGGAACGGCGACCTTGATGCGGCCCAGATCGGCGTGGGTGAGCGGACCGCGTGAAACCACCATGGGTCCGTATCCCTCACCCACGCTGCCTCCGCAGCCCATCAGCGTGTAGTTCTGCTGCAAGTAGGGATAGGCATGGAAGCTGATGGCCGTAACGTCGTAAAAAGCCTCCTGCTCGGCCCGGCGATTCAGCGTCTCGATGTCACTAAGCGTATGAGTAAAGCGATAGCCCGGCACCCTGATCTTGTTGGTGGCCAGACCATAAAACATGAAGGCGTCATCGGAGTCGGGACTATGAGCGATGGAGATTTCACGCACGCCATCGGCGGCAGCGGTCTGGCGAACGGGGGTGGTCACGGGCAAAATATCCTTTCGATAAAAGCGCAACAATAAGCCAGTAAATATGATGCGTTCAGGCCGTGCGGCGCCACAGACGGGCAGCGCCTGACCTAATGGCTGCGGCCGCGGCAATCTTGAGCGCATCGCCTGCCAGGAAGGGAAGCACGGCGAGCGCGGTTGCCTGCATAAAGGCGATGTGGGTAAGCGCAGCGAGCCAGATCGCGCCGCCGCAGAGAATCAAAAGGTCGCCGATCGCTGCACACGTAAACGCGGAAACGAATCCCCGGCCAGTACGGCGGTAGAGGAACGAGATGAGCACGGCGGCCAGTGGGTAGGCCAGCAGGTAGCCGCCGGTGGGTCCAAACAGGTGCGCCAGACCGCCGGATGCCGGGCTGGGCGCAAAGACCGGCAATCCCGCGGCGCCCTCGACCAGGTAAGCGGCGAAAGTGATCGCGGCCATGCGCGGGCTCAGCGCCAACCCCAGCATAAGCACGGCAAACGGCGCCAGCGACAGCGGAACCGGCGTAAAGAACAAGGGCAGCGAAAGATGCGCGCACAGGGCGGCAAACGCGCTTCCGGAAAGCACGATCCCGGCCCCGCGCAGCCACGCGGAGGTCTTCGACAGCGAGTCAAATGGGGATGTGAGTGCTGCCGTTGTCACTTTGCTCATCGGGACCTCGCCGGAACGATTGAGATAGGTCTAACCGCGCTGGAATCTTGCCTGGTTGCGGGTTTTAGGGTTCTATTTCAGTTTCTTGCGTCGAGTCGCCCACCGAGGAGCTTTGCTCCAGCCGGCCGCGCTGCAGCCAGATATGACGCACCACTCCCCCGGCCGCCAGAAGCAGCGCAGCCAGCGAAGCCAACAGGGCAATCATTAACCAGCGCATACGAGCGAACTCCCCCAAGGATAACAGAGCGTCCCGGTCACATTTTCTTCATTAAGGCTTCCGGCGCAGCTACCCTCCTACGCCGGGTGCTGTCCCTGCAGGCGTCTTAAGCGAGGCAAACAGCCAGTCGAGATATGCGTGGCTGCCGGACTCAACTTCGAGAACCAGGAACTCGGGCACTTGGTAGGAGTGCAGCTCGTGCAGCCGCGCCTCGAGCGCAGGCAGTTTGTCGGCTGCGGTCTTGATGAGCAGGAGCGTCTCCGTGGACGACTCAACTTCGCCTTGCCAGCGGTAGATGGACCGCACCGCGGGGATCAGTGTTGCGCAGGCCGCCAGGCGCTCATCGACTAGGGCGCGGGCCAGGCTGGCCGCCTCATCGGGACCCGGTACGGTGGTGATGGCGATGCGTGCGGACGGGATTGGCTCGGACATGACGTGCTCTCAGATGTTTGAAGCTGCTTGAACCAATGTATTCCTCCGCGAGAAATTCGGCACTGCCGTAAAGGAGAAAATTTTCATTGGACATTACCAGCCGTGTAGCCTGCATCGCTTGCCGTTCCTTCCCCGCTGTTGCAGTATTGAAGGTTGCGGCCCGGTCGATCGGGTCGGTACGGAGAAGAGGATGGCAACCATCAAGTTTGGCACTTCAGGCTGGCGCGCAATTGTGGCCGACGAGTTTACCCAAGCCAATATCCGGCTGGCCGTTGCCGGCATTGCAGCTTACGTCAAGACCCTGCCCCCGCCGCATCGTGTGCTTGTGGGCCGCGATCCGCGGTTCCTGGGGGAGAGCTTCGTGGCCGAGGCGGCGGCCGTGCTGGCCGGCGCGGGCATTGCGCCCATCGTTATCCCCGAGGCCGCACCCACGCCCGCCATTGCCTATGCCGTGCGCACCCTCAACACTTGCGGCGCTATCAACTTCACCGCGTCGCACAATCCGCCGGAGTACAACGGCATCAAGTACTCCACGCCCGACGGCGCGCCCGCGCTGCCCGAGGTCACCAAGCAGATTGAAGCGGCGGTTGCATCGCTTCAGGCATCGGGCGCGGCGATTCCCAAATCTGCGCTGCCGGGCGCAGGCTTTGAAACCGCTGACGTGAAGCCGGCATTTCTTAAACGGCTGTCCGAACTGGTCGACCTCAAAGCCATCGCCAAGTCCGGCATCAAGGTTGTCTACGATCCCTTCTGGGGCGCCGGACGCGGATACCCCTCCGACCTGCTGCGCGAGGCCGGCGTCGTCGTCGAAACCGTGCACGACTACCGCGACGTGCTCTTCGGCGGCCATGCTCCCGAGCCCGACGATCATCTGCTGGGCGATGCCAAAAACAAGATGCGCGAAATCGGTGCGGCCCTGGGCATCGCCACCGACGGCGACGCCGACCGCTTCGGCATTGTGGACGGCGACGGCACCTTCATCCAGCCCAACTACATCATTGCGCTGCTGTTCGATTACCTGGTAGAGACGCGAGGCTGGCGCAACGGCGTAGCCAAAAGCGTGGCCACGACCAACCTCGTTAATGCGCTGGCCGAACATCACAAAGTGCCCCTCTACGAGACGCCGGTGGGGTTCAAATACATCGGAGAGCTCATCAACGAAGACAAGATCGCCATCGGCGGCGAGGAGTCGGCCGGATTGACAATTCGCGGCCACGTGCCCGAGAAGGACGGCGTGATTGCCGGATTGCTGGTGGCAGAAATGGTGGCTGCGCGTGGCAAGAGCCTGGGCGTCCAGCTCAAGGAGCTGTTTGCCAAGGTTGGTTCCTATTACCCGGTTCGCGAGAACTTCCACTTGACCGCGGATCAGAAAGCCGCGTTCACTGAGAGATTGAAGACTGATCCGGCTGCGCTGGGCGGACGCAAAGTTGTCTCCGTAGTTCGCACCGACGGCCTGAAGCTGATTCTCGACGACGGCTCGTGGGTCTGCTACCGGCTGTCGGGTACCGAGCCCGTTGTGCGCGCTTATACCGAGGCGCGCGACGAGCACGAAATGGAGGCGCTGAGCGCAGCTGCGAAACAATTCGTGCTCGGGTAGGGTGCTGAACCCGGCTGCACACCGCCTCTCGGAGGGAGGCAAGTTGTTTCGCCCATGGACAAGTTCGTGAGAGCGAATGCAGTCATGGGTGAACCATCAATATGAAGCCAAGCCCCGTAAGGGCGACAGAACCCAGATCGGAAAATCAATGCCAGACGAGAACGCACAACCCGCCAACGCCACCGATCCCGACGCGCCGCTTCGCGTTCGCGCCGTCGACTGGGTGCAGCGAGCCTGGCGCCCAGTGGGCACGGGCGTGGCTGTAATCCTGGCGCTGCTGCTCACATGGCATGTGATCCACGGCAAGCACGGGCTCTCGGTGTGGCAGCATGAGCGAGCTCAAGACAAGCTGCTCCAGCAGCAAATTCAGCAGTTGCAGCAGGAGAATGCGGCCATGAAGGACCGCATTGAGCACCTCAAGTCCGATCCCGACGCCATTGAGCGCGAAGCCCGCGAAAAACTGCACTACGCCAAACCCGGGGAAGTGATCTACACGCTGCCCGACCCGCCGCCGCAGCCGCAGAGCCCATCGAGGTAGCTCGGGCGCCGAGCCTTTGCGTTTTCATATAATCCACTGGGTGCCCCGAAGACAGGAGGCTTAATCTGTCTTTAGTCCCCCGGGTGTGAGAAGTCGCATGCCCAACTCCCGTTTCCGGTCCTGAGCAAGGAGCGATAGTGCCCAATCCGCAAAAATCCGGCCTCTCTGACAACTCGATTGGCGCAATCGCCTACCTCAGCCCCGCTCCGGCGTTCTTTTTTCTGGCCATCAGGCGCTACAACAAGAGGCCCTTCGTGCGATTCCACGCCTGGCAGTCCATCGTTTTCAATGCTTTTGTATTTCTCTTCGTCTCTCTTTTGAAGCTCCTGCCGCTCGCCAGATTCCTGAGGCCGCGCGCTCTCCTGGCCGTGTGGTGTGTTGTCGGTTTAGTCGTCTTCCTCTTGTGGCTGTGGTGCGTGGTCGGCGCGCTGAACGGCAAGAGCTGCAAGCTCCCCGTTATTGGGGACTGGGCCGATGAGCAGGCCTACAGGTGACCAGGTGTTCCGGCAGCTGTCAGCTATCAACAAACAGCTCTTGGCTTGGTCCTGGTTAGAACAAGGTACAGGACCCAAACCTGTTGAGGATTTCATAAGTAATTTCCAGTAAGCGCGCCGCAAGCCCAGAGGCTGTGAGCCTGCATTTCTCACAGATGGCGTGACCGTCAGGGGTACCTCCTCCCCCGGCCCCCGCCCCCGGGTGTTTTCTGCAATATCTTGAATTCAGGATAGTTGCCGGCCTGGATCTACCCCAAGTACTCTCCTTTGAAGAACTTAGATCTCAAGACCGTGAAACAAAGGGACTTGCAACGGATCTAAATGGAGCTGGCCGCTGGTTGTCACCGAAGAAGGTGGAGCACGGTCGAATCACCTGCTTTCAAGCATAGCGAATCTCGAGAGAAAACAAGCAAACGAACCGCTGTCGCAAGTGGCTGAAGAGCGGTGAGTTGACGGATTTCTTTAGGGGGTGAGCTTGACCGGGAAGGAAGTGCCGGTCGATTGACTTTCGGCCGAATGCTAGCCCAGTGGTTCACCGGTGTCTTCAAGAAACGATCCTTGTTTCTTGGGGTGGAAGAGTGGGGAAAGGGATTACGTATCGCCTTTGCGGAGTCCCCGGGGACGGCGCAAGGACAATTGATTTGCAGGGACCAATAACCGCGGAAAGCGCGGTTGGAATTGGGCTTCCCGGCTCTGGACCCACCCGTCAACGGGGGCCGTTGTTTGCGCGCCTGGCCGCCTTGATTACGTCACAGCCATCGCGGTCGCAACCTGCTATAGTACTCCGCAAATTCCGAACCTCGGAAAAGGAGCGCTCCCATGCGTGACACTACTTTCAGTGTCATCGCATCGATCTGCATCAGGGGAGCTTGCAAGCCGCTCGCAGGCCTTCTCGTCGCATTCAGTGCGATGGCGTTTCTCTCCACAGGGCCCATCTCTTCCGCACAGGATTCCAAAACTCCAGTCGTGTTGCCCGCGCCGTCTGCCGGCAAAGCGATCGTTTGCATCTACCGCACGTACCGGTTTACCGGTTCCGCCGCACACGACGAGATCTTCGTCAACGACACGCATCTCGGCAAACTCCTCAACAGCGAATACATGCTCACTGAAGTGCCGCCGGGCACTGTAGTCATTGCAGGATTGCCCAAGATGTACTACGGAAGCGCCATCATGTCTGCCGGGGCGGCTCTGAACCAGGCCAGGCAGAAAGAAAACGAGCGGGCCCGCTTTGAGGCCGAGGCCGGCAAAACCTATTACCTCAAATGGACCTCCGGAACCATGGCAACCATGATCAAAGTGACGCCTGTGGACGCCGATACCGGCGCCAAGGAGATTCGCAAACTGAAACTTTCCGCGCCACCCGACGACAAGGACCAGGCCAAACCGGAAACGAACGACGCCGGCAAACCGCCCGCGAGTCAAGCGCGTTAGGCTGAAGCGAAGCGCCGACGGCCGGGTGCCGTCGGCGTTCATCTGTCACTCCTGTCTAGGCAGGGCGAGGTTTGGGTTTTCCGGGGTCTCAGAATCGGTACCTGGGGTGCCGGCTGTGTCTACCTGCGGCGTTTGCGCAACCATTTGGGAAGCCGGACCGGAATCGCATTTTTGACCGGCTCCTTCAGCGCCAAGATGAACCGTTCCGCCCATGGAAGCACCGGATGGTCGCAGTTCTCGGTTCCGACTCTCTTTTGAATTTCAGGATCGGTTCCAGCATATCGGTGGCAACCAAGCTCTTGACCGTCGAAGACAGCAAAAGCCTGTTCGAGTTCCGCGGGTGTCGAAGGTTGCTTGATCCAGCGGCAGTGCCCCCGTTCTTCATCTGTCCAGCCAACAAGGTCGGGCGCAACGACCTGAGGAACGCCGCAAGTGATGCAGCATCGGTTCTCTACGTAAAAATCGCCAGGTACTGAAGTCGCATCGGGGACGCCGATTGGAGGGTTCTCCGCCATTTGCGGTAAGTATAAACCGCGGAGACACGGAGGCGCGGAGGGTCTGGAGACCCTCGCGTAAAGCCGGTCTGGAGACCGGGCGCTACTGAGCTTTGGCGGCTACCGCCAGCAGCGTCTGGAACTGAGGCGTGTCGGGGTCTTTGTCGACAACGGAGGTTTCGATTGCAGTAAACCCGGCGGCGGCTAGCATTGCTTCCAGCTCTGACTCGGTAAAGCCCAGCCACTCGTCGGCGTAAAGCTCGCGGGCTTCTTCAAAACGGTGTCGCACCAGGTCGAGTATAAGAACGCGGCCGCCGGCGACTAGAATGCGCGCCGCTTCTTCAAGCGCGCGGGCCGGGTGCAGCGCGTGGTGCAGCGACTGCGAGAAAAAGGCCAGTTCGACTTCTCCGGAGGCGACGGGAATCTCTTCCATATCGCCGAGGCGGAATTCGATGTTGGTGACGGCATTGCGCCGGGCCTGCTCGCGGCCCACATCGATCATTTTTGCCGAGGAGTCGACGGCTATTACGCGCTTTGCGCTTTGAGAAAGTAAGAGGGCGGAAGCCCCTTCGCCGGCGCCGAGATCGGCCACAACCAGCGGAGGCATGAGCCGCAACAACGCCTCGGCCAGGCTCTTCCAGCTTTTGCCGGGAACGTAGTCGCGGCCCAGCCGGCCGGCGACCGAGTCAAAAAAAGCGCGCATCTTGTCCTGCCGCTTCTTGAGCACCCGGCGCATCTCGGCCTGGTCGGATGCCACTTCGGGAATTTGGTTTTCCGCATCTGCGAGAATCTGGTCCAAAACGCCGCCCCGCGCAGCGGCCAGCCGGTACAGGTTGTTCTTGCCGGTCCTCCGGTCTTCGACCAGTCCCGCCTGTTTGAGCTGCGACAGGTGGGTTGAGAGCGTGCTCTGGCCCATCACCAGGATTTCCTGCAGCTCCGCTACGGACAGCTCCTCGGTGCGCAGCAGCAGGAGGATGCGCAGGCGGTTGGGGTCGGCCACCACGCGAAGAATTTTCACAATCGAAGGCATTGACGGCATGGCTTGATTCTGATACATATCAATATATCACGATACGACGATGGATTGTCGAACAGGATTCGAAGTTCGACAATTCAGAAGAAACAGGAGAGAAACGATGGCAAGCTCGACGCTGGAAGTGACGGAACTGAAGTACAAGGTGGCCGACATGTCGCTGGCCGACTGGGGCCGCAAGGAGATCACGATCGCCGAGCAGGAAATGCCGGGACTGATGGCGATTCGCAACAAGTACGCGGCCGAGAAGCCGCTGGCCGGCGTGCGCGTGACCGGATCGCTGCACATGACCATCCAGACGGCGGTGCTGATTGAGACGCTGGTTTCTCTCGGAGCCGAAGTCCGCTGGGCATCGTGCAACATCTTCTCCACGCAGGACCACGCGGCGGCCGCGATTGCTGCGACCGGCGTTCCGGTGTTTGCCTGGAAGGGCGAGTCGCTTGAGGAGTACTGGTGGTGCACTTACCAGGCTCTGAATCACAAGGGCGGAACTGGGCCGCAGCTTGTTGTGGACGACGGGGGCGACGTGACGCTGCTGATCCACAAGGGCTACCAGCTTGAAGACGGCGACGGGTGGGTGAATACGCCGAGCGGGAATCACGAGGAGCAGGTGATCAAGGATCTGCTGAAGAAGGTTCACGAAGAAGACCCGCAGCACTGGCACAAGGTAGCCAAAGAATGGCGCGGCGTGAGCGAAGAGACCACGACCGGCGTCCACCGGCTTTATCAAATGGTGGAGAAGGGCACGCTGCTGGTGCCGGCCATCAATGTGAACGATTCGGTGACCAAGTCGAAGTTTGACAATCTGTACGGCTGCCGCGAGTCGCTGGCCGATGGCATCAAGCGCGCGACGGATGTGATGGTGGCCGGCAAAGTGGCCGTCATTTGCGGATACGGCGACGTGGGCAAGGGTTGCTCGCACTCACTGCGCGGCATGGGCGCGCGCTGCATCATCACTGAGGTCGATCCCATCAACGCGCTGCAGGCGGCGATGGAGGGCTTCGAGGTGACGACCGTCGAAGACACCCTCGGCCGCGGCGACATCTACGTCACGTGCACCGGCAACACCGACATCATCACCCTCGAGCACATGAAGAAGATGAAGGACCAGGCCATCGTCTGCAACATCGGCCACTTCGATAACGAGATTCAGATGGACCGGCTGAATGCCGAAGCGGGCGTTGAGAAGCTGAACATCAAGCCGCAGGTTGATTTCTACACCTTCCCCGACGGGCACGGAATTTTTGTGCTCGCCGAAGGGCGGCTGGTGAACCTGGGCTGCGCGACCGGCCACCCGAGCTTTGTGATGAGCAACAGCTTTGCCAACCAGACGCTGGCGCAGCTCGATCTGTGGAAGAACAAAGACAGCTACGAAAACAAGGTGTACGTGCTGCCCAAGAAGCTGGACGAAGAAGTGGCGCGGCTGCATCTTGAAAAGATCGGCGTGAAACTCACAAAGCTCAGCCAGAAGCAGGCGGACTACATCGGCGTGCCGGTAGAGGGCCCGTACAAGGCGGAGTTTTATCGCTACTAAGGCACCAGGGACCTAGGCAATAGGGACTGGGGAAAGCTGCTAGCTTATGCGAATGGCGGAGTTTCAAGAGAGAGACTGCGCCATTTTGGATATCCGCTGATTTTCTGGATTTATTGAGAGCTGCATAAGAAATGTCCTAAGCGCGCCGTAAGTGCAGTGGTTGTTAGCCCCGCGCTTCAGCGTGGGGAAAGGTAAGGTCAAACGATTCCGGAGTCCCGTAGGGACGACGCTAGGACATTTCATTTGCAGCGACCAATGGCCAATGATTGATAAGGCTCAATCTCGATGCATACGAGTGAAGATGCGACGTGTTCTATTGGATACCTGGGATCCGATTGGAATTCAGGATGAGCCCAACGCCCAGGATGAGTACGACGCGTATATCGGCGACATTTTTGACCTGCTAGTGGCTGGCGCTCCCGATTCGAAGATTTTGGACTACCTGTTTTGGGCGGCTCATGAGCACATGGGCCTTGATTCGTCCAGAAGAGAGGATATGCTTCCTACCGTGGCCGAATTGAGGAAGATCGGCATTTCGCCCATCGACAATTCTCAGGATCCTCACTTATGAGTTCTCCCCTCTCACTTTCGTTCGAATTGTTCCCCCCGCGGTCGCCGGAAGCTGCGGCCAAGCTACCCGATGTGATTAAGCAACTCGCGGCGCTCAAGCCCGATTATTTTTCGGTGACGCATGGCGCAGGCGGGTCTGATCAAGAGGGAACCTACGAGACGCTGTTGAAAGTGGTCGAACACTGCGGCATTGAAGTTGCGCCGCACCTTACCTGCGTCGGCTCGACGCGCGCGCAGGTGTCGGCGCACCTCGACCGCTACCGGGCAAGCGGGGTCAAGCGCATCGTAGCGCTGCGCGGCGACCTGCCGGCCACGGCCATGAGCGCATCCGCGCCCGGGGAATTCCACTACGCCAGCGAGTTGGTGAGCTTCATCCGTCAGACGCACGGCGACTGGTTCAAGATCGAGGTCGCGGCCTATCCCGAGATGCACCCGCAGGCAACTAGCCCCGGCGCGGATTTCGAGCACTTTTGCCGCAAGGTCGAGGCCGGCGCCGACGCGGCGCTCACCCAGCTCTTCTACAACGCCGACGCGTACTTCGACTTTGTCGATCGCTGCCAGAAGGCCGGTATCACCATCCCCATTGTGCCGGGCATCATGCCCATTACCAGCTTCGCCAGCATCACGCGCTTTACCGGCGGCTGTGGCGCCGACCTGCCGCGCTGGATTCGCCTGCGGCTTGAAGAGTTGCAGTTCGACAAGGCCGCGCTGCACGACTTCGGCGTCGGGGTGGTGACGCACCTGTGCGAAACGCTGCTCAAAAATGGCGTGCCCGGGCTGCACTTTTACACCATCAACCAGGCTGAGCCCACGCTGCGGCTGTGGAAGAATCTAGCGCTGTCGGTTCCTGCTTGAATCGGCCGGACAATGTCCTAAAGTAACGCGAAACATCGCCGCATTACTCTTGAAGTTCCCCAAGGATACGAAGTACGCTCTTGGTGTGCTGCGATCCGGGTTAAAATTCGGCGACATCCTTCTCCTGAATGACACGCCCGACAACACCACATTTAAACATACTCTAATCGAGGTCGGACAAGCGGCGACGAGCGTTAATGTCACGCGGGAGAATATCGGCCAGGCCAAAATGGTCCATGCCCTGATCTGGATTGGGGACGGTTCTCTGGACGGAATAGATGTGGCGGAGGCGAGCGGCGAGGCGGGACGGGTGCGAGCCACCTTTGTGCGCGCAGGAACCTACAGTGTCTTCAGATGCGTGAATCGGGATCTAGCGAGCCGTGCAGTGGATGCCGCCAGCAACTGGTCTCGGCATGGGACGATGGCCTATGCGAAGCGCAAAGCGATTACGAGCATCGGTCATTCAGACGAGCTTGGGCGGCACGGCCGGGCGCGTGCGCAGGCGTATGCGGGTCAGATTGACCGCGAGGGACCTGCCTGGGGAGGAGGCCGCTCATTTTGCAGCGAGTTCGTTGTTGCGTGTTATCAGGCCGCTGCGATCGACCTCGGTCTGGCTTTGGAAGACAGCGACGTTCTCTGCTGCGATGCAAAGCACTGCAGTGTGCGTGCGCTTCATGACCGGCTGCTCCACGACTGGCTGTTCCGCGAGGATGGGCTGTTTGTTCACGCAGGCGATCTGACCCTTGATCTGGGTCTGTCGGTTGCTGAAACAATATGAGCGAGGCTGAGATCGCAGGCCACCTGGTCGTTTTTGAAAGCGCAGTCTTCTTGAGAAGTTTCGGCGACGCTCTACTTCTCTATCGGAGGCGTGTTTGCGAAGCTTGCGCGGGTCAGCGGTTCCGTTTGCGGTTGCGATCGACGAGCCGGCGCCAGGCGCGCCACAGGCCGTTGTGCATTAGCCGCGTTTGTTCTGCCTTCAGGGCTTGGTAAGAGCGCTCAACGTAGGAGTCGAACTCGGGCGGCCAGCCGATGGTGGAGCGACGCTCGCCATAGTTGCCGTCGGCCCACTTGGCCAGCACGGCCTTGTAGCCCACTACATGGGTAACAAAGTCGAGCAGGCAGCGCGGCATCTGCTCCTCGACAATGAGGTGCGCGTTCTCAATGATGATTTTCTCGCGCACGTCGTTCAGGGGCATGAAGATCGTAGTCATCCACAACACCCACTCCTTCATCTCTTCATCGCGGATGGGATGACAGGTTTTCTTGCCCTGCTTCTCGAGCAGCGCACGATAGGCAATGTTACCGGCCACCGTGGCCACGTAGAGCGGACCGTAAAACTCGTTGAGCCGCTGGTTCACCAGCTTGAGCCGGTCGGCGCGGCGGGCCATCATGCGGGTGAACATGAACGTGACCAGGTAGCCGGCGAAGGCCAGGATGATGGTGAGCACGAATCCGTTTTGCAGAGAGTTGGGAAGGCTGATCGACGATGGGTCCATGCGCGGCTTACCTCGCGGGGCTCGGTGACGGAGCAAAGTATACGCGGGACGACGGACGGCGGTCGGTGATGCGCGGCATCGCTGACTTTAACCCGGGTCCCGAATTGCTACTTGGGTTTTTGAACGGGAACGAGCTTCGCTTTTCTTGGCACTACTTTGATCTCGAAGAGCTTTGGCCAAAGTTTGCCGGTGACGAAGAGCCGGTCGTGGGCGGCGTCCCAGGCGATGCCGTTCAGCACCGCGTCGGGATCGGTGCGCTCGCTCGCGGGTAACAGCCCCTTCAGATCGATCCAGCCCAGCACCGCGCCCGTCGCCGGCGAGATGCGCGCAATGCGGTCGGAGTACCAGATGTTGGCGTAGATCTCGCCGTGGATATACTCGAGCTCGTTGAGCTTGTCGACGGATTTGCCTTGGTCTTTCACGGTGATTTCGCGTAGCTCGTGAAAGGTTTCGGGATCGAGGAAGCGAAGGGTCGCACTGCCGTCGCTCAGGATCAGGGATTTGCCGTCTTCGGTCAGACCCCAGCCCTCCCACGGGCAGTTGATGGTGCGAAGCCGGCGAAAGCTGAACCGGTCGTAGACGAAGGCCACGTGATTCTGCCAGGTGAGCTGCACCAGCGTGCTGCCCCAGGGCGCGAGCCCCTCTCCGAAGTACTGCTGCGGGAGGTCAACGCGCTGCTCGACACGGCCGGTTGCAAGATCGACCATGCGCAGCGACGAGCGGCCGTAAAGGCCGGTGCTCTCGTAGAGATGGCCGTCAATGTAGACCAACCCCTGGGTAAAGGCCTGCGGGTCGTGCGGGTAGACATGCACAACCCGGTAGCCATCGGCGGCGTGAGCGCGAACGGCTACTGCGAGGCAAAGCGCGAAGAGAGCGGCGCGGGAACGCGGCCAAAGCTGCAACCGACCGCGAAGCTTCATCGGCCGCCGTGGAACTGGCCGAAGTGCCTGGCTAGATTCAACGCCATAATCAGCGCGCCCATCAGGGACATAGAGACGTGCACCCAGTTGTGGAGGTCGAAATTGGCCAAGCGAATCAGCAGCAGCCATGCGATGAAGAGGTTGATAAATCCCCATATCACATTAATAGACGATGGCGAGACACCCCTGCCCGGAGGCTTGGCAAAGGGGGTTTGAAAAGCGCGGCCCGAGATGCCGTTGACGATATGCGGCACCGCGTTGGCGAGGAAAGCCCCGCCAAGCAAGAGTGCGACAAATGTTAGCCAAATCATCGAAACCTTCCATACGGGCGCATTGGGGCCCGCAGATGGAATTCTAAGGGGGATTGGCGAATATTGTGACACCGAGGTATCTGATTAGTCCACCATTCCAATTTCGTGAAGTTGACCCCCGGAGACTTTACAACTCCGATACGCGATTTTCCGGCGCTCCTCAGCTGGCGCTCATGTAGATGAATCGAGCCAGGAAGAGTGCCGCCAAAATGTAGAGCAGCCAGTCCTGCTTGCGTGCTTTGCCGGCGGCCAGGTGCAGCACCGCCCATGCAATGATCCCAAATCCCAGGCCGTTGGCGATGGAGTAGGTGAAGGGAATCATGACCAGGGTGAGAAAGGCGGGCACGGCTACCAGCGGATCGTACCAGTGAATCTCAGTGATTGCCGCCAGCATCATCGAGCCCACCAGGATGAGCGCGGGAGCGGTTGCCGCCGAGGGCACAATGCCGATAAAGGGCGCCGCGCCGATGCTGGCCAGGAAAAGAAGGCCGGTAACGATGGCCGTGATGCCCGAACGGCCGCCTGCGGCCACGCCGGCGGTGGACTCCACGTAGCTGGTCACGGTCGAGGTGCCGACCAGCGACCCGAAGACCGTTGACGTGGCATCGGCGAACAGAATGCGATTGAGCCGGGGAATCGTGTGGTCGGGGGCAATAAGTCCGGCCCGCTTGGTGACGGCGACCAGAGTTCCCAGATTATCGAAGAGGTCGACGAAGAAAAAGACGAAGATGATTTCCAGCAGGCCTTTACTGATGGCCGCGCCGATGTTGAGCTTGAACGCGGTCTGCGTAAGGGCGCTGAAGCCAAAGGTGGCGTGGGTCCAGTGCACCAGTCTCATGGGCCACCAGGCAATCGCGGTGACCGAGAGGACGCCGATGAGAATTGAGCCTTTTACTTTGCGAATTTCGAGCGCAACCATGAGGATGAGGCCGAAGAGCGAGAGATACGTCGTGGGATTGCGGATGTCGCCCATGCTTACGAGGGTGTTGGGGTCGCGGACGACGAGACCCGCATGTTGGAAGCCGATGAACGCGATGAACAGTCCAATTCCGCTGGCGACCGCGGCGTAAAGCTGGTGAGGGATGGCGTGCAGAATCATCTGCCGGACGCCGGTTGCGGTGAGCGCAAGAAAGATGATTCCGGAAAGAAACACCGCGCCCAGCGCCGTCTGCCACGGCACGTGCATCTTGATGCAGACTGTATAGGTGAAATACGCATTGAGGCCCATGCCCGGCGCCAGGGCAATGGGATAGCGGGCGATGATGCCCATCAGGATGGAGCCGAAGGCGGCCGAGAGGCAGGTCGCCGCAGTGACAGCAGGTAGTGGAACGCCCGCGTCGGCCAGGATGGCCGGGTTCACCAGCACGATGTAGGCCATCGTGAGGAAGGTCGTGACGCCGGCCAGGATTTCGGTTCGCCAGTTCGTGCCGAGATGAGCAAATTCGAAGTACGATTCGAGCCGCTTGAGCATAGATGGGTAAGGACTAGAAAAACACATCCCACCCCGCCGCACAAATCGATTTGTCATAAGGACGGAATGCAGCGTGCTTTTTGTTGGCTGTCCGGTTTTGGACAGCCAATCCCGAATGTGGACAAGGGGTGCCGGTCGGAACCCGTATCTGCTCGTTGATTATGTTTTAGATTGAGGAATTTGCCGGTGCAACAGTTCGGAAGCCGAGATGCAGGTAATCTTCCAACCTGTACTGTGCCCGATAAGCTCTTCCCGGAGGTTCGCCATGGGGACTTTGGTTCAGGATCTTCGCTTTGCCCTTCGCCAGCTTGGAAAGGCGCCCAGCTTCGCCATTGCCACGGTGCTGACGCTGGCATTGGGCATCGGGGCCAACACTGCGGTCTTCAGCCTGGTAAATTCGCTGCTGCTCAAGCCGATGCCGGTACCCAATGCCGACCAGATCGCCACGCTGGTTCCCCGCATCGGCCACGGCCAGTTGGGGCAGGCCTTCAGCTGGAACGAGTTCAAGGAGATTCGCAAAGAGAGCTCGAACGCCTTCAGCGATGTATTTGCGTACACGCTGAACATTGACGGCCTGGCTGCACCGGGGCAGCGGCCCGACCGGATTATGACGGCGTTTGTGAGCGGCAATTTATTTGACGGATTGCAGTTGAAGCCGGCGGCCGGACGGCTGTTCTTGAGCAGCGAAGGCGAGGTACTGGGCCAGGACGCCGAAGTGGTTCTGAGCTACGACTACTGGAAACAGAAGTTCAACGGCGATCCGGGCGTGGTGGGGCGCGCGGTAACCATCGATGGACATGCGTTCACGGTGATTGGCGTGGCGCCGCAGGGATTCTACGGCATGCAGACTTTTCTGAATGTGTCGGCATACATGCCTATTTCTCAGATCGGCATCAGCGGCAACCCGGATAGCGTGGTGGAAGACTGGCAGTCGCGGTTTTTGACAGTGAATGGGAGGCTGCGGCCGGGCCAGAGCATGAAGCAGGCCAATGCGACGCTGGGGCTGGTTGCGCAGAACCTGATCCGCATGCAGCCCGTAGCTGAAAAGGCGATGGGTATTGAGGCGTATCCCGAGCCGCAGCTGCGCATCAATGCGGGCGACCCGAACACGTTGATTATCATTGCCGGGCTGTTTCTGGCGCTGGCCGCGATGGTGCTGGTGCTGGCCTGCGTGAATGTGGCCAACCTGGTGCTGGTGCGCGCCTCGGCACGGGAGCGCGAACTGGCCATCCGCACGGCGCTGGGCGCGCGGCGTTCGAGGCTGATGCGGCAATTGATTACCGAGAGCGTGCTGCTGGCGCTGCTGGGCGGCGTATTGGGAGTGGTGCTGGGCATGGCGGCCAGCGGTTCGCTCAGCCATCTCGATCTGCACGCCGACCTGCCGGTCAGGTTCGCATTCGACTTCGACTGGCGCATCTTCTCGTACTCGTTCGCCATCGCGCTGGTGGCCGGAGTGGCGGTGGGAGTGGCTCCCGGCCTCCGCATGGCCAGGGCCAATGTTAATGCCGTTCTGCATGAAGGCAGCCGTGGCGTCGCCCGCGGCCGTACATGGTTCCGCGACGGGCTTGTGGTTCTGCAGATTGCCGGTTCGCTGGTGCTGCTGGTGGTGGCGGCGTTGTTTGTGCGCAGCCTTTCGGCCATGCAGACCATGGACTTCGGATTCCGGCCCGACCACGTGCTGAACTTCGTCATCGATTCGAACGAGATCGGGATGAACGACGCGGAGTCACGCGAACTTGCCGCAAATCTCACCGACCGCCTGCGCCGGTTGCCCGGTGTTGAAGCCGTGAGCCACGCCACAACAGTCCCCTTCGGCTACTTTGGCGCTGGCAGCGATCAGTTGACCATCGATGGCGCCGCTCCTCCGGCGAACCCGGCCGATTGGAACGTGAACTTCAACGTGATTTCGCCGCAGTACTTCAACGTGATGGGTATACCTTTGAGGGAGGGTCGCGCCTTTACCGATGCCGATAACGAGCAGGCCAAGGCAGTGGCCATTGTGAGCGAGAGCACGGCGCGGAAGCTTTGGCCCAAACAGGATGCGATCGGGCGCACCTTCCGCATGGCAACACAGAAAGACAAGGAGCTTGAAGTAGTTGGAGTGGCGCGCGACGCGGAGTTCCAGATCTTCGGCGGAGGCAAGACACAACCATTCTTCTACGTCCCCTACTTGCAGCTTTCAAAAGGTTTCACGCTGATGACCTTCCAGCTGAGGTCGAGCCATGATCTTCCTTCGCTGATACCCACCGTTGAGAAGACCGTGCACGACCTCGCTCCGCAGCTTCCGGTCTTCCAGGTGCAGACCATGCGGCAAGCGCTCTACACCATGAACGGACTTCTGCTTTTCCAGATCGGCGCATCTTTGGCTACCCTCATGGGCCTGCTCGGGCTCACGCTTGCGGTGATCGGTCTCTACGGTGTGGTCTCGTACGCAGTTAGTTGCCGGGTGCGCGAGATCGGCCTGCGCGTGGCCCTGGGTGCAAGCCGCAGCTCGGTGTTCCGCATGATCTACCGGCAATCGATCATTATCATAGCCTGCGGGCTGGGCGGAGGATTGGCCCTTGCTTTGTTGATTGCGCGAGCGGTGGGCAGTTTTGTCGTGGTGAGCGTATGGGATCCTTTTACCTACGCAGGGGTCGCCTTCGTTCTGGCGCTGGCGGCACTCGCGTCATGCTATCCGCCGGCCCAGCACGCCATGGCAGTCGATCCCATTACCGCACTGCGCGAAGACTGACGCGGTTCACTTTGTAAGTAAGGCTGAGCAGCGGCCTCTCCCGACTCCTGAGGGGCCGCTCTTTTTTTCAGATCGCAGGCTAGTTGGCGTACGGATGAGGGTCGGCGCCCACCAGGCTCGGTTGAATCCGGCCGTAGATCTCGTCGCTCGCGTTTTTCACCTGTTCCACCACATTCTTCAGCATCTCCGCATCGGCCAGCCGCAGCGAAGTGTCGGTTCTCACCTCGAGATCGCCGTCGGCATCGTAGCCAATCTTCACCTGGTCAATCTCATGATTCTGCTTGAGCAGATTGCTCATGAAATCAGCGGTCACCGGCATGTACTGCTTCTGTACGACTGTCACAAAGACAATCAGGTCGCTGTCGGCGTCGCCGCCGATGGTGACCACGACCTTGATGTCATTAATGCGTTTACCGGTAAAGTGGATCGCCCACACCGTGCTCGATTTGGTGGTCTTGTAGCTGTAGCCGTCCTCGGTCATGAGCCGGACCATTTTTGCGATACTGTCGGCGTTCGCCGGTGTCTGATCCTGCGCATGGGCGGCGAAGGGCATGGCGGGAACGAACAGAACAACGGCGAGCGAACAAGCGCGGAGGATGGTATGGCAGGCAATCGTATTCATGACCACTCCTTATGAGCCAATCTTTCGTTCCCGCACCGGCGCGAAAGAATGTGCAAACCCGGACGCCAGTTTTGGGGATGGTGAAGTATACCCCGCCTTTGGAATGGCACGCCATGTATCGCCGTCGGCTTTCAGCTACCACTTTTGTGGAGGTCGGGTAAGGTTCGAGGTTACTCACGTCTCCAAGTCGAGGTCTCTACCCAAACGAACACAAATCATTCGCTGGGTCCCCGGCTATAAGGAGCCCGATTTCGCGTTGGGTGACGATTGCGGGCTCACTCCTCGCGCAGCAGAACCACGGGATTGACTGACAGGGCGCGCTGCGCCGGAATCCAGGTGGCGAGCAGGCCGAGCAGCGCCATGGCCAGCACCGCACCGGAGAGCACGAGCGGGTCGCGCGGCGTTGCCTGGTAAACAATGAAGGCGAGGACGCGGGTGGCCATGAGTCCCAACAGAAGTCCCGCCGCAGAACCGACGGCAAGGAGTTTGAGGGCGCGGCCGAGGGCGGAGTGGAGAACTTCGATGCGTTTTGCGCCGAGGGCTACGCGGATGCCCAGTTCCTTGAGGCGGCGGCTCACCGAATAGGCAGCCATGCCGAAGATTCCGGTGATGGAGAGAATGGCGCCCATGGAGCCGAGAACGCCGAGCGAGAGCGCAGCCATGCGGGAGGGAAACATGCTGAAGTCGAGCTCGCGCGTCCACGGCAGCATATCGATGGGCAAAGTCGAGTCGAGGGCGCGAACACGCGCTCTGATTGCGGAGGCAAGCTGCTGCTGATCGCGATTGGATCGCACCAGATACCATTGCTCGGCGAGTGGCGCCTGTTGCAGCGCAGGAACAAAGAAGGCCGGCTTCTGATCTTCAGTGATGGTCAAGTATTTGCCGTCTTCAACCACGCCCACAACCTGGATGCGGGTGCCATCCTGCGAGCGATAAAAGCGGCCGACGGCGCCGGAGACCGACCCCAGCACCGTGGCGGCAAATTCGCGATTTACGATAGCCACCGACGGGCTTTTTGAGTCGTCGTTCAGCGTGAATTGCCTGCCGGCGATGAGTGCGGTCCCCGCTGCCCGAAGGTAGTCGGGCGAGATGACGTACATATAGGCGTTTGCCGCGGCTTTAGGTGCGGTGAAGTTCCGTGCGCTATCGCGGAAGACATTCGCCTGCCAGCTACCGCCGCGGCCGAGAGGTGCAAAACTCACAAGGCCAACATGCTCGACGCCAGGGATCGAGGTGAGAGCGTCGATCATGCGCCGCTGCATGGGCTCAACTTCGGCGAGAGGGTAACCGGCCTCTTTCAGATCAGTCTCTACCAGCATTACGTTTTGCGGATCGATGCCGAAGTTGCTGTGCATGGAACGCATGAGCCCGCGCACCGCGACCATGGACGAAGTGACGAGGACGGCGCAAATAGCGATTTGCACGACAACGAGCGCATCGCGCAGAGACAAGCGGCCGGCTCGCGCCGAAGTGCCGGCTTTGACGACTTCGTAAGGATCAGTGCGGAGCACCTGACGGATCGGCACGATTCCGAAGAGGATGCCGCTGACCACGGCCAGCAGCAGCGCCACGAGATAGAGGTTGGCGTCGGGCCTCACCGGCACGTGAATGGGGACGCCTGAAAACGGCTGCCAGAGATTGAGCCGGTTAAGCAGAGGGACGCTGCCTGCCAGGCCGACTGCGCCGCCGGCGAGCGAAATGAGAACTGCCTCAGTGAGCAGCTGGCGAAGAATCAGGATTCGAGATGAACCGAGCGAGAGGCGCAAGGCAACTTCGCGGGAGCGATCGGCCGTGCGGGCGGCAAACAGGCTGCCCAAGTTGGCGCACGCGGCTATGAGGATCAAGGCTGCCAGCAGCATGAGCGCAACCACGAAGGCGCGCAGCGGCCGGCCCAGAACGCTGGGAACCGACGGCCGTCCCAGGGTGAAACTCTCGTTGAGGTCGTCGGCGGGATAGGCCTTTTTAAGTGAATCGCCGATCTGGTTGAGATCGGCTAGCGCCTGCGCGCGCGATACGCCTGGCTTGAGGTGACCGAGTACCTGGATGATGTACCGGTTATCTCGCTGGCTCATGCGGCTGCTCTCATCGTTCACCAGGGGAATGTAGAAATTGGGTGCGAAGAAGATGAATGTGCCGTTGAACTCCCGCGGCGCTACGCCAATCACGGTGTAGGGCTGGCGGTTGATTCTAACGACGCGGCCAATGACGTTGCGGTCATCCTGGAAATGAATGTGCCAGTAGTTGTAGCTCAATACGATGTAAGGCGCGCTGTTGGGGCCGCGCTCATCTGACGCATGAAAGAGCCGGCCAAGCATGGGCTGCACGTTGAGCGTGTCAAAGTAATTGCCGGTGACCGCAAATCCCCAGATGCGCGATGGATCTTTGCCGGTATCGAACGACACCTCCGAGAGGGCCATGGCGGCGAGGTTCTCGAAGCTATGATTGCGGTCACGCAGCTCGATGTAGTTCGGGTACGACTGCCACTGGTCGTTCACGTGGTCAATGCAATAGAGGCTTTGTGCGTTACGCACGTCAACAGGGCGCAGGACCACCGAATTGACCACGCCGAAGACCAGCGCGTTGGCGCCGATGGCGAGGGCCAAGGTGAAAATGGCTGCGAAGGTGAAGCCGGGTGATTTGCGCAGCTTGCGGAGGCTGTAACGCACATCGCTCAGCAGGGTAAGGATCGAGTCGCCGCCCAGAGCGGTGTGGCTTTCTTCCCTGTAGTGCTCGATGCCGCCAAACTCGATGCGGGCGTGACGCTCGGCGCGAGCGCGGTCCATGCCGCCGCTTACAAGGTCGTCGGCGCGATGCGCGATGTGCGAGCGAAGCTCTTCGTCGATGTCGCGGGCGGCAGAGCTCCCGCGGAAGAGTCGAGTGGCAAGGGAACGGAGCCAGGCGATCGGGTTCATAACTCCTCCGCTGTTGCGCCGAGGGCTGCGGCCATGGCGGCGGTCAAACGGTTCCATCCTTCAGTCTCTTCGCGGAAGCGCTTGCGGCCCGCCGCCGTGAGCTCGTAGAACTTGGCGCGGCGATTATTCTCAGAGACGCCCCAGCTGGCCTTCAACAGTCCCTGACGCACCAGGCGGAAGAGCGCCGGGTAGAGCGCACCCTGCTCGATGAGCAGCGCGCTCGAAGTGATTTGGCCGATGCGCAGCAGCACGCCATAGCCGTGCAGGGGCCCCAGAGAGACGGCCTTGAGGATAAGCAGATCGAGCGTGCCGGGGAGAAGTTGGGCCTGGTCGGACATGGTCCCTCCTAAGTTGATAAGGAGAGTAGCGCGCTTCTCCTAAGTTGTCAAGGAGAGAGTGAAAGACAGTGGTCAGAATGTAGCTTGGGTCTCCCGACCCGCGCTGTCTTCGCTCCATCGTCCCGGAGGGACGATTCGAAAATAGCCCAGTGTGTACGCCGGCCCTGAGCGCAGCCGAAGGGGCGGCGGGAACCCTGGGAAAGCGCAAGAAAAGATCGGGACCGTCCCGTAGGGCCGGTGCGAACCCTGCCCATCGAATCTCAGTTTTCCGACGGCAGATCGGCGGAATCGATCACCAGCACATCGACCGGCTGTTTCGATGCTTCGAGTTTGAGGCCGAGCTGCTCTTCAAGGGCCTTCAGCAGCGAAGGCGCAGAGGAGTCTGGCTTCAGCCCGTTATTGGTTGTTGCGGGCGTCGCATCCATCGTCGAGTCCGGTGTCCACTTGAGCGTAAAGTCGAACTTGCCCCTCAGGCCGGTCCGGTCAATCACAATGCGGCCGCCGGCATCGGAAAGTTGTGAAAGATTCGAGGCCAATTCATCCATCGAAACCCCCTTAGCGCTCCAGTTTCCCGGGGGGCCCTCCGGGCCGAATGGGTCATCGGAATCAGCATTCGACGAGGCGGTCAACTTAGGTCCGCCGTGAGCCGGAACCAGCACCAGAACGGGAAGCTGCCGGGTTTCGTGATGCAGGCGCAGATTGAATCTGTCGGCAAGCAGCGCGCGAATCATGGCTTGCTCGGTCGGCAACTGCTTCTTGATCGGTGTCTTGGCGAATGAACTCGCCGTTTGGTCGTCGCACTTGGCATCAAGATCAAACTTGGCCGTGCCAATCCACTTTGGGCCGCCCACGATTCGCTGATCGACGGAGAAATAGCCGAGGTCGTATGCAAGTTGAATGAGCTCTCTCAGAGTGATTCCTCTTGCCTGAAACGATCCACCCGCATTGAAGCCAATGTTTCCTTCGGTCCGCTCCGGATCGCTTGGCTTGATGGTGGCAACCTCGAACGCGGGTGCGGCCAGCGCAGGGGACGGGGCGGAGCTTTGCGCGGATGCGATCGCCGGAGTTGAAAGGCTGGCGCAGGCGCAGGCGGCGAGGAGCGCGCATCGAAATGCAGTTGGATGAACGGCTGGCAAGGGGCTCCGAATGGGATGGCTGTAGACGCTACCCAAGCAGCTTGGACGCTTCCTTGGCGAAATAGGTCACGATAAAATCAGCCCCGGCGCGGCGGATGCCGACCAGCGACTCGATGGTCGCGCGGTCGCGGTCGAGCCAGCCTTTTTCAAACGCGGCCTGCAGCATGGAGTACTCGCCCGACACCTGGTAAGCCCCCGTGGGCACTCCGAAACGCTCGCGAGCGGCGCGCACAACGTCGAGGTAGGGCATGGCCGGCTTCATCAGGATCATGTCGGCGCCTTCCGCCAGGTCGAGGTCGATCTCGCGCATGGCTTCTCTGATATTTGCCCCGTCCATCTGGTAGGCGCGGCGGTCGCCGAACTGCGGCGCTGAGTCGGCCGCCTCGCGGAATGGGCCGTAGAAAGCCGAAGCGAACTTCGAAGCGTAGCTGAGGATGGGCGTCATGCCAAAGCCCGCGGCGTCGAGCGCGCTGCGTATGGCCGCAACCCTGCCGTCCATCATGTCGCTGGGGGCAACCACGTCTGCTCCGGCCTTGGCCTGGCTCACGGCCGTGCGAGCCAGCAGCTCGAGCGTGGGGTCGTTTGAAACCTCAAAGCCGTCGCGCCCTTCAACCACGATGCCGCAATGGCCATGGCTGGTGTATTCGCATAGGCAAACGTCGCCTATCAAGACGAGAGATTTTGCCGCGCTCGACTGGCGCAGCGCGCGCAGCGCCTGCTGCACGATTCCGCTCTCTTCCCAGGCGCCCGTGCCAACTTCGTCCTTCGACTCGGGCAGACCGAAGAGCAGCAATCCGGCGATGCCGAGCTTCGCAGCCTCCTCAGCCTCGCGCACGGCCTCGTCGACCGAGAGGTTGAAGACGCCGGGCATGGAACTGACCGGGTTGCGCACGCCCTCGCCGGGGCAGATAAACAGCGGATAGATCAGGTCGCCGGGCTCGACTGAAGTTTCGCGGACCAGGGCGCGCAAGGACTCAGTCCGGCGCAGGCGGCGCATGCGGGATTGCGGAAATGCCATAGCTCGATTGTAGTGGGACGAGGGGCTCAGACTGTGAGCTGAATCACGCGAGAAGCACCGGACCTAGCGGCGTTAGCGGAACCAGGAAAATGCTAGTTGGCGATGATGGGCCGGCCCCCCGATCTCTATTCCCTATTCCCTATTCCCTATTCCCTATTCCTATTCCCTGTCTTTTTCACAGCTGCTCGTAGAGCGTGCCGTTGCGGTAGCCGAGCAGAACCACCAGCGTCCAGATGCCCATGGCCGTGCCGAAGGGGAATTTGAGGATGCTGAAGATGGCCGCGACAATGGCCACCACCCGTCCCCATTGCGCGTGCTGCATCAATCCCCAGCCGGCGCAAACCGCCAGCGCCACCCTGGCTACTATAAAGATCCAGGCGAACTGCAGTAGAAAATGCCCCATGAAGAGCGGCGGCATGGGGCCGTGCATCCACTGACCAAATTCGCCCGACATGAAAGCGCGCAGAAAAGCCAGTCCGGCAAAGCCGGTGAGCAGGGCAAGGCCTGCATAAACAAACCAGAAGACGGCGAGAACACGAATCTTTCCGGCGTAGGCCTGAAGCTGGAACTGGAGCCCGGGAACGGGCGGGATGACCGCGGCCGAGGGACGGCCGCACTGGCCACAGAAGGCCTGACCGGGTGCCAGGGAGCCGCCACAACCACTGCAGAACATAAAAAGATCCTCCCCAAAACTCCTTACGGGATTAATACGCAGATTGAGGACAAGGGGTTCCCAGTGTCAATCCCCGGTTCGGGGTAGAGATGTGGTCTGCCGGCTGTCAGATGGTTGCTTTTCCCACCGCTCTTCATGGCGGTCGTCGTGGAGGACAATGGCAATCACCCGGCCCTCGCGGTCGCGTTCGACCGTCAGGCGGGTGAAGCTTGAGCCATTGGGATAAAACAACTCGGCGGCCGACGCAGCGCTCAGCGTCTGCACCGTCCCATATTGATCTTTTTCGTAGAGGTCCTCACCCTGGCGATAGATGTTGAGGATGTGTCCGTCAGGTTCGCGATACTCGCCTGCAATGGCGTCGAGTGCGGCCTGCGGAAGCTTTGCGGCCGGTGGGTGCCGGGGTATCAGCTCGCGTTCGGCGAAGGCCGGAATGACGTCAGGCTTGGTCGAAAGCCGATGCGAAAGCAGCCAGTGCGGCAGCTCGGGCTCGTTGTAGGCCCGCGCCCAGCAGTCGTGGGTCAGTCCCTGGTAGATCCATAGCCGGATGTGCCCGCCCGCCGCCTTGACGCCGTCAAACATCAATTCACTCTCCCGCGGCGGCACCACGGGGTCGTCGCTGCCGTGGAAGAGCCAGATAGGCGTGCGTCCTACGGCCTGCGCGTACTCGGTGGTCAGAGCCGATACCTCATGCCAGCGCTCGGGCGCGTAGCTCCAGAAGATGCCGCCGGCGCAAACAACGATCGCGGCCCAGCGGTGGGGATAGAGCCGCGCCAACTCCCACACGCCGTAGCCGCCCAGAGAGAGGCCGGTCAGGTAGGCGCGGTCGGAGTCGCCGTGTAACTCGGCCATCTCCTGGTCGAGCGCAGCCATGGCCATGGTCATCATGGCGGGATCGGTCCAGTGGGCCGGGATGGGGCATTGCGGCATGACGATAATGAATGGCCAGCGCTCGGGG
>Ga0335074_10000432_pt1 | contig 60768 bp, 54 predicted proteins | sample Lox_Sample_23_FD_206715 | JGI IMG/M metagenome (GOLD analysis project Ga0335074, IMG submission 206715) | Soil microbial communities from Loxahatchee National Wildlife Refuge, Florida, United States - Lox_Sample_2.3 | ecosystem: Environmental > Terrestrial > Soil > Wetlands | place: USA...
CCACCAGCCCCGGCGGCACCGCAACCATCACCGGCACGCCCGCCCGGTCAGCCCGCGGCAAGACCTACCGAATCCGCATCACCGCCCGCAACCAGGCCGGCCACACCACCCAGACCCTGTCCCGCCCGGCGCGGCGGTGAGGGTGGTGATGGAGCCGACCCGCAACGCCTGGGTACCGGCCGACCAGCTCAGCGGGGACGTTTGGCATCCGCAGCACGCCGCCCGGGGTGAAGTGGCGGCGCCCTGGTGCCGGTGCGCGACACAGCCTCCAGAAGGTCGTCGGCGCAGGCCGACCACGTGGTCGGCCTGGTGTTCACCACCCGCCACGGCACGCCGATCGAGCCCCGCAACTTCAACCGCAGCTTCGACCGCCGGATCGTCAAAGCGAAAGTTTCCAAGATCACTGTGCACGGCGCGCGCAAGACATGCGGATCACTGCTCGCCGCCTTGACGTGCATCCCCGCGTGGCCATGCAAATCCTGCGGCACACCAAGATCGCCATCACGATGGAGATCTACACCGAGGTGCCCTCGGCCGCCACCCGCGCCGCACTCAGGAAGCTCGGAGACTGGCTGGACACATGAGCGGCGCTGCTGCACTTTGCTGCTGCACGAAGATCAAAAACAGCCGGCCCAGTGGTCGGAACCGGCCCCTGACCTGCGAGCCCCCTTACGGAATCGAACCGTAGACCTTCTCCTTACCATGGGCAAATAGCCATGCCACACACCAGGGCAGTGGCATCCAATATCGGGATCTAGCTGCGGCTTCTGTGCCTGCGTGTGCCTGTCAGTGTCCCGCGATGTGCGGGCGATGGCTGCCACTAATGGCTGCCACAAGCCTTATGATTGGCTTCATGACACGCAGGAACTGGGGCGAGAACTCCATCTACTTCCAGCACGACGGCGACTGCACCGACCCCGCAAGGCACCGGCACTGCCCCGGCCGGTGGCGCGGCGTCATCTCCGCCGGCTTCACCCCCGACGGCCGCCGGATCCGCCGCTACGCCAGCGCCCCCACCCGCGCCGCTGTCACTGACAAGCTCCGCCAGCTCCAAACCGACGTCACCGCCGGCAACAAGCCCGCCCCCTCCAACTACACCCTGCGCGCCGCGGCCGACGACTGGCTCGCCCACGGCCTGCCCGGCCGGTCAGCCAAGACCGTGCGGAAGAACAAGGACGTCCTCGAGCCCATCCTGGCCGCGATCGGCACCATCCGGCTCAAAGAACTCACCTCCGCCGACGTCGAGGATGCGCTCGCCCACATGGCCGGCAGCTACAGCACCGCGGCGGTGGCGATGGGGCACCTGGCCCTGAGGCGCGCGATCCGCCGCGCCCAAGCCCGCCGGCTGGTGACCCTCAACGTCGCCGAGTTCGCCGACACCCCCAAAGGCCAGCCCGGCCGGCCCAGCAAATCGCTCACCCTCCAGCAATCAGCAGCCCTTCTGAAGACTAGCCAGGGAACCCGTACCGGCGCCTACATCGCCCTGTCCCTGGGCACCGGCATCCGCACAGAAGAAGCCCGCGCCCTCCGGTGGGAGAACGTCGACTTCGGCGACCCATCGGCCACTCCCCCGCGCCCGGCCAGCATCACCGTGCTCCGGTCGGTCCGCGCCCACGGCGACACCAAAACCCCCCGCTCCCGACGCGCCCTCGGCCTGCCCGCCTTCGCCGCCCAGGCACTCGCCGACTTCCAGCAACGCGAGGGCCGGACCAGCGGGCCGGTGTTCGCGACCCGCGACGGGCACGAGCTCGACGCCGCCAACGTCCGCCGCGAATTCCGGGCAGCAATCCAAGCGGCCGAGATCACCGGCACCTGGTCACCCCGCGAACTCCGCCACACCTTCGTCTCCCTCATGTCCGACAGCGGGGTCCCCGTCGAAGAAATCGCCCGCCTGGCCGGCCACACCAACTCCCGCACCACCGAAATCGTCTACCGCCACCAGCTCCGCCCCGTCCTCGACAAAGGCGCGCAGGCCCTCGACCAGATCTTCCCCCGCACCGCCTGACAAGCCACCGCACCGCCCGGCCGATGAGCGGATGCAGGCGAGGCCTGGGGCGCGTACTTATTTAGCCGGGCACACTATCTGACGGTGTCATCGCAGCCTGCATACGGTCATGTTGGCTGCGCGGCGGTCCAACGCCCTCTTGTCTCTTCACCGGCCCGCGAGCCGACTTGCGCGGACGGCACCGAGTGATCCATGTCGTGGCATTGATGCACATCTCGACCTGGTCATCTAGGTATGACGGCGCGCGGCGCGCGGCTTGAGAAAGGGCCAGCCGACGCAAAGCCCTCCTTCGAGGAGGCCGCTCAACAGCCATCCATCTTCGAGTGAAGGATGAGACCGCTCCGAGTGACAGCCGGGAGCTGATGCGAGTCTAGGCCTTGGCGTCTGCACTATCAGGGCAGCGAGCAACGGCCCGCGCCAGAGACTGGCTGATGTGCCCGGTCAGGCCTTGGACGATGCCCCCATGGCCGACATCGGGTATGGCTGGTCGGCGATAGAGAGGGCGGCGAGCATGCCGTCGTACTCCTCGGGCCAGGTGAGGATGATGCCGTGTCTCTCGCAAAGCCCTGCCCAGTGGGCGTCCCTGTCGGGCCGGCGTTCCAGCGCCACTACCCCGCGCACCCCGCGGACTCCCTCCCAGTGCGGCGGCAGCGAGCCCGCCTCGCGCAGCGAGTCCAGCGCGTGAACGTAATCTAGGACCTGGCCGATCGCCAGGCGGACCTGCCCGGTCTGGTTCTCGCTGGTAAGGGACTTGACCTCGCAGATGAAGGCCATGCCCCCGGCGTCGTCATCCCGCCAGGCGATGTCGAACGCCGGGTCGCCCGGCTTTGGCGACCGGGGTTTCAGGCTGGCTTTGCGCAGCGCCTCGGCCAGCGCGTCCTGGGTGTCCTTGTGCGCGGTGGTGCCCCGGTCGACCTTGTCCGGGTCGGTCCCGAACACCAGGGTCTCGGGCACCTCACCTCCTCGCCGCGGCGGCGTGTACGCATCGTCGGCTGTGTCCGGGTCCGTCTGCCCGCCCCCGGAAAGCGCCGCTGCCTTGCCCGCGAGCACGAAGTCGAATGCGATCTTCGCTTGCCGGGCGGGATCGGACTTGGTCTGGGAGGCGACCTTCAGCTCAGGATGGGCGGCCAGCGCGGCATTGATCTCGCCCCAGTAGTCACACGAGGCCAGCGGATTATCAATTGCCGCCAGGACCTGCTTGATGGCGGTGCCCCCGGTGCTGGCCAGCTTCTGCCTCGCCTCCTGGATTTCCTCCAGGGTCACCGATACGCCACCGATATCAGCCTCATTCACCATGCCTACCTCCCTGCCACCCCCAACACCGCTGTCTTCGAGAACGGCACCGCTACCGGCGCGGAGCGACTCAGCCGCGCTGGCTACCCGAAAAGTCCGGCCAGCCGTCGCGCTCAGCCCGTTCCTCCCAGGCTTCCGCGAAGGCGGTCGCCTCCGCTGCGCAACGCGACAAGTCCTCGGCCAGCCGGTTGAGATCCTCCGGCGCCACAGGCCACATCGTGTCGGTCCTGGCGTGCCAGGCCTCATACAGCGGCTCGTCGGCTGCCATCGTCCCGGTCATCATGACGGAGTGGACCACGCGGCTGCGGTCGCCGAGAAGCCTTCCCGCGTCCTCGGCGAGCTGGGCGGCATCCGGCCCTAGGCCGAGCGCCTTGAGCCGGGGGACAAGCCTGCGGTACGCCCTCAGCGGCCCTCCGGGCTGGGATACCACCGTCGTGAACTTCTGATCTGCCCAGATCTCGATCACGCCCGCCAGGTATGTCAGCGCCCAGTCCAGCCCGCTCGCGGCGATGCAGACCTAGCCCACGCCTGCGACGAGTTGCTTCATTGCCTCGTCGTCCGGAAGATCCATGCCCACAGCGGCAGTGTCGGCACCACGGCCGCGCTTGACTACTGGATTGATGCCCGCCGGTGCGGTCGCGGCTCGCGACCGTTGCCGCGGCGGCCTACGAGATCCATGGCCGGCTCGTGACAACGCTTGAAGGCTCGGGCGCGTCGGCAGATCGTCCTGGCCGTTTCGGGAATACGTGCCAGTCGAGCCGCGGCGACTGGGCAGCGTACCTCAGAGTCCGACCCATGACCTGATGATTGGCTCTTCCTCTTTATCCGTCGACAGCTTCGGCAGACGATGAGCCTCCGGGTTGTCGCGTCGCTTCAAGGCGATGTTGCCGGCGAAATCCCTAGCCCACGACCCGGCCCAGCACAAAGCCCTCCAGCGCGTCCTCGCCGAGAAAACCCGGCGGGAGCTTGACACAGGGCTACTCATGCCGCGACGAGCTCGGTGCTGTCTCCCATGCGGGCCGCAGCACAACTAACTAGAAGCAGGGCCGGTTACACCTTGATCGGACACTCGTGCATCGACAGCCCGCCTGACTATGGTGGGCTGGATGCTCGCGCCAAGGGGTGATCAAGCGTGGATGGGCGAGTGACGGGGTGTCGCCGTCCTGTCATGGAGCGAGGCGCGGAGGCCATGGACCAGCTCTTCGGCAGCGCGCGCGGCCTCAGCTAGCTGGCGCGCCGATCAACGCCGGGCTGACCGTCAAGGAATTCCAGTAGATGGTGCAGACCGATGATGCGCCGACTCCCAGCCTTTCGCGAGCGTAGCTGCCCGGTGCGAATCAGTTCGTAAATCGTCTCCCGCGCAATGCCAAGTACAGCAGCGGCCTCATCGACGCTGTAAGCCAGCCGGGCCGATGTAGTTCGCGTGCTCCCTGGCCTGTCGCTGCCGGGCGGTGCGCCGGTGCCGTGACGACCTAATGAGACATCCGACCGATCAAGCGGGGCCAACGGGTGTCGTTGGGCACATACTTGCCGATCAGCTTTACCCGAAGGAGTCCCGATGTCCTGCACGATTGAATCGTATGTCCTGGACATACGATTGTCCATCCCGGATGTACGCTACGTTCGAGACTTAGGTGGGCTCACGAAGACGCCTAGACCATGAACTGAGTAAACCTGCCCATCATCCTTCAGCGCGCTGATCGCCTTACGAACTGTACTGCGCGACAGGCCAGTCTCGGTGACCAGAGCATGCTCAGACGGAATGGGATGACGTGGCTCGTACTCCCCTGCCTCGATCCGCTCACGAAGCAGGTCAGCCAGCTGCCGCCATTTCGGTACATCCGGCCTGTCGCTAAACACCCGGCGAGGCTAGCCGGGTGTGCATGCGTAAAGATACCTGCACTCAGCTCTACTTGTATGCACTCGATATCACTCGTATGCTCGATCTCATGGGATCTGAAACTGCCATGACACGCGCTGATGCCTCGGAGTTGAACGACATCATGTGGAACTGGGAGAAGGCCTACGACATCCGCTACGACGACACCACTTACATCGCATCCAGGCTCGGCTATCCAGAGCACCTCCTCACCGCTGAGACCCCGAGCGACCTTCGGTCGTTGATCCGGTCGGACTATGCGGCATGGCTCGCAAGCCTCAAGCAGAGCTCTTCACTTTAAGGTCAAGTACGCGGGGCTGCCATGGCATGCACGGGCAACGACTCGACTGGATCGGTCACCTGGGTGAGGCTGCAGCGGGGCAATTGATGCCTTTTCTCCATTTAGGCAGTATGAGCTAGGTGAAGTCACAGAGCCGCGACGGCCGGTGGACGCTCGAGGTGGCCCTACGCGACGGAGTCGAGCTGATCCGTGTATGCCGGTTCGGCCACTTTCAGGCTGAAGTCCGCAAGATAAACGACTTGGCCAAGCTCGGGATAGATCTCACTGACTGACTTCAATCAGCCATTAGCGATTGCTTCGCGGAGCGCATTGATGTGGTCGGCGGCCGGCAGCGGCCCCAGGTCCTGGTAACGGCTGGAGATCCGGCCTAGTGCGCCGAGCTTGGAGGCCGCTTCAGAACTACGTCCCATGCAGGGAGGAACTCGCCACCGCGCAGAGCTTGACTCATCGAACGCATTAGCGAATGCCGAGTCGGTGCGACGAGACGCTCCCTACGCTCCGCCCATCATCTCGTTGGCCGATGGCACCGTCCGTCATCTGCTCGCCTGGGAGCTGACCGAGGTCGATGGCTTCCAGGGAGCATGGGTGAGCTGGGTTCAACACGCGAGCGGCCGCCGTGTGCATAAGGTCGTAACTGTCCGCGCAACGCAGCTACAACCGCTTGAGCCGCCCGAGTCCTACTCGTCCGTTCGGCGCCGAGTGCGGGGGCGCGACGGCGTCATCCGGCCCTGGTCTGGGAAGGTCCCGACCTAGCGTCCAGTTAGCACGCGGATTAAGGTTCCAGGCCACCTTTGCAGTGGCCGACTGCTACGGGAGCTGACGGCGCTCCGCAGCCGTGGCGGCGCAACTGAGCGTGAACCCTGCGCGGTCGGCGTCCCGTGGGACTAGTCACTCAGGCCGTCGTGAGTTTCGCGATCGGGTTCACGACCCGGTCCCTGATCTCGTCTCGGATCGGGCGGATCTCCTCGGCGGTTTTTCTTGTAATTGGGACTGGTGTTGACGGCCGCCGAGCAGCGCGCCACGCTTGCCGAGCCCCACATCGCGGCCGTCGTGCCGGTACTGGGGTCCCAGACCGCCTGGCCTCGGTCCGCCGCGCGCTCGGCGGCGCATCGCGGCCGCCAGGCTCGCCCGATAACACCAGTCTGGAGCTGCTAGAGAACGCCGCCGCCACAGCTGCGGGCCTCTATGCGATCATCCTGATGTTCGGGCCGTACCCGGCGGGCACTTCAACCCGGTCGTGTCGTTCGTCGACGCGGCCTTCGGTGGGCTGCGGTGGCGGGATGCCGCCGCCTACCTGCCAGCTCAGGTGGCCGGGTGCATCGCCGGGGCGGTCATCGCGAACCTCATGTTCGGCCTGAATGCCGTCAGCGTCTCGGTCAAGCACCGGGCCAACGCGGCGCACTTCTTCTCCGAAATCGTCGCGACCCTCGGCCTGATCATGGTGATCATGGCGCTCGCCTGCTCCGGCCGGTCCAGGTCGGCTCCTGCGGCCGTTGGCGCCTGTATCGGGGCGGCCAACTTGACCTCCTCGGCGAGCTTCGCCAATCCCGCGATCAGCATCGGCCGCATGTTCTCCGACACTATCGCCGGCGAACACCGCGCCGTTGTTCGACAGCATTGAGGCGGGCAGGCCCCAGCTGGTTCCAGCGTGCATGGGCAATCCGCTCGCCGCAGACAGAGGCGATCCGCCGACCGGCCGGTCGAGCCGGTGAAGGTGATCTTGTCGACGCGGGGTTCACGGACGAGCAACTCGGAGACCTCGCGGTCGGCGGTGACGACGTTGAGCGTGCCAGGTGGCAGCCCGGCGGCCTCGGCCGCCTCGGCGAACATGTAGGCCTCGCCTGGCACCTCGGGTGACAACTTGAGGATCACCGTGCACCCGGCCAGCAGCGCCGACGCAACTTAGTAGCTGATCAAGCTCAGCGGCGCGTTCCACGGGATGATTGCCCCGACGACACCGACCGGCTCCCGCACGATGAGCCCGAACTCGCCGACGGTTGGCTGGGCGGGCTGCTCGACCGGGTAGGTGCCCGCCAGCTCCGCGTAATAGTCAAACGTCCGCGCCGCCCCCGCCCCCGGCCCCCTGCGCGATCTGGTACAGCACACCTGGCTCGCGCGGCCAGATCTGGCGCAGGTCAGCTGACCGTTCCCCGAGCGTCGCGCCGATTGCCCGCAGGTACTCGACCCGCTTCGCATGCGTCATGCGCGGCCACGGCCCGTGGTCGAAGGCATCGCGCGCCGCCGCTATCGCGCGGGCGATGTCGTCGGCCTGCGCCTCCGGCACTGTAAAGAAGACTTCCTCGGTGCCCGAATCGATCACATCGATTCGCGCGTCCGACGACGGCAGTACCCGTTGCCCGCCGATAAAGAAGCGGTCTGGGTGGCGCAGGCCCGCGCCGGTCTCCTTCGCCATGCTCACCTTGCAGCCTCCGGTGTAGTCCCGGTCCCGCCCGCGCAGCTAGCTGGGACAGCGCGGGCTTCTCGCAGCACCAACATTGACATTGACTCACTCAGTAAGTTAATTTATCAGGCGTCGCCATGTGCTACGGCTTTGCGGCATGGCGCTTCGCCGATCTTCATGCCGACGCGGAAACTGGAAGGGCCTCATGCTCGCGAAGGGCGTCCTTGTCAGGGCTGATGCCGGCGTCGCAGAGGGCGGCGATGTCGTCTTGGCGGTAGGCGCACCCGTCGAAGAGCTCACATCCTCCCGTGCCAGGGCCTGACGGAATGTTCAGCGCCGCTCTGCCCGTGCCTCGTTCCCTGCCGGTGAGTTCTCCCGCCTCCCAGGGAGTCGATGCGAGCGCGATCAGTGCCTTTCTTGATTGCGTCGAGTCTGCACCCGACATGGAACTGCACGGGCTCATGATCCTGCGACGCGGGCATCTGGTCGCCGCCGGCTGGTGGTGGCCGTACAGTCGCGATCGGCTTCACCTGCTCTACTCCCTGAGCAAGAGCTTCACCTCGACGGCCGCAGGGCTCGCGGCAGCCGACAGCCTCCTGAGCATGGACGCGCCGGTCATCGGCTACTTCCCCGAACTGGCCGCGGATATCAGGGATGACCGCGTGCTCGCGATGAAGGTCCGTCACATCGCGGCGATGGCTAGCGGCCACCTGAGCGATACCTGGGATCAGGTCACAGCCGCCGACGACCTCACCGAGCCGGTCCGGAACTTTCTGGCCATCCCGCCCGATCGCGATCCCGGCTCGGTGTTCGCGTACAACCAGTCGGCTACTTACACGCTGGGCGCGATCGTGCAGCGGATCACCGGCCAGGGCCTCGTCAGCTACCTCCGCCGCCGTGTACTCGACCCAATCGGGGCGGGACCTGTCAGCTGGACGCGCGATAAGACGGGTCGTGAGCTCGGCTTCTCGGGCCTGCACGCAACAACCGATACCGTTGCCCGGCTCGGCCAGCTTTACCTCCAGCGCGGGCACTGGAACGGCATGCAGATCCTGCCGGCGGCGTGGGTGGCAGAGGCGACCAGCCCGCAAGTCTCGACCCGGTCCGCGGGGCCGCCCGACGTGCCTGACTGGCTGCAGGGCTACGGTTTCCAGTTCTGGCGATCGCGGCACGGCTATCGGGCCGATGGCGCCTACGGCCAGTTCGGTCTCGTCCTGCCCGAGCACGATGCGGTCGTGGCAATCACGGGGCAGACGACGGCACCGCAGGCTCTGCTCGATCTGGTCTGGAGCACGCTTCTGCCGGCCTTCCGGCTCAGTGCCTGGCATCCGACGGCGGACGACGTAGCGCTGCGACGACGCCTGGCCGGGGCGAAGCTCCCGGTCCCAGCCGATTCCCCGCTGTCCCGCGATGCAGCCGTCTGGCGTACAGGCGCCACGTTCCGCCCGGCCGGAGGCACATGCGCGCAGCAGCCATCTCTACGCTCGGTCACTATCTCGTTCGCCCACGCACTCCCAGGCGAATGTCATGTCAGGCTCGAGGACGGTGAGGAGACCCTCGACCTAACCGTGGGCGGCGAGGACTGGGCCGTGTCGGAAGGGACCCCGTGCTCTCCCCCCACCGCCTGCGCAGGCCGCTGGAGTGACCCAGACACCGTGCGCGTCGAAGTGATCTTCCTCGAGACCCCGCATCGGCTGACGGTGACCTGCGAACTGCCGACCCGAACATTCGAGGCCGGGTGGACGACCGCGCCGCTCCATCAGGGCCCGCTGGCAACCCTGCGCGCTCCCGGATCGGCTCATACCGCGCCGGGAGCCGGATAGCAAAGACGGAGGAGATCCCGTATGCCCGTTTACTCGAGTCGGACAAGCCGGCGATGCTGCGCGCTGGCACTTGCCGCGACTAGCACAGTGCTTCTCATAGCTGCCTGCGGATCGGGAAAAGGCAATAGCCCGTCCGGAAAGCCAGCGGTCGATACCAGCGGCACGATCACGATCGGTACCACCGTCCCGGCGCAGGGATTCAACCCCGCCACTTCCGTCAATGTGGGAGCGGCGTACGGGCAATACCAGGCAATCTTCGACAGCCTCATCCAGGTGAATCCCAGGACTGGCCTGCTCGAACCCGAGCTGGCTACGTCGTGGACCTGGTCATCAAACCACCTCAGCCTGTACCTGTTCCTCCGGCACGGAGTGCGATTCCAGGACGGCACGCCATTCGACGCGACGGCGGTCACTTACTACGAGAACTACTACCTAGCCCAGGGAGACACCGAGGGTCTGCTTGCGGACGTCAGCAGCGTCACGGCGCAGGGCAGTTATGAGGTTGATTTTCACCTCACGCAGCCGAACGCCCTTCTGCTCGGTAACCTCTCCGACGCGCCCGGCTACATTCCTTCGGAAGCCGCCCTCAAGCACGAGGGTTCCGTCGGCTTCGCTACCCACCCGGTCGGTGCCGGTCCGTACACCTTCTCCTCGGAGGTGGCGGGATATGACTACGTCCTCAAGCGCTGGCCCGGATACTGGAACAACGCGCATGAACCCAGAGTCAGCGAACTGCGCTGGGAAGTCTTCTCAAGCGATACCGCGGAAGTCGACGCCATCGAGAGCGGCGCCGTCAACGTGGCGGCCTTCCTCGCCCCGCAGGATTACCACGCGCTGAAGACGTATCCGAACTTGGTTGTATCGGCCGCACCGGACGTCGATGCCTGGTTCGGATTCGAGGACGGGAACGATCCGCCGTTCAACTCGACGCAGTTCCGGCTTGCCTGGGAGGAGGCTGTCGACCGGACCGGCCTCGCGAAGGTTGTCACGGACGGCACCGGAACCGGTTTCACGGTTGCCTCCCCAGGAGTCGAGCCCTACGTCAAGAGCCTCCTGCCGATCTGGCCCTACGAACCGGCCACCGCCGCCAAGCTTGTCAAGGAGTCCGGTCATCCGCATGGCATCAACGTCACGTGTTATGCCGAGGCCGAAGACCTCGGCGGGAACTACAACGCCATCGACCCGATCCTGATCGCCGAGTACAAGGCCGCCGGCATCAACCTCACGATCCGGCCGATGGACAGCGCGCAGCTTGGCCTCATGGTGCAGGGCAAGCTCGGGGCATGCGCCTTCTTCTACGTCGACACCGTGGACACGAGCATCTGGGGCATCGAGAACACCTTCAAGAACACGGCGTGGAGTCAGGGATTCACTAATCCGGCTCATATCGACTACGGAACCGACCAGTATGTGACGCAGTTCCAGCGGACCTTCTCAAACGGTGCCCTGGAGAAGCTGTACTACGAGATCGAGGCCACGCAGAAGACCGATCCGGCTACCTTCACCCCGCTGTTTACGGCGCCCGAGGTCAATGTCTATCAGAAGGGCATAGTGGGCTGGTACTCCAACGCGTTTAACAACGATCACTGGTATGCGATGTACCGCACCGGCTGAGCGCAGCCGGGATCTAGGGACGCAGTGCTGGAATCAAGAGAACGGATGCCGGAGATGAGCGCAGCCAACCCAAAGTCCCGAGCACGTCCCAAGGTCGTGCTGGCATCTACTCTGCCCGGTGACCTCTACGACAAGGTGGCAGGGACCTGCGAGGTAGTCCAGCTGACTGCGCCGGTTCCGCCGGGCGAGCTCTCGGAAGCCCTGCGCGATGCCGACGGCCTTCTGCTGACCAACCTGACGCTCATCGATGCCTCGCTGCTCGAGCAGGCTCCGCAACTGAAGGTGATCAGCAACATCGGAGTGGGACTCGATCACGTTGACCTGGGTACCGCCGAGCGACTCGGCATCGATGTGCAGACCACCCCAGTGCTAAGCGACGCCGTCGCAGACCTGGTCATGGCCCTCGCCATCATGCTGTCCCGACGCCTGCGCGATGCGATCGAGGCCGCGACGCACGATGGGTGGAGGCAGGCGCCGCTCGGGCACGACCTGAAGGGAAAGACAATCTTCCTCGTTGGCTTCGGCCGCATCGGCCGGGAGGTGGCGCGCCGGGCGCTGGTTTTCGGGATGCGGGTGTGCTTCTTCGACATCAGCGACGAGGTCTCGATGGAAGGTGCCGAACGAGTACCCGACCTGGCGACCGGGCTCAGAACGGCAGACTTCGTATCGCTGCACGTCGACCTGAACGCGAAGACCCGCCACCTCATCGGGGCGGAAGCGCTGTCTCTGCTGAAACCAACCGCATACCTGATCAACACGGCCAGAGGCGGCGTCGTCGACCAGGCCGAGCTTGCCCTGGCGCTGGCAGAGGGCAGACTCGCCGGGGCCGGGCTGGACGTTCTGGAGGACGAGCCGCCGCGGCCCGGGGAACCGCTGCTGTCCGAACCGAGGGCCATCGTCGTCCCGCATATCGGCACGGCGACCGAGGAAACGAGGCGCAGAATGCGGGAGCTCGCAGTCCAGCATCTGCTCGCCGGAGTCGGAACGCGCCTGGACAGCAACGATAGCGGCTGGCAGCTCAGCTCGTCCTGACGGGCGGTTGCAGCGCACCCAGTTCGATGATCGTCCGCCCCGTCTCCAGGAGAGTGTCATCGATCGCATGGGTCCGCAGGCCGAGGTCGCGCCGCGCCTTGTCGCACCGCGCACGCCACGGGTAGGGGCCGCCGTATTGTGCGACGATCGCCGCGTATCCCTCGGGCGGGCCGCCCACCTCATATTGCGGGAAGAGCCGGGCCAGGCGGGCCTGCAGCTGCGGCGCCGTCAGCTCTCCTGACTCGTCGGTCGCGACCAGCTGGTAGCGATTGCCGTTGCGACAGACGTCGCTCTCGAGGATGAGTGCCTGCGCCTCGGCAACGTCACGGACGTCGACGGTGTTCCACAGGTTCGCTCCGCGGCCGCAGGGATCTCCGCACAGCATGCGGCCGACAAGCCACTGCCAGGAGTTATGCAGGAAGTGAGCCCGTGACAGGAGCGGCCCTAGGACCGTGCACGGACAGACGGAGATGGCGTCGAAGCTCCTGTCCTGCTCGGCTGCGCCGTACAGGAGCGTCTCGGTTGCAACCTTGGCCCTGGCGTAGGCCAGATTACGGTTCGACTCGAGATCCGCGCTCTCCCAGCTCGGCACGGCCTCGCCCAGGAGCGCCTGCCACATGGCCAGCCACCGGGGCGGATCGGCCCTTTTCGCCAGCGTCTGCGCGTCGCTGGCCCAGTCCGCCTCGGTGAACAGGTAGCCCGGCGGTGCCGGGTGAATGATCGCGGAGAACGAGCTCGTATAGACGAATCGGCGGACCGAACCCGATCGTCGCACCGATCCGAGCAGGTTCTCAGTCCCGTGCACCGCTCCGTCGTAGACCTGCCGCGGCGTCTCGACGCCAGGCCTCCCGACCGGCGTGCCGAGGTGCAGGACTGCACGGCATCCGGCCACCACGTCGTCGTAGCTCTGCTCTGTGCGGAGATCGGCCGTGAAGATATCCACCCGGCCCGGAGCGCCGATGCCGTTCAGCGCCAGTAGATGCTCGGTCTTGCCCGCGTTGCCACCATCCGTCACGCACGCCCGCACCTGATAACCACGCCGCACCAGCGCGGCCACGACCTGCGAGCCGATGTAACCAGAGGCCCCCGTCACTGCCACGGGGCCATCGAGCGAGCTGACTTTGGGCATGCGAGCCGCTAGACCTTCTTGCCGCGAACGCGCTTCCCGCGCTTGCGTCCGGTGGCCCCGCCATGGCTGGCAGTCTCGATCCCGCTGACGAAGGTATTCAAGCAGCCCTGCCCGGCGGCTGACTGCGGCCTGCCAGCGCACAGCGCGCTCCTCATGGATCAAGGTTAGAAGTGCCTAACTCAGTTAGTCAATATCAGGTTCCGGATTGATCTACCGATTGAGAACGTTATTGAGATAACTAACCTAGATAGTTATATTGGTGTTGCGAGAGGCGGCATAGTGCGCGTCGCGGACGCCGTAGCCACGCTTGACCTAGCTGGCCCGGCGTGGTTGGCACGATCCAGTTCCGGTCATGAGAGGAGTGTGAGCATCCTGAAGATCCTGGGGGTCGGCCAGCGGCTACTCGAGTCTGGCCAGGCACGGCTCGGCATCGGGACCGATGTGCCCAGGATCGCGGCCAGGGCGACCGGGAACGTTGTCACGATCGACTTTTCGAGCAAGATCTTCGAGCGCACCAATCGCGTCGTTGTGTGGATTGAGACGGACGAGCAGGAGGCGGCTGGCGAATTGCTGCTGCTCAGGCGGGGCGGGCGGTTCGCCGCGATGGTGAACCGCTGCCCCCACCTCGGGCGGACTCTCGAGGACGCGATAGTCCGCGGCAACGTCTTGGTCTGCCCCGGGCACGGGAAGCACTACAACCTGAACCCGGGTCAGCGGCGGTGCGCAGCGTCAGCCCTGTGCCTGCTGCCGGTTCGCGACGACGGCGATGCGCTCACCATCGACATCGAAGGCATTGCGTTGTGACCAGCCCGGCCCGGGCCGCCAGCCCGCCGCTTCGGCACTGGGCGCTGCTGCCCGGTCTGGCCGCGGAATCGCTCGCAGCCGTGCGCGTGCGCATCTACCGGCCGCTGCGGACCACCGGCAGCGGAGACCTGCCGGCCGTCGCAGTCCGGACGGGCTGGACTGCCGAGCCCGGCGCTGGCCGAGTACTGCGACGCGAGCTGTATCAGGCTGGCCGCCGCTGCGTCGAGGAGCACTGGTGGCGAGCCGGCGACGTGCCTGGTGAGCTCATACCGGCGCACGGGGGGTACGCAGCGAGTTACCGAGTCGTCCGGCCGCAGCGACAGGACCTGCTAGCCGGGGAGCTGGCCGCGACGGTCATCTTTCCGGATGACCAGCGGACCGCTGGCTCGATAGCATGGCTGGCTACTGCGGTCAGCGTTGCGCTGAGGGGCGAGCGGCGCCAAGTCGCCGCGGTGGCGGCCCGTTTCTGGGATGCACCAGTCGACCCGGCAAGGGGCAGGGTCCGGGTTGCGGGCGGTACCGAGGGCAGGATCTGGGTCGACGTCCAGACCGCAGACAGCCTCCCAGTGCTGCTCGCAGCGGTGTGGTTCGGCTGCGGCCCCTCCGGCCTCAGCCGACCCGGCTGACGCCCGCCATGTTGCGCGCGGCGGCCTGAGGTCGGACGGCCCGACGCCGCCGTTCCGGCGCAAAGGCGGCCGCAAGCAGTTCGCGGACCGTCTTCCGGGCCTGCTCATCCTGGATCGATGCCGAGTCGGGGTCAGCCTTGCGGTGCCAGGCGAACCAGGCGATCGTCTCGACGATGAACCGCGTCGCGACCTGAATGTCGGAGACCTCGCTCAGCAGGCCCGCGTTGATCCGGCGCTCGAGGTACTGCGAGAGCTGCCGGATATCGTTCCGGCGAAGCTTCTTGTAGTAGAGAGCGTGGAGTTCCGGCAGATCCAGAGCCGAACGCTCGATGAGGGCGAGCAGGCGACGATTGCGCTCGACGAACGCATATCGTTCGTCGATGATCTCCAGCAGCTCGGCGGTCCCGTCTTCCACGTCCTCGCGAGCCAGGGCCGCGCGCAGCACCGGGAAGGTGACGTTCTTCCTGGCCCACTGCTGCAGGAGCTGCAGGGTGTGCCCGGGTGCGGGCGAGGGAACCGGTACGTGCAGCGTCGCTACCGATGCCGGGTCCATCGCGTAGTGCATCGCCAGCTCGAAGAGCGCTTCCTTGCTGTCGACGCAGCGGTACAGCATGGCGTGGCTGAGCTTAAGCTCCGCCCCGATGTCGGTCATGAGGGTCCGGCGGTAGCCCTTTTCGATAAAGACCTTCCACGCGGCCCTGGCAACCTCGTTGACCCGGTCTGGAGGCGTCCGGCGGGACATTTGATCACGGTAACCGGCTGCGCTCTGTTTTCCAAGTAGCAGGCCCGCTAGAACATGCGACGAACTGCGCACCCGGCTCAGCTAGCGACAGAGCGGGCGCTGCGGTCACCGCGGCGGCGGGACCAGCGGATTGGCGGCGGCCACAGAAGTTGAGCCATCCCGGCCGATAATCTCCTCGTTCGCGCGGAGGGCCGAGGCACCGACGAGCGCTCCGACTACGGCCACGCCGTTGGCCGCCGCGTCGAGGGCCGCCTCTGGCACGAAGGCCGCGACCAGCAGCTCGCGGACCGCTATCTTCGCGTGCTTATCGTCGATGGCGGGCGGATCGGCGTCTGCATGGCGGTGCCACGCGAACCAGGCAATCGACTCCATCACGAACCTGGCGGCCAGGTCGACATTGGAGGCGGGTCGCAGGACACCGGCGCCCATGCGCTTATCCAGGTAGTCCGACAGTCGCTTGATGTCCTGCCTACGGAGCTTACGAAAGAACAGGTCATGCAGGTCGGGCAGATCAAGCGACGACCGCTCGATGAGCGCCAGCAGCCGCCGGTTGGCCGAGACGAACGCATAGCGCTCGTCGAGAATCTCCTCGAACTCCTGCCGGATATGCGGAGACTCGGGCCGGGCCAGGGCGGCGCCGAGGACCGGAAACCTCGCGCTGCGTCGCGCCCACTTCCGCAGGACCTCGAGGAAGTGCCCGGGCTCAGGCGTGGGCAGCGGTATCTGCAGACTGGAGATGCTGTCGGGATCCATCGAGTACGTCATAGCCAGCTCGAAGAGGGCTTCCTTGCTCTCGACGTACCGGTAGAGGACCGCGTGGCTGAGCCCTAGTCGGGCCCCGACGTCAGTCATCAGGGCCCGGCGGTAGCCCTTCTCGATGAAGACCGAGGAGGCAGCCTGGGCGACATCCCGGACTCGGTTAGGTGGCGTTCGACGAACCATGAACTCAAATATAACTGATCCAGTCCTTAATAATGAGCCGGGCCGGCTAACCCGTGTCGCCCCCTGACCAGCACCTCAGCCGCCGCACGACCGCGACCAGTCGTAGCGCAGCCGGACCTGGTCTGGCCGGAGTTCGGCAATCGTGCGGGCGCCCAGCAGTGCCATCGTTGAGCCGATCTCAGCGGCGAGGATTTCGACTGCCTTCTGGACCCCCTGCTCGCCGCCCGCCATAAGCCCGTAGAGATACGCGCGCCCGACCAGGACTCCCCTGGCGCCCAGGGCCACCGCGGCGACGATGTCGCCACCGTTGAGAACCCCGCCATCGACGTACACTTCGGCCCGCTCGCCGACAGCGTCCAGGATCCGGGGCAGCTCGATTAGCGGAACGGGTGAGCGGTCCAGCTGCCTCCCGCCATGATTCGAGACGATCACCGCGTTAGCGCCGGCGTCGACAACGGCCTTGGCGTCAGATTCAGTCTGGACGCCCTTGACCAGCACCGGTCCCTTCCAGATACTGCGGAGCCACTCGAGATCCGCGAACGTGGCGGCCGGGTCAAACATCCTGGCGGCCAGCTGGGCCGGTGTTCCCTCGAAGCGCGTGAGCGAGGCAAACTCCAGCGGCGCGGTAGTCAGCAGGTCCAGCCACCATGCAGGATGGATGGCGCCATCGAGGAAGGTTCTGAGTGTCAGCGACGGCGGCAGCGTTATGCCGTTCCTGACGTCCCGCAGCCGCGGGCCGGCTACCGGCGTATCGACGGTGAGCACCAGCGCCTCGTATCCCGACTCGGCGGCGCGGGTAACGAAGTCCTGGCTCGCCCCGCGGTCTTTCCACAGGTACAGCTGGAACCACAACCGGGTTCCGGGTGCCTGCTCCGCTAGCCGCTCGATGGAGGTCGTGCCCAGCGTGGAAAGTGCGTACGGGATGCCTGCGCGCCCGGCCACCCGGCCGACCGCCGGCTCCCCGGCGGCGTGCATCATCCGGGTGAACCCGGTCGGCGCGAACACCAGGGGCAGGGCCGAGGGTGAACCGAGCAGTGTCGTCGACGGATCGACTGCCGACACGTCCTGCAGCACTTTCGGACGGAACTCGATGCTTTGGTATGCGGCGCGCATACGCGCCAGCGTCAGCTCGTCGCCTGCTGCACCATCGGTGTAGTCGAACACGGCCCGCGGCGCGCGTTTTCGGGCGGCTCTCCGCAGGTCGGTGATAGACGCCGCGTAGGCGAGGCGGCGGTCTGTAGCGCTCAGATGCAGTCCGCGGGGGCTGAGCAGCGGAGCGAGCTCTCCCCACCTCGGAAGCCGGCGTTCCGTCACGGTCATCCTCCATGCCAGCTAGACGCAACTGATTCAGTCAGTTATATTACGGGCATGTTTGAGCTAACCGCCAGCCTGGTTGCTGAGCTGCAGACAATGGATACCCCTACGGTGTGCAACGCCCTCGAGCTGCTAGTGCCGCAGCGGCGCGGGTACGGATTCACCGTCGAGCCCCTGGTATGCATCCGGCCCGAGCTCAGGCCGATGGTCGGTGTCGCGCGGACCGCGACAATCCGCAGCGCGCATCCCTCTGACCTGTCGGCGGAAGAGGCTCTCGCCTTCTCCGATGATTACTACCGCTACATCGATGATGGGCCGAAGCCGAGCGTCGCGGTCATCCAGGACATCGACGCGCAGCGCGGGTACGGCTCGCTCTGGGGGGAGGTGAACAGCGCCATCCACTCCGGCCTCGGGTGCGCTGGCCTTGTCACCGACGGCGGCATCCGCGACCTGCCCGACATCGCCCCCGATTTCCAGATGCTGGCTGGCCGGGTCATTCCTTCGCACGCCTACGTGCACGTCGTCGACTTCGCCCGTCCGGTCACCGTGGCGGGCATGCGGGTGCGCGACGGCGACCTGATCCACGCCGACCAGCACGGCGCGGTTGTCATCCCTCTCGATGTCGCGGGCAGGGTGCGGGAGGCAGCCGATCAGGTCATCCGCAAGGAGAGGGTCATCATCGAGGCCGCCCGCCAGCCGGGCTTCAATTTCGAGAAACTGAAGGCCGCGCGCGACCGGCAGGCCGAGATCCACTAAGGCCGGCGATTCGCCGCGCGCTCTTCCGCCGTCGGCGCGACCGGGGCGGGCGCGCAGGAGTTCCGGGCGTCCCAGCTCTCCTGTGCGCGGCTCGCGCCGGCGGCGGAACCGATTGCCCGGCTAGTATCCCGAGCCACGCTCCACGATGCCGATCAGTTCCCATCCCTCGACATACCGCCGCATATTTTCTCAACGAGCCGGGCGTAGGCCCCGTGCTTGCCGTCCGCCTGGCCGCATACCTCGAGGTTGTTGGCAGAGTGCGAGGTGAGGAGCGCGTTCGGCAGGTTCCAGAGCGGATGGCCCGCCGGAAGCGGCTCTGGATCGACGATGCAGGCGCCGGCGAGACGGCTCTGGGTCAGCGCAGTCACCAGCGCATCGGTCTCGACCAGCCCGCCGCGGGACACGTTGACGAGCCAGCCGGATGGTCCGATGCGGTTCAGCTCGGCGGCTCCCGATCATGCCGCGGGTCCTGGGTGTCGGCGGGGCCGCCACCACGACAATGTCACTGCGCTCAAGCAGGTAGTCGGTCCGGTCCGGGCCGAGCGATTCGTTTGCACCCTCGACTGGCCCGCTGCGCGCTTCCCAGACGATGACGTTCGCCGTTTCGATCGGCGAGGGGATAGCGCCGCCCGTCTCAACCGCCCGCTCTACGGCCTCGGTCGCCGCCGGACCTACCCAGACCCGGAAGTCGGCCCGCGCCTGCCGTGCGTTCATAGCTGCTGCTCAGTAATCGGGCCCGACGTTCAGCGGCTGACGCGGAATTTGGCTAGATGCTCGAAGTCGAACTCAAGGCCGTGGCCGGGCACTGCGGGCGGGCTGTACAGCCCGTCCTCGACACGGATTGCGCGCCTGAGGGCACCCAGGTCGGTCAGCGACATGCCCTCGAGGTCCTCGACCAGGTAGCCGGCCGGCAGGCAGCACAGCAGCTGACCGGAGAGCTCCATCTTGTGATGCGGAGCCAGCGGGACGTTCCACGCATGGGCCAGCGCCGCGATGTCGAGGAACGGCGTGATCCCGCCTACCTTGACGACATCTGCCTGCAGGTAATCGAAGGCCGACATCGCCAGGTACTGATTGACCTCGTGCACTGAGAAGAGATTCTCGCCGGCGGCAATCGGCGTAGTCGCGCGCTCCCGCAGCCGGGCGTACCCGAGCAGGTCCTCGGCCAGGATCGGCTCCTCTAGCCAGGTCAGCTCCAGGTCCGCGAACAGGGAGCAGGCCTCGATGGCCTGGGGGACGTTCCAGCCCTGGTTTGCGTCGGCCATGAGCGGGATGTCGCCGATGGCGTTGCGTACCGCCTCGAGCCGCCGACGGTCCTCGCGCAGGCTGCCTGTTCCGACCTTGACCTTGACGCCCTTGTATCCGACCTCGACCCACCGCCTGACCTGCTGCGTCAGTTCCCCTACGGACAGGTTGAGGTTGACGCCGCTGCCGTACGCGGGAATCGTCGCGCGGCTGCGCCCGAGCAGGTCGGTCAGCGGCCGGCCCGCGACCTTACCGAGTAGGTCCCACAGCGCGATGTCCACTGCCCCTATCGCGATCGCGGTCAGCCCGCGGCTGCCCAGGTCATGCACTGCTCGCCAGAGCTCGTGCCAGAGCGGGCGCGGGTGGATGTCCTTGCCGTGCAGGCGCGGGATCAGCGAGGTCTCGATGAGCTCCCTGACTGCCGCTCCCCCGGTCCCGACCGTGAGGGCGTAGCCGTCGCCGATCGTTTTGTCGTCGGAAGTCAGCCGCACGATAGTGAGGTCGACGTGTTCGAGGTGGTGAGTCTGATCGCTCAGCGGCCGCGCGAGCGGCAGCCGGTAGAGCTGCGCGGTTCCGGTCGCGATGCGAATGTCGGCCTCGCTGGTGACGGCTCGGTTCATGCGGCTAGCGCGGGAAGCACGGAGGAGCCGTAGAACGCGATCACCCGGCGCTGGTCGAGTTGCGGGGCGTGCAGAAACACGTGCGTCGCGCCAGCCGCCTCCAGCGCCCGGAGCCGCTGGATGTGATCAGCCGGATCCGGGCTGACCAGCATGCGGCCCGCCGCCTCCTGCGGCGTTGTGTGCTTCTCCGCGTGGCGCTGGATCGCCCGCGGGTCGGGTTCGGTCAGCAGATCGCGGGCGACGGGCATGAACTGCCAGAACCGGGCGGCATCGGCGGCATCGGCCGCGTCGCCGACGACCGTGTACTGCTCGACGAGAATCGGCGGCGCAGGCCGCCGAGCGCCCGGTCCGTTCCACCCGGCGAGGAACGCATCCAGCGATGCCCGCCGTTCCGGCCTCAGGAGCGGCCCGTCGCCGGTGATCCATCCGTCACCAGCCCGTCCCGCCAGCGACGCCGACTTCGGGCCGGCGCCGGCGATGTAGATCGGAGTGGGAGCGGGCGGCTTGTCGTAGAGATTGGCGTTGGTCAGCGGATAGTAGGGCCCTTCCGACGAAACCCAGTCCTCGTTCCACAGCCGCCGGATTAGCGCTACCGCCTCCTCCAGCCGGGCGGCGCGCTCGGCATACGGGCCCCAGCCGCCGCCGCTCGGGATCTCGTTGAGCGCCTCGCCCGTGCCGACGCCCAGGAAGATCCGGCCCGGCGCCAGTCCGCTCAGCGACGCGAAGGCGTGCGCCACGTCTGCCGGCCGGAAGCGGTAGGTGGGGCACGTGACGCCGGTACCCATCTCGATCCGCCGCGTCCGCTGGGTGAGCGCGGCGAGGGTGACCCAGGCGTGGCCCGCGTGGCCCTGGTTGTCCTGCCAGGGATGGAAGTGATCGCTCACCCACACGGCGTCGAATCCGGCGGCCTCGGCTTCGACGCCGAGGTCCAGCAGGTCCGCGGACGGGAACTGCTCCTGCGAGAGGATGTATCCGACGGAAAGCCTTCGCTCGCTCATGCCCACCCCTGACCCGTTAGCGCCCCAACCGCGGCGGAGCCTTGCAATCTGCACTGGAGATTAACTCACTCAGTGAGTCATAGTCAATGCGGGGTTGTCGCGGGCACGGCCGTCAGACTCGGGCACGGCCGTCAGCCAGCCGGACGGCGGACCGCATTCGGCGGCGTACCGCCGGCGAGCACGGTGACCACACTGTGCGCGGCAAGGCGCGCCATCGCGGTCCGGGTCCCGACCGTAGCGCTGCCGATGTGCGGGAGCAGCACCGTTCGCGGCGCGGCGAGCAGATCGGGATGGACGGCGGGCTCTCGCTCGTAGACGTCAAGGCCGGCCGCGAACAGGGCACCCGACCGCAGCGCTGCGGCCAGGGCGCGCTCGTCGACCACCGGCCCGCGAGAGGTGTTGATCAGGACTGCCGTCGGTTTCATGAGACGCAGGCGCCGCTCGTCGATGAGGTGGTGCGTCTGCGGGCCGAGCGGCACGTGCAGGCTCACGATGTCGGCCGCCGCGAGCAGGTGGTCGAGGTCCGGCATGTAGCCCGGCGCTCCGGTGCGGCGGCGGGCGTGGTGAATGACCGTCATGTCGAACCCGGCGGCCCGGCGCGCAACCGCCTGGCCGATGCGCCCCCAGCCGACAACGCCGAGCCCGGCGCCATGCACGTCGTGGCCGAGGTACTGCCCGATGCCCCAGCCGGGCCAGCGCCCGCCCCGCAGGTCGGACTCGGCCGTGCTGGTGACGCGCGCGGACGACAGGATAAGCGCCCAGGCAAGGTCGGCTGTGGTCTCGTCGAGCACCCCGGGAGTGTTGCAGACGACGACTCCGGCCTCGGCCGCCGCGATGACGTCGACGTTGTCGTAGCCGACCGACACCGTGGCCACGACCCTGAGCCGGCTGCCGTCCCGCGTTCCGGCTGCGATCACCCCGCGGTCGATCCGGTCGGTCAGCAGGCAGACCACCGCGTCAACGTCACGGACGGCGGTCGCCAGCTCGTCCGGAGTCAGCGGGACATCGCCAGGGAACGCCACGATCTCGTGGCCGGCCGCGACGATAGGGTCAAGTCCCCGCTCGGGCAGCTGCCTCGTTACCAGCACCCGGCTCACGCAGGCAGTGTCATCCGGTAGATCCTCTCGGCCGTATCGTGGAATAGCGCCGCCCTCTCGCTGGCGCTCAGGTCGGCGGCGATGAGCTTGAACGCATTCCAGAGCACAACGTAGCTGCAGCTGTGCTTGTCGACCGGGAAGTTGGACTCGAACATGCACCGGTCAGGGCCGAGAGCCTCGATGCACCACCTGATCTCGTCTCCGCGGGCCGCGGCTATTTGCTCGGAGGTCGTCCGTTCCGGAAAGTGGTGCCAGGTCTCGCCGAAAACCGGCATGCCGACCCCGCCGAGCTTCATCACGATGTTGTCGTGCCGCGCGAGTTCGGTCACCGCCTTCTTCCAGGTCTCGATGACCTCGTCGCGCCGGTCGGCATACGGGCCGAGGCGGACCGGACCGCCCAGGTGGTCGATGATGATCGTCACGTCGGGCCGGGCCCTGGCCACCTCGGCCAGCTCATGCAGCTGCGTGTGGTAAGCCCAAGTGTCGAAGCTGAGGCCGGCCTGCGCCAGCGCGGCCATGCCCGTCAGGAACGCCCGGTCCTCCGCCAGTGGCGGCCCGTCCAGGCGGTTGGTGCTGGCCGGAAGCAGCGGGCTCGGATCCCGCGCGATCTTGTAGCGGACGCCGCGGAACCGTCCGCCGCCAGCCTCGACGTGGGCCGCCAGGACGTCGTCGATCTGCTGGTCGCACAGGTCGGCGAACCCGACGATGCCCGCGACGAGCCCGCTGGGGTCGGCCGCGACCACGAACTCGGTCTCTCCGACCGGCCGGAACGCTGCTGGGCCTTCGGTCCGGTAGCCGAAACCGCACTCCACGAACACCGTGGCCTCGACCTTATGACCGCTCGTCACGTCTGCCCGCAGTTCCTCCAGCAGGTAGCGGCTGTCGCCGCGGTTCCACAGGTGGTGATGCGGATCGCAGATCACGAGGTCTGGTTCACGTGCAGTCTCCATCGGCTTCCGGGAGCGCGGGCCCGCAGTCAGCGGACTGGGCTTCCCGTCCTCCTTCCGCTGCGAGCAGGCGGCGTTCCCGACGCCGTGGTCCGGGCTTCCCGGCCAATTTAACTGACTTGATCAGTTTTCGTCAATGACCGCATTCCGGCCGCATGGCCGCTGTTCGGCGCCTGGGCCGGGAGGTCGCGCCGATCGTCCGGCCCCGAGCGCGCCACGCCCGCTATACCTGGCGAGGACGCCTGGATCGGGCTCGAAGCCGAGGCCAGGCGCCTGCGGCACGATCAAGACGGTCCCGTCGCGCAGCGACTCGACGTCGCACAGCCACGCGTCGGGCTGGGCCCACAGGACCTCGATGTTGTCCATGACGCCGCAGGCCGCCGCGAGGTGCAGCGTGGCAAAGTAGCCGGGCCCGAAGTACGGACAGTGCGGGATGAGCCGGCGTCCCCGCTCTCGGGCAGCCTCGATGATCCGCAGGTACTCGGAGATCCCGCCCACCTTGGTCACGCTGGGCTGCCAGATGTCGACCGCGTCGCCGGAGCTCTCGAAGACCAGGGCCGTGCCCCAGTTCTCGCCGGCCGCCAGCGCGAGCCCAGGCGACCGAAGACGCGCGAGAGTCTCGAAGGCCTCGGGCGGGAAGACGGGCTCCTCGAGCCAGGCCAGGTTGAGCTTCTGCAGGCGCGTACGGTTGCCCTCGACGAATCCGACTGTCCACTGGCAGTTCACGTCGACGCTCAGTGGTACTGCCGGGCCCGCCGCCGCGCGGCAGGCGGCGATCTCCGCCAGGCCGGTCTCGTGCAGTTTCACGGCGGCATAGCCCGCAGCCAGCGCGTCCGTGACGGCACTCGCGGCCAGCGTGCCTTCCCCGTAGCGCATGAGGCTGGCGTAGCACGACAAGCGCCCGGGCCGCGGCCGGGAACCAGCGCCCGCATAGCCGTCCAGCAGGGCCCACAACGGCTGGCCGGCTCGCTTGGCGGCCAGGTCCCACAGGGCGATGTCGACTGCCGAGATCGCGAACATGCTCACGCCGCCGCGGCCGAACAGGTGCAGGTCACGTTGAGCGCGAGCGTTCCAGGCCGGAACGTCGGCTATCTCGGCGCCGAGCAGCCGCGGCACCAGGAGCCGGTCGAGCATGGCCTTGGTCGCATCTACGGTGAAGTACCCGAACCCCTCGCCCCAGCCAACGTTCCCCGCGTCGTCCTCGAGCCTGATCAGCGCGAACTCCAGGCTGCGCCACGCGTCCGGCGTGATGCCAATGCCGGACGCGGGGAAGGTGAAAGGAATCTCCACGACCCCGGTCTGCGCGGAGATGATCTTCACGAGATTGGTTCAGCCGCGGCTGAACTTCCGCAGGACCTTGCCCGGCCGCGCCCCGGTGTGGCTGCCCTGCTCGGTCACGACCTCCCCGTTGACGACCGTCGCGGCGTAGCCGACGGCCCGGGTCCGCAGCCGCCCGGTCCCGTTGGGGAAATCCTGAACGTACTCCGGGTACAGCCCGGTCACCGTGGCCGGGTCGAACACGTTGATGTCGGCGTACGCACCCGGCCGCAGGGTGCCGCGGTCAATCAGCCCAAGCACGCTGGCGGGCTTGCTGGTGAGCTTGCCGATGGCCTTTTCCAGCGGCATGATCTTGCGGTCCCGGACCCAGTGGGACAGGAAGAACGTGCTCATGTCCGCGTCGCAGAACATCCCGGCGTGCGCCCCGGTATCCGACAGCCCGATGCACACGTTCTCCAGCGCGAGCAGGTCGCCAAGGCGGGCCGGATCCTGGTTGAAGAACCAGTCGTTGAACATCACCCGGCCGTCGCTCTCCACCAGCGCGTCGACGATGACCTCGATCGGGTGCACTCCGGCCTCGGCCGCGAGGTCGGCGACCGAGCGGCCACCCGAGAGGCCCCAGTCGGGCAGCTCGGCGTTGCCGAGCGGGTAGATCAGGTGCGCGGGGTTGCGCAGCCCGAGCCGCTGGCCTTCCTCGATGAGCTCGGCGCGGGTCGCCGAGTCCTTGAGCGCTTCGACTCGCGCCTGCAGCGTCGCAAGCTGCAGCAGCTGCTCCCACTTCGGGCCCTTCACGGGCGAGACCTGGTGCAACCCGATGAGCAGGCCCGACGGGCGGCCCATCGCGGCTGCGGTGATCCGGCCGGACCGGATCCTGGTGTCCCGGAGGAATCGGTCGAAGTCCTGTACCGAGGACTGCGACGTTCCGTCGACGTAGGCGTCGGCTGCCAGCTGGGTGAGCCCGAGCTCGGTCGAGAACACCACGTCGCCGGCGCGCTGTGCCATGGTCTGCAGCAGACCGACCTCGTGCTTGGCCTTGGTGTAGAAGTCGTTGACGGCCTGCATCAGGCCACCGCCCGCGCGGTTCATCCCGTCCGCGACCGCCACGTACTCCTCGACCTGGGCGAACGTTCCCGGCACCTTGCGCCCGTCGGGGATGATGTGACCGAGGTAGCGGGAGGTCGAGAAGCCGATCGCGCCGCCGGCCACCGATTCCTCCGCGATGGCGGCCAGCTGGTCCAGCTCGGCGCGAGTCGGCGGCTCCTCGCCCAGCGATCGATCCCCCATCACGTGGTAGCGCATGGCGCAGTGGCCCACCATACCGGCGACGTTAAGCGCGGGGCGTACCTGCTCCACGGCATCGAGGTACTCGGGAAAGGTCGTCCAGGTCCACGGCAGCGATCCGAGGATCGCCTCCCTGGGAATGTCTTCGACGCTCTCCATCATCATCGCAAGCTTCGCGGCCGCATCCGGCGTCGCCGGCGCGAAGCCGATGCCGCAGTTGCCCATGAGGACTGTCGTGACGCCGTGCCAGGAACTCGACGTGGCCATGGGATCCCAGAACAGCTGCGCGTCGAAGTGGGTGTGCACGTCGACGAATCCGGGCGTCACCGCCAGACCCGCGGCATCGATGGTCTTCTCCCCGACCTCGCCGTCCAGATCGCCGACGGCCGTCACTCGCTCGCCGTCCACCGCGACATCTGCTCGCTGACCCGCGCCGCCGGTGCCGTCGAAGACCGTTCCGTTACGTATCACCAGATCATGTGCCATGCAGCTAAGAATAACTAACTCATTTAGTTAGCGCAACACTTGCACTACCAGCTGAAGCGGTGGTAGACGGTCTTGATCTGCGTGTAGCGCAGGAGCCCCCACTTGCCGTCCTCACCGCCGATGCCTGACTCGCGGAAACCCGCGTGATGGGCATGGCGCGACTCGCCGAGCGTGCGGTTGACGTAGATCTCGCCGAACTCCAGGTCCTCGACCGCAGTCATCACGGCCTGGTAGTCGCGGCTGAAGACATACGCCGACAGGCCGTACCGCGAGTCATTCGCGAACTCTAGCGCCTGCTCGATGGAGCTCACCGGCATAACCGGCGTGATCGGCCCGAAGGTCTCCTCCCGCATCACGCGCATGCCCGGCTGCACGTCCTGCAGCACTGTCGGCTGGAACCAGTAGCCGCGGGCGAAGCCAGCGCCAGGGGGCCGGCCCCCGCCGGTGATCACCCTGGCTCCCTCGTCCACCGCGGCGGTAACCGCGGCTGCGCTCTTGTCGAACTGTGCCGCGCTGGCCAGCGGCCCCATGTCGGCAGACCCGAAGGGATCTCCGACCCGCAGCGCCTCGACCGCACCGACGTACCCCTTGACGAAGGGCTCGAATACGTCCTCGTGTACGAACACCCGCTCCGCCGAGGTACAGACCTGGCCGGAGTTGCGGTGTCGCGCCGTGGCGATGGCCGACACCGCCAGGTCGAGATCGGCGTCGCGCCAGACGATGGCCGGGGCTTTGCCGCCGAGCTCCAGCGCCACGCGGGTAAGCCGCGGAACCGCCGCCGCCATGATGGCCTTGCCCGTGTCCCGGTGGCCGGTGAAGGACACCATCGAGACGCCCTCGTCGATCGCGAGCGCAGCGCCCGTGGCTCCCGCGCCGGTGACCAGGTTAATGACACCGGGCGGCAGGTCCAGGTGCTGGTCGATCAGCCGGAACAGCTCCACCGTCGCGAGCGGACTTATCTCGCTCGGCTTAGCGACCACCGTGTTGCCGGTAATGAGCGCGGGGCCGAGCTTGCGGCACAAGACTGCAAGCGGCCCGTTCCACGGGCAGATCGCGGCGACGACGCCGATCGGAGCGCGCAGCAGATTAATGACCTCGCCGGCTACCTCACCCGGCAGCACCTCGCCCTCGAGACGGCGGTCCCACTCCGCGTTGTAGCGCAGGAAGTTAGCGGCCGCGTCGACTTCACCGGAAGCCTGGCTTGCGGGCTTGCCGACCTCCTGTACGAGACACCGGGACAGGTCGTCCTTGTGCGCCTCGACAAGGTCGGCCATCTGCCGCAGGTAGCGCCCGCGAACCATCGAGGGCAGCCTGGCCCAATCCCTGCGGGCCTGGTTCGCCGCCGCGGTCGCGGCAGCGACCTCTGCGGCCGTCGCGCTGGCTACCGTGGCAAGGACGTCCTCGTTGCACGGGTTGAAGACGTCGATGCCGTCGCCGGAGGCCGCCCTGAACGTCCCACCGATGTAGCACGACTCATCAATCACACGCGTTGGCATTTCCACTCCTCACGGCTGCGCCGGGCGGTTCCCGGTATAACAACTAAACCAGTCAGTTACCAAACCGCGCAATGCCTCAGAAGTGTGGACCCCTACCAGCCGGGCGGAAGGCGGATGAAGTCGGGGCCGAGATCGTCCAGCGACGGGCAGCCGAGCAAGCGGAGCGTGCGTGCGATGCCGGTGCGGAAGACGTCCAGGACCGAGGCGATGCCGACCTCGCCGGCGGCGGCCAGCCCGTAAGCCCAGGGGCGACCGATCATGACCGCCCTGGCTCCGAGCGCGAGCGCGGCGACGACATCGGAGCCGCGGCGGAAGCCTCCGTCGACCAGCACCTCAACGTCGGGGCCAACGGCGGGCAGTACCTCGGCCAGGGCCGGCAGGGTCGCCGGAGCCCGGTCCAGCTGACGGCCCCCGTGGTTGGAGACGATGACCGCGGACGCGCCCGCGTCGACGGCGCGCTTGGCGTCATCTGCGGTAAGCACGCCCTTGGCGATGACGGGCCCGCCGAACCGCTCCCGGATCCAGCCGAAATCCTCCCATCTGGCCGGCGCGGACTGCCAGGCGACCAGCGCCTCGACCGCCCTTTCGGGAGAGTCAGGCTCGCCGAGGCTCGCGACGTTGGCGAAACCGAAGCGGAATCGATCGCGCGCCGCGGCCGCCAGCCAGCGCGGACGCAGCGCGACCTGCCGGGCCATTTTCGCGGCCGTGGGCAGGTTGACCTGGATCGGAGGCGACAGCCCGAGTCTGAGCTCACGCTCGCGTGGCCCCGGCGACTGGGTATCGACGGTCACCACGATCGCGCGGTACTCGGCCTCGCGCGCCCGGTCCACCAGCCGCTCGGCCCCCCGGCGCCCGCCGAAGAAGTACAGCTGGAACCAGACCGGCCCGCTCCCGGCCGCGGCGACCTCCGCGATCGAGTGACCGGACACCGTGCTGAGGGTGAAGATCGTGCCTGCCGCGCCCGCGGCCCTTACGCCCGCGACATCGCCGCCGACGTGCATGGACCTGCTCGACCCGACCGGGCCGAGCAGGACGGGAAGCGAGAGGGGCGTACCGAGGACGGTCCGGCTCAGCGGCGCCGGATCGCTGCCGCTGGTCACCGCCATGCGCGGCCGGAACTGCAGCGCGTCGTGCGCCGCGAGGTTGGCGCGCATCGTCCGCTCACCTTCCGCCGCGCCGTCGAGGTAGTCGAAGACGGCCCGCGGCAGCCGCCTGCGCGCGAGCGTGCGCGCGTCCTCCACCGTGCGTATGTGCGTCGGATACCGGAACGACACGCGCGGGCCGGACGGCTTGAAGGTGGCCGCGGCGCGTGCGCCGCCCGCCGACTGCGTCACTGGCCCTCCTGTGACCTGCACCTGGTCCATGCTTAGCGTTCAGTTGAGGAGGACGAGCTCGCGCACGCCGTCTCCGACCGCGCTGATGCTCCAGGCCGCGATCGTGATGATCAACCCAGGCACGACTGTGCCGAACGGGTTCACGACGAAATACTGGTAGGCATTGACCAGATCAGCGCCCCATGACGGTGCCGGAGGCTGCACGCCGAAGCCGAGGAAGCTCAGGGCCGCTCCGACAATCAGGAAGATGCTGCCGAGCGAGAACCCCTGCACCAGGACCGGGCCCATCGCGTTGGGAAGCACATGCCGCAGGACGATGCGCAGTCTGCTGGCGCCAAGCGCACCAGACACCAGGACGTACTCCGCTCGCCGGATCGGCAGGACGGTGGAGCGCAGCAGCCGAGCCACCGCCGGGGCGGCGACAACCCCGATGGCGATCATGGCGTGATAGAGCGACGGCCCGAGCACCGAGATGAACCCCAGGGCCAGCACGATCGCCGGAAAGGACAGCAGCCCGTCCGCCGCGCGCATGAGCACCTCGTCGAGCACGGTGCCGCCGAAGCCGGCCACGAGTCCCCAGGGGATGCCGATGATCATCGTCACCGCGAGCCCGACGACCACCCCCTCGTACGACGAGCGAGTCCCGTAGACGATGCGGCTGAACACGTCGCGTCCGAGATAGTCGGTTCCGAAAAAATGATGCAGTGACGGGCCGCCGTTGGTCGCGTTCAGCCGCTGGGCGAGAGGATCCTGGAGCGGCAGCACCGGAGCCAGGATCGCGGCCAGTACGAACACGATCGTGATGACGAGGCCGATGCGCGACGCAACCGAAATGCTGGACCACGCAGAGCGCCACCGACGCCAGCCGGTTTCCTCCGATCCGTCTGGGCTGCCCGGCCGGGCGCGCCGATGGCGGCGTGCGTCCGGGATATCGAGCCCGCCCGAGGTGTCCGGCGCGTCCCCGACGGCCGCCATCCCGCTCATACGACGTCCTCTCGTACCGCAGCCGGCTCCCGGACCTCGGCTACCGCCGCAAGCCCGATGGCAGGCTGAGCCCGCCGGGCCCCGAAGCGCCACCCGACGTCGCTGATGCGCGCCGATCCCTTGCGCACCCGCGGGTCGATAACCGAGATAGTGAGGTCGGCCAGCAGGTTGAACACGGCCACGATGACGCCCGCGAGCAGGACCAGGCCCTGGGTCATCGGGTAGTCCTGGTTCTCCACAGCCGTCACGATCGCGGTTCCCAGGCCGGGGATGTTGAAGATGTACTCAACCAGGACCGTACCGCCCAGCAGCGAGGCGACAAGCAGCGGGATGAGGGTGATGATCGGGCCCACGGCATTGCGCAACGCGCAGTTGAAATACACCTGCCGGCTCGGCAGGCCCATCGCCCAGCACGTCCGCACGTACGGGCTGCGCAGCACCTGGGTCATCGAGTTGTTGAGATGGCGGATGACGAAGGCGGTGGGAACGATCGACAGCGTGAGAATCGGCAGGATCATCGTGTGCAGGTTCGGACCGAGCCCGGCCGACAGGGGCTGGTAGCCGACGGCGGGGAACCAGTGGAGCGCGAGCCCGAAGACAGCGGCGTTGATCGTGGCGAGCCAGAAGTCCGGAACGGAGATCTGCAGCCCGGAGATCGCGAGCAGGGTCCGGCCGATCGCACGGTCGCGCCGGATCGCCGTGTACATGCCGAGCGGCACGCCCACCAGGAGCGACACCAGCAGTGCGCCGATGATCAGCTCGAACGAGGGTGCCATTCGCTGCCCGATCACGGTGGTCACCGGGGCCTGACTGAAGAAGGACGTGCCGAGATGGCCGTGGAAGACGCCGTCCAGCCAGTTCCAGTACTGGACGTAGATCGGCTTTTTCAGGCCGAACCGGACGCTGAGCGCCTGGACCTGCCTGGCGGCCTGAGCCTTCGTCATGGACGTGCCCAGCTCGGCCAGGTTCGTGATATCTGCCGCCGGGCCGCCGGGGATGAGATAGCGGTATCCGAAGATCAGCACCGAGCACACGAGGAGCGTGATGACGGACGTCAGGAGCCGCTTGGCGATCGTGGTCAGCATTCGGGCTACACGACGCTCTCTGATTCCGTAACGGACTGCCTGAGCACCTCGGCCGACCGCCAGCAGCGGGCGGAACGCTCGGCCGACGCGGCAACCGCGGCCAGCGCGGGCGCTTCCAGGCAGGGATCGGCGCGCCACGGGCAGCGGTGCCGGTACCCGCACCCCTGCGCCGAGGGTGCCTCATACTCGCGCAGCTCGGGCAGCGTCCCGCGCCGCGAATGCAAGGATGGAATGCACTCCAGCAGAGCTCTGGTGTACGGGTGTGCTGGGGACGAGATCACCGACTGCGCGCTGCCCGCCTCGACGATCTGGCCCTTGTACATCACGACCAGGTCGTCACAAAGGTCTGCCAGGAAGGCCAGATCGTGCGAGATCAGCATCAGCGCGAGCTGCCGTTCCGCGACGACGGTCCGCAGCAGCGCGAGAATCTCCTCCTGGACCGAGACATCCAGCGCCGTCGTCGGCTCGTCGGCCAGAAGTACCCGTGAGCCGCAGCTCAGGGCCATGGCGATCACGATACGCTGGCACATCCCGCCCGAGAGCTCATGCGGGTAGCTTCGGAGCACCCTGGTGTGGTCGGTGAGCCGGACCGACTCGAGCGCCGCCACGATCCGGGCCCGCACGTCATCCTTGGATCCGGGGAAGTGAGCTCGCGTCGCCATCCGCAGCTGGTCGCCGACCTTCAGCACGGGGTTCAGGGCAGTGCTGGTCTCCTGGAAGATCATGGCGACCTGCCGGCCCCTGACCCGGCGGTATTCCTTCTCCGGCAGCCCGACGAGCTCGCGCTCACCCAGGCGGATCGAGCCCGTTACCCGCGTCCCAGGCGGCAACAGCCCCATCGCCGCCAGGCCCGCAGTGGTCTTGCCGGACCCGGATTCCCCGGCGATGCCCAGCGTCCGGCCGCCCTGCAACGCCAGGCTCACGCCACGCAGCGCCGTCACCCCTCCGCGGGCGGGGAATTCGACGCGCAGGTCCCGCACCGTCAGCAGGGTCTCGCCCTGGTGCATGGTCACCTCCTGTCCTACCGTTCCAGGCGAGGCACGGCGGCGAGCAGTTGTCGGGTGTAAGCATCCTTCGGCTCGTCGATGACCTGAGCAGTTGCCCCGGTCTCGACGTTCCTGCCGTTGTGCATTACCAGGATCCGGTCAGCCAGGTGGGCCACCACCGCGATGTCGTGCGAGATAAAAATCAGAGCCACCCCGGTCTCGTCTCGCAGGCGCTTGAACAGGTTCAGGACGACGGCGCGGATCGACACGTCGAGCGAGGACACCGCCTCGTCGCATACGACGACAGCCGGGGAGGCAAGCATGGCCCGCGCGACCGCCACTCGCTGTTTCTCGCCGCCGGAAAGCTCGGCCGGCCGCTTGTCGATAAGCGCGCGGGAGAGCCCGTACCGGCCGAGCTGAGCCAGCACCACGTCCCGCAGCTGGGTCCGGCCGCTACCCCACGGATGAGACAGAAGCCGGTCCGGCCTGACCGACTCGCCGATGAGCTTCCAGACCGGAAGCCGCGGGTTCAGCGCCGCTGCGGACTCCTGGAACACCATCTGCACGTCGCGGTACCCGCGCGGATGACGCTGAGCCCGGTCCTGCAGGGCGGAGCCATCTGAGGCGACTAGAACGCGGCCGTGATCCGGCCGGATAAACCCGGCTGCAACCTTGCCGAGTGTGGACTTGCCCGATCCGGACTCGCCGACGATCCCGAGAACCTCGCCTGGTTGGAGCTCGAAGCTGACGTGATCGACCGCCCGCAGCGTCCGTCCGCGGCCCAGGTGGTAATCGACGACGACCTCTTCGGCCGACATCAGCGGAGAGGCAGGCGGGCGTGACTGCGCGGCCGTAGCACTGGCCTCAGGTACCGTCACCTGAACACCGTGATCAGGGTCCACGGCCCTCGCCACCTCCACCAAGAGTGACTGACCGAGTTAGATTAACAGCCACGCTGCGACACTGTAAACATCCCGTTAAACCTGGGCAGCCTCACGCAGGAGGCGCGCTCGCCAGACGATTCCCGGCGATCGGCGCGCCCCCGCGTGCCCGCCGACCCGCGCCAGGAACCAGCGAACAGACCACGATCAGGGCGGCCCGCCCTAGGATGCGAGCCGTTGAAATAACTATCCCGATCAGTTATTATGTGCGAAGTCCGAGGAAGGGTGGCCGTGGTTCTGCTCATCGCTCTCACCGCGGGCACACCCCGGCGGCGAAAGCCCAGCTTCGGGGCAGCACTGTGAGCCTCGAAGGCGGACGCGGCGCCGAACTATGCCCCGAGGGCGTGGCCGGCCTCGCGGCGACCGTTGGCGACCGTCTCATCCAGGTCGGCTCTCCCGTGCTGCCGTGCCAGGCCGTCCGCAGCGAAGCAGACTGCGCTGATGCACTCGCCGATCTGCGTAATCCCTTCTTCATCGAGGACCAGCCCGGGGCGTTCCACACGACCGGCTGGCACCGTGCCTACCGGCCGGGCGAAAGCCACTACGTTGTCGCCGCCGAGACGGGCGCGGACATCGCCGCCGCCGTGCTGGCTGCCGCATGCAGCGGCATGCCGCTGGTGATCAAGGGCACCGGGCACGACTACCTGGGCCGGTCGAGCGGGCCGGACGGGCTCCTGATTTGGACGCACCGGATGCGCGCCGTCGTGGTGCACGATTCGTTCGTCCCCGCCGGGGCCGCGGGGCACGCGGTGCCCGAGCCGGCCATCAGCCTTGGTGCTGGGGTCCGCTGGCTCGAGGCCTATCAGGCACTGGCCGAATGCGGCCGTTACGTTCAGGGCGGCGGCTGCACAACGGTGGGCGCAGCCGGGGGCTTCACCCAGGGCGGCGGGTTCGGCAGTTTCTCCCGGCGGTTCGGGACAGCCGCGAGCAATGTGCTCGAAGCCGAGGTCGTGACGGCCGCGGGCGAAATCGTCGTAGCCAATGAGAACCTTCACCCTGACCTGTTCTGGGCGCTGCGCGGCGGTGGCGGAGGGACGTTCGGGGTCGTGTCCCGCGTGACGATGAGAACGTTCGCGATGCCGCGGGTGATAGGCCGGGTGACGGGCCGGATCAGCGCCCGCGGCGACGAGGAGTTCCGCCATCTCCTGCGTGTGCTCGTCGGGCTCCTCCCGGAACTATGTGATGGCCACTGGGGCGAGCACATATCGGTGACGCCCCAGAACACCGTGGAGATCGCCCTGATGTCAGTCGATCTCGGCGGCACCGAGATCGACTCGCTCATCACCCCGCTCACCGACTGGACGGAACGGCAACCGGGCGCGTACATATCGGACCTCCGGGTCTCCGCCACCGACTTCGCCTCGCTGTGGGATCCGGCCGCATGGGAGGCCACCCGCGCGAGCGCCATAGTCCGAGACCGCCGGGCCGGCTCGGCTTCCTCGCACTTCTGGTGGAGCGGCAACCAGTGGGAGGTGTCCTGGTACATCAATGCCTTCCAGTCGTGGTGGCTGCCGCGCCGACTGCTGGATGAGTCGCCCGATGAGCTGGCCGACACGCTCTATGCGGCCTCACGGAACTGGCCGGTCCGGCTGGACCTCAACAAGGCACTGTCCGGAGCCAATCCGGAAGCCGTGGCCCGGTGCCGGGCTACCGCCATGAATCCGGCGGTTCTCGACGCGGCGGCGCTGGTGCTCGCGGTGTCGGCGCAGCAATTCACTTTCCCTGGCGTGGCCGGGCACCAGCCGGATCCAGACGCGGCCGCGGCCGGGGCGCGGGGGGTGGCCGGGGCGATGCGGCTCATCCGCGATCTCGCACCGGGGGCCGGCACCTACCTCAATGAATGCGATTACTTCGAGCCGGACTGGCAGTCGTCACTGTGGGGCTCGAACTACCCGCGGCTGCTGGCGATCAAGCGCCGCTACGACCCCGGGAACATCTTCCGGGTCCACCACGGCGTGGGCAGTGAGGCGCGCTCCAGCCCGGATCCGTCGCTCTGAGAGGAGCCACATGCGAGCAAACCGGGTGCGGGACCTGTGGCGCCGCGGCCAGCCGGCTCTTGGCGGCTGGTGCAATCTCCCCGACAGCTTCTCGCCCGAGATCGTGGCCAGCACCGGCGTCGACTGGGTATGCGTCGATATGCAACACGGCCTGATCGATTATCAGCTCGCGGTACAGATGCTGCAGGCCATCTCGGTTACCGAGGCCCTTCCGCTCGTCCGGGTCCCCGGAAACGACACCCCGCTTATCGGGAAGTGCCTGGACGCCGGCGCGCGCGGGGTAATCGTCCCGATGGTGAACTCGGCGGCGGAGGCGGACAGGGCGGCCGCCTCCTGCCGCTATCACCCGGCGGGCGTGCGGAGCTTCGGTCCGGTGCGCGCCCGGTATTACCTGGGTGCCGACTACTACGCTCACGCGAATGACGATGTGCTGTGCATCCCGATGGTGGAAACGCGTCAGGCGGTAGACGTCGTCGAGGAGATAGCCGCGGTCGAGGGCGTCGACGGGATCTTCGTCGGGCCGGCCGACCTCTCGATCACCCTTGGCCTGAGCCCTACCGCCGATAGCTCTGCCCCGGACCTTACCGACGCGCTGCGGCGCATCGTCCAGGCCTGTCGCGCGTACGACGTCGCGCCGGGAATCGCGGGCAAGGCCGCGCTGGCGCGGAAGCGGATCGAGCAGGGATTCACGTTCGTCGAGGTCGTTAACGATGCCGGGCTGCTCCAATCGGCCGCCGTCAGCGCCATGGAGTCGGTCCGCCCTCGCGGACTGCTGGGCGGTCCGGCCTACCTCTAACCGGCATCTACGACGCACGGTACATGGAGTACCAGTGATCGTCGTTAAATGCGTTCGAGTACCAGCCTCGGATATCGCGCTGATAGAAATTGATTTCGGGCGCCGTGAAGAGAGGTGTGAGTGATCCGGGAACTTTCTTATGCTGTTCCTCGATGTCGTAGTAAAGCCTCACCAGCCCGGCATTCGTGAACGTATTCTTGAACTGATCTACGTACACATCCGTTCCGTAATCAGCGTGGGCCGGGTCGAGACCGCCCATACTCCAGCTTGTGTTCTCGTAAGTATTCTCAAGACCCCAGACGCTGGTGTCGACGGCGTCGGAGCTGTAAAAGGCGCATGCCCCTAGCTTCCCCTGTAGCATGAGACCTAGGCCGGTAGGGGTTAGCGGTAGCAAGGTCAGGTTGATGCCGACGGCCTTGTAGTCGGCAATGAGTAGAGGATCTATCGCCTGATAATTTCCTCCCATGGACTCTATCTCCGCATAACAGGTCACATTGATGCCGTGCGGATATCCGGCGGCCTTCACGAGCGCGCGGGCGGAGGCAGGATCGTACGGCCAGATCGGCAGAAGATTCCGCACGTAGGGCTCTACTCCTGGCGACGAGACTGTAAAGGCGCGGCCCGTCCCGACAGTGACGACCTGCGCGAGGGCCTGTCGGTCGATGGCTTCCTCCCATGCCAGGCGGAACCGCGTCGAGTTGAAGGGCGGATCATTGGTGTCTTCGAATCCGAACCACGCGTCGACGTTAGGAGCAGTTGAGCCGGTCAGGCTTGAGTTCGCACTGAGCACCTTGTAGTCCTGAGGATCCAGGAACGTCGCGACGTTGATCGCCCCGCTCTGGATGGCGTCCACCTCGGCGGTGTCAGTCGGAAATACCTCCCAGCGCAGCGCCTGGACTCTCGGCTCATGAGCGTTATTCCAGTATCCGCTCCAACGTTGAAACACGTAGTCGTAGCCTGTCTCCTCGGAGACGAAGCGGTACGGCCCCGCCCCGACAGGATGGCTGGCGAAGGATGATCCTTCTGCCTTGAGCGCCTTCTCTGAAGGCACGAAGCCGGGATCGATTGTCAGATCGCCGAGAAGCGTCGAATCCTCGGTCTTCAGGTTGAAGACAACGTCATAGGTACCAATCGGCTTGACACTCGTGACAGCGGATAGCACGCTCGCAAAATCGCCCTGACGAATATAGTAGTTCTCGTAATATGCCACGGCGCTGGCGTTGAACGGCGTGCCATCCTGGAATTTCACTCCATGACGCAGGGTCAGATAGAGCGCCAGGTGATTGGCCGACCAGGCCCAGGAGGTAGCGAGATCGGGCTCGAAGTCTCCTGTCTTCGGGTTTACTGCTATTAGCTGACCGAAGACGGCTTCATATTCCGCATATCCCTGGCCGGGGTTGGCGCTTGTGGCAGGATTGAAACCAAGTGGCGGGTTGGGCGTACCGATGGTGATCTCACCGCTTGTGTTGATCTGACGGCCTGCAGTACCGCTAGCGCTGCCCGAAGTGCAGGCACTAATCATGGCGGCCAGGGCAGCAATCGCGGCTACGACTGGCAGCCTCACTCGCGCCGACCTGACATCGAATCGTATGCCCGGCATTACCGTTCTCCTTCCGTCGGCCAGATCGGGCGTCAGGTTGTAACGCGAGGCCCTTTCGGTTTGGGCGTCGCGAAGCCGAGATTGAAGAGCGTTACTGCGGTGTCGAAGAGGGTGTCATTCACCGGGCGCGGAAGCAGCGGCAGATCGCTTAGTGCCTTGTCGCAGGAGGCATGCACTTCCTTGTTTGCTGCCAGGTAGTCCGGGGGAGCGCCTCCGATTTCGTGCTCAGGGAATAGGCGCTCTAGGTGCGCCTGGATTTGCCTCACGTCCAGCTCGCCGGAAGAGTCGTGCGCGGTCAGCAAGTACCGGTCCCCGGGCGAGCAGGCGTCGCTCTCAAGGATGAGAGCTTGCGCAAGACCCACGTCACGGGCATCTACGATTCGCCAGACTCCGTGGTAGGGGCCCCGGTAAGTCTTGCCAGCGAGCAGGGTGGCGAGGTGGCCTTGCCACGCGTCGGGCGAGTAGTGCACTTGGGAAAGTAGCGGCCCGAGGACAGTGCAGGGACAGACGGTGACGGCATCGAATCGTCCGTCCTCTTCGGCGGTTCGGTTGACAAGTCGCTCGCTGGCGGCCTTCGCCATTGGGTAGGCGATCCGTGATGCAGACTGAATGCGGACGTCGCTCCAGTTGGGCACAGCCTCGTTAATGAATCCGCTCCACCAGTCCGGTTCGCTGGCCCAGTCTGCCTCTGTGAGCGTGTATCCGGGTGCGACTGGATGACTGACCGCTGCAAAGGAGCTCGTGTATACGAATCGGCGGATGCCTGCGGCCTTCCGGGCCGAGGCCAAGATGTTCCTTGTCGCGGTAAGGATTCCCTCGTATACCTTCTCCTCGCTGCCGCCGTGGCTCCCAGGGGTGCCGACGTGCAAGACAGCGCAGCAGTCGGCGACGATATCATCGCAACTGCCACGTCTCAGCAGATCCGCGGCCTGGACCTCGACGGAACCGGGCCCGCCGCCGATATTCATCCTTAGTAAGTGTTCGGTCCTCAGCGGATCGCTTGTGTCAGTCACACAAGCTCGGACCGAGTAGCCGCGCCCTACTAGGGCGGAAACCACGTGAGATCCGATGTACCCGGATGCTCCGGTGACCGCAACTGGACCGTACGAGGGATCAATGGGGGCCACGGCCGCCTCTTTTGCAGGTGAAGATTCTGGCGCCTAACCCCTCAGATTATCTCACTGAGTCAGTTACTATTCAAGATGGCACGGCCTTCGTGCGCCCGACCGGTACCGCTTGCCTAATTTCGCCGGGTCGGGAGTCAGGACTGAACGCGCACAGGCCCAGGATCGTGAAGCACGGGCCTAGCCCTGGCGCCCCAGCTCCCCGCGCAGGGCGGCGAGGCGGTCGCGGTAGATCTCGACGTTCGCGAGTTTGATGTGCTCGTAGCCGCGCACCATATCCGGCAGCTCCGCCAGCTGGACCGCGAGCTCATGGTTCGCCGGGGCCAGAATCGAGCTCACCTCGTCCACGACCCCGACGTACTCCGTGACCAGCTCGCGTTCCGCGCGCCGCACCTGGGTACGGCCAAACGGATCGAGCCTTGTGCCGCGCAGCCGCCTCATCCAGCACAGCAGCCGGAAGACGGCACCGAACGATGGTCCGAGCGTGATCTTGCGCTTCATCCCCAGCGCGCGCAGGACCGGCGGATGCAGTTTCCACGCCACGCGGGCTCCTGGGCCGAACTGCCCGGTGATCCTGGACCGCTCGGCTTCATCCAGCGCTAGTCGGGCCACCTCGTATTCGTCCTTGTAGGTCATGAGCTTGTGTAGATAGAACGCGACCGCAAGCGCGAAGCGCCCGTCGCCGCCGGCCACTGCCTCGGCGTCCCGAGCCCGGCGAACGACCTCGGCGTAACGGCGCGCGTAGCAGGCGTCCTGGTACGCGATAAGATCGGCCAGCCGCAAGTCCACCGACGCCGCGAGATCGCCGCCAGGGTCGGCAGCCGTGAGCTCGACCAGCTCGGCGAGCTCTCGCGGCGCGGTCGCTGGCGGCCGGGAACAGTCTGGGCTGCCTGGAGGCGCCGTCACGGCCGTCGGCGTTTCCGGATCGGCGACCGCCTGCCGGCCGCGCCGGAACGCCTCCAGGTTGGCCTCGACCGCGATGCCGTTCAGCTGGATTGCCCGCTCGATCGACTCCCAGGCCAGCGGGAGGCAGCCGGCCTGGAACGCCGCACCTACCATGATCATGTTGGCGTACTGGTCCGTGCCGAGCAGCGCCTCGGATAGTGCTCGTGCGTTCAGGTAGGCGTTGTACTCACTCCTTGTCGCTGCGTCTATCGCCCCGGCGATAGCGGGCCGGTCGGGGAACGCCTCGGCCGGATTGCGGATCATCGCCCCGGTCACCACGTCGGCGGTCGAGACGACCGCGATAGTACGGTCCGGCGCTGTGACGGCGAGGTTCCGTGCCTCGCTCGCCACGAGCATGTCGCAGCCCAGGTACAGGTCACAGCGGCCGACGGTCATCCGCGGCGATAGCGGCCGGTCGGCCGAGGCAAACTTCAGATCGCTGATGACCGGTCCGGCCTTCTGCGACAGGCCGACCTGGTCCAGGCACCGGGGGCTTAGGCCCTCGATGAAGGCCGCGACCGCGAGAACCTGGGCGACTGTGACGATGCCGGTTCCGCCAATTCCCGTGATCCGGAGCGCGAAGCCGTCGGCCTCGAAGTGCGCCGCCGGTGCCGGCAGATCGGCGGGTGTGACCGGTGCCAGTGTCGGCCCAAGGGGGGCCTGGCGGGGTACGCCGTTGCGCGACCCGTGCCTGACCGCCCGCTGGCGGCGGGGCGTGACCACCATGAACGACGGGCAGTCCCCCGTTAGGCACGAGTAGTCCTTATTGCAGGACGCCTGGTGGATCTGTGTCTTCCGGCCGAACGGGGTGCTGACCGGCGTCACGGACAGGCAGTTCGACTTCTGGCCGCAGTCGCCGCAGCCCTCGCACATGCGCTCGTTAATCACGACCCTCGCGGCCGGGTCCGGGGCCAGGCCGCGCTTGCGCTTACGCCGTAGCTCTGCCGCGCAGGGCTGATCGTGGATGAGCACCGTGGTGCCGGGAACGAGCCGAAGTTCCTCCTGTGCTGCCATCAGGCCGATGCGGTCGCGCACCGACGCGATCGTCGGCAGGCGCACCCCGCGGTACTGCTCGGGACGATCGGTCGTGATCACGATCTTCCTGACGCCCTCGGCGGCGAGCGTCCGGGCCAGAACGGGCACCGTGTAGCCGCCGACCGCGTCCTGCCCGCCGGTCATGGCCACCGCCGCGTTGTAGAGGATCTTGTAAGTGATGTTGGTCCCCGCGGCGACATTCGCGCGGATGGCCAGCAGCCCAGAGTGGGCAAGGGTACCGTCGCCGAGGTTCTGGAAGGCGTGCTCCGCGGTGACGTACTGCTGCTGGCCGAGCCACTGGGCTCCCTCGCCGCCCATCTGGGTCAGGCCGGTGACGACGCCGGCCTGGCCGGGATCCATGAAGATGGTCATGGCGTGACAGCCGATCCCGCCGCCCATCAGGGCTCCCGCGGGCGCCTTGGTGGAGGTGTTATGCGGGCAGCCCGAGCAGAAGTACGGCGTCCTCCTCGCCACGGTCAGCGGCAGCACCTGCCGGACGCGGCGCGTCAGCGCCTCCAGCCGAGCCCGCACTCCCGGCATGTCGCCGAGCACCAGCAGGCGGGGAGCCAGCGCCCTGGTTACGGCGTCCGCATCGATAGCGCCGGACGCCGGCAGAAGCGGGCGGCCATGCTCGTCGCGGCCGCCCACGACCCGCGGCCGCTGCGACAGGTTGTAAAGCTCGTCCTTGACCAGCTGCTCGAGGAACGGGCCCTTGTCTTCGACGACCATGACTTCGTCAAGTCCGGCCGCGAACTCCCGGATGACGCCGGGCTCTAGCGGCCAGGCCAGGCCGACCTTGAGGAGCCGGACGCCCGCCCTCCCGAGCGCCTCATCGCTGGCCAGGCCCATGTCGGAGAGCGACTGCCGGACCTCCATATAGGTCTGCCCGGCCGCGACGACGCCGATCCGGTCGCCTGGCCCGCCGACGATCCGGTTCAGGCGGTTCAGGCGGGCGTACTCGAGCACCAGCGGCAGACGGACCTCGCGCAGGCTCTGCTCCTGCAGCTCGGCGCTCCGTGCAGCGAGCTTGGTCACCACCTGATGGCGGTACTCGCGCCCGTCGATGATCGGGATGACCGGTTCGAAGTCCTCGACGCCGAGCGAGACGACACTCGACCCGTCGGCGACATTCGTGGCGATCTTCAGGGCCGACCACGTCCCGGTGGCCCGCGACATTGCCACGGCGTGCAGCCCGAGGTCGACCACATCCTGGCTGTCGGCCGTGGCGAGCACGGGCACCAGCGCGGACCGCAGGACGGGCTCGGATCCCGACGGCACGGTCGACGACTTCGCCGTGGCGTCGTCCCCGCAGAAGGCGACCACGCCACCGCTGGGGTGCGTCCCCATCAGGTTCCCGTGGCGGATCGCGTCCAGGGCCTGATCGACTCCGGGCGCCTTGGCATACCAGAACCCCGTCACACCGTCGAGCGATGAGCCGAGATCGGGAACCGACTGCGAGCCCTGGACCGCGGTCGCCGCCATCATCTCGTTCATGCCCGGCCGGAAGTCCACGCCGTGCTCGTCCAGGAGCGCGCGTATGGGCCGCATTGCGAAGTCGACGGTGCCGAGCGGCGACCCCTGGTAGCCGGTGACGAACGCGCGAGTCTTCAGGCCGCGCCGCTCGTCCACCCGCCGGGCGTCGATCGGGACCCGGCACACCGCCTGAACCCCGGTCACGAACACCGCGCCGCTCGTGGCGGCATAGCGATCCTCGAGCCGGACGTCCCTCCAGCCTGTCTGAACATCGCTTGGAGCTGTCACTACTGTGCCTTTCGACCGCACGTCGCCACAGGATTGATTGTAACTGAATCAGTTGGTTACTCTGGCGTTCTTCCCTCGCACTCTCGCCGAAAGGACGACCATGAGTGATTCGCAGGACGCCAGCGGCATCCCCACCGGAATGCTGAGCCTGCTGTTCTCCGCGCTCGGCGCCGACGCGACCGGGCAGCTCCTGGCTCGCTGGATGCTGAGCCTGGACAGCTCAGACCGGGAGCACGTCCTCTCGGCGTACCACCTGGTGTTCGACGGCACCGGAACGGGGAGCGATGGCTCATGAGGTCACTCGTCCCCGAACGAGACTGTGACCGGTACAACGTCGTGCTCGTGGTTTTCGACACGCTGCGTAAGGACGCGCTTGGCTGTTACGAGCAGGTTCCAGCCTGGGAGGCGGACTTCCCGCCGATCGCGACCCTCGCCTTGACGCTTTCGCGAGCGAGGCAGTTCGGTTCACCCAGGCCTACCCGGAGTCGCTGCCCACCCTCTTCGCACGGCGAGCCCTATACACGGGCCAGCGCACGTTCCCCTTCCACAATGGCAATTTTCGCCTGAAGGGCGACTTCAGTGCGGCGCCGGGATGGGGGCCAATTCCCGAGGACCAGCACGCCCTGGCCGAGATTCTCGCCAACGCCGGCTACCGGACTGCGCTGATCTCAGATCTGTACCACCAGTTCAAGCCCTCGAAGAACTTCTGGCGCGGCTTTGACCAATGGACGTTCATCCGCGGCCAGGAGGTCGATCCCGCCCGGTCGGGCCCGCGGCCAGCGAGGAAGAGCTCGACTACTGGGTGCCCCGCGAGCTCCGCGACCTGCTGCGGCTCTCAGATCGCTCCAACGGAAGCCGGCGTGGCGATTCGGCGTGGTTCTCGAGCACGATTATCCGCAACATGCGTCATCGTTCTCATGAGGAGGACTGGACGTGCGCTGAGGTCATGCAGCACGCTGCCCGCTGGCTGGAGGAGAACCGGGACGCGCCCGCGCGTTTTCGTGACCGTCTAGTGCTTCGACCCGCACGAGCCCTGGTTCGTCCCGCCCTACTACCGCGAGCGCTACGATCCGGGCGATGGCAGGGAGCAGGCTATTTCGCCCTACGCCGAGGTCGCTCTCGCGCCCGATCTCCTGCGGCGGACCCGCGCCAACTATGCGGGCCTGGTCACCATGGTCGATCGATGGTTCGGCCATCTTATCGATGCGCTGGCGGCTGGTGGCTGGCTCCATGACACAGTCGTCATCGTTACCTCCGACCACGGCCACAGCCTGCAGGAACGCCGCTACATCGGTAAGCGCGGCTACCCCTCCGAACCTGAGGTCATCGACACGCCGCTGCTAGTGCGCCTCCCGCACGCAAGGCGCGCGGGCCATATCTGCGGCGACTGGGTGCAGCACCATGACATTGCCGCCACCATTCTCGATGCTGCCGGGGCGTCGCCGCCGGATCCGGTTGATGGCCAGTCGTTCTGGACAGCCTTACCGGACGCCCCGCCGGCATCCGCGATCACGTGGTCATTGCCTGGGGATCCGCCATGACCGTCATCGATGAACGCTGGTGGCTGAACTGTAAGGTGGACGGCCGCGGCCCCCTCCTGTACGACCTGTCCACCCAGGGCGACAGCCACGCCGCCAGCCTCGCGGAGGAGAACGAGAACGTGGTGGCGAAACTGACCGCATTGGGCCCGGCCGAGGCCGGGCGCAAAGGAGGCATCCCGCCCTGGCTGCTCGACGCTGCGGCGCTCGTCAATGACTCTCCAGGCTGCAGCGCCCTTGCCGCCGTTCCCCTCCGCTCGACGAGCTAGATCGCGCAGAGGCGGAGCCAGTCTGACGTGACTGGCTCCGCCCCGGCGAGGCTGTGTACTTGCTAGTCAGGACGCCCGGTACATGGCGTACCAGTGATCGTTGTTGAAGGCGTTGGAGTACCAGCCCTTGATGGCACTCTGGTAGACGTTGACTTCGGGCGCGGTGAACAAGGGGGTGAGCACGCCGGGCACGGCCTTCTGCTGCTTCTCAATGTTGTAATACAGCTGCTCGAGGCCCGCGTTTGTGTACGTCGCCTGGAACGCGTTGATGTACTTGTCGGTGCCATAGTCGACATGGCTGGCGTCGAACACGCCCTGGCTCCACACCGTGTTCTTGTAGGTGTTGAGGATGCCCCAGACGCTCGTGTCGACCGCGTCGGAGTTGGAGAATGCGCATGCGCCGAGCTTGCCCGCGACCATCTCGCCGAGCTGTGCACTGCTCATGGGCTGGAACGTCACATTGATGCCGACCGCCTTGAAGTTCTGAATCAGGATCGGCTCGATGGCGGCGTAGTTGCCGCCCAGATCCTGCGCCTCGGCGTAGCAGGTCACGTTGACTCCGTTCGGATGGCCGGACTCCTTGACCAGCTTCGCTGCATTCGCAGGGTCGTAAGGCCATATCGGCAGCAGGTTCTTCACATACTGCTCCACACCGGGCGAGGCGACCGTGAAGGCCGAGCCTGTGCCGTCGGTCACGACGTTGGCCAGGCCGGTGCGGTCGATGGCCTCCTCCCAGGCCAGCCGGAACTGGGTGTTGTTGAAAGGCGGGTCGGCCGTGTCCTCCCACCCAAACCAAGCGTCCACATCCGCGGCCTCGGACACCGTCAGGCCCGGGTAGCTGGCTAGCGCCTTGGCGTCCTGCGGATCAAGGAACGTGGCGACGTTGATCGCGCCGCTCTTGATCGCGTCGACCTCGGCGGTGTCAGTGGGGAACACCTCCCATCGCAGCGTCTGCACCCGCGGCAGACTTGCGTTATCCCAGTAACCGGGCCACCGCTGGAACACGTACTGGAAGCCGGTTTCCTCGGATTCGAACTTGTACGGGCCTGCTCCGATCGGATGCGTCGCCAGGCCGGCGGGGTCCTTCTTCAGCGCCGTCTCCGAGGGCACGAACCCCGGCGCGGTTGTCAGATTGCCAATCAGGGTCGAATCCGGACCGGACAGGTTGAACACGACCGTGTAGGTCCCGGTCGCCTGCACGCTCTTGACCAGGGACAACAGGCCACCGGTGTCGCCCTGCTTGATGTAGTAGTTCTCGTAGTACGCGACCGCGGCCGCGTTGAAGGCCGTACCGTCCTGGAACGTCACGCCGTGACGCAGCTGCAGCGTGAGCGACAGATGGTTCGACGACCATGCCCACGAGGTCGCCAGATCGGGAATGAAGTTGCCGGTGGTGGGGTCGACCTGGACGAGCTGGCCATAGACGGCCTCCAAGAACGGGAAGCCTCCGCCCACGTTCGTCGTGGTTCCGGGATTCAGCCCGTCCGGCGGGTTGGGCGTGCCCAGCGTTATTTCGCCGGTGGTGTCGACCTTCCCGGCAGCAGGCGACGAGCCGCTCGAGGCCGAGGGCCCAGAACTGCATGCGGTGACGATTGCGGCCGTCGCCGCCAAGGCTATGCCGACCGTGAATCGCGAGTTTGCCCGCTTTCCCCTGGTCGCTCTTGGCGAGATCATGTATCTCCCCTCCATCTATCAGACACTTGTCTGGATGCTGACGTGACATCAGCGTGAGCCACTGACTTGACCGCGCATCTATTTCCCGGCCTGGTATCTGCTTTTGCGTAAGCGAAGTGATTTCGCCGATGCGCGCACAACTGAGCAACGCTTGATTAGGGCGTGGTTGCCTGATACTCGCACCTCAGGCAGTTTCGCGCTGGCGCCGACCGGCGGGAGCGCGCTGGTGCAATTCGTTCGTGCCGCCGACGACTGCCATGCGCGGGGCCGCCCCATCGGATTCACGGGCAGTCCGCGGCTGGCGGGCTATCGAAACCGACCTGGCCGAGTCACGCCGCGCTCGCGTGCTGGTTAGAGACTCGGCGCACTCGAAGATTCAGGTCTCATTTCACCGATAAGGCTCTCCCTCCCAGCGAGGAACTCAAGAATTGACTCCGCCTCGGTCTCCAGCGCCCCGTATCCGTGCCATGGTTCGAACCCGAGCAAGCTCAGCAGCTCCGGCGATGCCTTCTCTCGTACTTCCTTCCGGAGCGCGACGACATAGTTCTGCTGCGGCCTGAACTGAGGCGCCGTGTAATAGTTCAGGAGGACTATTCGCGGCTGGCCGGACCGGTTCGCGCCCGTTCCGTGAAAAAGGCGCGCGTCGAAGAAGCAGATCGTGCCTGCCTTCCCGACCGCCTGGACGGTGGCAGCCGGGTCGGGTTGACTTGGGTCGGGAACCACGCCGCTCAGGTGGCTCCCCGGCACTAGCCGTGTGCCGCCCATGGCCTCGTCGATGTCGACCAGGAACACCATCGCGTTCATCCCCACCGGCGGGGCAATGAACTCTGCCGGGCCACTGCTGCGCAGCCCGTAGCCATGACCGCGGCGCATGGAGCCGGGCCGGAGATGCTGCTCATCCGGCCGCGACGGTGCCGGCATCCACCACTGGTCGGTATGCAGCCGCATCGGCGTGCCACCGGGATTGGCAATGTTGGCATTGGTCGTGCTGAGCAGGAAAGACTCCCCCAGCCAGTAGCTCACCATCTCGAGGATTACCGGGCTCACGACCAGGTCGCAGAACACCTGGCCCTTGTTGAGCAGGGTCTGGACCCGCTGATTGACGCCGCCGCGTCCGGGCAGCGTCGCCGACCGGTCGAGCCGGCCGTCAGCAGTGCTCGTTACCTGGCCGGGGCCCTGGTCGAAGCAGCCGACGCCTGCCTCCTCCTCCGCCGCGGCCTGCTCGAGCAGGCGCACCCGCAGCGACTCGACCAGGGCGGGACTCAGCGCATCCTCGACCAGGCAGTAGCCGAACTCGGCAAGATCGCCACGAGCCTGGTCTATGTCGCGCGTCCCCTGAGGCAGGCGCCTCTGGCTAGCGAGGCTCATGAGCGCTCCTCCTTGGCTTCCCTTTCGCGTGACCGCAGCCGCGACTACCCGGACCGACTCCCCCTTTCACGACCTCGGGTTAGCCATCAGCAATAACTGACTCAGTTAGGATAGAGTCGGCCATGCGGGCTGTCAACGAATCGCAAAAAGCCTGTCGGCAGCGGGTTCCCGATGGGATTTGGCGGTAGTGGGTCACAGGCCCAGCCGGGCGCACTCCCGGTTTCGCCAGGCGTTCCGACGCACCTTGCCGGCGTCGTCGCGCAGGGATTCAACCACGAAGCGGAACGAGCGCGGGATCTTATAGCGCACGATCCGCGTAGCCAGGAAGTCCCGGAGCATCTCTTCCCCTAGCTCCGGGCGAGCCTCAATCACGGCGTGCACCCGCTGCCCGAGGTCCTCGTCGGGAAGGCCGACCACCACGCAGCTATTGACCGCAGGGTGCGCCAGTAGCGCGGCTTCGACCTCGGCCGGGTACACGTTGGCCCCGCCGGAGAGGATCATGTCCGTGCGCCGATCGGCAATATAGAGGTATCCCTCGTCGTCGAGCCAGCCGAGGTCGCCGAGCGACTCCCAGCCGTCTCTGGTTTGCGGCTCGGCCCCGATGTAGCGATACGGCGGCTTCGCGCCGTCGTTCCACCGCATATAGATTTCGCCGGTGACTCCGGCCGGCACCGGCCGACCGCGCTCATCGAGGATCCTGATGCGGCCGTAGACCGGCCTGCCCACCGAACCGCGCCGCTGCAGCCACTCGAGGCCGCTGATCACAGTCGTCGCCTGTCCCTCGGTGCCGCCGAACAGCTCCATAAGCTTCTCCGGACCGACCAACTCGATCCACGCCTCCTTGAGCCAGGCCGGGCACGGTGCTGCCATGTGCCAGACCTGGCGCAGGGAATGCAGCCGGTAGGCACCGGGATTGCTCTGCAGCTCGCGCCACATCCGCAGCATCATCGTCGGCACCAGGCCCACCCACTCGACGCCATAATCGCCGATGGCCTTCAGGCAGTCACGGGCGTCGAAGCGCTCGAGCACGACGATGTGATTACCGAGGAACGCGCCCAGCATCGCCTGCGTGAACGGTGCGTTGTGGTACAGCGGTCCGGGCAGCAGCAGTACCCCATCAGGACGAATGCCGTAGCGTCGGCCCAGCTGCGGGTCGATGTTGCCGTCCTGGCCCGCGACGATGATCTTCGGCCTGCCTGTGCTTCCCCCGGAGGTCGGAGCCTTCCACGACGGCGCGACTCGCGGCGGCGTGATGGGCTCGCAACTGAGAGCTGGATCCGGCCGGAAGCCGCTGGGCAGGCAGACCCGGCCAGGGTGCGATTCCGGTGTCACGCCAGCGATCAGGTCGCAGCCCCCCAGCTCGACAATTGCCGCGCGCTCGGCTTCCGGGAGCGTGCGCGACAGCGGAAGCGGGACCGCGCCTAGCTTCCAGACCGCGAACGCGGCCCGGAAGAACTCGATGCCGTTCGGCAGCGCGATGGCCACGTAACTGCCCGGCCTCACCCCGAGCGCCTCGTAGGCCCGAGCGAGCCGGTTCGAGGCCAGGTCGAGCTGGAGCCGCGTCGCGACCGCACCGCGGCAGGTCACCATCGGCCGGTTGGGGGCGGCTCTGGCCCGAGCGGCGAGGATCTCGCCAATCGGCATCCTCGCCGTGTTGTCTCCGGTCCAGGGAACGGACGTCATCGCGCCGCCTATCTCACCGATGCTGTGGGAACCCAAGCTCGATGGCACTCACGCTCGGCTCAGGCCATCGAGAGGTGACTACCTTCTCTCTGGTGTAGAAGCGGATGCCGTCGGGCCCGTACATGCGGGCGTCACCGAAGAGCGAGGCCTTCCACCCGCCGAAACTGAAGTGGCTCACGGGCACGGGAATCGGGACGTTGACCCCGATCATGCCCACCTCCGCATCGGCCTCGAACCGCCGCGCCGCGCCGCCATCGCGGGTAAAGATGGCAGCGCCGTTCGCATAGGCGCTGGAGTTGATGAGCGAGACCGCATCCTCGTAGGACTCGACCCTTACAACAGACAGGACGGGGCCGAAGATCTCCTCGTCGTAAATCCTGCTTCCAGGAGCTACGTGATCGACCAGGGTCGGCCCGAGGAAGAATCCGGAGCGGTCCGCTCCTACCAGCCTTCCATCAACCACGACCTTCGCCGCCCCGAGCGATTCCGGCTCGAGATAGCCACCAACTCGCTGAACGTGTTCGGCAGTGATGAGCGGGCCCAGCATCGAAGCGGGATCGTCGCTTCGGCCGACTACGATCTCGAGGATGCGCTGGCAGATCGCGTCCACCAGCGAGTCAGCGACCGAGCCGACGGCCACGACGACGGAGACGGCCATGCAGCGCTCCCCCGCCGAGCCATAGGCAGCCGACACAGCCGCGCCGGCTGCGACATCGATGTCGGCATCGGGGAGGACAACCATGTGGTTCTTGGCCCCCCCGAGCGCCTGGACCCGCTTGCCGTTCCTGCACCCGACCTCGTAGACGCGACGTGCGACCGATGTCGACCCGACGAAGGAGATGGCGCCGACCAACGGGTGCTCGAGCAGCCGGTCGACGGCGACCCGGTCGCCCTGGACAACGTTGAAGACACCGTCGGGAAGCCCGGCGCCTTGCCAGAGATCCGCGAGGAACAGCGACGCCGATGGATCCCTCTCGCTGGGCTTGAGCAGGAAGCAGTTGCCGCAGGCGATCGCGTTCGCCATCATCCAGAGCGGCACCATCGCCGGAAAGTTGAAGGGGGTTATCCCGGCAGCTACGCCGATGGGATGCAGCACGGAATGGACGTCAATTCCGGGTGACACGTGAGCGGAGTAGGAGCCCTTGAGGAGATGCGGGACTCCGCACGCGAACTCAAGATTTTCTAGCCCCCGAGCCACCTCGCCGTCAGCGTCCGCCGCCACCTTCCCGTGTTCTGCGGAGATAAGCGAAGCCAGCTTGTTCCGGCTGCCATCGAGAAGCTCGCGCATCCGAAAGATGATCTCGGCCCGGCGCGACAGGCCGGTGGCACTCCAGCCGGGCGCCGCGGCGACGGCTGACGCCACGGCATTGTCGACCTCCTTGGGCGACGCGAGATCGACCTCCGCTGTCTGCTCGCCCCGCGAGGGATCGTTGACAGGCGCGACGCGTCCCGACTCCCCTGCGACGACCCGGCCATCAATCCAGTGACTGATCTGCTTCACGGCCGCTCCTCGATTCGGGGTGGATATAACGAAGGCCGGGTCGGCGGCCCCGGAGGACCACATCGACGTTACCTTCCCGCATACGGATAAACAACTGGTCGAGTCAGTTATATCGGCGGGCGCCTGGCCGTGGGAGGTGACGGTCGCCCGTTGGCCCGCCGCCCACGCGCCCGCCGGGTTCGGCGAACCACAGCACGAGCAAGGGCAATACGGTCTTGCTGATAACTGAACAAGTCGGTTATCGTTGACGCGACGTATGACAAGGAGAGTTGCGGCAAGATCTTGAGGAGTCGCGGTGACCGTTGCTGCCGAAACCGAACTGCCAAGGCCCACCAACAGCATCGATCGCGCCCGAGCCGACCTGGAGACGTTCGGCTACTGCTTACTGACTGGCGTTCTGACACCCGGCGAAATAGAAGCGCTCCGCACGCGCCTGGTCGAGCAGGCCGCGGCCGAGGCGCAGGCGGGCATCGGCATCTTTGACCAGGGACTCGGCCAGAAGAGCATCTATGCAGACGATGGCCACATCGACCGGGCTGTAGCCGTAGGTCGCGGCGGCGTGAACCAGCGCGTCGTGACGCTTGTCAACAAGGGCCAGGTGTTTCGTGATCTGGTTCTCAACCCCGTCGTGCTGAACATGATGCGGTACTGGCTCGGCGATTCCTTCGTGCTCTGCACAACTAGTGCAAACATCGCGAACCCTGGAGGCGTCCAGCAAGATCTTCACAGCGATCAATTCTGGATGCCGCGGTCTAAGCGCCGGTCCGAGCCGCATGTGCGCGCGGGTTCCATTCAGCGCGGCGAGTACTACGGCGACGGCGACGGCGAGGCCGATCCGTACGTGGCGCCGCCGTTGGGACTCACGGCGGCGGTCTTCCTCGTGGATATCGATGCCGAGATGGGCGCGACGCGATTTGTGCCCGGCAGCCATCTAAGCGGGCTCCTGCCCAATCCGGCCGCACCCGACCCAGACGAAACCGTGCGTGCCGTCGGCCCGGCCGGCACAATCTGCTTCTTCGATCCGCGCCTCTTCCATGGCACCGGAGCGAACACCTCGGACCGCTCGCGACTGGTGATTCTCAACCTCTACACCGTGCCGCAGGCCCGCCAGTTGGAGAATTACACCGTCGCCCTGCGCCCGGATGTCCGAGAAACTGCCTCCCTAGAGCTGCTCCGCATCCTGGGGTTCGGGCAGTCCCTGGTCGGATTCGGCCGGGTCCAGGAGGGCACGGCGCTCGAGGTCCTGTCCGGGCAGAGAGAGCTAGTGGGCGAGATGACGCCCGCGTAGGGCAGTCTCTGACTCAGGCGCACCGGCGAGAAGGTGGTCATATGCGGGCTCGTGGCCTTAGCTGGGACGAGCTGCTACGAAAGGCGCGGCGCCCGTGAATATCCCGCAGTACGACGACCTGCCCGCGGCAGCCGAGGGCGGGCGATCAGGATGGGGGGTATTCGGAGAGCGCGACAACGTCGGGCTGCTGAATCTTATGACTCCAGCCAGCATCATCGATGCGGGCCGACTGATCAAGAAGGGCAGCGTCTTTCCGCTCGATGCGCCGGTAAATGCCTTCTCGCCACCCATCGCGGCCGGGCGGGGCGTACCACGGCACCAAATCCTGCACACGCCGGGCTCGATCGGCTTCGATGACGTCCTGGATAACTTCTTCCCGCAGGGGTCGAGTCAATGGGACTCGCTCGGTCACATCGGCTACGGCCCGAACGTCTTCTACAACGGAGCCACGGAAGACGACGTCGCGGCGGGCCGGCGGAACACCATCGAGCACTGGGCTCGCCGTGGCATCGTCGGCCGCGCACTGGTGCTCGACATGGTCCGGACTTTCGAAGCTGACGGCCGCGCATATAACCCCGGCCTTCGCATCGCTTTTACCGTCGCGGATCTGGAACTCGCCCGCCAGCGCTCCCACGTCGGGTTTCACCCAGGCGACATCCTGCTCATTCACACCGGATTCGCGGCCTGGTTCGGGGACCAGACTGTTGAGACCCGCCGCGACCTGCAGAAGAATCCGCGGGCACCAGGCATTTCCCAGGGTGAGGAGATGTGCCGGTATCTGTGGGATGCGCACGTCGCCGCGGTGGCCTCGGACACCTACGGAGTCGAGGCCTTTCCCCCGGCGGGCGGGGAGCGGGGATTCCTGCACCGCATCCTGATCGGCCAGTTCGGAATGGCCCTCGGTGAGCTGTGGTGGACCGAGGAGCTGGCGAGGGACTGCGCAGGCGACGGCGTATACGAGGCATTTCTCGCCAGCTGCCCGCTGCACGTGCCGGGAGGCATAGGTTCGCCCGCGAACGCGGTGGCTATCAAGTGACCTGAAAGGGCGTGAGGCATGGCCGGTAAGCGAGTTGCGGTAGTCACTGGAAGCAATTCCGGGATCGGTAGGGCAAGTGCGCTGCGCCTCGCGGAGTACGGCTTCCGGGTTTATGCGACCGTTCGGCGGCCCGAGACTGCCGACGAGATGCTGGAGCATGCCACCGAAAAGCAGCTCGACCTCGAGGTCCTGCCGCTCGATGTGACCGACAATGACAGCATCACCGCTGCCATCTCGGCGATCCTAGATAAGAATCCGAGCGTCGACGTCCTCGTGAACAATGCTGGCGTGAGCGCGCCGGGCATCGTGGAGGAGGCATCCGAGGACGCTTTCCGAGCCGCGATGGAGGTGAACTTCTACGGAGCGCTTCGCTGCATGCGCGCCGTCCTCCCGGCGATGAGGGCCCAGCATTCGGGCTGCCTGGTGAACGTTACCTCTCTGAGCGGCCGCATCGCGTCTCCCGAGCTGGCGCCCTATGTCGCGTCCAAGTGGGCCCTGGAGTCGATCTGCGAGGCGCTGGCATTCGAGTCCGCGCTGTTCAACATCCGAGTGGCGATCATCGAGCCCGGCCTGATCAAGACGCGGATGCTACGCCGACGTGATCAGCGCACGGTCTCGGGCCCGTACTACAGGCAACTGCAGCGCATGGTCAGTTTCTACAACGCGATGCTGCCAGGGGCGGCGGAGCCGTCGGAGGTAGCCGAGGCGATACTGCACGCGATCACCACCGGGGAGCCGAAGCTGCGGTACCTGGTGGGCTGGCCAAGCGCGCCCATAGGCGGCGGCCGGGCGCGGATGACCGACGAGGAATGGGTCGGGCTGGGGGGAATGCCGACAGACGAGGAGTACTACGCCGAATTCGAGCGGCTGTTTGGCCTTTCGATCAGGCCCGAACAAGAGGAGGAATCTGCGTGAGCTGCTGCCGTCACGGAGCGGGAACGCCTCGGCCAAGCCTTGTTGCGGACGAGAACTGAAGGAGGCCACGTGGGGGTTGTCAGCCCGTCTGACGGTCCGGTGGCAGTCACCGGCGCAGCGGGATACCTCGGATCACACGTCGTAGCCGCCCTGCTGCAGCACGGATATGAGGTCCGGGCCTGCGTGACCGACGCGGGGAACCCCGACAAAGCTGATCATCTCCTGTCCCTCGACGCGGCTGGTGGCCCCGGCCGCGTGCAGCTTCACCGCGCTAATCTTCTTCGCGAGCGCAGCTACGACCGCGCCCTGGCCGGATGCTGCGCTGTACTGCATGTCGGCACTCCCAAAGGGAACGCGGTGTCAACACCACGCCAGGTCTACGACGGCGCCATCGATGGCACGGCGAACCTCCTGGGATCTGTGCAGCGCGCAGGCTCAGTCCGTCGATTCGTCTACACCAGCTCGTGCGCAGCGATCAATCATCCGGCTCCGCCTGGTTATTTCTACAGCGAAGCGGACTGGGCTGACGATCCTGTACCGCCGGAGGTTCCCGCCTGGTGGCTCGACGTTTGTCACTCCAACATTTCCCACTGGGAAGAGCCCGCGATCGATACCCGCCCCTTCGCCGCCTACACTGCGGGCAAGGTGAGAGCCGAGAGGCTCGCCTTCGAGTTCGCTGCACACGATGGATCCTTCGATGCGATCGCAGTTTGCCCGATGGTCATACTCGGCCCGCTGCTGTCGAGCCGCCACCACTGGGTCCCCTCGGCTCAATGGGTTCTTGGCAGGATGATGTCGGGATACCCGTGTCCGTGGGGATGGCAGCACCTGTGGAATATCACCGACGTGCGCGACGTCGCGGAAGCGCACGTTCTCACTCTCGAAAGCTTGCGATGCTCGAACGGTGACCGCTATCAGCTCACGGCCGCAGACGGCTCGGGGGAACTCACGGTCACGGACCTGCAAGCACAACTCGCTGCGCTCTTCCCTGGACATCGAGTTGGCGGGCCGCCGGAGGAGTACTCGTCCTTCCTTGCCGAGCACGGCGGCGCGCCGTACGACGCACCGAGAGCCCGATGCGATCGGGCCGTCAACGTCCTGGGCCTGAAGACCCACGCGGTAGCCGACACGCTGCGGGACACCGTGCTTTCCATGGGCGAACTCGGCTGGCTCGATCAATTCGGCACCTGATCACCCCTGGGTCAGGCAACTACTGGAGCGCGCACGGTCCTTACGAGGTGCGGTACATCTCGTACCAGTGATCGTTCTCGAACCCGCAGGTCGCATAGCCCGCAATGTCGTGCTTGTAGACGTTCACCTCGGGGCCGGCCAGGATCGGAGCAAGCGGCGGCGGATCGGTCTTCTGAAGCCTCGTAATGTCATAGAAGAGCTGATCGAGTCCCGAGCCAGAGAATGTGTCACGGAATGCCGCGACGTACTTATCGGTGCTGAGCGCCACGTGGCCGATATTGAGCAACCCGCCCTGGTAGGCAAAGTTCTGATAATCCTGCTCGATCCCGAAGGCGCTCGTGTTAGCAGCGTCCACATTGTAGAAGAAGCACGGAGTGAGCTTACCGCTGAGCGCGGCACCCAGCTGGGCCGCCAGCAGTGGCTTCAGCGTCATGTGGATGCCCACCGCGCTGTAGTCCGCAAGCAGGACCGGCGAGATGATGTTGTAGTCCCCGCCCGATTGCGGCGCTTCGGCGTAGCAGGTGAGTTTGATGCCGTTGGGGTATCCGGCCTTGCGGAGATACTGCTTGGCGACAGCGGGGTTGTAAGACCAAAGTGGCAGCAGACTGCGCTCCGTCGAAACTGTCGTGGCGTAGGAGACCGGGGCGGAACCCGCTCCGGTGAGGACAACCTGGTTCAGGCCCTGACTGTCGACGGCGTACTGGAGTGCGAGCCGGAAGTCGGCCGAGTTGAACGGGGGATCCGCCTCATTCCAGAGGCCGAACCAGTTGTCGACCCCAGCGGCGGACGTTGCCACCAGGCCTGGGTAGTCCTTCAGCGCCGAGTAGTCCTGCGGGAGCAGGCTCGTCGCCACATCGATGGCACCGCTCTTGATCGCGTCCACCTCGGCGGTGTCCGTCGAGAAAAACTGCCAGTCGAGTCGGCTGGCCCGCGGCTCTTGAGCATTGTTCCAGTACCCGGACCAGGACTTCAGGATGACGTCGTAACCGACCTGCTCGGAGACAAACTCGTAGGGTCCGGTGCCAACGGGATGCGTAGCTAGTCCAGATGCTCCCTCCTTCTTGAATGCCGCCGGTGAGGGAACGTAGCCGGGCAAGTGAGTGAGGCTGCCGAGCAAGATTGAGTTCGGACTGCTCAGATGGAAGGCGACCGTAAAAGCTCCGGTCGCGTCCACGTGGGTGACGTCGGTCAAGTACGCCCCATCGTCGCCCTGCGACAAGTAATAGTTCTCCCACCACGCCACGGCTGCTGCATTGAACGGCGTCCCGTCCTGGAACCTCACGCCCTGACGCAAGGTCATATTTAGGGTCAGATGATTCGTAGACCAGCTCCACGACGTCGCGAGGTCTGGTTCCACGGCGCCAGTAGTCGTGCTTTGCTGCACCAGGCTGTCGTAGACATCTTGGAGAAACGGATTAGTCGCGCCACCATCCAGAGTCGTGGCCGGATTGAAGCCTGTCGGCTCCTGAGTAGTGCCGATCGTAATCACGCCTGAAGTGTCGATCGCTCCCGGCGCGTGGGCAGAGTTCCCATTACCGCCGCTCCCGCATGCAGCGATTAACAGCGGCAGTGCGGCCAGAAGGACTGCGAAGGATAGATTACGAGAGTCCCTTGGGTTCGCGCCGCTGCGGAAGAGATCCATTGCCCACCGTCCAAGTGCCGGGTACGGTCCTCGCCTGGTCGTCTCGCCGCCAGTGCAGTCGGTATGAGGCTGCGGACGCTGTAGGCATGGGTGCCGACCGCCGTCAGTCGATGCACTCTCCTGCAGGTCAGCACCTCAGCGCTCCTTCATTTTGCCCTCTAGGGCAGAAGCTCTAGTTAACTGACTCAGTTAGATTATTCCGGGCGCCCATCCGTTGTCAACGAAGCCCTGCTCTGGCAAATGCGGACTGGGTTCCGCCGCGCAGCCTCTGGTGGCGGGATCACGGGCTGGGCTTCGCTCCAGGGTCGGAACGCCGCAGGACGTGCATTTTCGCGCTTGTTGACCCTCTGAGCCGCCGAGCCAGTAGACCTCCAGCCGGGCGTTGGGCATGGCATGCACGATCCGGGCCAATTCCTCAATGCCGACGCGCTTTGCCGAGTCCGTGACGCAACCTCGCCTATGAGGGTTTCCTCGCCGCGAACGGCCACGAGGTCGGGCCGGTGACTTCTGAGGGCGGCGGGTAGATCGTTATCCTTCGGTTCGCGCGTGACCGTCTAACCGCATTGCTGCAGCACGGTGTCGCTGAGGCATGCGTCTATGAGGCTGGGCAAGAAACCCAGTACTGCTCGGCAACTAACCAGGGCTAGTAGCCGCAGCACCGCTCCGGCCTATGAGATCCAGGACCTTGTCGAGGAGTTGGGACGAAGTGGCGACAGTCGCCGTAGCACGGACAGTGTGTCCGGAGCCGCGACCGTCAGTGACGACGCCGCCTGCTTCACGAACAAGGACGATTCCTGCGGCGATGTCCCACGGCTTGCCACCGAAGATGATCGCGGCATCTGTCCGGCCATGGGCAAGCCAAGCAAGGTCGATGGCGGCGGAGCCGAGCATCCGGATCCGCAGAGCGTTCTTAGCGAGCTCAGCTGTGACGGCAAGCCGGTGCTGGTTCTTGGCTGCCGATTGCTCGCCGACTGCGTAGTCGCCGATGGTGACGGTGGCCTCGCTGAGCCGACTGGTGGGCCGCACCTGGATGCGAGTGCCACCGCGGTATGCGCCACCGCCGACAACGGCCGTGTAGCGGCTGCCATCGAAAGGAACGTCGATGATGCCGAGGACCGGCTCGTCCTGCCTGACGAGGGCTAGCGAGATGGCGTAGAGCGGGATGCCCTTGACGAAGTTGGCGGTTCCGTCGATCGGATCGAGGACCCACTGCAGCTCGTGCTCGTCAGCGCCGCCTTCCTCCTCACCCATGAATCCCATATCGGGTGCCTGATCGTGCAGGAAGCCGCGGACGGCGCGCTCAATCTGCACGTCGATGTCGGACACCATGTCGCGGTCGCCCTTGGCGCTGACGACTGCGGGGAGGTGGTCGCGGATGATGCCGGCAGCGATGTCCATGGCCCGGGTGGCCAGCGGCATGAGCTTGCCGTAGCGAGTCAGATCTTCCTGGCGCGAGTCCACAGCGACGAGATTACGGCGTCGAACACCGGGAACAGGCCGCGGTTCTCCCATCGGCGCTGTAGCACGAACGTGGGTGAGTCGATCCCGCGCAGGCCAGGCAGGTAAGGCTGGACGATGGCCATCTGCTCGTCTATGACGACGATGTTGAATCTGATCGTCTCGTCGTAGATCGCTATCTCGAGTCGGGTGCTGGCCTCGTCTGTGAGGACGGCCCGGACCCGGTCTTGCACGGAGCGGACGTTGATGCGCGTCAGGTGTGACAGCGTGCCTTGCTGGTAATTCTCCTCGTTCTCTCGATCCCTGATCGCGTTCCCATCGGGATCGAGGAACAGAAACTGCATCGACGTCCCGCTCTCGGCGAGCCGGCGCAGACTGTGGTCGGCATACTGCTGGCACAGCAGGTTAAGCGATAGGCCGCACGCCCGGATGCTCGTGGCGTGGTCAAAGAGAGTATGTGCGGGCATCTCCGCGGTGAACTCCGAGCGGCTGGCGTACACGGCGATGACGTCCGAGTAGCGGTCCGTGACCAAGTCATCGGCACCGACCGCCGGTTCCGTGGCAGCAGCGTGACCACGATCGGGCTCCCCCGCCTCAGGCCTGACCCGTCGGTTCACCTCTTGCTCGGGATATCGCGTGAAGAGCTGCTCTGCCTTCCAGCCGGGGAACATCGCCTCCAGTACGCGGCACGCGTCGGGATAGGGAACTCCCCGCAGGCCTCCGGCTAACCACCGCTGGAACTGCGCGCGGCTGGGCCAGCTCCCGGTCAGACCGGGATCCAGCGTCTTGGCGACCTTGTCGTACTCGGCGCAGAACGTCGAGTACTTCCAGTGACGCTCGCGCAACAGGATCTTCAGCGCCACCGGCTCGTCAGTCATGAATCAAGGTCTCCGCGCCCGCTACTTTCGGAGCGATTTGAACCTAACAAGGGAGACGCAGACGAGACAGTTGCCGAGCCAGATGAGACATAGACGCGACAGCAGCGACATGGACGCCGTCAGGAGAGACCTCGGCGCGGTAGCGATGCGCCCCGACCTTCGCTGACCCTCAAGTCATGGCCGAGAACGAGCATTCCGCCACCCGCCGCCAGACCACGATCCCGCGACCAGGCCTCCCCAGACCGGACTCGGCGGCCGACAACGCCACTATCTGGGTAACACCCACTCCAGTGCTGCTGACCGCAGACCAGGTCGCTGCCGCGCTCTATGCGTTCTCTGAGCTGATCGACGAATGCGCTGATCCCGCGCTCTCAGCTGTGCGCGAAGAGATCCGCTTCCTGGTGGCAAGGCACGGCGCCGACGCGATCGAGCACATTGCCGATTGGCTCGCAATACGCGGGCTCGCGCCATTCCCTGCTTCTCTGCACGCGAATCCGGCCCGCAAGGGCCGCTGGTCACCGAAGGCGCGCCTCGCCTGGTGCCGCCAGCAGAGCCAGTTACTACTGATGTCGGCTGATGCGTAACGCGTCTCAGACCAGGGCGCGCGCAATCAAGGCTCGGCTTGTAGGCCACCCTCCGCCGACTGACCACCAAGGATCACGCCCTCGTCGGCGCGCCGCGCATCATGCGCGCGCGTCCCTTGCCTCACAGCCCAGGTCGCCGGACTACCGGACTGCGCGCCGGTCGCATCGCGCCGTGCCCTTCGTGGCGCGACGTCAGAAATCAGCTGCCGGCCCGCACGGTCCAGCGCGGCCGCGCGCCAGAGCGCGCGCGGGCTCGTGACGCCTGAGGCGCGCAGCTCAGACTCGACAGCGCCGACCGGCTCCGCTGGCGTCGCGCGGACTTCTCGGGCTCCTTTCCGCGGCACCCTAGCCGACTCGTGCTCGCCGAGCCGTCGGACAGCCTCGTGAGCCGCCGCGATAGTCCGGCTGGGCGCCTTCGTCTCAATGGCGATTTCGGCAACGGTATCGGCTAGCTTCCGCGCGGCGTCGCGTGTGTCCTCACAGCACATAAGCAGCGAAGTCTGGTAGCTGGGCGGAGCCGGTGTGAAGGGATTCGGGATGTCATACTTTTCCGGCAGGAAACGGGTGGCGACCAGCACGCGCTGACCGCGGACAGCTGAGGTCGCCTGCTCAAGGTTGGCGGCAGCCAGGCGGGCAGCAGCCTCAGATGCATTGTGGATCACCGCGACGACATCGGGCACGTCTGCCAGCTTGGGTACGAGGGCCTCGGCCGGCCGGGCCGGGTGCGACGGACCGCTGCTGAGGTTCCACGCCGGGTCGGCATAGGCGAGCCGTCCCGTCCAGAGCGCTAGTTCCGTGGCTTCGGCCGCCGCAGGTGAAATGTGATCGCGGATGTCGGTGGTGATCTCCCGGAACTCTCGCGCGGCATCCAGCCAGGCATCGCGTGCTTCGCCTGCTTGCCCGGCTGCAGCCGTGAGCCTGTTATGCAGCTCGGGTGCTCCGGCAAGTCGCGTCCGGTCCGCGAGGGTAGTGCACAAAACCTGACAGTGATGGCTGGTGACCATGCCGGCGGCCGCGATCCGCTGCCAGGACGCGCTCGAGATGCT
>Ga0335074_10000433_pt1 | contig 60768 bp, 56 predicted proteins | sample Lox_Sample_23_FD_206715 | JGI IMG/M metagenome (GOLD analysis project Ga0335074, IMG submission 206715) | Soil microbial communities from Loxahatchee National Wildlife Refuge, Florida, United States - Lox_Sample_2.3 | ecosystem: Environmental > Terrestrial > Soil > Wetlands | place: USA...
CCGCCCGATTGGCTACTTCGGTCAGAAACACCGGCATGCTTTCAAATAACGCCGCATCAAGGACAAGATTTTGTTTGGCTCCGGCGTGATCTTCATATTCCAGAATCACCAGTTCGTCGGAAGTCCAGCGCCGGTTGTCAATTCGTGTGATCGATTCCCACCCGATTATACGGCCATCGACCAGCGTAAGCCCTTTTTCGTCGGCGGTCATGGTTCGTTTGGCCACACGAAGATACCAGACAAAAGCACACAGCGCCGCGGCGGCGAGAAATACGACAATCCACCGCTGAACCAGAATGTCCGTGGCGGAATGCCAGTCAGATTCATTATTTTTATCGCGGATGAGCGTCGTGTAATCTTCACGCTGTTGCGGTGTGGAATTGTACCAGCCGGGCCATTCTTTGAGAGTCGCTTTATCCGCCGGCGTCACCGTATCGGAATTCATCATTTGTGCGACAATCCCGTCGTCTTCGCCGGGATAGTTGAGCCACCCGTCATAAGCAAACCAGGCGGCAAAAACCACGCAAAGGATAGTCAGAATGAGCGGACGCCGTCGTTCCCAGGAGCTGGCTCTTATCGAAATCGACATCGTTCATCACTCCGCAAACTGATTACCAACCGGACGGGCCGAAATCGGTCGTAAGCACAAACTCCCAGAACCACTTTTTAACCTGCCCGGAAAACTCACCAAAACCTGTCAGGTGGGTTGGAATCCGCGGTATAGAGCCTGGATGCTTAAGCCCCCATTCAATAAACAGACTGGTCTCATCGAGCATGCGTTGCCGCCACTGCTCGTAGGTCTCATCCGCCCGGCGACGTCGATAATGCACTCTGATCAAGGAGATTTCAACCTCCCTTAATATGCGGTTATCAATTATAAAAGCAGGCTTGTCTGGATGACAACCAAATCCATGCTGGGCCATTGTCTCTGGCTTGCAGTAACCGGCTGGGAAGCGTACATTCTTGGTTTGGCTTAGTAACTTCCGGGCAGATAGCTCAGTTGGTAGAGCAAAGGACTGAAAATCCTTGTGTCGCCGGTTCGATTCCGGCTCTGCCCAATCAAATTTTGTTAGAGGCTCTATGTCATTTACTCTTTCCTTAAACAATCAAGCGCCCGATTTTGACCTCCCCGGCGTTGATGGCCGCCGTTATTCGCTGGCGAGTTTCAAGGACGCCAAAATTCTGGTCGTTCTTTTTTCCTGCAACCATTGCCCGTATGTGATTGGCAGCGAAGACCGGATGAACCGCTTTTACGCTGATTACGCGCCGCGCGGCGTGGCACTGGTCGCCATTAATTCCAACGAAACCGAGCAGCACCCAACCGATTCATTCGAGCACATGAAACAACGCGCCAAGGAAAAAGACTTTAAGTTTCCCTATGTGCGCGACGAATCGCAGCAAGTCGCGTTAGCTTATGGCGCCCTGCGAACGCCGCACTATTATGTTTTCGACCAACAGCGAAAACTCCGCTATACCGGCCGCATGGACGACAACCCGCGCACGCCGGGTAGGGAAACGACGCACGAACTCCGCGATGCGATAGATGCCCTTCTTGCCGGCCAACAGCCGAAAGTACCGCTGACCAACCCCATAGGTTGCAACGTCAAATGGAAGGGAAAAGACCATCACTGGATGCCGCCAGAAGCTTGTGATTTGGTTTAATTCAGCGTCGCTAAACCCGCATTCTTATCCTCCTCGCGCCAGCGCTGAGTTAAAGCCCCTGTAGCCAGTGCCGGACGCCAGAGAATAAAAACCGATATGCAATGTAAGACTGCCGGTATACTCAAAACGAGAATATAAACATCCACTACTTTCTGATTTTTAAATACGTCGATTAAGGCCCAAACATCGGCCAATCCTATGACTACCAGCGCCATTGCCAGAATCGTCGCCGAGGTTCGAAAGCATTGCAGAATTTCCATCACTCTGTGGTCGTGTGTTTCGAGATCCAGTGCCGGATGGACCAGGCCATACCAGACAATGTTGGTCCATACGAGCGATGGCAGACCGGCGAAAACGATAAAATATACCAGGGCATTAAGGCTGATATGAGCAGCGATTGACTCAAAAGTTAAAACAATGATTGCAATGCAGACGGCAATACCGAGTGAATACATGCCGGAGATGATGCTGACCCATGAAAGCAAATCAGCGGGAAATGATCCTACGGTTTGCTGAGTTGCGTCCGCCGGTGAGCGCTGGTGGTTTTCCGCCATTTGTTTTTTAGTTGCTGTTGCGGCGGATCCCTGCGCCGGCTGTTTTTGCTGGGCGGCTTTGGGCTGCTTGGGCTTGAGTTTTAATCGCGCGCGGGGATCTTCAAACATGTGTTCAGACTCTGCTTTATCCTGACTCAGGGATTTCCGTTGTTTAAAAATCGAAATTCATTGAGCATGGTATTTTGATTTCCGGAAGTTGTATCGTCACCGATCTGCATAGTCTCGTGGAGTCCAGATTTTGCGCCCATGGAATCCAAATCCACGGCACTGACGATGTTCCAATTCTGCCTTAGTGCGCTGGACCCGTTGCCGCCATACATATATACGTATTCCACGTCTCCCTTTCGAGCCGAGAGCATAATAAAATTATTCCAGGTGAAGGTCTGAACGTTTGTTACCTGTGGGCGAAATTTTTGGTAAGCCAGCAGGCCGCCGGCGCCGCCGGCCAGAGCGATCAAAACACCGATCAAAAAACCAATGGCAATTCCTTTAGACATGGGCTTCTCCTGAATGATCCACGAACAGCCGGCGTTATTTGACAACCCCGTCTATTTGGTCAATTATCGCAACTCTATTATGCATGAAAATCCTAAACACCTGCAATTTCCCATTTCACGCCGCAAATTCATGGGCTCACTGGCGGCGACCGCGGCACTGACCGTTGCCGCCTGTAATGAGTCCCAGCCTCAGCAGCCTGGCTCGTCCGCGTCTTCTGCATCCACGCCGGCTGCTTCACGAACCATCAGGCTGAGTGAAAACTGGCAGATGCAGTCTTCGGAGGTTTTGATCGCGACGGGCGAACAATTATCCACCGGCCCTGCTTATGGCTCGTGGTATACGGTACGCCTGCCATCCACGGTGTTGGCCGGATTGGTGGCCAACGGCGAATATCCCAACTTATTTTACGCCGAAAATCTCAAATCCGTGCCCTCAAGTCGCTTTTCGGTTCCGTGGTGGTATCGCAATGAATTTACCCTCCCTTCTCCAGGCGTGGACATGCGGACTTCACTTTATTTCAAAGGAATCAATTATCGCGCTAATGTCTGGCTGAATGGCAAACAAATCGTCGATCAAACGCAATTTGTCGGAGCCTATCGTGATTACGTCATCGATATAACCGACGCCGTCAATAAAGACGGAACCCTCAATGTGCTCGCCATAGAAGTATTTCCGCCTGATAAAACGGCTCTGGCGATCACTTTTGTGGACTGGGCGCCGACGCCGCCCGACCACAATATGGGCATCTGGCAGGATGTATATCTGGAATTCAGCGGACCGGTGAAACTACGCTATCCGCACGTCTTGACCGATCTGGATGTCAATTCTTTACAGACAGCGTTACTAACGCCCATGGTCGATCTGACCAATATCACAGATCAAAAAGTTTCCGGCGCACTGACCGGCGTGATCGCCAACGTGGTATTTTCTCAGAATATAACCCTGAATCCCGGCGAAACGCGCACCGTCAGTTTTTCGCCCGACCAGTTGTCCGAATTGCAATTCCGTAATCCCCGCGTCTGGTGGCCGTGGCAACTTGGCGATCAGAATATGTACAGTGTCGAATTCACGTTCATTACCCGGGACGGTCTTTTGTCCGACCAGGTCAGCACGGGTTTCGGCATTCGCCAAGTGACATCAAGGCTTCAGGATGGGCATCGCCTCTTTACCGTTAATGGCGTGGATATGGTGATTCTGGGCGGAGGCTATGCACCGGATCTTTTGCAACGCCGATCGCTTCCGGATTATCCGCTCTGGCAGGAAAACCAGATTCGTTATGTCCGCGAAATGAATCTCAATGCAATCCGGCTGGAAGGCAAACTTGAGGATGACGCTTTTTATGACTTATGCGATCGATATGGCATTCTGGTCATGGCCGGGTGGTGTTGCTGCTCACCATGGGAACGCTGGAAAAGCTGGAAACCCGAACAACATGACGTGGCCATGGCTTCGTTGCATTATCAAATTCGCCGTGCACGTACGCATCCCGCGCTGCTTGTCTGGCTCAATGGCAGCGACAATCATCCGCCGGAAGACATTGAAACACAGTATTTGAAGATCGAAGCCGACCTGCATTGGCCATGTCCTGTTCTTTCATGCGCTTCGGATGCCGATACCAAACCCTCCGGCCAGACCGGCGTAAAAATGAACGGCCCGTACAAATGGGAACCGCCTATATTCTGGACCACCGATACCCAGACCGGCGGCGCCTGGGGCTTTAATACCGAGGTGGGTCCCGGCGCTATACCGCCTCCGGTGGAAAGCATCGCGGCGATGCTGCCGCCGGATTCTCGCTGGCCGATCAACGCCATGTGGAATTTCCATTGCGGAAAAAATGAGTTTGCCAGTCTTGATGACTACAACACGGCATTGGAAAGTCGCTTTGGCAAACCGATGAATCTGGCGGATTATTGCTGGAAGGCACAGGCGCAAAGCTATGAAACGATACGCGCCATGTACGAGGCGTTTAATCGCAATAAATTCAAATCCACCGGCGAAATTCAATGGATGCTCAACAACGCATGGCCCAGCATGATCTGGCATCTTTACGATTATTTTCTGCGGCCTGGCAGCGCCTATTTTGGAGCCAAACTCGGCTGCCAGCCGCTGCACGTGATGTATTCGTACGATGATCAGACCATCGTTGTTACCAACGGCTTTAACGAGCCCTTTATGAATATGACCGCCACGGTCCAGGTGTATGACATCGATGGCGCTCAGAAATTTCAGGCGAATGTCATTTGTCAGGTTCCGGCCAACGGAAAAACAATCGTTTTTAAATTGCCCGGGCTTTCCAATCTTTCCATGACTTATTTTCTGCGTTTGTCGCTTCAGGATTCAAATGGCGTGGTTAACTGCGTTAATTCCTATTGGCTATCCCTCAAACCCGATACACTCGACTGGAATAACAGCCAGTGGTACGTCACTCCTCCTGCGTCATTCTGCGATTATACTCTGCTTCAATCGCTGCCCAGAGTGAACCTCAGTCTTACCGATCTGCGTTCTTATACCCAACAAGATCGTGTCATGGGCAGCGCCGTGGTGACTAATTCATCCAATGCCATCGCCATGATGGTTCGGCTTAAACTGACGCAAGGCGCCGCCGGGCCGGAAATTCTCCCCATTTACTGGGAAGACAATTATTTTCTCCTTTTGCCCGGCGAGTCGCGGCGAATTACAGGAATGTATTTTCTGGATGAAAAACAGTGGGACAATCCGACATTATCCGTTGATTGTTTTAATAACGCCCGTGGAGTGACGGCGCCAACATAAAACCTAAGTAGTGTTTAATAGTTTATTGAGTAATTCCGTGGAAACAGGCCCCCGGGCCGCAAGCGACCAAAGGCGGCTGTTTTCGTCGATGATTTCCCCGGTGATCTGCAGGTGGTCTTCCGGCAATAAGTCCGGCACGCGCGTAGCCCATTCCAGAACCACAATGCCCCCCTGCTGGAGCAATTCATCGAAGCCAACTGCGGCAAATTGTGCGGCGTCGCGCACGCGATAGGCATCAAGATGAAAAATGATTTTGGCACCGTTCTTTGGCGACGGTTCGTAAATATTTAAAAGAACGTATGTGGGGCTGTTTACGGCTGACGGATTGGCCGCCATGGCGCCCATGGCCAGACCGCCTACAAGCTGGGTTTTACCTGCGCCCAACGGCCCATCCAAAGCGATGCACTGGCCCGGTTTGGCCAGTTGTCCGATTTTTTGACCAAGTTGGCGCGTTTGTTCGACGCTGTTCGCGGAAATTTCCACTTTCTAGATCGCCTGAGTTTTATCCACGGTTTGAGGCTCTCGGTTCTCCATGGCGCCGTGTTCCCAACCTCCTTCGGGCCACGGGATTTTTGCCCCCGTTTTGTCCAGGAAAACAAGATCCGAAGTTTTATTGATGGTTCCAATGACGCTGATGGGTGCTTCAAGCGAAAGTGTTTTAAGCTTTTCGGTTTCAGAAATGGAAATCGTAAACAAAAGTTCATAATCCTCGCCATCGCACATCGCGTGCCAGATTGCGGGCTTGCCATCGGTTTCCGCAAGCTTGATGGCATCCGGGTGAATGGGAATTTTGTCGGCGTAAATCGTTGCCCCGCATTTCGATGCCGAAAGAAGTCGTTGAAGATCCATTGCCAATCCGTCGGAAATGTCCATTAAGGCGTGCAGTCTCAGCCCATGTATAAGTTCCCGGGAGAGTTTAACCCGTGGAACAAAATTCATATGCCGGCTCAGAATGCTGCCGCCGAGCTGGCCGCTGACGCAAATGGCATCCCCCGGTTCCGCGGTATTGCGCGTGATGGTCCGTCCCGTCGAAGCCCCCATCGCCGCGACGCTAATCGCCAATCGCTGATCCCATACCGCGGTATCGCCTCCGACCAGCGGACAATCAAACACCGCCGCCGCATCACGGCAACCGATGAACAGCTCTTTAGCTTTGCTAACATCAAAACCCCGCGGCAGCGCCACGGAAACAAGAAACGCCGCGGGCAGACAGGCCATGGCCGCACAATCAGACAGGCAACGATTGACCGCTTTACGACCGGCCTGAGCCGGCGAATGTGTGCGCAAATCAAAATGCACCTGATCCAGCGCCTGATCGATTTTTAATAACACTTCTCCGGTGGGAACATGCACCATGGCCATATCATCGCCGATGCCCAGCGGCACCGACGGGTGTTTACCGACATTTTGAGATATCCAGTCAATCAGTTCGTTTTCGCGCATTTAGAGCCCATCCAGTAGATAACGGGTGCCGCGTTGGGCCGCAGTGCCTTTTGGCCCCATATCCCGATAGCTATCGGGATCGCTTCTGCGAGGCATTATAACCATTATTGGTTTGTTGTGGGCCAATTGGCCGGGTCATCCAAATCTACAACGCGCAACCCCTGCAAATTCGGCATGGCAAATATGTAATTGGGATCACCCTTAAAACTTAACCAGGCTTTGTCAACTTTAATGACCAGACCGGCGTTGGCCGCGACATATTTAATATCAATTAAAAATGGAATTTGCGGACCGCTTACTCCCGTGGAATCCGATGATTCGCCGTCGGAGGTAATGGGCCGGTAATCACTGAGTTTCGATGAGGCAATAAAAAAGCCATCGCGCGTATATAGCGTTACGCCTTGGACGCGATCGTCATAAGCATTGACACATAATCGGCGTTCAACCCAGGCCCGCTGGTCACCGGGCATCTGAATAACCACGACATTGGTTCCGTAATATGGCGGTGCTCCTGTAAAAAACACTGTGTGTTCAGTCGCATTGTCCACCAGTGGAGTTATCGCCAGTAAACTCAAAATTCGCTGCGGACGCAAAGTCGTCGGGGATAATGGGGCCTGCGGAGCAATGTCTTCGGGTAAACTGTCCGCAAGGTTCGGCGTTCCGACATAGGCGATTTTATCGTTGTAATCAATGAGCCAGTAATTTTCCTGATTCATGCCCATTTCAAAGACTTCCTGCCCCAGATAAGTGCCGGTAAGCAGCAAATTGGGATTCGCAGGACGTTTGTCGATCATCAATACGCCATGCGCATCGTATGAATGTTTACCCTTTGAATCCGTAAAAGTAAGATTGACGTCGCCCGTAAGTCGCAGGGTTTCGATGGCCGCGGCCTGGGCGTTAAGCAAATTAAATTCCTGCGCCGCCGTCAGCGGAGGAAGAGTCGGCGGAGGTTGTTGTTGCGGCGGACAACCGGTCAAAAAGGTCGTGCAAATAATAGCGGTGAGAGTTAAAACGAAAAAAGTGGTCCGCGTATGAGCCATAAAGCCGATTCTAGAACGTGATCGGCAACCTAACAAGAGTGGATTTTAGACCTGTTTCATGCAGCCGCGGCCCTGGCCAGGATTGTGGTTTCGAACAAAGAAGAAAAATAAAATAAATCTGCTAAAATATTTTCATGGCCAAGGCAGCAAACAAATCAGGTACGCTCACCGCGACGACCCGCAGCAAAACTGTGGCAGCCGTTCCCGTGCAAGCCGAACCTGCCACACTTACCCCTGCGGAAATCACCGATAAAGTTCTCGCCATGGCGCGTAAGGCGCGGCAGGCATCCCGGCAGCTTGTCACCCTCACCGGAAACCAGCGCAATTCCGCCCTTTTGAACATTGCCCAACAACTTGTTGATAACAAGGCAAAACTGATCAAAGAAAATGCCGCTGACGTCGCTCAGGCTCAGTCCGACGGCCTGGCGCCGGCCATGATCAGCCGGCTGACCCTCGATGAAAAAAAGATCGACGCGATGGCCCGATCCATAAATGAAATTGCCGCACAGGTCGATCCGGTCGGCCAGACGATTGAAGCTTACCAGCGCCCCAACGGTTTGCGCGTGGAAAAACGGCGTGTGCCGATCGGTGTGATTGGAATTATTTATGAAAGCCGTCCCAACGTCACCAGCGACGCCGCCGCGTTGTGCCTTAAAAGTGCCAACGCCGTTATCCTCCGCGGCGGACGGGAATCCATCCGCAGCAACGCCGCTATTGCGCAGATCATCACCGACGCTTTAAATAAATCGGGAATCGATCCTAATGCCGTGCAGCTTGTGGACACCACCGACCGCGCCGCCGTCGGCGCTTTGGTTACTGCTGAGGGGTTGGTGGATCTGGTGATTCCACGCGGCGGCGAAGAGTTGATTCGCGCCGTGGTGGAACAGGCCACGGTGCCTGTGATTAAACACTATAAAGGTGTCTGCCATATTTATATCGACAAATTCGCCGACCCGGATATGGCGGTCAAAGTGGCCTACAGCGCCAAGGTCGATGGCTGCGCCGTGTGCAACACTGTTGAATGCATCCTCGTTCATAATGAAATGGCTCCCAAGGTTTTACCGCGCCTGGCGACGCGCTATCGCGAGGCCGGAGTTCAGATGCGTGCCGACGCCCGCAGCCTCGGTTTGCTTCAGAACGCAAAACTTGCGACCGAGGCTGACTGGGGCCGGGAATTTCTGGACTTGATAATAGCCATCAAACAAGTGCAGTCGATTGACGCCGCTATCGCGCACATCGCCAAATACGGCTCGCAACATACGGACGCCATCATCACCAGCGATATTGCCGCGGCCGAGCAGTTTATCGCCCAGGTCGATTCCGCCAGCGTCATGGTCAACGCCTCCACTCGCTGGGCTGATGGATATGAATATGGGCTGGGCGCGGAAATCGGCATCAGCACGGATAAACTTCACGCCCGTGGGCCCATGGGCGCGGCTGATTTATGCACGTACAAATTTATCGTGACCGGCGATGGTCATATCCGTACGTAATTGAAAACTAAGCTTTCTTGCCTTCTTTTTTCATTCGGCTGGTTATTTTCCGCACCTGTTGAACATTTAAAACCTTCATATCCGGATCGGTTTTGGAAGCTTTACCGCTTCGGCGTGCTTTTGCCGGTGCACGGCGGCCCGCTTTGACCGCATCGGCAAACTGTCTCTTGGCGATCAGCAAATGATGGTAGCTTTGGGCAAACCGATGCGCTTCATCGCGGGCGAATTGCAATAGCTTCAACGCCGCACTGGTCCGTGGCAATTTAAACGGCAGCGAATGGCCCTGAACAAAAATCTCCTCCTCGCGCTTGGCCAGGCTGATTACCAGCGGCGGCGCAACCTGCATCCGGTTGAACGCATCCAATGCGGCGTGTAATTGCCCCAACCCGCCGTCAATAAGAATGACATCAGGATAAAGCGCTTCTCCAATGCCGGCATGGCGATAATGGCGCGTCAGAACCTCCTGAATGCAGCGGTAATCATCGATACCCGTGACGTGCTTGATCCGAAAACGCCGGTAACCATCTTTGAATGGCCGGCCGTCGATAAAACTCACCAGCGAACCGACGGTGGCCTGTCCCTGGAAATGCGCGATGTCAATGGCCTCGATGCTGCGGATCGGTTCAGGGATTTGAAGTATTTCCTGCAATTGCTTTAAACCCGCCTGGCGATCCTGGAAAAATAATTCCGGTTGCAGGCCGCGGGCGGTTTTGCCGCGTTCGGAAAGCGCCTCCAGCGCTTTGATCTGGTCGCGCAGTACGGCCGCTTTTTCAAAATCTTTTGCCGCCGACGCCGCCGACATTTCTTCGGTCATTTCCTTGAGTACGTCCCCTCTGCTGGTTTCCAAAAAGCGCCGCAGACGATTGATGTCCGTTTCATAGTCCTGCTTGCTGATCCGGTCGGCGCACGGAGCAGTGCACTGGCCGATGGCGTAAAGCAAACACGGTCTGAACCACCGGCGTTTGGGGTCGCCGTCGTGAATTTCCAGATGACACGTGCGAAACTTAAACGCCCGCTGCAGATAAATCAGCGCCTGCTTGAGCGCATAGCCGCTGGTGAATGGTCCGTAATGTTTAACGCCGGACGCCTGCGGTTTGCGTGTCACATATACGCCGGGAAAATCCTCATTGGTGGTGATTTCAATGTATGGATAGCTTTTGCCGTCGGTCATTCGGGCGTTAAAACGCGGCTTGACGTCCTTGATCAGGCGGTTCTCCATCAACAGCGCGTCGACCTCGGAATCGCACACCAGCACGTCGAAATCGGCAATATAGTCCAGCAACTTCTGCTTGAACTGGCCCAGGTCGGTCGAGGGAACAAAATAACTCCCCACGCGGTCGCGCAGCGAACGCGACTTGCCCACGTAAATCACCACGCCGCGAACGTCTTTGAACAGGTATACACCCGGACCTTCCTCGAGCGTCCGGCACTTTTCCCTCAAACGGTTCAGGCGTGTTTCGGGTTCTTCGGTGGGTAAGGGAATGTTTACCTCGCCGGTGGGAACCTCTTCAACGATTTCGTCCAGATCGTCTTCGGTTGCTTCAGGCGGGATGGAATCAAATTCTTCTTCGTTCGGCGTCATTTGTGTTTATTATAGACTTCTGTTAGGTCTTGGTGAAAAAGGAGAAATTCTCAATGCCTAGTGAACATTCCGATCAGCTTGTATTTAAGGGCCAGCGCGTGGATATGGTCCTCCGCAAAGTCCGCACGACCAGCGGGCGGGAAATAGTACGTGAAGTAGTGTTGCATCCGGGAGCGGTGATTATCCTGCCGGTTCTACCGGACGGTTCGATCGTTTTAATCCAGAATCTGCGGCACACCGTGGACGAAACCCTCTGGGAATTGCCTGCCGGAACACTCGAAAAAGGCGAATATCCCGCCGAATGCGCCCGCCGTGAACTCGAGGAAGAAACCGGTTACCGATCCCAACAAATTACCCCGTTTGGCTGGTTTTACACTTCTCCGGGTATTTTAACGGAGAAAATGTACGCTTTTATCGCCACTAACCTCCAGAGCGGTCCCCAGGAACTCGAAGACACAGAAAACATTACCGTAATGCCCAAAACTCCTGAACAAATCCATATGATGATCCGGGAAAATTTAATTGTTGACGGAAAAACCATCGCCGTTTTGCTAAAATACCTTTTGAAACTTTAGCCAGAGGTGAAAGCTGAGTGCGGGTTTATGAGTTGGCGTGATCGAGATTACAACCGCGGCGGCTCCGCAGGCGCCATGTTCGATAGTCCCTTGTCGCTGATTAACTGGTCGTTGGCGCTGTGCCGCCTGGGTGAAATAGAAATTCGTCTGCACTTCTGGCTATTGCTGACGTTTCTGTTCATCATTATGACGGCGGTGCGCACCGGCGCCTGGACGCTCACCGGCTTGGCGCTCTCAGCCTATTTAATCGCCCTGTTGCTGCATGAATTCGGCCATTTCATTTTCGCGCGGCTGGTAGGCGGTTCGCATCATGATTTTGTAATCTGGCCGTTCGGGAATATGGTTCCACCTTCACATCCCCCAGCGCCTTGGGCGGCCTTTCTGGCCAACGCCGGCGGCATCATTGCTAATATCTTTGCCGGCTTTTTAAGCGGGTTGGTTTTATTTCTTCTGCACAACAGGGATTTACCGCTACTGATTAATCCACTGGTAATACTCTGGAATCCCTCGATGTTTATTTCTTTGCAGATGCATCATACGATAGACTATGCCGTCGCTTTACTATTGATGTTTTATCTGATCAATCTCTCCCTGTTTCTCGTTAATCTGTTTCCATTTTTCTGGTTTGACGGTGCAAATCTTCTGCACGCGATCCTCTGGCCGTTCGCGGGCCGATATCGTGCCCTGAACATCACCTGCTGGGTGGGTATGATCGTGGCTGTGCCGCTCATACTTCTGGCTGTGTACACCATCAACTTTTTTTCATTGGTCTTTTTTGTTTTGCTGTTTTTTAGCTCATTCAGCCGCCGCCGTGAATTGCTCGCGGATGGCCCGGCCGCAATGGAAGATTTTAGTTCGTTTAGCGCCGGCGATTATGATTCGCCGCACACCAAAAAGAAAAAAGCAGCCGGCGGCTGGATGAAGTGGGCCGCGCGTAAGGCTAAAAAGGAACGCGTCGATCAGGAAAAAATCGATCGTATTTTGGACAAAGTACACGAGAAAGGTTTGCACAGTTTAACCTGGCTGGAAAAACGTACGTTGCGCAAAGCCACGCAGCGCCAAAAAGAACGCGACGTCGAGGCACATCGGTAACAAAGGGAAAAGGGTTAGCTCATTAGTTACAGAGATGGAATTTCAAATTCTCAACGGCTGGACAATTCTTCCATGCTTACCGGCGATTCCAGGCGAATGCTCCAAAGCGCCAGCAAAACGGCGATGGCCAACAGAACCGCCCCACTTACCTGATGAGCCGTGGTGATGATTGCCTGGCCCATGCCCGGAGTTTTCAGCGGCGCCTCGCCGCCGATGACGATGACCGCACAAACGCCTAGCATGATCTGCAGCAGAACTACGCAAAGCAGCGCCGCCCCAAGCCGACCCAGGATAGGCTGATCGAGATTCACGCCCCAGGCGCGGGCGCCACAAAGGATGGCCAGCATCAGGGCAACCAATGCAACCGTGATATGTTCGGGCAGCACGTGCCCGACATGACGCAATACACTGCCCAGCAGCAACTGTACCAATAGCACAGCGACGAGCGCCCAATTCAGCAAACGGCCAATACGGGCGCTCAAGCGTGGCTTGGGCGGCGTTTCGCTGATCCAGGTGCGTGAACAAAATGCCGCCAGAGCCGTCATCAGAGCAAATAAAACCTGGGCAAAAGCACCATGAACAATCGCCAGCGTGGTATTGGGCGCCATCGCCTCGGGAATATCGCTGAGCGTAAAGTGACCCGTTACACGTAAACCGCCCATGATTCCCTGCCCTACGACCAAAAAAAAGACCGTCAGCGCCAGCGCCTTGATCCATCCACGGCGTTCATGACGAAACAGATAAATGGTTTGAATAAGCGTTGCCAGTCCCACTAACGTTCCCATTAAACGGTGCGTGTGTTCGAAATAGACGCCGCCGGTCATGTGTGAGAGAGGAAACAGGAACATGCCATAATCGAAAGAATTTGGCCAATCGGGAACGGAAAGTCCGGCGTTTAAACCCGTGACCATTCCGCCAACGGTAATCAGCACCAGCACGCAACACGCGGTAATAGCGGTAAAAGCTCCCTCAGGATAAATGTATTGACGGTGTTGGGAATTGAATCGCGTTCCGATCCATGCACCAACTGAGCCCAGAATGCCGCAAACACCAATAGACGCCGGACCCCACAGCATGGCATAAGCAAGTATTCGCTGATCACTGGTGAGGTCATTTCCCAGCGACCCAAGAATCAGAAGGTTAAATAATCCGGTTACCAACCCGACCCATAGACCGCCGAGCCATCCGCGGCTGGTTCGCATCGCTGCGAAAACCCCGGCGCCAATAAGCCAGAGAAACATGAGAACCAGCACGATCTGTGCAGGAACTACCCCACCGGGCATACGGCAAACGTAGCCTGTCGTCCACATGCCGGTAGCTGTTCCCAGGGCAATAGCCAGGATATCCCCGGCGTCGCCATGAGAACGCCGTTTGGTGTATCTGTGCGAAAATTGAGTTGGGGGAATTTGGGTATGCAATTCAGGGTCTGGCATCTGACCTTTCCGCTACGACATCGTCAGGAATACATGCTAGTTGCAAACGCGATCAGTTTTCAAGCCCCCCAAACCTTACGGTTGTTCCGCTAACCTGTTCCTACTAAAATGAATGGTTTACACGGGGCAAAAGAGAGCCGATGAGCTGTACAACCCAGATGCCGACACCTATTGAACCTGTGACAACTGCTTCTGCGAATAACGCGGTAGTTACGCCATCTTTTTTGCACGATCTGACGGAATTGGCGAAAATTCGCCTGACCGCGATGGTGGTGATCACGACTCTTGTAGGGTTTGTACTTGGAAGCGCCGGCCACATTCACTGGACTACCTTGATCTGTACCGCGCTGGGTACCTGGGCGCTTGCCGGAAGCGCCAGTGCGCTGAATCAACTTTTTGAAATTACGCCCGACTCGCAAATGCAGCGAACATGCCGGCGTCCACTGCCTTCCGGGCGTCTGCGGCCCAATACCGTATTAGGTTTTATTATCATTACTGCCCTTGCCGGAACCCTGTTGCTTTCGCTGGGCTCTAATCTTTTAGTAACACTGCTGGGCTGGCTGAATCTGGTCATTTATGCGTTTATTTATACGCCATTAAAACGCATTTCCACGCTCAATACGCTCGTAGGCGCGATTTGCGGCGGAATCCCGCCGATGATGGGTTACGCCGCCGCTACGGGTCATCTTGGGCCGGCGGCGTGGATTCTGGCGACGATTTTATTTGTGTGGCAGATTCCGCACTTTCTTTCTTTGGCGTGGCTTTACCGCGATGATTACGCCAGAGCGGGATTTCGCATGCTGCCCGTTCTGGATCAGACGGGCAAACTCACCTGCCGGATTATTCTGATCTACAGCTTTCTTTTAATCCCGCTGGGGCTTTCCGCGACTCTTTTTGGCATCGCCGGTGGCTGGTACGCGGTAGTTTCCATCGCGCTGGGACTTTTGATTTCGGGACTCGCGGTTGAACTGCTTAGACAGCGTACGCGGCCTTATGCCCGGCGGGTTTTTCTGGCCAGCGTCATCTATCTGCCTCTGCTTTTACTCATGATGGCGGTGGATCATTCGCAGGGACTGTCCGGCAATGCCGCACTTGGGCAAAGCCTTCATCCGACGGTGCACGTCGTTTCCGATTCCTCGAATTAATGTTAGGGCTTCTAAAAAAATCAGCCGGAAGTTCCGATTGCTATCGGGAGTTGCCTCCCATATAGCCCCCGGCTTGCCGGGGGCGGCAATCTGCGAACAACTAAATTTGCTCATCACGCGCAGAATTTAGCGAATTCCGGTGTTCGGAAATCTCTGCCCCGACCAAGGCCGGGGCTATGTGAAATAATATTGTATTTTTAATACTTGCATCGTCGAAACTTCTTGTCTGGGACCGAAGTTCTTAGGCGCGTCTGCCCTAGTTTATTTTGTTGGAGGCTCTTAGACTCTGTCTTACCATGAAAAATGCGTTTATAGCCTTCTTTTCGCGCGGTTACTGGATTTTTGCTCTGATGGTTCTCATGACCATCGGCCTGATGGTTCAGGAAATTATTATTCCATGGGAAAAAGGGGAATTTACACGCATCGTTGGCGATGGGAAAAATGTAAGCAGTTACGAATTCACGCTTTCGCCATGTCTGGTTGATCAGGATTTAATCGCCGCTTCCGGAAATAGTAAAGACACCCTGCCCGTTTTAAATAATCCGGCGACGCTCACACCCGTTGCCGTGGGAAAAATCAACGATTCTCTCAACGACGCCGGCGGTTTTATTCAGGGGCCGGATCGTGTCATCGGCGTGGTGATTAATGGCCAGGCGCGCGCCTATCCCATACCCATGATGAATTGGCATGGCATCATCAACGATACACTTGGCGGCGTTCCAATCTGCGTTACTTACGATGGTTTTTGCGACAGCGCGCTGGTTTTTAACCGGCGGGTTAAAGGACAAGTCATTTATTTCGGCTATAGCGGGTTGGTCTATAACTCCAACATGCTTTTGTATGATCCCCAGACCGATGTGAACCAGGAGAGCCTATGGAGTCAAATCGGCTGCTACGCGATCACGGGTCCGGCGGCCGCGAAACATCAACAACTTACTCCCCTGCCATGCCAGGTTGTTACCTGGGCAAATTGGCAAAGCATGTACCCGCAAACCACCATGCTTGCCGGCGTTCTGTCACTCTACAGTGCATATCGAGAAAATCCGTATGGAACGTATTACCACAATCCAGGCGATCTGCGTTTTCCCGTGCGTCCCTTGTGGACGAGCCAATCGCCGGGACTTAAAGATCGGCTTGTTGCAGTTGAATTACACGGTCAATGGCATCCGCTATTTTTCGACGATATCTTCGCCAAAGCCAATGCGGGCGGCGCTTCGCATATTTCGGTCGCGGGTATAAACCTGGTTTTCCAGTGTTTTCAGGAGCCGGAATGGAAAACGGTCGCGCTGCTTTCACCTGATCAGACGCCAACGGCGTATTCACTCACGTTCGCTTGGTATGCCCAGCATCCGGAGGAATTTGGGCAAACGAAACACTGATCAGGTCCATCTAGCATGCTTCGCTACTGATATTGGAACTCAGTTTGTTAGAGTTAAGGGCGGTCAAATTTTATTTTAATCGATTTTGTATATATTCAATAAGTTGTTGTATCCGACTTTCAATAGCTGCTTTTGCTTCTTCTTCACTTTTAAAACCGATTGGAAATGACGAGGGGAGCGACGGAACATGATATCCAATTATTTTTCCTTTATTCTTTAATACTACGATTGGATAACTTTTATATGTTTTTGCTTCATAACCCATATCAAACCCCTTATCAAAACCGCGCTCCCCTAACTCTGACTTTGTGTAGGTTTGTCAGAGTTAAGGGCGTTTAAATCTTTTTCCATTGATATGATTGCTTTTCTTAATAATTCTTTTGCTTCATTATTCACATATACCCAATCTGTTATATCTTTGAAGTTACGAATTAAAAAATTTCAGAAATTGGCGGTGTATCTCTTTCTCATCCACACCCTTTTTTTCAAAATCCATGTTATCCCCTGTCTCAAAATCGCCGTTATCCATGCGGCCAGAATTTCCTTTTCACTTGATCAATTATTATATCAATAATTTTATCTCCGATTGCCTTGGCTGTTTCTTTTCCAGTTTTTCCAATCAGATGATTAATACGTTTGATTATTGCTTTTGTTTTTGGGGGAACCTTAGATATTTCGTGCACGCTTTGTGCAAATTTCTGTTTTTCTTCTTCACTTAATCTTTGTGAATTTGCTAATAAATCTATTGCGGCTTGTATTTTCGCCCGTTCCTGTCTTTTCTTTCTTCTTCTTATTCTTCTCCGTTTCTTCGCCATGTTATCCCTTTTTCAAAAGTTGACTTTCGCGCTGTTTTAAAAATCCAACCAGTCTTAGGATTTCATCATCATAGTATGCGGTCCCAACTGAATCGAATAGTTTACGTATAACATCATCTCGTAAGTTGAGAATTGTTATTTTAATATTATGCCGTTGCTTAAACTTTTCCAAAAAATCTTCAACTACTACGCTATGGTGTGGAATCCAACAAGCAAATACACGTTGTATCTTGCTCGGACTTAAACCGTATGCCCTATATGTTTCCAATATATTCTTTTTGTAGTTTATACGCCGTCGCCCTGCTTTTTTAGGAACGCCCAAGAATTTGTATTCAAATACGTCTTTTAACTGCTCTTCTTTCGGTGCCCAGTTTAAATCGTGCGTAACGCTGCATTCAATATGGTATTGATCCTTTGTTTTGGGATTGATAGCAAGTATGTCAAGTTGCCGATTGACTCCCCCTAACACCTTTACGTCATTTATCGTAAAGCACTTTTTTACGAAGCGGTAATAGCAATCGACAATATGTTCTGCCGCATCCATGTTTTACCCCTTTATCTAAGCCGCCCAAACGCTTATGTTTTTGGCGGAATCATTGGCAGTCTAAGTTCTTTTCTCACTCTGTTTGTTACCAAAGAAATAGTTTTATTGAGTTCTTCAGAGAAGATTGCCATATTTTTTTTATCTGTCTTAGCTGCCTCAAGTGCCTTTGCGAAGTTATCGTACTGTTTAATTTCCTCTGGGTAGAAATATAACATCACATTGGGTATCAATTCCTGTACATTTTCTTGTACCTTTACATTATCCGTACGGTTTTCAATGATTGCATAAGATAATAGTAAAAGTGATTTCACAGTGTCACAACGATACTTTCTACGCTCTTTTTCAATTTCGTGCCGCCTGTTTAGCTTGGCGATTACGAACCACCCCACTATCACAATTGTTATTGTCAATAAATTCCAAATTGGTGTTTGCATGATTAATCCTTTAGAATTCATCCTACCCTTGCTTTTTTATCCACGCCAGCACGCCACAGCCGCCGCCAGAGCGCACGGCTATTAACAATCAGCCCTACAAGGCTGTCGACATATTTACGGACTCAGGTTGGAGAGCCTGAGATATAATTCTTGGGTCTTTTTAGCCTCATCTGGCAAAGCACATCCCATTTGGTATATCATGCGTTGACATTGGAGAGATGGCCGAGTGGCTGAAGGCGTCGGTTTGCTAAACCGATATACGGGCTTAAACCTGTATCGCGGGTTCGAATCCCGCTCTCTCCGTTTTCATCTACAATATTAGATATTTCGCTTGTTTTAGGCGGTTTCGTCGCATCTTGGCCTTGTTGTTCGCGCTCAGCCTTCACTTCGCCAGACTTCGCAGAATTTCGCCGATTTGTGCCGTTTCGCGCCAAGCAAAGCGCCAAGCAGTCATCGCCGGTTTTTTGCGGCCCGGCCTCGGCGGCGGCGGGCGGCAGGTCATCCGTGCCCGTCCGCAACGCTACGGCGGCCTCTGGTTCACTTTGCGGCGGCTCCCAGCCCGGCAGATTGTCCAAGGCCGCGCCGGTGTCGGCAAGCCCTACGTGCGAGTAAACGCCAAGGGTTAATTTCGGGTCGCTATGCCGCGCCAATTCTTGGCAAACCTTTACGCTTGCGTTGCTCTTAACCAACCGGGTTATGAACGTATGGCGTAGCGCGTGAAAATCGGCGAAGCGCCCGGCGTCATCCTCGTATTTGCAGAATCCCGATTTTTCGCGCTCGCTCCGTTCGGCGTCTGTTGCCGCAGCTTTGATATATGCGGTCCGGGCGCTGTCAAGGTCGGCTTTCATCAGGCGATACGTCCTCGGCGTCAAACTAAACACCGGCTCACGCGCCGGTAGGCCGCGCAGATAAGCCCGCAGCGTGTCGGCAAGGTCTTGGCGGATCGGTTGCACGTCATCGCGGCGATGCTTGCTATAACCAGCATTAACCGTGATTGTCGGCGGCTCGCCGTCAAGGTTGAATGATTCCGGCGTCAGGCTTGCAAGCTCGGCCTTGCGAAAGCCCGTCCCGATTGCCAGCCGGTACAGCATGGCCCGCGCTTTCCCGTCAATGCCAAGCTTTGTCGGTCCCCTCTCGGCGGCTTGAATCAATGCGGCAATTTCTTCATCGCTCAAAGCCCGGCGATCATGGCGGCGATCCGTTCGGGCGTTAAATTTCGTCAGGTGGGCCAGCGGATCGGCGGCTAGTCGCCCGTCGCTGCATAACCAGCGCGTGAACGCCTTGGCCGCCGTGGTTATGTGATTGCATGTTTGAAGCGAAAGCCCCCGGATAACATCTTGAACCTTGCCCGGCTCACTCCCGGCGGCGGCAGGTTTTGGTTTGTCCTTGCGCAACTCGGCAAGCGCCGCCTGTACTTTGCCCGCGTTAATCTGCGAAACAAAAGTTATCTTGCAAGCCTTAAATATTCTCTCGGCGTTGTGCGATACCATACCGGCATGTTTGGCGGTTACGCCCTTGGCCAGCAACGCGGCCCGCCAATCGGCTATATGTTCGGCCAGCGCCTTGCCAGCGGCTAACCTGTGGGCCGCCAGCAAGCCCCAGCGGGCGAGAATCTCGGCGGTTCGGTTCGGCAGCGCTTCCAGCCACTTCGCAAGATCGCCGCCCGGCAATTCGTGGTTTGCTTGGCAGTTAATCAGGCTTTGCACGTTCTCGCCCAGCTTGGCGGTCATGCGCTCGCTGGGAAAGCCCGGCAATCGCCGGACAATTCCGTTATGGTCGCGCAGTTCAACATACCACTTGGCGGCCTCTTTTCTCTGGCCCCGGCTAGTATAGGTTGTTCGGAAAATACGCATGGTTCACCTGCCTTTACTTTTTGTTGTCGGCGGCTTTTGCCGCAATTCCAGGCGAAGATACTTCGCCAGTTTTTCAATGCTCACAAGGTCCAAGCCCCGCACGCCGGACATAAAACGGCTTATCGCGGCGCGGCTAATCCCCGTACCTATCGCAATGCGGTTCTGATTTAAGCCGCTCTGCCGGATGTACCTTTTTAGTTGTTCGCCTATGCTCATAAATCGTATCCTATCAAGATTGTTACCTTATGTCAACACGCGGTTTTCATCGTCCCACAAGTCAAACCGGCCCCCGGTGTTGCCTCTATGGCGTTCTAATTGCGCCGGTTTTTACGGGAAACGGTGAAAACTGCATAATCGGCCTCTTTTTACGGCTTGCCCCCCGGCGGAAGCTCTCGCCCGCCAGCAAGTTGTTTTAGATTTTTTCATAATCTGTTTTTTCTGCTTCTAGCGCGGCGGCCACATGCTCAACATCTTCTTTAAGTCTTTCTTTATTTTGCCGTTCTAAAAGTATATCTTTTCCCCAGTCAGCTTTTTCGTCGTCGCTCTTCACAAGTTTGGCCTGTATGCGCTCAGTAAGCTTTTTAACAATTCTCACATGGTAAGATTCGGGCGGATCGGTAGACACTTCTTGTGTCAGTGGATCGGCGGGCAATCCTTGTGTCATACGCAAAACTTCAAAGCAAAATTTTTCGGCACAATCGGCGGCGCTTTTGCCTTCAATGCCCAGAATTGTTTGTTTCCCCAACGTTGGCCAATCCTCGACTCTCTTTTTCTCAATTAAACTAATGCAAGCCTTTAACTCCGCTTGCGATTTCAAAAGGTGATATTGTGATACTATTTTCGCTTCATCGTTCGCGGGAACGGGGTCCCACAACAAAATGATTATTTGGTGTGCGACTGGAAGTTCGTAGTGTAAAACGTTGTAGAGCAGTGCCGCTAAACTGCCAGTAGCGCCTTCGATCAGCCTTTTTGCAAAATCTTGGGCGCTCTTATCCACTTCACTTTTAATGGCGTTCCAGTCATTCTTGTTTGGATAGAGAATGATGCGGCTTTTGTCTCCTGCTTCCACGAACCTGCCAATAATCTTAATTTCTTGCGGCTTTCCGGGTTTGTTTTCTTCCGCTCCGTCTGGTTGGTTCGTCATGGTGTCATATCCCCGAAACTTTAGTCTGGCAAAACCGGCATATAGCTTGAAATATGAATGGCCCCATCCCTGTCGGGCTTCCATACAATATCATTTTTCATGCCAGCAAAGCGCTTGTGGTTTTTCTGAATAAGTTGCACCGTGTTGGAATCAATTTCCGAGGCATAAAGGTTTCTTACGGCCATAAAAACACTTCTTCGATTGAATTCTTGAACGCCAGCAGGATCAAGGGTGTAACGCCCGGCTTGCTCCTTTGACCAATCAAGTTTGATAAGACAGTTAGATGATAGCGGTATAGTGAGTTCAGTAATACTGTCGGCCAGACCAGCGGGGGTTATCTTGTCGCTGGTTTGTGGTTGATACAAGGCAACGGGCTGGTCGCATGTAACTAGACCAAAACCGTCCGGTGCATCCCATATTGTAAGTCTCATTCCGTTCAAGACAGACAATATTCGGCTACTAAATGCTATTGCAAACATATGTTGCAACAGGTGTGCGTTCGTTACTTTGGGAACCCATCCCGCCTCAATCCTCCTGCGCATTTTGTCAAAAAAAGGTGTCCGCGCTGCTTCTGGTATATCTTTATATATTTTAATATTATACATCTCTCCCATTTCCTCAAGCCGTTTTCCTTTGGCAAGCATTGCGAGCATGATTTTGGCGGTAGACACAATTTGATTCTCAACAGCTTTTTTGAATGACGGCACACGATACTGCATTAAACTGACGAATCTGGAAATGCTCACGCGATCACTTGTGAGAGGCGGTTCTTTCCGCAAGATTCGCAAGATAGTAGCCCCTTGGTTCGTTTCCTCTTTCGATAGTTCCTGTTCGATAGTTGAGCTATCCCTTTCGCCGCCCGGTAGTTCAATGGTGTGAAAATGTTTTTCAGCGCCAGCTTTTTCGATGCTTACGGGATAGTGTCGAGCTTCTTTCGTTTTCTCAATACACCATGTTTGGGCTAGGTTAGATTTTTTGGCAAACCCCCGCAAATAAAACTGCGGTAGATAGTGATGCGTTTTTGTTATGCCCATGCGGCCCATTTTATCATTAGCTCGCCAGTGAGTATCGTCATCGGGTGCTTTGCCCGCAATATCAAAACGGCCCGTTTCCTGAAGATCCAAAAAAGCCCGGCCAGCCGTTAAACTTCTCTGAGGTGCGGTATGATTTGCTTTACCGATCATCTAAGCCCCCGCACCGGCTGGGCCACAACGGGCTTAAAACTGATCCCATTGCTCGAATCGAAAATCTTCACGTCGCCTTTAACATCATCAAGCATGCGCCCAGCCAGATAACCGGCGGCGTAAAGGCGGCGCGAAAGTTCAATCACGGACGATTCATTGTTATTCAAAACAATGTCCGCCAGTTCTTGCCCGGTGTAAATCATTCGCTTGCGTTGCTTTCGCGGCATCCCGGCAGTTAAAAAGTTAATTCGCGCCCCGTCGCCGTGCGTCCAAAAGCGGAAATACCCGCCAGCGCTCGGGATGTTTAGGCGGTGTGCATACGTGTGAACCGCGCGAACACCGGAAAACAAAATCGCCACGTCATGCAAGATAATTCCGGTTCCGAAAAACTTTGTTTTTCCATTGCCCGGTGAATCTTGAGATATTCTGGCCCAAAAAACTTTCGCGCGTAAGCTCCACGCGGCGACACAATGCCCGGCTTCGTGCAGGCTCGCGGTGCGTTGTTTAATTTCGGTTTTGGCCGACATAATTAGACTCTTAAAAGTGGGCCAGCCGGGCGGCGTCCTGCCGCCACGGCCAGCCCCGATCAGGACAACAAAAAAACGGGCTGGCGGGCGCTGGGCCGTCAAGCCGACACGTCCAGCCAGCCCCGGAGTCAGCCAGCCGGGGGACACGCTCCCTGCGGCCAGCCCTGAATGTGTTATGCAACGGCGGCGCTCTTGCTCTCACCGTTGCCGCCGCTCTCGCCGCCGTATGCAATCGCTTGATAAAATTCGTCTCTCCATGAATCTATTTTCGCGGCAATTTCAGCCTCGCTTTTGCCCGTCAACTCGTAACTTCGGCTGCTCAATGTGTCCCAGGCGGCGCGAAAAGCCCGGACAACTTCCGCGCGTTTTTCGGCGACAAGTTCCGCCGGTACAAGAGAGCCTTTAAGTTGCGCCAGTTGAATTTCGTAAGTTTCGGCCAGCGCATTTTCTTTTCGGCGTCGTGCTTCGAGAATGCTTTGATCTCTTTCCTCTGGGCGGCCCTGTTTGCCCCGCTGGTTCTTTTGCAGCCATAGGGCAACTTCGCCAGCGTTGAACATCAGCCTGTTTTTTATTTTGGAACGTCGGCAGGGGCAGCCAGCCTTTACCCACACGGCGGGCGTTTGCGAATTGACGCTAAAAATATCGGCAATCTCTTGCACGTCTTTATCGTGCTTTCCTATTGTGTTTTGTTGCGTTGTCATCGGTTGTCCTCTTGTATTAGGTTTAGTTTGAATGCGAAATATTTATCCATATAACGTGATTGCCAATCGGTAGCTTGTTCCCTTGCGTACCAGGACCCGCCCTGTTTTCCCCGCATGGTCTTATAGTCATATTGTTTTGTGTCCACGTCATACGTCTACTCTTTCGATACGTTTAACAAAGTCCGCAAGCGCTTCGCCGTCCAATTCGCCGTGAGCGCTCAAGTAAGTTGCCGCGAGAACCAAAACGCGGCGGTTAACTTCCAAGGCGCGCCGTGTCCAAAAGTCCGCAAGGCTAAAAAGCGTGTCAGCGTTCGAGCGATCCTGAAGTCTCTGCATAATGTGGTCCCGATCATTGTGGCTTCGCCGTTCGCTCGGTGAGAGCATCGGGACAAGTAAGCTCATGCGACGGCGTTTCCGGTTTGTGGGTGGCGGGATAGGCGAAGCGTCTGCAAGCGATTCAACTGGCGGCGTTGGCTCTGGCAATAAGTCAACGACTTCGGAAAACAAGTTCGTTGCGAATATCCCGCCAAGGCTAATTGCGGTTGCCCGGACTATTCCCGCCCTTGCTCCATCATGTAGACATTCGCCCGAAATTTTCCGCGCGCTGATTCTCTCAACCGTTACGCTCTTGACGCCAACGCCAAGACCAAGCGCGGTTATCGCGTGTCCGGTTTCATGCAAGCAAACCGTTTTCCATCGGGCAATCATTTTTACCGGATCGTACTTCACGATTGAACCCCGTTAACAATTGCCGCCGGTTGCGCGGCGGGTTCCGAAAATTCTTTTGCCAACGCCCGTACATCAACGCCAAGCGGTGCAAACTGTGATTCAAAAGTCTGCGCTCGGTATCGCGCCAACGTCGCACGCTCGACTGCCGCCGCCGTTTGTACAACGTTGCCATGCCGTCGCAAATATTCAGAACTAAAATCGAGCGATTTTCGTGCGGACGTGGATTGCGATAGGCGATTGAATTCACGATATGCGGCCAGATAGTTTTTCCTGGCTTCGTCATATTTGAGCGCGAGCTTGTAATTCTCTAAGTAATCCCGCGTTGTGGCCGCGTCAATTTCGGCATTTTTTCGCGTTGTATTGAGCTTGCCCATCGCATCGGCAAGCGATCCGCGTTGCCCTGCGGTCAATTCTCGCCCGGCGGCCAAAGTGACAACGGCCCGCCAATAAACAGTTAATTCCGCGATTGTTTCTTCGGGAGTTAGATAAATTTGTAAGCGCTGGCCCCGTTGTAAAGCCTCGGCCTGTTTTGGCGATAGTTTCGGTTCGGGAACCGGCGACGGTTTATTCACCGCGATTGAAACTGGATAGTCTGACATGGTAATCCTTTCTAATGTAAATTAATACACAAATTAATATTGCTGGTTCGTGGCGTCCGGTCCGTCCGGGCCGCCAGTTATCAGCCGTTCAAGATTTTCTTTTGTCATCGCGGCTTGTCCGCGTGCGCTACGGTCGCGCTCATAAGATTCTGTGCGTGCGGCAAGCGACTGATAATGTGGTGACTGTTTGGCAACAAAGTCGGCGTGTTCTTTTTCCAGCCGCGCCTTCTCAGCGTCGATTTGCTTTTTTTCTTCGGGCAAGTTCCGATGTTCAATTCTGGCCAATTCGCTATTCGCGTGATGCAGAGTAACCATGCGTTGCGCGTCCGTTCGGAGAAATTCGACGCGGCCAATAACCTTCGCTGCTTGCATAAGTCGTTCGCGACGTTTGGCGTCAATCTCGACGCCTTTGGCTATGTCCTTCAAATCCGCCCAGTAGGATGCCCACGCATCATCGCGCCGTTGATTTTCCTCGGCTTGCGCCGCGGACAAAACTTCATCAATATTTCCCATACTCAAAACTCCTGCCGGTCATCCGGCGTAAATAAATCTGCGCGACTGTTAAGGCCGTCGCACGTCGCCTGTTTCAATTCGCTCCCGAAAACTAAATCCGGTAAATCTTGGCTCGCCATCCGGCCCGCGATCTGCAATTCAATACCAGATTGATGGAAACGCCGCAGCAAATCACCGGCTATAACGGTTGTCATACCATGCCCTCCCACCCAACGCGGTTTTGTTCATCGGGTTCTTTTGGTTTTGGCGCGGCCTTGGCAATGTCTCTGTCTCCATAATCCCCATTTTCAATAGCGCCAGGCGGGGTTTCGTAGACGGAGACGGCTTGCGACTCGGCGGCGTCCCGTTCTCTCAATTCAAGCGGCATGGCATCCGGGTCTGATTCATCCATCGCCGGGGCTATGCCGTCGCCGTTCATTTTCGACACACGTTGAGCGGTATCGGCATCGAAACTATGATTTTCTTCGGGTTTCACGCGGGTTTCGATACCGTTGCCGGGTTCCGATGATGCTTTATTCGGTCGGTAGGCGATCCGTGGGCGTCCCGTGGTCCCAGTGCAATTCGCGTATTTGCCATAACCCGCTTTCGCCAGCGCGGATAGGTCCGCATCCGCCGCATCGGAATTTTCATAGCGCCTGTGACGTGCAATTTTCAGGTCGCGCGCCGTGATCCCGACAGCGTTGTTCCTTTGAATCCAGCGGATAATCCAACTGTTTAATTCTTCTAATCGTTGCGGTTCGCTGTCGCCGCTCAACATTATGTAAACGCGCCGGGTTTCGGCACAGAGCCATTGAACCAGCCGGATAGCATCCGCCATACTCTGAAAATCTACTTCGCTCGCGCCGGGATTTTGTACTAGCGCAAAAATTAACGCGATACGCGCGGCATAAGCTTCGATTTTTGCCCAGGCGGCAGCACCAGCATCGGGCAGGGTCTCTGTTTCGGCGGCGTGTTGATTGTAAAACGTGATCCATATTTTTTTGGCGTCATAAGATAATGGGAGCATTAACGGGCGCGGCAATCCATCCTCGCCCACTTCGAATTTGAGCGCCAACAGTTGATTAAATGTTTCACGCATCGCGCTTATAGTCCGATCCGATGGCGATGCTTCGGACCATTCTTTCGCCGGTGGCGTGGGCATCGTTAAAATCAAACGGGCTGGCAGTCCGCAATCAAAATATTCCGGCGTGAGTATCCGCCGCAAAGTTTCCGGTTGGATCGTACCGCATATGCAAACATGCGCGCTAGGGACGTGAATCGTCCGCTTTCCAGTTTTCCGGTCTACCGTAATCGGTCCCGCGCGGTGCATCGAAAGCCATGCCGGAACATCGCCGCCCACGTGCGCCGCGTAACGGTCGAACGATCCAAACCATCCGGCCAACTCGTCGCGTTCGAGCATTACGCCGCGCAGATTGTTTTCAAGAATGTCAGCGAGCGCCTCGACCGTGGCGTCGCTGGTATCGTGTCGCGTGCATATCGGCTTTTCCGGCGGCGTGGGCGGGTCGTCCGGAGCATCTTTATCGCGCCGCCACGCGGCCACTGCTTTTTCGTAAACCGCAAAAGACCGCTCATAATCGGCCAACGATTCCTTGTGCTCGGCGAAAGCCTTGTTTTGTGCTTCACGCAGGAAACGTACGGCGGCGTCATGCGCTGGAGATTTTAGCGTGCCGCTGCGCATGATAACGACGCACCAAATTACCGTGGGTTCAGACCAATTGCGCTTTAACATGACACGCCGCGTGTTTCCAACGGATGATCCAAGCGCCGCCAACAGCGCTAAAGCGATGGCCTCTGGCGGACAAGGAAGCGCGGCGGAAACTTCGGCAATGTAATCGCGCAACGGCGCGGGGAAAACATTCAGCGGAAACGATGGATGATCCAGCCTCATATCAGCAATCCTTGGCCATGTCGCGGTTTCGGCGCATCCGGTCGCCGCATATCGCGTGTGAATTCGTCCCATAGTTCATGCGGCAGCGGATCGCCGCGCGTAAGTTTTCGGTATCGGGCATAGTGGCCACGTGCAGCGCGTAAGTGCCTCTGGGCGCGAATGCGCCGGTCGAAAAAAGCGCGAACAAGCCGGGCCTCGTAAAGACAGTTAAGCCCGGAAAAATGCGCGTGATAAAGTTCACCCAGGGCCGCTTCCGTGAACCGTGCACAAAGGCGAGACATAATAAAAACCCTGAGCTGCGCGCCGGTCTGGATTCTATCGGCGGCAATTTCGGCGTACCCGTCGCGTAGTGCCGCATAAAGCGCCGCAAGCCCGCGATGACAGAACGCATGCCCGCCAAGTAGAACACGGTCGATTACCGCTGGGTCATCGTGACCAGGTGCACCGGCGACGTGGTAGAAAAAACCGGCGATGAATTGGCGCTCTATTCGTCGCTCGGCGGTCATTGAGTTTTTTGGGTCTTGAAGTAAAATAAATGTGCCTCAAATTTTCTCGACGATGCCCGGTTCGCGCCGGGCGTCGTCGTTTAATTGCCCTTTTTCATAGCGCGCCACTTATCCGCAGTCGGCGCTCCGGCGGCGATCCATGCCTTTAAATCTTCAACGGCCCAAAGTCGCCGCCGTCCAAGTCTAAAACCCGCAGGTATTCGTCCGCCCGAAAGTTGCATCCAGAAATGAGTTTGCGAGATTCCAATTAGCTTCGCGGCTCCGGGTGCATCGACGGTCAAAGGCGCGAGAGGCTCGGTGGGCGCGGCAGGTGGCGCAGCGACGTTCACGCGCGGCCCTCCATCAAACCGATTTTGGGGTTTAAGATTTTCGCGGCCCTGTCCGCCTCAGTGCGCAGGTCCAATTCACGACGAATGATTTTTGCCGTTACAGATTCGCGCCCAAATGAGCGCACGGCGCGACGCAAATACGCCCGCAGCTGTTTATCGGTAAGGTCGCTGATTTTCATGCCGCCATGATATGAAACGGTAACGGCGGGCGGCTTTCATTGGACAAAAAGAATATAAAAAATGTTTAAAATCACCTAGTAAATGGGCTTAATAATTTTTTAACTCGAAGTTCGTTGGACATATTTGTCCGGCGAGTTTGTGAGGAGATCATATCCTCGATAATGAGTTTTACCCAAGGTTCGTCAACGTCATATAAGAATTGCGGCTCCCTTTGCGATGATCGGGCCTCGTTCTCAATCCACCCTTTATGGTCTTTAGCTCGGTGTCGCTCTAACCGTTTTCGGACGCGATCGGGCGGCAACTTGTGTAACTCGGCAATCTGGGCGGGTGAACAATAGCCCGTGATTTTTTTGTTCTGCTTGGGCGCGGCATCTTCAACGCTTTTGGCCAACCCGTTTAACCATTTTTCAACTTCGTCAGTTTTGCTTTTTAGTTCTTCAAAATCGTCCAAAAGATTGCGGCCCCAAACATGGCGCGGCTCAATCGTCTTATTGTTTTGTTGTAGTTCCAAAACTGAACCACTGGTTTTTCTCTCCGCTGTTTCCATCCGCTGCGCCCAGTCACGCCAGCATGACGGCATTTTCCCCGTTCGACGGCCAAAGCCGGCGGCGTCATCAATGCGCCCCAGGGCGATCAAGCCTTGGTTAATAACATCATCCAGACAATGGCCGTCATAAAACTTGGGCAGTCCAGCCCGGTTGATATAACGGACAAAATCTTCGGGGTTAGAATTGAATTTTAATTCCCATCCACTTACCAGCTTCAAAGCCCCCGCATAAGTCCGTAGGGCATTGGCGACAATCGAGTGCTTATCACTATCGGGGAATTGAATCAAGCCTATCTCGATGGTTGGTTTGGTCTCACTTGGCTTGAGCTTCCGGCGGGTTAGGGTTTTCATAAATCACCTGTCAGTTTGTCGGGTCGGCCAGCCGCCGCAGCGTCAGGTGAGAACGCCACGGCGGCCAGCCGATTCAGCCGCTTGCAAGGCGGCCTGCCCGAAAGTTATTTTACTATTTCGTTCTCATGCCTCATAATCTTTTTACCTGCGGCGGCCTCGACCATGCCCGCTACGGCGTCCTTCATTGGTTCAGTCAGGTTCGGCCAAGCGTCGATCATGGCGGCCAGCCGGGGGTCGATAGGAGCGCCGGAAGCGCCAAGCAAAGCGCCAAGCGGATTTATACCCGGTGTCGATTTGCCTTGTTTTACGGCGTTTCGTGCGGAGCGACTTCGGTTTGCTAAACCGATGTACGGGCTTAAACCTGTACCGCGGGTTCGAATCCCGCTCTCTCCGTTTTGGCCGATGGACTAAACAGAGCCGTGAAGCCGTGTTACGGCGCCACGGTGGTCTACTGTTCAACTGTTCCACTTCAAAGGTTTTTCCAAATGAGCGAAATGCCTACCGCTGCGCCAAACGCTTCAAACCAGCCCCCCCATTTTTCCCGCACAGTTGGTTTAATTCCCGCCATTGCCATCAACATGACGCAAATTTGTGGCATCGGGCCGTTTATCACGATTCCGCTGATCGTCGGCGCCATGGGCGGTCCGCAGGCCATTATTGGCTGGATCCTCGGCGCCATTCTTGCCATCTGCGATGGCCTGGTCTGGGCGGAACTGGGCGCCGCCATGCCCGGCGCGGGCGGTACATACATCTACCTGCGCGAAGCGTTCCAATACCGCACTGGCCGGCTCATGCCCTTTCTTTTTGTCTGGACCGCGATGATCTTTATTCCGCTGACCATGGCCACGGGCGTCATCGGTCTGATGGATTACCTGGGCTACTATTTCCCCAACATGCCCTGGTGGTTATATCACGGCGTTTCACTGGCCATCGTGGGCGTGGTGATATTTGCGTTATATCGAAACATTACCACGATTGCCCGAATCACCATGGTGCTCTGGATCATCATGTTTCTGGCTATGGGAACCTTGATTGCGGCCTGTTTTACTCATTTTCATCCGCAATTGGCATTTAGTTATCCGCCGGGGGCATTCAAATTCGGTTCCGCCTTTTTCCTCGGGCTGGGTCAGGGTCTTATTTATTCGGCCTACGACTACATGGGATATAACACCACGGCATACATGGCCGAGGAAATGCGCAATCCCGGACGAATTCTTCCTCGATCGATCATTTATTCAATCCTTGGCATGATGGTGCTTTACCTGGTGATGAACGTTGGGGTTCTGGGCGTGTTGCCGTGGAAACAGGTGGCGGCATCCGACCACATCGGCTCAATCATTTTAGAGCAGACCTGGGGCAAACCGGCGGCGCTGATTTTTACGGGGCTTATTATCATCACCGCACTGGCGTCGGTTTATACGGGTTTGTTGGGCGGATCGCGCGTGCCGTTTAACGCCGCCAGGGATAAAGTTTTTCTGCCGATCTTCGGCCGGCTGCACCCCAGACTGAATTTTCCGCACCTAGCCCTGGTAACGATGGGTATCGTCACCGCGATCGGCACATTTTTTCCCCTGGACACGGTGATTAATGCGCTTACCGCGGTAATGATTATCGTGCAGTCTTTAGGTCAGATCGTAGCTCTTGTTGTACTGCGCCGCCGGCGGCCCGATCTCAAACGCCCTTATAAAATGTTCTGGTATCCTCTGCCGGGCATTATTGCGATCGTCGGCTGGATTTATTTGTACTATTCATCGGGAACCCAACCGATATTGCTTTCCCTGATCTGGCTGGCGCTGGGCGTGGGCGCATTTTTAATCTGGGCAATACTGGAAAAACAGTGGCCCTTTGGGCCAAAGGAAATCCGGGAGGATTACTAAATGCGTTTGCGGCGTGGATTCAAGACCAATTTTGGGGTATAATTTTTTATTCTGCCTGCAAAGACCAGAGGCATAAGTGGTGGTGGATGAGCAGATTGCGACGCGAACATTATCCGTTATTAACATCTTTTTTGACTATCCTTTTGCTCCTTGCGGGCTGTCAAAAGCAACAGCAAACGCAGATTCCCCCAGCCCTGGTCAACGTTGCTACGGCAACCACGCAGGACATTCCGGTGCTGCTGAGCAACATCGGAACGGTGCAGGCTGTTTCATCAGTAACACTTCAATCACGTGTCGATGGTCAGATCGCTCAAGTCGATATAAAACCCGGTGAAGTGGTAAAAAAAGGGGACGTTCTATTTGTCCTGGATAAGCAACCCTACCAGGCAGCGTTATTACAGGCCCAGGCGACATTGGAAAAGGATCAGGCAACCGCGCTTGACGATCATGTCGTCGAAGATCAGGAACAACAACTCTTAAAAGCCGGCGCTGCTTCACCAACTGAATTTCTTGTTGCCAAATACCTCGCTTCATCCGCCGATGGACAGGTTTTAGCTGATAAGGGGGCAGTACAAACGGCGCAATTAAATTTAAATTATTGCACAATCACGGCGCCTTTTGACGGCAAAATAGGAAATCTTTTGGCCTTCGTGGGAACCAATGTATTGACGACGACAACTAATCTTGCTGTGCTCAACCAGATTGAACCAATCTATGTGGCTTTCGCTTTGGATCAGCAGAACCTTTCACAAATCAAACAGGCGTTTGACGCCGGTGAAAAACTTACCGTAATCGCAGCGATACCCGGCGATGCCGGCCCTCCGCCGACGGGAGTTTTAACTTTTATAGACAATCAGATTTCCAGCATCGGCACAATCCTGCTGATGGGGACATTCCAGAATCAGGATCAAAAGCTTTGGCCGGGTCAGCAGGTCAATGCCACGCTGCAGTTGAGCGTATTAAAAAACGCCGTCGTTGTGCCGTCGTCCGCCGTGCAAGATGGACCGAACGGCACATTTGTATTTGTGGCCCAGCCGGACAACACGGCGAAAATGGTGTCCGTTGATGAGGGAGTTACTTACAACGGCATGAGTGTGATTAATAAAGGCATCCAGGCCGGCCAAATTGTGATTACCGATGGCCAACTGAATGTCGTACCTGATGGAAAAATTCAGATTGTGCGCAACGGTCTGATTGCCGGCTCGAGTTCAACGACAGAACCCGCGGATCAGGGGAACGTAACACAAGCGGCAAATTAGCGTCTCTTTGGATAAAGAACTTTAAAAGTGATGCACAGAGCATGAATATTTCTGAATTTTTTATCCGCCGCCCGGTTGCTACAACGCTTCTTATGGCCACGGTGGCCATTTTTGGAATCATGGCTTATTTAAGACTACCGATCAGCGATCTGCCTTCGGTGGATTTTCCGACGATCAATGTTCAGGCGGGTTTACCGGGCGCCACGCCTGATGAAATGGCCAGCGCTGTGGCTACCCCGCTGGAAAAACAATTCACGGAGATCGCCGGCCTATTATCCATGTCGTCGCAAAGCTCGCAGGGGTCAACCAGCATTACGCTTCAGTTTGATCTCAGCCGCAATATCGACGATGCGGCGCAGGATGTAAATGCGGCGATTTCCCGCGCTGCGGGTTCTTTGCCGCACAATATGCCCAGCCCGCCTTCATATCAGAAAGTGAATCCGGCGGCGTCGCCAGTGTATATATTAGCAGTCACTTCCGATTCACTTCCGATTTATACGGTCGACAATTACGCCGAAAATCTGTTGGGCGATTCTATTTCGGAAATCAGCGGCGTTGCCGAAGTAAGCGTATTCGGATCGACGCCGTATGCTGTTCGCATTCAGGCGGATCCCCAGGCACTGGCGGCCCGGGGCATCGGAATCGACCAGCTTGTCAATACGATACAGAACGGCAATCCCAATCTGCCCACGGGCATACTCAATTACGGCAAACATACCGCTTACAACATTTATACCAACGGGCAGCTTTCCGATGCCGCTGAATATCGTAAGCTGATTGTGGCTTATCAAAATGGGGTACCCGTTCATCTGGATGAAGTGGCCAATGTCCTCGACAGCGTCGAGGATAACCAACTCGCTGCCTGGTGTGTGACCAAACCCGCGGTGGTGCTGGCCATTGAACTTCAACCGGGCGCCAACACTGTAGCGACGGTTGACGCAATCAAGGCCCTGGTGCCCAAACTGGCCTTGAGCATTCCGCACTCCATCCAATTGACCCCTATTTTCGATCATTCGGTGGACATCCGATACGGCGTCCAGCAGGTCAAATTCACCCTTTTGATGGCCTTAATTCTGGTCGTCATCGTTATTTTCGGATTTTTAAGAACCCTGCGCGCCACGATCATTCCCAGCATCGCCATGCCGTTCGCCATCGTCGGCACATTCGCCATGATGTACGAACTTAATTACACCATCGACTATTTTTCCCTTCTGGCGCTGACTCTGTCGGTCGGATTCATCATCGATGATGCGGTCGTGATGCTGGAAAACTGCTATCGCCATATCGAAATGGGTCAGCCGCCGATGGAGGCGACGCTGCAGGCGTCGCGGGAAATCGGTTTTACCATCATATCCATGACGCTTTCGCTGGCGGCGATTTTTATTCCCATTCTGTTTTTATCCGGAATCATCGGGCGTCTGCTGCAGGAATTCGCGATGACTCTGGCCATCGCCATTCTTTTTTCCGGCGTTATTTCCCTGACGCTCACGCCTATGATGTGCAGCCGGTTTTTAAAGCCGCCCGGAAAGAAACACAACTTTTTATATAAGCTGATGGAGCATTTTTTTGAGGCAAGCTTGCGCATTTACCAGAAGATGCTGCGGTTCTCTCTGCGAATGCGGCTATTTGTTCTGATCGGATCTTTTTTTACCCTGCTGCTGACGCTTTATTTACTGGTAACAATTCCGGAAAGTTTTATCCCCGCCGGAGACAGCGGACGCATCAGAATTACCACGCAGGCTTCCCAGAGCATTTCCTTTGACGACATGGTGCGGCATCAACTGGCGGCCGCGACGATCGTGGCCGCTGACCCCAATGTAGAAACCTTCATGTCGTTTTGCAGCGGAAATAGCGGCCGGCTTCTGGTCACGCTCAAGCCCAACGGCCCGCGAAAATTGACCACCAACCAGGTTCTTTACGAATTACGCAATAAGCTGAGCAAAATCGTCGGCATAAACTGCTATTTACAGAATATGTTGCCGGTGAACATTAACGGCCGTTATACCAACGGTGAATTTCAATTCGTGCTGCTAAGTCCGGATGAAGACGACTTATACAAATATAGTCCAATCCTTCTGGATAAATTATCTAAAGTCAAAGGCATTGTGGACGTCAACAGCGATTTGGAAATTCAGGCGGACAAAGTCACCGTCCAGGTCGACCGGCAAAGAGCCGAATCTCTGGGCGTCTCCGCCGACGCCGTTGAAGAGGCGCTTTCTTATGCTTACGGCGCTACGCAAATATCCACGATCTACGATCCGGAAGCGGAATACGAAGTGATTATGGAGCTGTTGCCCAAAGATCAGCAGAACCCACAGGATCTTTCGCAGCTTTATATTACTTCCAGTTCCGGCACACTTGTGCCGCTCAGCGCTGTATCAAATGTGGTTAAAGGCGTTGGCCCTCTGCAGATCAACCATACCGGCGAATTGTCATCCGTAACCATATCCTTCGATTTAGGCCCGGGGATGACGCTCAGCCAGGCCGTGGCCGATGTTCAAAGCCTGGCCAAAGCCACACTGCCGGACACCATTGTCCCTTCGTTCTCAGGCGAGGCACAGCAGTTTCAGGCCGCAGTTGTCAACATGGGCGAGCTATTGCTGGTTTCCGTTGTGGTGATTTATATCATTCTGGGCATGCTTTATGAAAGCTTTATCCATCCCATCACTATTCTTACCGCGCTGCCTTTTGCCGGTCTCGGAGCGCTGCTTGCCCTAATGTTATTCGGTAAGGAACTGGATCTATATGCCTTTGTTGGATTGATCATGCTTGTCGGATTGGTGAAAAAGAACGGCATTATCATGGTCGATTTCGCCATCGATGCCCAACGGCATCAGGGGCTGGCGCCTGAAGAGGCGATTTTTCAGGCCTGCTCAATCCGTTTTCGCCCGATTATGATGACCACCATGGCTGCTCTTCTGGGCACCCTGCCGATAGCGCTTTCGAGCGCTGGCGAAGCTGGTACGCGCCAGCCATTGGGCATTGCCGTGGTTGGTGGTCTATTATTTTCTCAGTTTCTTACGCTGTTTGTCACACCAGTGTTTTATATTTATATGGATAAGGTCGGCGGATTTTTTATCCGCAATCGCAAAGAATCCGGCGGAAACGGCAATGGCGACGTTAACGGCAACGAAACCGTCGCCAACGAAAAATTTCCCCTGGCAGTTCATACTTAATACGCCGGTTGCAACTGACCTGAATTTAACTTATATTTACTTGTAACCGGCTGGAAAGTCGCATTCGACTTTCGCATCGCGAGATACCGGTATTCCCAGTGCAAGGCGTTGGTCGCGATGAAAACCCGGGGAAAGCTGTAAGTAAAAAGAAAATTTGAACACGCTTATGCCACCATTGGGGCTCACTGGCGGAAAATTGGCAATTTTTTTGGCGAACAAAAGGAGGCCGTGATATGCATGACGAAACGACAAAAACCGAAGAAAAGAGCGCGGAAAATCGCACAGACTTGAAAGGCGCAGTGACTGTGGAAGAAATCAGTCCTGTCTCCAAGCGCATTAAGGTTTCGATCGCCGAAGACAAGGTTAAGGAAAAATACGAGGGCGTTCTGAAGGAACTCTCGAAAGATGCCGCCGTTCCCGGCTTCCGCAAAGGGCGTGTTCCGGCTCGAATACTGGAAAAGCGTTTTGGAACAAACATCAAAGAGACTGTGACAGGTCAGGTGATTCAGGACGTACTTGAATATGCGCTGGAGGAATACAAAATCAGCCCGTTGGGCGACCCTCAATTTGAACCTGCCAAACCGGAACTACCTGACACGGGTCCGATGCAATTCAGCGTGGAAGTGGAAGTGGCGCCGGAATTCCCATTGCCGGAACTGACCAACATTGAAATTAAGCGCCCGCGTCTGGAAGCAACCGATGAGCGGTTTAATCTGGCCATATCGCATCTGCGCCAGAGCCTTGGAACCTGGGCGACCGTTCCCGAAGCCAATCAGCCTGATGATCGGATTCACGCCGAAATTGAATATACTCATGAGAATGGTACGGTATTGGGCAGAGAAGACCATCGGGATTTGTACCTCAAACCCACTGCATTAGGCGGGATCCATTTTGACGATCTTGCCGAACGCTTGAGAGGCTCCAAACCGGGAGCCAAAATTGAACTCACCGGCGAAGTGCCGATGGATTCTGCACAAGAGAATCTGCGCGGTAAAAAACTGACCATTACCATACACGTCAAGCACATTGACCGGCTGCACGTTCCGGAACTCACTGATGAACTGGCGCGAGAGAACGGCTTTGACGGACTGGAAGATTTGAACAAGTCCATGCGCGAAGCTTTGGAAGATCGTCTGAAGATTCAAACCAATCAGATTATGCGCGACCAGGTGGCCGAGAAGTTGCTAAGCACCGTGGCTATTGAACTTCCGCCGCGTTTAACGGAAAGGCAGACCAAGGTGGTGATGCGCCGCCGGGCCATGCAGCTGATGCAACGGGGTGTTCCGGCGCAGGCCATTGACAGGCATATCACAGATTTGCTCACGGTTTCAGAAAAGGAAGCGAATGTATTGCTTAAAGCGCATTTTGTCTTCGGACGTCTGGCCGAACAATTCGATATTTCCGTCAATGAAGCTGAAGTAAACCAGGAAATAGTACAGATTGCCGAGATGAACGGACGCAGGCCGGAACGTTTGCGCGATGAAATGGTCAAAAATGGGCAACTTGAAGAGTTGTTTCAGACGATTCGTGATAACAAGGTGCTTGACCAGATCATCACCGGCTGCAAAATTGAAGACGTGGACGAAGAAACATGGAAGCAGGAGGTTGAGGCCCGGCGACAACAGGCGGGTGCAACAGGCGCAACCTGATGATTCAACGCCGTTTCCAAACAACTGGCAGGAAGAAGCTTTTCCGCCATCAGGATAAAAGCTGAGCGTTCTCAAGCTCCCAAACAATGAGCCGGCGGGCCGGGCATGACGGAATCAGAACAAATCGAATCCGGTCTTTTACCGGAATTACGCCACCGCAATAAACTGCGCGATTTTCAGCAATCTAACTACGCATCCATTCGTAAAAACAGCCGCCGGTATCGTTACTTTTACCGGTATCTGCAACGCTTATTCTCCAGACTGGTTTTGCCGGGACAAAGTGTCCTTGATGTCGGCTGTGGCGACGGCCAGATGCTTGCCGCCCTTACACCATCTCGCGGCGTGGGCATTGACGTAATGGCTGCGGCAATCGATCAGGCAAAAACTGCGTTTCCCACCCTGCATTTTGAAAACATCGCCGTGGAAGACATTGGATCACTGCAACTTGGACAGTTCGATTATGTAATTCTGTGCGGCGTGCTTCAGCAACTTTATGATTTGTATACAGCGCTTAATGCCCTTCGTGACGTGTGTCATAACCGGACAAGGCTCGTTTTTTGCACATACAGCCGTCTTTGGCATCCGGTAATCATGCTTGCTGAAAAACTCGGCCTTAAATCGCGCGTACCGGACGAAAACTGGCTCCCCAGCGATGAAATTGTAAACATACTCAACCAGGGAAATTTTCAGGTCATTCAACAAAGATCGTGCATTTTGTTTCCGATCGGTATTCCGCTCTTGAGCAATTTTATTAATCGCTGGATAGCTCCTTTACCGGGAATCCGGCATCTCTGCCTGTGCACGCTGACCATTGCCCGACCGGTGGAACTGGTGGAATCGTCGTCACCGCGGACTTCCCAAGAGTCCGTCAGCGTTGTTGTGCCGGTCCGCAACGAAGCCGGCAATATCGCCCTACTGCTTTCCCGCATGCCCATCATGGCTGAAAATCAGGAGGTCGTATTTGTTGAGGGCAACAGTACGGATGAAACGTGGGAAACGATTCAAAAAACTATAAACGAATATCACGGGCCAATGAAACTTAAGGCTTTACAGCAAACGGGACAGGGCAAAGGCGACGCCGTCAGAACCGGTTTTGCGGCGGCTACAGGGGACATTTTTTTGATTTTGGATGGAGATTTGTCTGTTTCTCCGGAGGAATTGCCCCGTTTCGTGGAACTCATACGCCATAATCAATGCGAACTGGCCAATGGCTCCAGACTGGTATATCCGATGGAAAAACAGGCTATGCAATTTTTAAATATGATAGCCAATAAATTCTTTGGTTGGACGTTTACCTATTTATTGGGTCAGCGGCTGCGCGATACGCTGTGCGGCACAAAAGTGCTGCGCCGGGTTGATTATCAGCAGATTAACGCCAACAGCAGCTATTTCGGAAATTTTGATCCATTCGGCGACTTTGATTTGCTGTTTGGAGCAGCGCGGCTGAATTTGAAAATTATGGACGTGCCCGTGCATTACAAACAGCGGACTTATGGTTCAACGAAGATCTCGCGGTTCCGGCACGGTTTGATTTTGCTGCGAATGTGTGCATTTGCAGCGCAAAAAATTAAATTCATTTAGTAACACATGCTTACTAACCAGGATCGTCGACCTTTTTATGGAGGTATTCATGCGTAAAATCTTAACCCTTGCTGTCGCGGTCGCCGGCGTTGCCGCAGCCGGTTTATGCGGATTCCAGCACGCCATCGCTGATACAACTGCCGCACAATCGACTCCCATGGTCATAACCATATCGCCGAATGCCACACCGGAAACAGCGTCCACTTTTGGTGAACTTGGACCCAATATGCCGCCATTCGCTGTGCGTCCCGGTTATCGCGTTTCGCTGGCCGCGACACATATCGCTGACGCCCGCTTTTTATGTTTTGATGATCATGGCACGTTGTTTGTCAGCGAGCCGAAACGGGGCATTATACTCGCGTTGCGCGATCAGGATTCCGACGGGGTATACAAGACACAAATGACATACATCACCGGCATGGACCACGTACAGGCCATGTGCTATGTCAATGGCTGGCTCTGGTTTGCCACTTCTTCAGGACCTGTCGGGTTTAAGGGCGGGGTATATAAAACCCAGGATATTGACGGCATGAAACATGGTCCGATTGTCACCATTTTGTCGGGATTGCCGTCCGGAGGCTCACACTGGTTTCGCAGTTTACTGGTAACGCCGACGGGATTTTTTACCAGCGTCGGCGATCAGAAGAATTTCTCCCCCGACATTGACCCGCGCACTGACCAAAGCGATCGGGAGAAAATCTGGTTTTATAGTTTAGATGGTAAAACAAAGACGCTTTTTTGCACGGGCATCCGCAACACCGAACGGCTGCTTTACCGCCCGGGAACCACTGAATTGTGGGGATGTGATGAAGGGAGCGACAACATTGGCGCACCGTTGGGAAATGTTACCCCCAACGCGATTACAAACGCCACTCCGCCGGAGAGATTTAACCACTATGTACAGGGTAATTTTTATGGTCACCCGTATATCAATGGCAACGGCATGCCGCGATACGAGTTTGTTCAGCAATATTTACAGAATGGTTCGCCGGACCTGGTGGCTATAGCCAACCAAACCACACTTCCCGCCTGGAACTTCGGCCCTCATTGGTCCACCATTAGTTATCGTTTTCTGACCACCGATTATTTTCCAGGCCAGAAGGGCAATGCGATTATCTGCTGCCATGGATCTTGGGATAGTTCGTTTCTTGTAGGTTATAGGCTGGAAATGGTCCTTTTCGATCCCTGGAACGGAGAACCCTATGGTAATCAATTGATTGTTTCCACGCTTTCCGCCGATGGCACGGAACCGCTGGCGCGGCCTGTCGATTGTGTTGAAGCGCCGGACGGATCAATCTATTTCAGTTCTGATTATGGCAGTCACGGCGCTGATGGATCTAATTTAGGCAATTGCATTTTCCACCTGACGTGGGTGGGAACAGGCGGCTCAGAAAGTCATTGAAACGAAATCTAGTGCCGAAAATGTCTGCGCCCTGTAAAAACCAGGGCAACATTGCGGGTATTGCATAATTGAATGGTTTCGTCATCCTTTTTTGAACCGCCGGGTTGAATAATCGCCTTTACGCCGGCATTAATAAGTATTTCGGGGCCATCTGGAAATGGGAAAAAAGCATCGGACGCAGCGACCGCCCCGGCGAGTTTTTCAGCGTGGCCGTTGAGTTGAGCCAGTTCAACCGCCAGGCGGCAGCTTGTCACGCGGCTCATCTGCCCGGCCCCGGCGGCAAGCAATTGACCATTGGAGCAAATGGTAATCGCGTTGCTTTTGACGTATTTACAAACCGAAGCGGCGAATTTTAAATCCTCCCGTTCCTGCGGAGTCGGCTGGCGGCCGGAAACGACTTTACATTCCGATTGATCAAATCCATCGCGATCAGCTTGTTCAACGAGCATTCCACCGGCAATGCTGCGAAAATCCAAAGCCTCGTTATTGTCATCCCTGGTAACAGAGAGAATCCGGCATTCCATCCAACGATCGCGCAACAATTGCAGGGCCCGTGGCTCATAGTCAGGAGCAAGTATGACTTCGATAAATCGTTTCCCACTGACGATTTTTTCTGCCGTGGTCCCGTCAATGGGTCTGTTCACGGCAAGAATGCCGCCAAAGGCTGCCGCCGGATCACCTGCGTACGCAAGTTCAAAGGCTGCGGACAGCGCATCGGCAACCGCACAACCGCACGGATTTGCATGTTTAATAATGGCCGCAGCCGGAGATTCAAACTCATTTACCAGGGCCATGGCGGCATCCGCATCCAATAAATTCAAATAGGACAGCGCTTTACCATGAAGTTGCCGTGCCGCACAAAGTCCTGAAGGTACGGTGGAACTTGAATATAGCGCGGCGGATTGATGTGGATTTTCTCCATATCGCAGGACTTGTTGCCGCCGCAGTGATAAGTTGAGGGTTTGAGCAAAAGTTTCATTAGTCGATTGGTGATCCAACGCCGGTCGTTGCTGTATGACTCGGTCGGATAGATAACGCGCAATGGCCGAGTCATAGCGAGCCGTACGATCAAAAGCGGCGGCAGCCATCTGAAAACGGAAATCCATATCCGTTGAACCGTTGTTTTTCCGAAGGTTTTTAAGCAACTGTTCGTACCCAGAAGGATCGGTAATCGCTGTTACGTAGCAATGATTTTTCGCTGCTGAGCGGATCATTGCCGGACCGCCGATGTCAATATTTTCTATGGCTTGTTCCAGACTGCAATCTGATTTGGAGATTGTTTCCTCGAACGGATAGAGATTGATAACAACCAAATCGATCGGTTCAATGCCCTGCGCCTGCATTGCCGCCCGGTGTTCGGGGTTATCGCGCACGGCCAGCAGACCGCCATGAATTTTGGGATGAAGTGTTTTGACGCGACCGTCCATCATTTCAGGAAAACCGGTCAGATCAGCGACGTCGCGAACACTTAAACCGGCATTTTGCAACCAGCGTGCCGTGCCGCCTGTGGAAATTAGTTTTACAGCGAATTCCCTCACCAGGGCGCCGGCAAAATCCGCAAGGCCTGTTTTATCTGAAACGGAAATTAAGGCGCGGCGTAAAGGAATGAGATTAACTTGTTCCATAAGCAATGTACTTTCCAGGACTACCCTGACGAAAAATCCGGCCACGCCAAGGTAGATGGATTTTTATAGTCCCGCAAGAGGCCGGAGCATGATTGTAACGACGATAAATGAAGCGATCACGGGATATTATTGGGAGTTAAAGCAGCCACTCGACCGTCTTCTGAGGCGACATAGAAAACATTACCGGAAGTTTCAGGTGCAAAGACCATTGTGCCATTCAAAGCAGCAGTGGCTGTCACTGTTCCACTTTTGAGATTGATAATTTTGATATCATTATCCGTTGTACCTGCATATACCGTCGAACCGATAACGGCCAGCACCTTATCGACATGTTCCACCGGCCCCCAGGTGATAATTCCGCTCTCGGCATCAAGGCAAAAAAGCCCTTCGCCGCCGGTCGGAACCAGCACCTGGTTATCATCTACTGCGGCGGGTCGTAGGTTTAAATCACCGGGCAGTCGCGTCGCCCAGGAAACGATGCCTGAAGCGGCTTCGACCGCATATACTTTGCCATCCATACATGGATAATAAACATTTTCATCAGTAGCTGCGGGCGAAGCAATAATTGCGCCGCCAAGCTGCCGACCCCATCCTCCCTGGCCGTCTTCGGCGGGTTTACCCCATAGCATTCCCGATCGAGAACCAAAAATCAGCATGTCTTCTACCAGGACGGGATCGCTGGTGAATGAATCACCTGTCGCCAATTGAAACCAGATGTTGTAAAGAGGAAAATCGTTTGACAAAGCATACATGCTGTCGTTTAGGCCGCCAATAAAGATATGCCCGTCACCAACCAATGGATTAGTGCCGGGAGCAAAGCTCAATGTTTGGGATTGTCCCGGTACAACTTTTCCTGTCCGGGAATCGAGGATCAAAACCTGCCCTTGACTGACAATAAGAATTTCGTTGGTGGCAAAATCAACCGGCCGGGAAGTGATTACTCCTGCGCTTGGAAGCTGTATTCTCCAACGAGTAGTACCGGCGTTTTTATCAATGTTGATTAGAAAACCCTCGCTGGTTAAAACGTAAACCGCGTCATCGAGGGGAGTTATGGCAATAATGCGATTTTGATTGGGGTCGACCACGAGCGGCAACTGCCAAATTTCGTGCAGGCCCGCGGCGGCGCTCTGGTCTGGAGTAAGAATCTGTTGAAATTGAATTGGGGTTTGCGCTTCCAGTGGCGTACTGATTCCCATGATCCAGAGCGGCAGAACCAAAATAGAAATGATGCTTAAAAGGTTCTTGCAGAAGGTCCGAATCATCCATTACTCCTCATGAGGCCGCTTCAATTATGGATTTATACCTCTCGCCCAAATGATCCAACCCATCCGGCACAATCATAAACTCACCGACCAGGCCGGATTCCGTTACCTGCTACACATCTTACTACCCATTAAGACTCGGTCAACATAATTTATGCAAAGAACCCTTTTACGCTCATTTTACGTTCATTATTCAAACGTTCCGGCGATGGCTGGAGTATGATGATTTGCGGTTTATTGATTAGCGCAACGGAATAAACAAGGTTGATTGTTATGGCCCAGGATTCAATGACGCCGGCCAAAGAAGCCGTGACCGTTAAACATACAATGGCCATGCTTTTGACCTCGCGTCAGCCGGCGGCAATTGCGGTTCTCGGTGTTTTTGGAATGGATGCCGCGACTGCCATAAGTGCTGTTTGCTCCAACATCTCGGTCATCGACATTCCAATCGGGAATGTAGTATTAACTCTCCTTTCGCATGACGGCATGATTTTTGATCGGGGACTGCTTATTAAACGCTCGGAAACCTGTTTTGAGCTTCATCTGCACGGCGGAATGGCGGTTGTTGATCAAGCTTTATTGCATCTAAGAGATATTGGCGTACAAATCTTGAGCGGCGAAGCAGCCGGCGAGAATTATCGTTTTTATATCACCAATACGACGGGAGAGAAAAATTGGATTCTAGCCGAAGCGATGGAAGAGTTTGGCCGAATGGAAAGTTTATCAGGCGTCAGGCTGCTTACCGAACAAATATCCGGTGGCCTGAATGGATGGATCAAGCGGTGTATAACCCGGCTTTCAGAACGATCTGAAAACAAATCCAATGAAACGCTCCGGGCAATTCAGAATCAGGCACAGTGGATTCTTGCCCGCTGGAACGTCTATAAACATCTGTTTGAAAAGCCGCGCATTGTACTGATTGGCTCGGTCAATGCCGGTAAATCCACGCTGGCCAATAGCCTCCAGGGTCGGCCTGGCAGCATCGGTAGTCCGGAGGCGGGCACCACACGCGACTGGCTCGATACAACCATTACCATTGCTCACGCCGACATGAGTATTCTCGCGACGATTGTGGATACAGCAGGAATTCGCGAGACGGATGATAACCTTGAACGCGAATCCATATTGCGGACGCGCGAACAGATGCGAACGGGGGATTTATTGCTGGTTGTTGTGGATGTGCAACATATTGATTGTCGAAATTACGAGGGTTTTTTAAAAGCGTGTTGTTCGTCATTGGGCATCAAAGAAAATGAATTGAGGCCGATTGTGGTGGCCATTAATAAAATAGATTTATCGCCATGGAGCGGCAAGCTGCAGAATTGGACAGTTCCAATTAGCGCATTAAGGGAAAACGGAATGGATAATTTGTCCTCGGTAATTTGGGAAGCGCTGGGCCTGAGTGATCTGGATTTACGCACGCCAATGGCCTGGACGCGGCGACAACGAGGGCTGTTGGAGCAATTGGTGTCTGCTCATGATGTATCCTGTGCACGACGCATCTTCGAAACAATAGTTAACGGTTGACGTAACAGGCGTATTTTGACAATTATTTATTCGTCCAGACCGGAGGCGGTTGGATGGTATCTACGGGTCGTGCGCCGGCGTCTTTGCGACCACTTCCGGCGAGCCTGCTGATGGCACGAAGGGTCATATCGTGATCGCAGATAATCTGGCAACTGAGCCTTAACCCATGCTGCTGTGATAAACCTTTTGCCGCCAGCACGTCTTTTTCTGCCTGAGTCATTTTTTCCGGCTCACCGGAAACAAACTGCACCCGGCAAGTCGTACACCTGGCATTACCGCCGCAGGCATGCAATTGATCCACCTTGGCTTCGTCCACCAATGCATTCACGAGCCGTTTGTCTGCAGGGACATCAAACGAACCAACGCCTTCGACTGTTAGTTTGGGCATAAAAACTCCAGTTAAACTACTTCAGCCGCCAAAGTATCAGCGGGGACATTGGCGATTGCAAGACAGATATGGCAGGCGTTTTTGTTTGTCTAATCGGTCGTATAATTACTGCGGCAACAATATTTAACGGGAGTTATTTTATGCCCGAAGAACAACCTTATGACTTGAAACCGGCGGCAGCGCCACAGCCGGAGCATCCACTCGCCTCGGCGGTAAAACAGGCGCAAGACGAGCGGGAGGCTCCAAAGACGGAAAATTCTCCAGAGCAAAATTCAGATGAACAATTAGAAGACATTCGCCGGAATCGCGGCATCGCGGCACTGGCGTACGTCGGGCCGATGGTGTTCGTGCCATTGGTCTGGGCCAGAGAATCCTGTTTTGCGCGACATCACACCAATCAGGGTCTGATTTTATTTCTGATCGAAGCCTGTGTTTGGGGATGTTTTCAGGCGATCGGGCGGTTATTTCTTCCCTTGCTGAGCATCAGAGTATTCTTCTGGCCGGCGTGTTTTATCAGCGGCTGTTTATGGGGATTGTTTGTATTGCTCTCGGTGTTTGGAATATTGCATGCGGTCAGCGGATCATACGCCAAACTCCCCGCCATCGGCCAATACAACATAGTTGAGGAATGAACGCTCCGGTCCCGACAAAAGAATTGCTCGAATTGCATGCATACATTATCCAAACTTTACTGGTTTGACGCTCATTTGGACCTTGCCTATCTGGCCGTTCAGGGGCGGAACATGCTGGCGGATGAAACCGCCCTGGCCAAACTTGATGAGCCGGGTGCAATTTCCTTGCATTCACTGGCCAATGGACAAGTTCGCAGAGCCGCAGCAACAATATTTGTCCAGCCACGTGGCATAGATGACGTCGGTCGTATGGTGGATGGCCCATGGTGTTACGGCAACGCCGATGAGGCTTATGACGCTTCAATTGTCCAACTGGATTGGTATCGTCAGGCACATGAAAAAGGATTGCTGGAAATCATAGATCGTTCCGGTCTTCAGATGACGCAACAGTCGCCAATGCAGATCATGCTTCTCTTAGAAGGCGCTGCGGGAGTCAGGCGTTCAGATGATTTGGACGAATTTTATCGTCGCGGCGTGCGCATACTGGCCGCCACGTGGGCAACCGGCACCCAGTGGGCCGGCGGTGATAAATCAGGCGGGGACATTACGCCTCAGGGTCGTGAATTGCTGCAACACGCCGATCGATTGAAAATGGTCCACGATGTGTCGCACTTGTCGGAAAAAGCTTTTTGGACACTTTTGGAATGTACCAACGGACCAAAAATTTCTTCGCATAGCAATTGCCGGTCTTTGCTTCCGGGAAAATACCGGCCTGAACGCCATCTTTCAGACGATCAAATTAAGGCGCTGGCCGGTGTCGATGCGGTTATGGGAATTAATCTTTACGCGCACTTTTTGGTTTCCAGCGGACCGGCAAAGGTTGATGATGTCGTTCGCCACATTGAACACATTTTAAACCTGACCGGACGATCTGATTTAATTGCACTCGGGTCCGATATGGATGGAGGATTTTCTTCGGAATTTCTGCCGGAGGGCATACATTTTCCAAAAGATTTGTGGAAACTGTCCGAGGCATTATCACAAAAAGGCTTTACCAACGAACAAATTGAACAGTTCGCATGGCGAAATTGGAATCGTTTTTTTGAGCAAGCCGGTTTAATTTGAAAGCAATCGGCGTTCCCATTGACTCAGTTGCTCTTGGAGTTGTTTACTACCGCCGGCGCCGTGCGATGCATATTGTTTTGCTACATTAACAGATCCAAGTACCTCAAAAACATCTGAAGCAAATTGTGGGCAATATTCCTGCATTTCCTTAAGGCTTAAATCCGCAAGTTTTTTAATACCTCGATTTTCACATAGTGCCACCAGCCTCCCGACAATTTGATGTGCGGTTCGGAAAGCGACGCCGCGTTTTACTAGATATTCAGCCATTGCCGTGGCATCGAGAAAACCCTCATTCAAACGGCTGGCAATCGATGCCACATTAGGCCGGGTGTTTTGCACAATGGCTGTGGCCATGGACAATGAAGAATCCACGGCGTCAAAGGCGACAAAAACCCAGCGTTTGTCTTCCTGCATATCGCGGTTGTAGGCCAATGGTTGCCCTTTCAGCATGGTCAGGAGTGCAACAAGTTGACCATAGATTCCACCGGTTTTTCCACGAATGAGTTCGAGCATATCGGGATTTCGCTTCTGGGGCATCATGCTGCTGCCGGTTGTGAACTGATCGGCAATGCGGATAAAGTCGAACTCTGTTGTCGAATAGATGATCCATTGTTCCGCCCAGCGCGACAAATGCATGGCGATCAAAGAAAGACAAAAAACAAACTCCACGGCAAAATCGCGGTCACTTGTCGAATCCAGCGAATTATTCGTAATAGAATCCAGCCCCAGCGCTTTGGCGGCCGCTGCACGGTCAATGGGCAATGTGGAACCCGCAACCGCCCCGCCACCGAGCGGCGATATTGCCGTACGGCGACGACAATCACCAAGTCTTTCAAAGTCGCGCTGCAACATTTCAACATAAGCCAGCAGTTCATGGCCAAAATGAATCGGTTGGGCGCGCTGTAGGTGGGTATATGCGGGCATAATGACATCGTCGTGTTCACGTGCTAAAGCGACAAATGCTTTTTGAAGGTCGATGATTTCCTGCAAAACCGCGTCAATTGCGGCCAGACACCAGAGCCGCAAATCCAACGCAACCTGGTCGTTGCGCGAACGCGCCGTATGGAGTTTTTTTCCCGGTTCGCCAATTCGCTCAATGAGCGCGGCTTCCACTGCCATGTGGATGTCTTCCTGACTAAGATCGTATTGAAATTCACCCGATTCGATCTGGTCAAGAATTTGTTTGAGTCCCTCTTCAATCGCCTCTCGTTCCGCCGGTGTAATCAGATCCATTTGCAGCAGCATCGCGGCATGGGCCAAAGAACCACGAATGTCATGGGCAGCCAGACGATGATCAAAGGACAAAGATTCAACAAACTTTTCAGCGAGTTTGTTTGTAGCTGTTCCAATGCGTGCTTGCCATGATTTCGTGGTTTTTTCCTTTCTCCCATCTCTGGTGACTTTTTTTGTCCTCTTTTTTTTCATTAAAAAAGATTCCATTTAAGGTTACTTGAAAATTCAAATTGCCCGGCACAAGGCCAATTATGAGTTTACCCCCGGACCCATCGTTTCACCCGAATCTCCAGCCTTACTGGTATAAAGCGGAAGCAAAATGCGAAATGTCGTACCGCCGCCCACTTTGGAAGTTGCCTGAATTTGCCCGCCATGCTCTTCAATAATCTTTTTGGTAACCGCGAGCCCTAATCCAGTCCCCTTTTGTCCTTTTGTCGAATAAAACGGTTGAAAGATCCTGTTTAAATCATCAGGCTTGATTCCGATGCCGTTGTCCTGAACCTCGACAACCGCCCGTTGGTTCATTGCATCGACATCGCTTGTAAGAGTAATAACACCGCGTCCGGATTCCACGGCGTCTAGGGCGTTTGTCAGCAGATTCAATACTGCCTGATGCAGGCCATCCGCATCCACGGGCACAGGAGGCTGATCTTTGTTGATTTCCATCAGAAGAGTAACTTTTTTATCTTCCGCCAATGAACGTATCAATTCCATACATTCACCAAGCACATAGGGAATATTGGTCAATTCAAAATTTGGGCTTCTCGGCTTGCTGTAGGCAAGCATGTTCATGGTAAGGGCTTGCACCTTGTCCAGATTGCGCTGCAGAATAGACCAGCCCATTTTCATCTGGCTCACGTCATTGTTTTTGAGCCCCATGTCCACAACGTCGGCCCCGCCGCGCATGCCCTGAAGAATGTTTTTTATGGAGTGCGAAAGAGACGCAACAGTCTGGCCTGTCGCAGCTAGACGTTCCTGTCGCACGCTTTCCTGATACAACCGGGCTATTTCTATGGCCAGGCCGGTTTGCAAACCTATCGCGGTAAGCAAGCGCAATTGATCCGGAGTATAGGAATAATTCGCCACGCTGGAATCGATATGGAGCACGCCCAGATTTTTATCTCGCCCCTTTATAGGCACGCATATTGCACTGCGGATCGTAAGATTATGAACTGATTTACCCTTAAGAAAGCGCTGATCCGTCATTGCATTGCTTGAAAGCACACCTTCATTTTTGGCCAATACATGCTGAATAATCGTCTGGCTGACGGCAATCTTTCCCACCTGTTCTTCTTCCCTGTATCGAACTACAACGGGAACAACCTTGGCGGTTGCCTCATCCAGAAGGCCAATAAAGCCACGATCGGCTCGTAACTGCTCAAATACCAGGTCCATGACTTTGTTTAGAAGCTGCTGCTGGTCAAAAACGCTGGCTATAGCAGTGGAAATCTGCAACAGCACCCGAAAATGCGCCATGGCCACCTGTGATGGTTCGGGCGCGGCCAGAATAACGGAATCATCGTTGCTCGGTACCGTACTGATAATTGACGAGTCGCCTGGCCCGGCACTGCCCTGAGGTGAGACAGCGTCGCTTTCCGCCAGACTTACACTGTGCACCGGCGCGCCAAATACCAGCAAAGAAGAGCCGAGCCGAATCTGGTCCCCCACCTTGAGTTTTGTGGGTTTGGATATCTTTAGCCCGTTGATAAATACGCCATTGGCCCCGCCCTCATCCGCAATAACCCAGCCATTTGTGGCCCATTCAAGTTTTGCATGGCGGCGTGAAACCGTCAGATCGGTCAGTGGTACTTGTTCGCTGGCCCGACCCAGCGGTACAGAATCGTTGCTGGTAAAGTCATACTGCCGGCCTTTATCGGGACCTTGCAGAACATATAAAAATAATTGTGGCACGCCTGATTATCCGTTCGACGAATTCATTAATCATTGTCCGCTATTGCGGACCAATTTCAAAACCCTATATCAAATGCTGTTCTATGGACATACCCGTATTATGACAACGGGCATGACTTGAACCGCAGATTACCGCATCCATAGTCTAGGCATTCTATGATCGGAAATGGTTTCTTGATAGGGCTTAAGCATAAAATTCTATTCAAGCGTACGGCAGCCCGCTGACGACGAAGGACCGGATAGCGAAGACTGGCCGAGAAAGCGGCTAGCCATTACTATGACGCGGTTTTGTAGGACTATGTAAAACTGTTAAGTGGAGTGGATCAAAAATGCCTGACAATCAACAAATGGCCACCGTCGGAATGATCGGACTGGCGGTGATGGGAAAAAACCTGGCGCTGAATATCGCCGATCATGGATTCAATATTGCGGTTTATAATCGCACCACAAACGTGATGCAGGAATTTATCGCAGAAAACCCCCATACGCCGGGCAAGCTCGTCGGCACAGACACTCTTGAAACATTCCTCGCCAAAATCAAAAAACCTCGTGTCATCATTATTTTGGTTAAAGCCGGACCGGCAATTGATGCTGTGGTAGAACAATTAATTCAAGCGGGCATAGATGCCAATGACATCGTGATCGACGCCGGCAACAGCTTATGGACGGATACAATTCGTCGCGAAAACCAATATGCCAGCAAGCTTAAATTCTTCGGTTCTGGTGTTTCAGGAGGTGAACTTGGCGCGCGTTTTGGACCATCACTGATGCCCGGAGGCGCACCGGAATCCTGGCAACACCTAAAGCCAATATGGGAAGCCATTGCCGCCAAAGTCGATGCGGTAACAGGCAAACCATTAACCGGTGCGGAACCGGGTAAACCCATCGTCGGCGGCGTACCTTGCACCGCATACATCGGACCTAATGGCGCCGGCCATTACGTTAAAATGATTCACAATGGCATTGAATATGTCGACATGCAGTTAATTTCCGAAGCCTATTTTTTACTGCGTAATCTTCTAAAACTGACTCCTAAGCAATTATCCGCCATTTTTACTGAATGGAATAAGACGGAACTGGATTCCTATTTAATTGAAATCACGGCGGACATTCTTCAGCAGCATGATCCGGTTAAGCCTAAAAAATTTCTGGTTGACAGCATCCTGGACGCCGCTGGTCAGAAAGGCACCGGTAAATGGACGGCGGGAAATGCCCTGGACATGGGCATACCAGCCAATTCCATTGCGGAAGCGGTCTATGCCCGCTGCATGAGCGCCATCAAAGAAGAGCGCGTCAGCGCTTCAAAAGTGTTGCGCGGGCCCAAGATTAAGGCGCGAAAATCGGCAAAATCTTTGATTGAAGCCATCCGTCAGGCGCTTTACTGTTCAAAAATTTGTGCTTATGCCCAAGGCTTCCAACTGATGCGCGAAGCACAAAAAGAATACAACTGGAAATTTGACTTTGGCAGTATTGCCGGCATCTGGCGCGGTGGTTGCATCATTCGTGCCCGTTTTCTTCAGAAAATTACCGATGCTTACCGGCAAAATCCCGATCTGGTCAATCTTCTTCTCGACCCATATTTTCGCAAGCAGATTCAGACCGGACAGGATCAATGGAGAAAAGTCATCGCTTTGGCGGTGGAAAATGGCATTTCTGTTCCCGCGTTTAGTTCGGGATTATCTTATTACGATGCCTATCGATGCGCCATATTGCCGGCGAATCTTATACAAGCACAAAGGGATTATTTTGGCGCCCATACGTATGAGCGCGTCGATGCGCCACGCGGCAAATTCTTCCATGTTGACTGGCCGGCGCCGAATCGACCGCAATTGGACGTTTAGTCGATCCAAACCTCTGGGGACCCTGCTATGTGGATTTTCCCGGCGTTATTGAAACATTGTAAACAACCGAACTGTTCGTTGAACAATCGCAATAAGGAAATCAATTAATGAGTTCACCTGTTTTCACCGCTGTTCACGTTCCGGAAAATGGCCAACCCATCACTATGGGATCCGGCGGTAAATTACGCGTACCGGATAATCCGATCATCCCGTTTATTGAAGGCGACGGAACCGGTCCTGATATATGGAGGGCCAGCGTACGCGTTTTTGATGCCGCGGTGGACAAGGCTTATCAAGGCAAACGAAAAATTGCCTGGATGGAAGTCTATGCCGGTGAAAAATCATTTTTGAAATTCAAGACCGGAACGCCCGAAGGTGACGCCAAGGCCTGGCTACCCGATGATACCGTCGCGGCATTTCGTCGCTTTCTTGTCGGAATCAAAGGCCCTTTGACCACACCGGTCGGCGGCGGCATTCGTTCACTCAATGTTGCTTTGCGGCAATTACTCGATTTGTATGTATGTCTGCGGCCGGTGCGATATTTCCAGGGGGTTCCAAGTCCTGTCAAACGGCCTGAAGCCGTTGACATGGTGATTTTCCGTGAAAACACGGAAGACATATATGCCGGTATCGAATATGCCGCCGGTACGCCCGACGCACAAAAAGTATTGGATTTTATCGCACAGAACTTCCCGAAACAGTTTGAAAAAATTCGTTTTGGCACAAAAGCAAAGGCGGAAGATTTCTGGAAAATGGTGGGTGCGACTAATTTTCCCAGTGATGTTATGGTGGGCATCGGCATTAAACCCGTCAGTTACAGTGGCAGCGTCCGGTTAATTCACACCGCAATTGGTTATGCCATCAAATTCAAACGAAAAAGCGTCACGTTTGTCCACAAGGGCAATATCATGAAAAACACCGAAGGTGCGTTTCGTGATTGGGGATATAAAGTTGCAAAAGAATTTTTTGGAGCCGTGGAAATTGATGCTGGACCCTGGTGTAAAATTCCCGATGGCAAGCCCGGCGCCGGTTTAGTTATTAAAGACAGCATTGCAGATATCACTCTTCAACAGGTGCTCACTCGCCCGGAAGATTTTGATGTGATTGCGACTTTAAATTTAAATGGTGATTACCTGAGTGACGCTTTGGCCGCCCAAGTCGGTGGAATCGGTATTGCACCGGGCGGCAATATCAATTACATCACAGGTCATGCGGTTTTTGAAGCTACGCACGGAACGGCGCCAAAATATGCCAACCAGGATAAGGTAAATCCCGGCAGTGTCATTCTTTCGGGCGTGATGATGCTGGAGTATATGGGTTGGCAGGAGGCGGCGAATTCAATTATCAAGGGCCTGGAACGGTCCATCGCCAACAAAACGGTTACTTACGATTTTGCCCGATTAATGACCGGCGCCAAAGAGATAAAATGCAGTGAATTTGCAGATGAAGTTATCCGAAACCTGGGGTAAACTGAAAATGCTTAAATGCAAAGCGGTAATGGGCGCTTTAATTTTCGGTACTTTTGTCATTGATCGGCCCTATGACGTATACCATTTACCATTCGGAATGATATAATCGAACACGATGAAAAAGCTTACTGGATACACTGACCTAAGCGATCCTCAATTGAGGGGTGCGTATTATGTCTGAACAATTTAAAGATAAAAAAATACTGGTTGTCGATGATGATGCCGACGTACTTTCCACTATCACCGCAGCCCTGTCGTCAACAGGAGCAATTATTCTTTCCGCTGCGGATGGCAATACGGCGGTAGACATTGCCGAAAAAGAACAGCCTGATTTGATTGTTTTGGATATGATGCTCCCTAAGCGCAGCGGATTTCTCGTACTCGAACGCATTAAAGCGCGCAAACCGAGGGGAAGCAAACCTTTTATCATCATGATTACCGGCAATCTCGGTACGCGGCATAAAACGTATGCCGAATCCCTGGGTGTGGATGACTATCTGAACAAACCCTTTCGAATTGATCGTCTCCTGGGATCGATGAGTCGTCTTTTGAATCCCCCAAAAGTCGAAGCATAATAATTCCTGAAATGGGCGCTTGTGTCTTGCATACCGTTGAATCCGGCTTTTATTGGTATTCCTGATGCCTGAATTGCCCGAAGTGGAGGAAGTCCGTCGCACGCTTGAGTCTTTTATCAAGGGATCGGCCATTCAACGCATCCAGTTGCTGCGAGCGGATTATCTTCGTCACGCCTCATTTAATTTAAACCGTCTGCTGAACCATTGTGTGCAAAAAGTTCATCGTCATGGCAAGACAATCTTCTGTCAATTCGATGATCAGCAAACGTTGGTATTTCACCTTGGTATGACCGGCAGACTGATTTGTCTGCCGAGAAATATTCAACCCGCGCCCCACACACATATTATTTTCGAATTATCCTCCGGGCATGATCTGCATGTGACCGACCCACGCCGCTTCGGTGGAGTATGGCATTATGCCAATGCCCAGGAGGCCTTATTTGAGCATATAGATAAAAACCGCGGAGTCGATGCACTGCAATTAAACGCAAAACATCTTGCTGGATGGTCTGGACGCAAAATTGGCCTTAAAGCCGAACTTCTTTCTCAGCGAAGCGTGGCTGGCCTTGGTAATATTTATGTCGATGAAGCCCTTTGGCGAGCACGGTTGCATCCCATGATGCGAATCGGCAACATATCCGCCACACAACTAAAAAGACTTATTTCCGCCATTCAAAAAGTTTTACTCGCTTCAATTCACTTAGGCGGCACCACCTTGCGCGATTACCGCAACGTAAACCAGCAGAAAGGCGCGTTTGCCGCCCGGCTTCGTGTTTATGGACACTCTGGTCGCACCTGCCGTCGCTGCAAACACAAATTAAAAACAATAACAATATCCGGGCGTACGACTGTTTTTTGCCCCCGGTGTCAGCATATGTGACAACGCTTATGGCATTGGCTCATCGTCGCTCCTCGTATACACTTAATTCCACAATAGCGTACTTGAAACAGCCGGAGGCGTAATTGCATTTGAAGCATTTTGATCAACAAATCCTGGCCAATGCCGCGACGTTCGGCGGAAGCAATGGGGTTATCCTTTGCCTTGTCGCGGGTTTATCTATTATCGTCGTTGCCTCGGCACTATGGCTGATTTTTTCACGCAGCGCCGGTGCCGGCTCGTTGGCCATTGTCTTCGTTGCAACGTCAACATCGGCTATTATTGCTCTCCAGCGCGGTCTTTTACCGGCGGGAATCAATCTGTTCTGCATTGGACTTTTATGCTCGGCCATTGTCTTTTTGTCTGACCGTGCGCTTGTCGGCCATGTTAAACAACGGAATATTTTTCGCATCAGACCGCTGTTAGCCGCCGGTTCTTTGGCCATTGTTTTTTCAGCAGGTCTGACCGTTATTCTCGGTAAAGCGGCCCAAGGTGTTGCTCTGTTCCAAACAAAATACTCCTTTACGGATTTCTCCGCTTTTTTAGTCAACAATTATGATGGGATGATTTTATTTCAGGTCATGGGGCTTTTATTGTTGTGTATTTCAGCAGGCATAATGCAATCATTTATTCAAAGTGATCGGGAACTTTAGTTTGTCAGGTGAACACATGTCATCGGAATATTGGCTTTTGATGATGCTGTCCGGCGTTCTTGCCGGACTGGCGATATTCGCTGTCCTGATTCGTCGCGATTTTTTGGGAACTGCAGGGGGAATGCTGTTGTTCATAGCGGGAGGTTTGTTGAACATTGCCATCGCTGATTCGATTCAACCTGTAAATGTAGGCGACTCCGGAATTGCGTTGGCCATCACAACCACGATGCTCGCTTCATGGCAACTGGCGGTGCTCATGCTTGTGTTTCGTTGTTTAAGCCGCAAGCCTCGGGATTCCAGTCCAGAGCGCATCTCGTCTCTGTGATTGAAACGCCAATATCAAAAGCCCTGAGTTCTTATTGCGGAAATGCAGATTTTTATGCACGATTTTCAAGCATTAATCCCGGCTGCCGTGGTTCCTTTTATAATTTCTATCTGCATCATTTTAATCAGGGGATTTCGGTCCGCTAAAGCCGCGCTATACATTTCCCTTTCAGCGCGTCTCTTAAGTCTGGTGATAGTCGTCTATTCGATCGCCCACCATCTAAGCAATGCGGAAAACGGCGCGGCGGTGAACGCCGGAACGGTTCAATTTCACTGGCTTCCTCTTTGGTTCTCAGGACCACATTCGACAGAAGTCTGGCTGAACATTGGGGCATTTACTGATACACGCGGATTCGGCATGTTTCTGTGTATATTGGCGATTAGCACCATTGGACACATCTATCTATTATCTTCCGTCAAAAACCCTGTATTTTCTCCGTTATATTTTATTTTCTGTGATGTAATGGTCATCGGACTGTTGCTGACCGTTATTTCACCTGATCTGCTGCAAATGTACGTATGTCTGGCCATCTCTTCGGCAGGCGCATGGTTCATGCTGAATACCGTATGGCGAACGTCTCAAGAACATGCCACCTGGAAATGGATGGTGCCTATATGTTGCTCCGATGCCTTGTTGCTTTTGGGCATAGTCATAAGCTGTCTGCATTTTGGCGTTGTGGTCTCCTCTCTGATACCAGGTTATTCGCCGGTTTTCAGCACGGGCGCCGTGTTAGAATCGAAACCGCTCAGCGATAATCTTGACTGGTACGATTATATGGGATTTTGTCTTGTTGCCGGAGCTTTAGGGCGCGCCGCACAGTTTCCCTTTCATACCTGGTTGGCGCGTCTTAATCCCGCAGCTTCACCAGCCATCGCCGCTTTTGCTCCCGGTATGGTAATTGCAACCAGTTCTCTTTTATTGTTTCGAATACTGCCGTTTTTAAGCGACAACGTCAAACTTATTGTAATGTTATGTGGTACGGCAACGGTCCTGATTGGATCACTGACGGCTGTTGTACAAACCAACATCAAACAATTGGTTCTTTCCATTATCATCGCCCAGTCCGGTCTCTGTTTTGCGCTGCTGGGCTGCGGCGCCACCGACGTTGCTCTGGCGGCTGCAATCGTATTGTCACTCGCCGCGTCGGGCATATTGCTGACTACGGGTACTGTTCTTGCTGCCACGAACGGTTTGGATGATCTGCATACTTTGGGAGGATTGTGGCGAAAACTGCCGATAACTGCATTAACCAGCCTTATGTTGATATTTTTGAGCACTTGGGTTGGCGGCCCTGGACCATCGCACATACTTGTCAGCGGATTACAGGTTTTTCAGCATAATTTATTACATGTAGGCGGTTATCAGCGATTTCTATTTTGGGGATTGGTTTTGGGTTGTTATATCATGGCGCTGGCCATATGCCGCTGGTGGTGGTTGATTTTCCTCGGTTCATCTCGCAGTCCAGAAATCCCATTCCAACGCGAAACGCCCGCACAAACGTTGGCATTATTACTGATTCTTCTGATGGCATTCATCGCCGGACAACCGTTTATAAGCCTGGATAATTTACTCTCGGGGACATTAACTGTGGAAAACACCGTCGTATTAAATGATCAAGCGGAATCGCTATCTTCCATGGTATGCAATCACCTTCAGTGGTCGGGCCTGACGGCAATGTTGATTGTTATGTTAATGTACTTTTCAGGTATGGGATTTGCCGACCGCATTAGAAGATTCCCAGGTTTAAACTTGCTTTTTCGCTGGCTTAATGGCGGCTTTTTTTTCTCAGACCTTTATTCGACTTTCATTGGACGCCCCATTCGTCTGCTTTCGTATATTACAGCCTTTCTGGACCGTTGGGTTATCACCTGGGTTTTATTAACAGCTGCTTTGAGTATACGTGGCGCCGCCATGATTGTCGGTTCATTGGAATGGAATATTTCATCGCGCATCTGGGACTTTCTTACGGGCGATATGCTCCTTTTGAATCATTTTTTCCGCTTTTTAAGAAACAGACGAATTAGTGTTTATATTATTTTTTTATTTATTGTCCTGGTATTTGCAGGCGGCGCATTGGGAATAATGGCTTTTTTATTTGGAAAATCGTGATGCTGCGCTAGTCTAATCCCGCGGATTGCATTCGTAAGCAAGGAAATCGTTTGAAAATATACGCTTATAGTTCGATCTTAACATGCCTCATAGCGCTGCCTGGAATCGGCTCAATTATTCTGGCAATGCTTCCCTCTGGTCGCATTCGTTTGATTCGTGGCAGTGCATTGGCATTGTTTACCGGCATGCTGGTCATTACTGTCGTCGCCGCCTGTTTACTGAATTGGAAAGTCGTGGGCTCTGACCCTGGTTTGCAACAATTGCAACAGGATCTGATCTGGATACCCAGCCTGAACATTCATTATCAGGTCTGCGCTGATCCCCTGTCTATGATTTTCATGCTGGCGATTTGTATCCTTGCGATACTTGCCTGTATAGCCAGTTATTCTGTGGATCAGCGCGCTAAAATATACTACATCCTGCTTGCGCTTTTGTCCGGGAGTTTTCTTGGCGCGGTGGCCTCGGAAGATTTGTTTGTATTTTATCTGTTTCTAACATTGGCGATTTTCCCGGCTTATGGTCTGGTCGGGCTATGGGGAGGTTCACGCCGTGAACCGGCTGCAATGAAAATGGCGCTTTTTGCCATGGTCGGGTCCATGAGCATGCTTACAGCGTGCATTATTCTTTCCTGGGCCAGTTGCGGTATTTCTCATTACCCGGATGGGACGTTGGACATTATTGCGCTTACCCATGAAGTTCCTTTGCGCCAACTCTGGGGCGCGACACCCGGTCTTCATATAGCGGGTCTTGTTTTTTGGCTCATGCTTGTTGGTATAGCCATTCGCCTGGGAATTCCGTCCATGCATATGTGGCTTCCGGATGTCATTGCCGAATCTTCGGCGCCCACCGGCATGCTTATTATTGGCGGAAACGTACTCGTAAGTGGATACGCTCTGCTGAGAATTCTCTGCCCCATTATGTCGGAGCAAAGCCATCAGGTCCGTCTGTTTTTGATTCTGTTAGGTTCATTTGGTTCTCTTTACGCCGCCTTGTGCGGTCTGGCGCAAAGTGATCTCCGTCGCATGATCTCCTATTGGCTGATCTGTATGAGTGGAATCATGCTGACCGGCAGCGCTTTGATGGATATGAATGGAATCAGCGGCATCCTGCTGCTTATTCTGGCCTGTCCCGTGGTTTTTTCCTCGTTTCTCTGGATGAGCCATATAATAGAGAAAAGAGCGTATCATCACGATATCAATCGCCTCGGCGGGTTGGCCCAGGTCATGCCTGATTTGCTGGGCTTTTCATCTTTTGGACTGCTTTCCGCAATAGGGTTGCCGGGATTATGCCTTTTTGCAGGGGAGTTCCTTGTTCTTAGCGGGATTTTTGATGCTGCAATTTCACAAAACAACGTCCAGGCACACTGGTTGATTATCTGCGGTATTGTGCTCCTGGCCGCATTAGTTCTTACAACGGCTTATTTGCTTTGGGCCGCGGAACGAATATTTTTCGGCCACATCCAGCCTGAGTACCATCATTTTCAGAAATTATCCGTCATGGAAAAAGCGATTTTTCTTCCATTAATTATCCTCGCCGTGGCACTTGGATTATTTATGGTTGCACTTGTTCTCGCACCCGTGCAGCCGATTCTTCTGGATATGGTTACTTTGTTTGGAAAATAACCATAACTTCTCCATATCCAATGGAGCACCATTTAAATGATAAATGTCGCGGCAACCATTGACTGGAACGGCTTTTCTCCTGTTTATCCCATGTTATTTATTGTTGGAACGATTTTTGTTTTACTCACCCTCCCCATTATTCAGGGCAAACGGCAGGGAACCTACTATAATTTAATTGCCTTTTCCGGTTTGACTCTTTCTTTATTGTCTGTTCTTCAACAGGCAGGCGCCGACCAAAATGAAGCTCTGATAAAACCAGATTCATCCGGAGCACTGGGCTCCGGACTTTTGCTGGATCCAATGAACTGGTTGTTGGGACTGCTTATTATCTGTTGTGCCCTTTTCTCCGTTATGCTCACATCATTAACCGGACAAAATAAATCCAGAACCGATCTGCCGGAGCACTTTATATTTATTCTTGTAAGCGCCATCGGCTGGCGATTAGCGATCTCCAGCAACAATTTTCTAATGTTGTTTGTCGGTATCAACACCGGCGCCCTGCCTTTATTTTTACTTATTGCACAACGATCCAATCGTCTTGGAAGACAAGCGGTTTTAAATATGTGTGTTCGGGGACTTGTATGCCTGGCGATTATTTTTTACGGAACGAGTCTTTATTATTTTGGATTTCACACGACTTCGTTTAACCCTGCTTCTGTTTCGACTACACCGTTCAATGTGCGGGTTCTGATCACCCTTGGATTGCTGCTGGTTTTGTCAGGATATTTATATTTTTCAGGTTGTTTTCCCGCTCATTTGTGGATGGCTGATATTCAGGAAGCCTGTGACCCCGGCGTGGCGTTTTTCTCGGCCACCGCGCCGGTGCTCGCCTGTTTTGCATTTATATTGCGGATTATTCCGCTGATGGAGCAAATCGGCGGTTCGTTTACGAATAAATTTAATGTCTTTGCCGTCTATTTCATTGTCTGTGGTGTCCTAACCTGTATTTCGGCAAACATCGCGGCTTTGGCTGAACGGAATCTTTTGCGAATGCTCGGACGTCTGACTAATGGGCTGGTGGGTGGACTTTTGCTGTCTATTGGTGCTGTTTTCATGATTTCAAAAATGTTTACCAATACGGGCCGCGCTGCCATTGCCGGTAACGTCATTTTATATGTTCTGACCATTGGCCTGTCCTTTCCCGGGATTCTTGTTCTGGTTCAAAATGAACGCGTCGTCGAGTTCTCTGATTTACCCG
>Ga0335074_10000434_pt1 | contig 60704 bp, 45 predicted proteins | sample Lox_Sample_23_FD_206715 | JGI IMG/M metagenome (GOLD analysis project Ga0335074, IMG submission 206715) | Soil microbial communities from Loxahatchee National Wildlife Refuge, Florida, United States - Lox_Sample_2.3 | ecosystem: Environmental > Terrestrial > Soil > Wetlands | place: USA...
CAGTGCGGCTCCAGGGGATAACTCGTTCAGGCTCCCGTCCGCCTTGCATTTAACAGGAAGGCCACGCACGGTGCTGAATTCCTCGCAATAAGACGACAGAGCGGCGGGCAGCCCTGACTCTTGCAGTAACGCAGGGTGAAGCTCATGCGATATGTGACGGATGTCCGTGCCGATCTGGATGAGTTGTTGCTGCAAAGCGCTGACCGTTGCTGTCGCTTCCGAATTTGCTTGCACCTGATTTCTCACCTTGGCCAACCTGAGAGTAAGGGAAGTAATTTGCTGCAGAACGCCATCATGCAAATCCCCGGAGATTCGCATCCGTTCCGCCTCTTGCGCTTTGATCATCTGTTCGTTGAGCGCGCGAATTTCACTTTGGTGTTTTTCTAAGATCGCCTGGCGCCGCTGCAAGGCTTGAACGCGAAGGTGATACATAGTCCAGAGTATGGCCAGAATCAAGACCAGGCAAAGCACGCGGAACCAGTTCGTCTGGTAGTAAGCAGGCAGAATCGTGAAGTTCAGAGATGCGCCATCCTCATTCCACACGCCGCTGTTGTTGCAGGCGATTACGCGGAAGCGATAGTTTGTAGGGGCAAGATTGGTATAGAACGCTTGACGGCGATTGCCCACATCTTGCCAGTCAGCGTCGTAACCTTCCAGCCTATATTTGAAATGGATCTTTTCTGGTGCGACTAGGCTCAGAGCGGTGTAGTCGATCTCCAGATCGCGAGTCAGCCGCGGCAGGCGCATGTTTAAAGGTGCGTCACTTAATGAGTTTTGCCAGCGAATCTTGTGGTCGGCGACTATTTGTTCGATGCGGATCGGCGGCGGGAGTTTGTTGAACGGAAGGTGGCGCGGATCGAGAACTTGGACACCGTCTCCTGTCACGAACCACAGTTTGCCATCGGGCGACTTTGCGACACGCGGGCCATAGCCACTAGCCGCGGTCGAGCGGAGCCTAACGCCGTCAGCCGCGTCCCAAAGCGTCAGTTCAATCGTGCGTTTCGGGTCCGCGATCCATGCTTCCAATTCCGCCCGGGTGATGCGTACAAGACCGCAAGAAGTGTACAACCAGAGCGAATGTTCGTCGTCCTCCATCGTCCAGAGAACGGTATCGCAGGGCAATCCGTTCCGGCTTGTAAGCGTCGTAATGTGACCATCTTTCACTCGGTCCAAAATGCCCTGAGTGGCAACCCATAACGCGCCATCCCGATCAAGGCGAAGATCTGTGACAGCGCCCGAGCTCAGGCCATTAGCGGATGTGTACGAGGCGCGGACCTGGCCATCCTTGAAATACAACACACCGCCGCCCCGCCAGAATCCAAGCCACAGCCCACCGTGCTCAGTATCGGAGAGAAGAACCGAGGCACTTTCCATACGGCCTAGCCGTGACCAGGGGATCTGCTCGACCAAACGTCCATCACGAATGTGTAAGAGATTTGACGTTTCTGAAAGCCAGAGGTTGCCGGACTTGTCCCCGGCGATGGAATGCACTTTTGTGCCGTGGACTCCGCTTACGGATACAAACCTGCTGTTTTCAACCTGAGCAAGCCCATGACCAGTAAATGCCCAGATACGGCCGCGATCATCCTGATAGAGGGATTGCGGCGCATCATCCAGCCGTCCACTCGAGTTTCGAATGGTCGAAATTTGGCCGCTATTCCACTTGTTCAAACCATCCCCAGTGCCAACCCAGACGCTGCCATCCCGCGCAGCCAGAACTGACCAGGCGAAGTCACTCGATAAGCCTTGCTTGAGCGAAATCGTGGAGACAGTCAAGTCACGAAATTGGTCGAGTCCACCATTGGTGGAGACCCAGATGTTGCCTTCACGGTCCTCAAAAAGACTGTAGATGAGGTCGCCTGATAGGCCGTCAGATTTCGAAAACACATCTGTTTTGCCGCGATATACATGAATGAGCCCCCGGTCGAGAGTCCCGATCCAGAGGCCGCCATCATGATCCCTGAGAAGTCTGTTGGCATTAATGGGCTTTGCGCCTGGCTTCGGATACAATTCGGCCTTCCCTTGGACGAGTTGTCTCATTCCACCAGGCATAGCAATGAACAGTTCTCCCTGGTCACCCGCATTCAAATCATTGAGCTCCGTACCTGGCACCGCATAGTGCATTGGAGGACCGGGCTTCCATCGCCAAAGCCCGGTCTGCGTGCCGGCCCAAAGATTACCTGTGCTGTCCTCAAACAAAGACAAGACCGTTCGGCCCAGAGTGCCGTCCTGTCCGTAGCACTGAACGGTGCCGCTTCGTATCGCACAGAGCCGGCCAGAGGGATACCCCAGGCTGCCGGCCCACATCGTGCCCTCATGGTCCTGGTGCAGCGCTGTCACCAGTTGGTTATCAAGCTTTGGATACCGGGTTAGCTTAGCGCCATTCCAACTGACAAGGCCTGCGTATGTGCCAATCCAAAGAGTCCCATCACTCGCGGCGAGCAGACTCGTAATTCCGTTGCCAGGAAGACTCTGACCAGCGGGCGGTTGCCAGGGGATATATCGGTTGCCATCGAAGCGAAGCAAGCCGAATTCTGTGCCGAGCCAAAGATAGCCATCGCTAGTTTGGGCAATCGAGTAAATAGTGCCTCTGAAAAACCCTTCGCGGATTGTCCACGCGGTGTGCGCGTACTGGCTGACATCGAGTGAGGGATCTAACGCAAGTGCGCAAGCGCCGGACGCCAGCACGATGCTCAATAAGATGCCTGCCCTCAATTGCGCTTTCCTCATACTCTAATCAGATTCTTGCCTTAATCCGGCGTTTCGCGGCCTCTTGCCCGGGTGAACATCTCCCGCCCGATGCGATGCATCGCACCATCGACCTGAACTGCTGAATAGCATCTTACCTATTCGATGCTTCGCCAACGAAGCGGGAGCTTAAGATGCGAGGCGAAAAGGAACAGTCACGTTTACTCGGGTTCCGCGTCCTGGTTCGCTATCGAATTCAAACGATCCGTTCAACTGGAGCACGCGTTCTCGCATATTAATTATCCCCAAGCCGCCCGATTTTCCGATCTGGCTGGGGTCGCAGCCTATCCCGTCGTCGGACACGGAAAGGAAGACGCGACCGTTGGAGCGGGTAAGCCGAATCTCAACCTTCGTTGCTTTCGAATATTTGGCGGCATTGCCGAGCGCTTCCTGAGCAATGCGGTAAAGACACAGTGCGGCTCCAGGGGATAACTCGTTCAGGCTCCCGTCCGCCTTGCATTTAACAGGAAGGCCACGCACGGTGCTGAATTCCTCGCAATAAGACGACAGAGCGGCGGGCAGGCCTGACTCTTGGAGTAACGCAGGGTGAAGCTCATGCGATATGTGACGGATGTCCGTGCCGATCTGGATGAGTTGTTGCTGCAAAGCGCTGACCGTTGCTGTCACTTCCGAATTTGCTTGCACCTGATTTCTCACCTTGGCCAACCTGAGAGTAAGGGAAGTAATTTGCTGCAGAACGCCATCATGCAAATCCCCGGAGATTCGCATCCGTTCCGCCTCTTGCGCTTTGATCATCTGTTCGTTGAGCGCGCGAATTTCACTTTGGTGTTTTTCTAAGATCGCCTGGCGCCGCTGCAAGGCTTGGACGCGAAGGTGATACATAGTCCAGAGTATGGCTAGAATCGAGACCAGGCAAAGCACGCGGAACCAGTTCGTCTGGTAGTAAGCAGGCAGAATCGTGAAGTTCAGAGATGCGCCATCCTCATTCCACACGCCGCTGTTGTTGCAGGCGATTACGCGAAAGCGATAATTCCCCGGCGCAAGGTTTGAGTACTGCACCTGTCTTTCGTTCTGAACTTCACGCCAATCGGGGTCGACGCCCTCCAACCTGTAGCGGAAGCGTACCCTTTCAGGAACGGTGAGGCTTAGGGCGGTGTAATCGATGGTCAAGTAGTGAGTGTGTGGAGGGAGATGCAATCCAGGTACGGCGTTGTATTTTCTCTCATCGGTGGTGATTTGTTCAATGTGCACGGGAGGGGCGAGATTGTTGAAGTTGAGATGACGTGGATCGATGATGCTGACCCCATCTCCCGTAGTGAACCAGATCTTCCCGTCACCGGATTTGGATACGCGCGGCGTTTCCGAGGCCGTAGTGGAATGGCTCAATACTCCATCGGAAAAGTCGAAGAGTACCGGCTTTACTGATCGGGATGAATCGGCAACCCATGCATCCAGATCCGATCGAGCGAGACGCGCTAAACCGCAGGACAGTAAAAGCCACACTGAATGATCCTCGTCTTCGATGGACCATTGGACGGCATCGCAGGGCAGACCGTTCTTGCTGTTGAGGGTGGCGATATAGCCATCGTGGATGCGGCTAAGCCCGCCCTCGGTGGCCGCCCAGAGTACGCCGCCCGAATCGAGCCTGAGGTCGTTGACCTTGGCATGACCCAGTCCATTTGCGGTGGAATACGAAACGACCACTTTGCCGTCATCAAAATGCACGACTCCGCCGTTGATGAATCCAAGCCACAGCCCGCCCTGCACAGGATCGGCGATCAAAGTCTGAGCGTAGTCCCTGGGGTGTCCCAAGGCCGCCCAGGGGATCTGGTCAAGAAGTTTTCCCCGGAAGAGATGACGAAGGCCCGCCCACTGGTTGGCGAGCCAAATGTGTCCGAAAGGCTGTTCTGCAATGCCACTGATGACTCCGCCGCCTCCGACACCCTCCAGCGGAATGAATCGATCATTCTCCAGGTATCCTATTTCTTTAAGCGTTGCCGCCCAGATTCTTCCGCTACTGTCTTGAAAGAGGGAATGGGGTATCCCTCCGTTCAGTTTGCCGTCCGGCTCTGTTCTGCCATTTCGCCGCCCGAATACTGACACCCGACCATGTTCCCACCGGCTCAGACCTTTGCTTGTGCTAATCCATACGCTGCCATCATTCGCAGCCAAGACGGACCACGCAAAGCCGTTTGACAGGCCCTGCATGGATGACACTCGAGGAATGGCAAAGGCACGGAACCGATCGAGACCATTCGGGCCGACCACCCAGATATCGCCTTCGCGGTCCTCGAATAGGTTGGTGAGGACGTCGCCAGAGAGCCCATCTGCCTGAGTAAACGTGTCCACCTTTCCCTGATGGACGTGTGCAAGGCCCCTGTCAGCTGTAGCGATCCAGAGGCCTCCGTCACGGTCACGAAGACCTGCATTCACTACAATTGGTTTCGAGATACCTTGAAGCTGATAGTCTTCAAACCGCCCGTCAGCAAAGCGCCGGACGGGGGCGGCCGGCGTACCGGAAATCAAGAGTACTCCACTGTCAGTCTCCGCGAAGCCCCGAACTTCGGTTAGTTTTTCGGGAAATGAAAAGAATGCCTGGGGCCCCGGTTTCCAGCGGTAGAGCCCACGAGATGACACACCAACCCAAAGTCTTCCTTCAAGGTCTTCATAGATGCAGCTTATCCCGGGGGCGAACATTCCATTGCCTCCCCAGCACTGTACATTCTTGCCTCGAATGGCGCAGAGCATTGAAGAAGAACGAAGCCCGGAGCCACCGGCCCAGATTGTGCCCTCGCGGTTTTGAATCAGAGCACGGATCCATTGCCCAGCTAGCTGGGGGTAGATAGTGAGTACCTCGCCGTCCCATCTGGCGAGCCCATTACGGGTCCCGATCCACAGTGTGCCATCGCGCGCTGCTACCAGGCTAGTGACGTCGTTGCTGGGTAGCTGTTTACTGGACGGCGGTTTCCACGGCACGGTCCGGACTCCGTCAAAGCGGACAAGGCCAAATTCGGTCCCAAGCCAAAGATAGCCGTCAGGCGTCTGCGCTACGGTGCTGATTATGCCTTTCGTGAAACCGTCGCGCACCTTCCATGCAGTATGCGCGTATTGACTCACATCGAGCGATGGATCCAATGCCCAAGCGCAACCGCAGGACACCAGCACGATGCTCAATAAGATGCCTGCCCTCAATTGCGCTTTCCTCATACTCTAATCTGATTCTTGCCCTAAACCGGCATTTCGCGGCCTCTCGCCCAGGTAACCATCGCCCGCTCGATGAAGCGACGCATCGCACCATCGACCTGAACTGCTGAACAGCATCATACCCATTCGATGCTTCGCCGACGAAGCGGGAGCTTAAGATGCGAGGCGAAATGGAACTGTCGCCCTCACCGTGGTTCCGCGCCCCGGTTCGCTATCGAACTCAAATGTGCCGCCGAGTGGCACCACTCGTTCTCGCATACTGATCACCCCGAGCCCTCCCGATTTTCCGATCTGGCTGGGGTCGCAACCAACCCCGTCATCGGAGACGGAAAGGCAAACGAAACCGTCGGACCGGGTAAGCCGAACCTCCACTTTCTTCGCCGCCGAATGTTTTGCAGCATTGCCCAGCGCTTCCTGCGCGATGCGATAGAGACACAGCGCGATTCCAGACGACAACTCCTTTACAGTGCTGTCCGCCTCACATACCACATAGATGTCGCGCACTTTGCTGAACTCTTCGCAATATACACACAAGGTAGCCGGCAGGCCTGCATCTTGCAGCAATGCAGGGTGTAGCTCGTGCGACAAATGACGAATGTCGGTTCCGATCTGGATGAGTTGTTGCTGCAAACCATTGACAGTTTCTATTGCTTCCGAATTGGGAGGTACCTGACGCCTCACCTTGGCCAGCTTAAGAGTAACGGAAGTGATCTGTTGCAGGACACCATCGTGCAGATCCCCGGCAATGCGTATCCGCTCCGCCTCTTGCGTTTCGATCATCTGTTCGTTAAGCGCACGAATTTCACTTTGGTGTTTGACCAGGACCGCCTGGCGCCGCTCAAATGCCCGGACGCGAAGCTGATAAATTGCCCAGAGCATCGAAATGAAAGCGGCCACGCAGAGCGCGCGGAACCAGTTAGTCTGGTAGTTGGCGGGAGCGATCGAAAAGTCCAGAGATGCGCCTTCCTCGTTCCAGACACCGCTGTTGTTGCAGGCGATTACGCGGAAGCGATAGTGTCGCGGCGGCAGATTCGAGTACTCCACCCGCCGTTCGTTGACGACTTCTCTCCAGTCCTTGTCCTGCCCCTCAAGCTTGAAGCGGAAGTGAACCTTTTCCGGCACAACCAGGCTCAACGCCGTGAAGTCAATCGTGAGATCGCGCACCAGCGGCGGCAGCTTGGGCGGCGAGGAGGACGCATCACCGGACAAGTTCTGCCAGTAGGTCTTGCCATCGGCGACGATTTGCTCGATGTGCACCGGCGGCGGAAGTACGTTGAAGGGGAGGCGCCTCGGATCGACGACGCTGAGTCCGTTTTCTACACTGAACCAGAGTTTCCCATCCAAGGACTTTGAGACCGGCGAGCTGGAACCGCCGAACATATCTGACTTAGCTGCTACTCCATCCGATGTGTCCAACAATGTTGAGTGAACGGCTCGATTTGGGTCTGCAATCCACGCGCTCAGCTCGGACGGCGCTATGCGCACCAATCCGCACTCCAAGTACAGCCAGACGGAATGGTTGGCATCCTCTTCCGACCAATGAACTCCGTCACAGGGCAAGCCGTTCTTAGTGGATAAGGTCGCTACATGACCATCCTTAATACGGCTCAAGCCGCCCTCAGTTGAAGCCCAAAGTGCGCCCTCTCGGTCGACTCGGAGCTGAGTGATCCGGCCCTCTCCAAGCCCGTCAACAGTCGTGAAAGAGCGCTCGATCTGATCATGTTTAAAATACCCGATGCCGCCTTGCGGGAGTCCGATCCAAAGGCCACCTTGCAAAGGATCAAATGCTATCCGCCCTCCCCCCTCTTTTACTTTCAGCTTTGTCCAGGGGATAGGCTCCACTTTACTGCCGCCATCCACCGAATGAAACAGGGCGTTCTCGTAAGAAAACCACAGATCCCCTTCGGCACCCTCGGCAATCGAGCCCTTGGTCTCACCGGGCACGGCTTTCACTAAAACAAACTTGTCGTTGTTCATGTAGCCAAAACCGCCAACCGCCAAAACCCAAAGCTGTCCGCGACTATCTTGAAACAGGCCTCTTACCTGACGCCGCAATCCAATATCGTAGATCCCGCGATCGGCAGGCACACCATCCGCATGATTCCGAGGATTTAGGCGGTCGTGGACCGAAACCTCCGAATTCTTCCACTTGCTCAAAGTGTCAGAAGTACTGAACCAGAGGTTTCCGTCATTATCCGCAAGAATCGGCCCGTAGAAACCATCAGGGAAGCCGTCCTTTGCGGAAAACGTTGGAACCGCCACATCACGAAAACGGTCCAGACCACCTTCGGTGGCGACCCAGATATTGCCCTCGCGATCCTCAAACACACAGTGAACCGTGTTCGCAGAAAGACCGTCAACCTGCCTGAAGAGTTCCGCTCTGCCACGATGGAAATGCACCAGCCCTGCAAAGCTTCCTACCCATAAACTGCCATCGTGGTCCCAGGAAAAAGAGTCGACGCCGAATTGGCGCGCCAGCATCTCCACGGGATATATCTCGCTCTTCCCATTGACAAAACGCTGAATTCCGTTAGCCTTACCAATCAACAATCCGCCATCACTGTCTTCGATCAGAGCGGACGTAAACGTCGCGCCAGTCGGAAAGAATTCCGGGAGCCCTGGCTTCCATCGCCATAGCCCTTTAAAAGTGCTCACCCAAAGCGTTTTCTTACTGTCCTCGTATATGCTCTGCACGCCTTCTCCTGGGTCGGAACACTGAGCTCGGCCATCCTTGATCGCGCAGAGCTTTCCGTGCCTCGGAACTCCGAACCCACCAGCCCACACTGTGCCTTGATGATCCTCGACGAGCGCATTAAGAATCCATCCCGCCATCTCCGGATAATGGGTCAGCTTGCCGTCCTTCCAAGTTGCGAGGCCTTTCCCAGTGCCGATCCACAGAGTTCCGTCGCGCGACACCAGCAGTCTCGTCACAACGTCGCTTGGAAGGTGCTCACCTGCAGGCGGCTGCCACGGCACAGCCCGAACGCCATCAAAGCGAAGCAAGCCAAATTCCGTGCCCAACCAAAGATATCCGTCGGGGGTCTGAGCGATGGAATGAATAGGCCCCTTGCCAAAACCGTCGCGCACTCTCCATGCGGTGTGTGCAAATTGACTGATGTCAAGTGAGGGATCTAACGCAAAAGCGCAAGTGCTGAACACCAGCAGCATCAATGGCCAGACGCATGCCCTCTCTTGCGCTCTTCGCATACGCGAAGTATACTCGAACGCCAGCAAGTACCCCGGGCTTCCCTTCGGGCAAAACCGACCCTACTTTATGGTCCTGTCTGCCTCCTATCAAAGGTGCTTGCTGCGAGTGATCGCGTCTCAGGTCATCAAGCTTTTGTGTCAGGTGCGAACCAAAGGCTGATTGCCCGCACGGGCCGGTCGGATGTCGAATAGATTTCTCGCGGTAACGCCCAATTACTTTCTTTTGCTGGCTTCGCAGTCATACTGCCCCCTAGTCGGTGGGCATCAAGCTGGATCCAAGATCGAATGCGCAACTAAGGATGAATCATGGGCGAACAGCAGTTTGTCACCCAACACGCTCCCAGGTTTGCCGGCGCTAATTCTCTTTTGGCTCCGGCGGCCCTTGATTCTTCTTCTCCGACAGCTACGGCGTTGTCAATTTTGATTTGCCTGCTGAACAGGGTGGGACCTCACCGTGGCCCTGTCACGGCGCTTGTCAACCTGATCTGTCTCGCGACGGTTCTTGCCGTTCCTTTGCCGCTGAAATCGCAGAGCTTCTATGGATCAATTGTGGGGACTGTGACGGACCGCTCTGGCGCCGTCGTTCCGGGCGCAACCGTGACGGTGACCAACATCGGAACGAACGAAGTGCATCGCGTTCTATCGAATGCAGAAGGTGACTACGGAACCGTGAACCTGGTGCCGGCCACTTACAACGTTGAAGTGACAAAAGCTGGCTTCAAGCGGTTTCTGAGCGATCGCGTAACGATCGGGGTAGGAGCGGTCGTCCGCGTCGACGCGGTACTGATTGTGGGCGCAGTTTCTGAAACGGTGAAAGTGACGGCCGAAGCGTCACTTCTTCAAACTGACACGAGCCCCATGAGCCAGGAGATCGAAGGAGCACAGGTGCGGAAACTGCCGCTCAACGGGCGCAACGTGTTGAACCTCATCGCCCTCGTGCCGGGCGTAGTGCCAGGGGGCTCGAGCGCAGGCAGCACCGGCCTCAACCAGGGTACACGGTCGGGCAACCAGGGTTGGGGGAACTATCAGATCGGCGGCGCCATCCAGGGTCAGAGCGTCGAGTATGTCGACGGCTCTCCGATTAACGTCCTTGGCGGAAATACGGTCGCCCTCGTCATAACGCAGGATGCAGTACAGGAGCTCAGCATCATCACCAGTGACGCGAGCGCCGACTTCGGGCGGTCTGCCGGCGGCGTGGTGAATATGACCTCCAGAAGCGGCACGGATGCATGGCACGGTTCAACATACGAATATTTCGAAAACACCGATCTCAACGCTAACAATTTCTTCAATGACCGACTCGGCGAGGCTCGGCCGCAAAATAATCAAAATCAGTATGGCTTTGTATTTGTTGGGCCAATCAGGAAGGACAAAGCATTCTTTTTCTTTGGCTGGGAGGGTTTCGCAAAGAGCATCGGCGAGAGTTCGCCAACCAATGTGCCAACCCAGTCAATGCGAAACGGCGTCTTCACCAATTCGATTGCCGATCCATTGGGAGACTGCAACATCGTGCAGGATCCAAGTGCCGGCACTTGGACTATCACGAACCTTTGGCAGGGTGCCTGCGGTGACCCGCTGGCACACATTCTCATGAATTATTACCCGCTGCCGAACACTTCGGGAGCATCCAACTGGTTCCTAACCACGCCAATCACAAACACCCAGAACCAATACAACGGGCGTTTTGATTACATTATCAACTCCAGGCATCGCGTCTTTGGCCGCTACACCTACTGGACCCTGCAAGATACCGGGTTCTCAGAATTCAACGACGCTGGTGGCTGGCCCACTGCCAACGGCCATGTGATCAACCACTCGCAGCAAGCAGTGTCAGGAGACTCTTACACATTTAGTCCGACAACTGTCCTGGATGTTCGCATCACTTATTTGAGGCAATACTCCCCAAATTATCCTGACAGCGTTTCGGTCAATGAATCACAATTCGGACCCGCTTATGCCGCTCTGGCACCTCAGATGAGCATCCACGTGCTTCCTGTCTTCTCGCTGAACGGAATCCATAACTTTTATAACTTTGGAAACATAACCGGATACTCCGTGAACTGGTGGAACACCTATGGCACGAATGCGAACCTGATCAAGATCGTCGGCCGGCACAGTCTGAAATTCGGGACCGAGCTCCGGCTTATGGATCAGAGTGGCACGGGCTTCGATGGATCTGGCTCGGGACACTACACCTACAGTACGACCTATACCGGCGACGAATGGGCTTCATTCCTCATGGGGTATCCCACACAGATTCAGTTCGGATCGATCAATACCACTGCCAGTTACAATTACTATCAGGCATATTATGCGACGGACACCTGGCAGGCCAGGCCGAAGCTGACTCTTGACCTGGGTCTCCGCTACGAATTGCCTGGAGCGGTCGCAGAAAGAAATAACAGGGCCACGGTGCTTCTGCCTCATGCCATAGATCCATACACCGAAGCCACGGGAACTCTTACATTGGTGGATTCCCCACTGTATTCCCACCGAAGCACAGTCCTTCCGAAACACGCCCTTTTCGCCCCGCGCCTGGGCTTTGCCTGGCGCCTAGGCAGCAACACGGCAATCCGGGGCGGCTATGGTATTTCTTGGCTTCCGCCCGATCTGACGGGAGTCCTAGCCAGCAGTTCCTTGGTCAATTCTGCCAGCACCCAAGTTAATGTCACAGGAGCTCTACCAACGCCCCTGCAAAATCTCTACCCAAAAACCCTTAACCAACCCATCGGGCGTACCAACCCTGGCTTCATGACTCTGTACTGCTGCACCGCGAGCTTAAAGAACATCAGCGGCCCGGTTCCACAGCAGAATTTTCCCTGGGTGCAACAGTGGAACTTCGCCGCGAGCCACGAATTTAAAGGCATCTGGGTGGCGGAGGTTGCCTATTCCGGCTCGAAGGGGACGAGCCTGCCTGGAATCGGCCATTCCTTGGACGAACTCTCCAGCAAGTATTACTCGATGGGATCGGCGCTTTTGACCTCTACGACCCTGAATGGGATTCCAATGACCGTGGGTCAAAGCCTGAGACCTTATCCGTTTTACAGCAACGTAAGCGACACGGCCGAATTTTATGCCCGTAGTAACTACAATTCGCTGCAAACAAAGTTGGTCAGGCGCTTCAGCTCTGGAGGCACTCTGTTGGCCACTTACACGTGGTCGAAGGACCTTGGAAATACGGACACTCTCAACGGCTTTCTGGAGGCCAAACCATCGGCGCAGACCTCCTCCAGTGGTTCAGGCACGATCCAGGACTACAACAACCTTAATGGAGAATACTCGCTCCTCAGCTATAGCGTGAATCAGCGTGCCGTCATCAGCTACGTGCTGAACCTGCCGTTCGGCAAGGGCCAGAGATTCGCCAATGATTTCGCGCGATCTGTCGATAAGCTGGTCTCCGGCTGGAACGTGGACGGAATTACCACCCTCCAGTCCGGGTTTCCGGTTTTCCTCACCGAAGCGAGTTCCAATTCTTTGACCCAGTTCTTCGGCGGCGGAGCACTCCGTCCGAATGTGGTCGCTGGCTGCGACAAGAAGATTTCCGGCTCCGCAGTGAGTCGTCTAAATAGATGGTTCAACACATCCTGCTTCGCATCGCCGAGTAACTATGCCTTCGGCAACGAGCCGCGCGTCGACGCCAACATCACCTCCGAGGGCATCGACAACTACGACTTCGCCGCCATGAAGTCGACGAACATCTCAGGCGAGAGAATCAACCTTCAGTTCCGCGCCGAGTTCTTCAATATCTTCAACCGCGTGCAGTTTGCCCCTCCCGTGAACCAGCATGGCTCCTCGAATTTTGGACAGATTTTGTCACAAGTCAATCAGCCCCGCGAGATTCAATTCAGTCTGCGGATCAACTTCTAGGCCAAGTTTTGGAAGTCGGCCGAACCGCTTGAGTTTTCACTATTCGGGCAATTGGCGCACCCGCAGTCAGCCTCCTGAGCAGCGGGGGCAAGGCAGAGGCCTCAATGCGCTCTACTGATCAGCGGCCCGCGATCGATGCAACTGGCCCTCAAGCTTGAGTTTTGAGCAAGACCGAGCAAGCTCGCTTTTACTGAAGGCTGTCTAGATTATTCTTCAAGCAAGTCGGGAAAACACCTCGCTCGGACTCGATCGAAGAGATCCCATTCGGCATCACGGCAATAGCACACACCCGGTCTCGACGCGTCGAAGCCAGAGAGCGCCCGTCATAATGTCTTGCTCGCAGCGCTCATTCTCGACTCCCTTCCTTTCGCGTTTGTTGAGGAGTGCGCCTTGATTCAGCACGACGGTAGGGTGCTCATGCTCATCAGAACCAACTTTGGCATCGTGATTGCTCGCGGTATAGACAAGAAAGGAATCGCAATGACCAACACGAATGATCGCCAAGATCTACCGGAACTGAAAGACGAGCCCACCGAATCCCAACACCCCGTGGAAGAAAAACTGAATTTCATTGCAAACAAAGCCGCAAAGAAAGCCCGACTCAGGGAAAAACGTTACGACATCGACCATGACATCTTCACAAAGTAAGGGCGATTCCAGGATGACGCGGTCAGCAATCCAAGCGTGTCATCCTGTGCGCCGAGCCGCGATGGGCTTCCGCCAGGGCGACGCGTCTTCTTCGAGAATGTTTCGAATGGTAAGCCTTGCCCGCAGGAGACGAGACTTGGCGGCAGCAACTGTTATTCCGAGATTATCGGCGGCTTCCTGCAACGACCGCTCCTTTCCATGGTACTGCTCTACGAGGTTTCGATAACGCGAGGGAAGCCGCTTGACTGCGCGCGCCAGTAAATCGGCAGTTTGCCGACTTGCGTACGTCTGTTCGGCGTTGGGAGATGAATCCGGATACTCCCAATCCCCCCAGGTTTGAAAGCCATCTCTGGGTTGATCAAATGAAATCTCGGTACGCAATCTCCTCTTCCGCAACAGCATCAGCGCTAAGTTGATTGCGATCCTGGTTAGCCACGTAGAAAAGGCGCAGGTGCCACGAAATTCTCCCAGATGAGCGTAAGCTCTGAACAATGCCTCTTGTACAACGTCCTCCGTGTCCTCGTGATTCCGGAGGATCCTGAAAATCTTCTTTTGAACCATTTGTGCGTGTCTGCCGATCAACTCAACAAAAGCTTGTTCGTTTGAGGATCTCGCTGTCTCGAGCAGCTGCTGATCTGATGCATTCTTATAGTCAGATATCGGAACGTTCACCTGATTCGAACCAGCCAGGATTAACTGTTTGGCATCTTGAGCCTCAAAGTCAGGGCTCGCATCGTATGCTCGAGCTTTTAAAAGCGGCTCCTCTTGCAGTTCCCTGAAGTGCATTAACGCCCCCATAGGTGAGGAGAACTCCTTGTTATGGTCTCGAGACCATGCGCTATTCAAAAACCCGGGTTCGCCGGATGTCTCCACCAGCGCGCCGGCATTAGTTGGATTGGGAGCAGAATGTGCCTGTTCCATGGTGCAAAATCCTCCCCGAGGCTGAAGTAGTAATTTCTTGTAACCTCACCCTCATCTCAAGCAACTGGTGCGCCGAATCCAATTTGCAGAGCATTCGTTCAAAAATGGCCAATAAGACGGGACTTGGTCAGTGTCAAATGTCGAATGTTGCACGCTTTCGATTACTTCTTGACACTGGGGTAGCCGTTCTCATTCATCGATGCCACAGATAACAGATCTCGGAAGGGATGAAACTTGTCTCCAATTGCTGCCGGCAAAGCCAGATCGCCGAGTCGCAGTAGTTCCTTCTGGCGCCAGAACCCGGAGTCATTCAGCAAGAGAAATGCTCCGCCTAGGAACCGCCCTCTCTTTTCGCGGTTGGCCCCTTCTCGGCTATCATGGCCCGATCATTCACGGATTCGGACCCCTCACTGGTAATTCTTCTGATACTTATCAAGAACTGCAGGAACAATGCCGCGCAGCCCACAGCAATTACTTGCGATTCCAACGTCATGTTTGTTCTCCAACGAGAGTCCTCGTGAAACAACTTGGTGCACGTCGACGGCCATTTCTCAATCGTTGAGTCCGATCAATTTGTGGCCGTGGGATTTGCCAGCCTGTCTCATCTGGCAGAAGAGACCGCATCATCAGAATGGCCAAGTGTGACAGGAACGCTTAGACGCTCTCTGTTGTATTTCGTATCTGCAGATTGAGTCGCCCCGTCCGCGCCTCACACCAGGAGGAAACGCTCTTCGCGGCAATCTTGCCTGAGTTGGTTTGGAAAGACACGTCTCCTCACGAGGCACCAATGACGAAAACGGCGACATTCGCCAACCGGTTGACATCTGCAGTCAGAATGTTGACTTGTGCGCGAAGTTAGGCGCAATCTCCGCGAATGCTCCTTTGCAATCAGCAATTTATAAGCTTGGCTAATTTGGCAGGTAACGTGCACTTTCCTTCATTGCACGGAGACGCGCTCTGGCTCAGTTGATTGCGATGCGTCCAGAAAGGGAGAAGCCATGACACGAGAGACAAATTACGAGGGGATGTGGAGAGCGCTGTTCGAAGACCAGCATTCACAGCTCGCAGAGGTCGCGGAGATCCTCCTGCATCGATCCGGCTCCCCGGAGCAGATTCTCCAAACGGCATTTGCGGAATTAGAACACCAACCGTTCATTGAGCCATTTGGAAAGACCTCCGCTCTCCGCGCCGTAGTCAAAGCGGCGATTGCATTCAACTATGCAAACATCGATTCGTGGATCCTCACAGCATCGTCAGGTCCGATCTCGTATGAGCGCTCCGGGCCTCAGCCCTTGGAGGCCCTTCCATGGGCTGAGCGCGCAGCTCATTTTCTGCGCGAAGTCCTTTATTATTCACGAAGGGATACCGCGCTCCTCCTTGGAATCAGCGACGCAAATGTCGATCAGCTGAACAGATTTGCGAGGAAGCGCATGGGATATACCGTTCACACCTCGGACTACGCCGAAACCCCGCATCAAAAACCAACACACGCGGAGCGATCAGCGCATTCGTTGGCGTTTGCCTCATACGAATAGCCCTGGCGTACAGAATGCATCACCTGCAGAATTCTGTTTGGAGTTCCCCGTCTGAGATAAGAATCGCTCAACTGCTAAACGTCTTCATGGGCTGCGTGCTTATCGACACTCCGGCAGTTGCCCAGCAGGTTGCGATGCCTTATCCGCGGGAAACATGAGCGGCACTGTCATCAATGCAAACGACGAAATTGTCCCTGCCACCACCGAATATTCCGAATTTCTTTCTCCATAAGTGGATCCGCGGAAAACAAGAAAGCCGAGGAATTCAAACAATGCTCAAATACGTGCTTTGTACTCTGATAACTTGTTCCTCTGCCGCCGCACAATTGCAGGTCACTTCCTTCAATGTTGAAGCTCCCGCATGCATCTCTACCTCGGGGGAATTCAAACCACATTTCGGGCGATCCTACGAGTCCATCGCCTCTTTGGATTTGCCGGATGAAATTCCATCGGGCCAGCGCAGAGATCAGCCAGCCTCCGTCGTGGATTCTCCTGAATATGGGCGTCAGACAAAGCGGATTCTTTATATTATTCCGAACTTTAGAGCGATCTCGGCAGGCGTCCTCCTGCCCCCGCAGTCAGCGAAGGATAAGTTGCTCGAAGCTACGCAGGATACCTTCGACTACTCAAACTGGGTGTTTATTGGAATACTCTCCGGCATTGGACAGGCGGAGAATTCAACACCAGAGTTCAGACAAGGCGCCGTCGGTTATGGGCGCTATTACTGGCACACATTTGTGGATCAAGCGGATGAGAACTACTTCGTAGAAGGGTTTATGCCGATTGTGTTTCGGCAAGATAGTCGATATTACACGCTAGGGCAAGGCAGTTTTCTGAGGCGTGCATTTTACGCTTTCAGCCGTGGCGCCGTAACGCGCTCCGACCTTGGCAAGACAGAGCCAAACTATTCTGAAATCATCGGTGCTGGAGCCTCAGCTGGAATTTCCAACCTTTACTACCCCGGCGTAGAGCGCACCTGGACCAAGACGGGTCAACGTTGGGCCACGAGTGTCGGCCTGGACGTCATGACAAACGCCTTCAAAGAGTTCTGGCCTGATATCAATCGCAAGGTATTTCATAGCCGGTAAAGGGAGGACGACCGATCAAGCCTGCCTCAGAACGTGGGCCTTCACCGCTGCGGTCATGTTCTCCTTCGCCGCCTTCGGCAGGTGATAGCTCTCTTCGTCCGACGGAAACGCCCGGTGCTCGACATCCTCACGGTAGCGCTCGATCGCCGACCGAATCAGCGACCCGGCATCAGCAAAGCGGCGCACAAATTTCGCTGCCGGAGCAAACGTCAGGTTCAGCAAATCGTGGAACACTAGAATCTGCCCATCGCAATCCGGACCCGCACCAATGCCGATTGTAGGAATCGGCGACTCGGCGGTAATCTCCGCTGCCACTTCGCGCGGAATCCCCTCCAGCACCAGCAACCCGGCTCCCGCGTCGGCCAGTGCCTGCGCGTTCGCCTTCAGCTGATTCGCCGTGTCGGCAGTGCGCGCCTGGACACGGTACCCACCCATGCGGAGAATGCTCTGCGGAGTGAGCCCCAGGTGCCCCACCACTGGGATCTCCGCTTCGGTCAGCGCGCGCACCAGCTCGACGCGTGGTCCTTCAATTTTTACCGCCTCAGCTCCCGCCTCTTTTACAAATCGCACAGCATTTGCCAGTGCCTCGGTCACCGCTCCGTGGTAGCTGCCGAACGGCATGTCGGCCACTATCAGAGCACGCCGAACTGCCCGCCGAACTGCCCGGGTGTGATGCAGCATCTCGTCCAGCGTAACTGCCATGGTATTTTCGTGCCCTAGGACCACCATCGCCAGTGAGTCGCCCACCAGCAGCAAGTCGACGCCCGCTTCATCCGCAAGCCGCGACGACGAATAGTCGTACGCCGTAAGCGCAGAGATAGGTTTGCCCTGCCGCTTCATCTCGGCCAGCGCAGAAACGGTAACTTTTGTGTCGGGATCGCCAGGCGAAGGGGGTTTCGCGCCGCCGGTGAAGTTTGTAACACTCATATCTGTCTCCTGTGTCGCTCAGTACCCTCACTAAAGCCGTTTTCATAATTGCCTATAAAGCGCGGCGAGCGAATATGAGGCCCGATGATATGCCGGGGCTCATGCGGCAGGGCGCGCAGATGAGGACGGGGCATTGGACCAGTGCTAACGCCCGCTCTCACGTTCCGCCGGCCGAATGTTTTGCTCTTCCCGCCTGAAACAACGAATCAAACGCTCAACGGTGTACGGCTCCCTCTGCTCGCTGCAGTGATAGTGCCGTACGTGCAGTTCTCCTAACAGCCCGATGGCGACCATCTGGATACCGGCCAAAATGAGCACCACCCCAATCACGAATAAGGGTCCATGCTGGTCCATCATGTTTTGGTGCGGATATATGAGTTTCGTACCCAACAGAAAGGCCCAGATAATGCTCCCTGCCATCATCCCCAGTGCTCCGAAAGCGCCAAACAAGTGCAATGGTCTGCTCATGTATTTGAGCAAAAAGCGGATGGTCAGCAGGTCGAAGAACACGCGGAAGGTGCGCCCGATGCCATAGTGGCTCTTACCGCGTTCACGATTCATATTCCTGATTGGAACTTCGCAGATCGAAGCGCCATACCAACTGGCAAGCGCGGGAATGAAGCGATGCATTTCACCGTACAGCGGAATGCTCTGGATCACATTCCGGCGATAGGCCTTGAAGGTGGTACCAAAATCGTGTATCTCTACGCTCGACAGCTTTGCCATAAGCCAGTTAGCACAGCGCGAAGGAATGCGCCTCATGAGGAAGTTATCGATACGCTCCTTGCGCCATCCCGAAACCACGTCGTATCCTTCGTCGAGCTTGTTTAAAAAGAGAGGAATGTCGTTGGGGTCGTGTTGCAGATCGCCATCCATAGCCAGAATGAACTTGCCCGTGGCGTGGTCGAAACCGGCCGACAGTGCCGAAGTCTGCCCGAAGTTTCGGCGCAACTTCACCACGAGCACCCGGCTATCCACCTCCGCAATCTCTCGCAGCAGCTCATAGGTCCGGTCTCTCGAACCGTCGTCCACTAATACAAGTTCGAAGGACTCACCTACTTGCTCCATGACTTGCTTCACGCGAGCATACAAAGTCCTAACATTTTCTTCTTCGTTGTGAAACGGCACGATGATTGAATACGTGGTCATAGTGAAGGTAAAGATGTCTGAGATGTGAAAAAGGAGCGCGACTTCGACCGGAATTTGATAATGACTCACTTCTCAGGGCGGTCTTGTAAAGTGATATCGCGTCAAGTCAAAAGAGCAGCGGAATGGAGCGACGCGGGGGCCGACTCCGGTTACTGGAAGTTCATGCTTACCGAAAGTGGGAAATGGTCGGAGGCTGAAACCGCGCTGTGAACTCGAAGATTACTGGCGCGAGCCATTCCCCGCGTAAAGATCCAATCGATGGATTTGCCCCGCTCGAACATGAAGTGTGATGGTGTGGTTCGCAAGGGCTCCTTGGCGTGGGTGCTGGAAAACTTCGCTTGTGCCAATGCGAGGGCTACACCACCCTGAGATGCGTTCAAGTTGAAGTCGCCTGCAAGGACAATCGGTGTGTCCAATCGATATCTGGAAACATCGCGCAGGCATTCGTCGAGTTGGGAGCAGCGCAGGCGGTCATCGCCGCGGCTCTCAAGATGCAGGTTGTAAGTCAGCAGCTTTCGAGCACCGATGACGACTTCGCTTACGAGAGCTATCCGCCCCCCAATCCGTTCCTGGAAAGGCTCGACATTCGGAAGGAACCACCGCGGCTGCCAAAAGTGCGATTGACTTCGGAAGCGCAGTATTCGCGAATTCGACAATGGCCACGGCGAGAGCGTGGCCTGTCCATGGTAGGCAGGCGATGTCTCTGAACCCTGCACCAACTCTTGAAATTCTCGGCCAAAAACATAATTCATCTGTAACTTTTGCGAAATTGCTCGAGCAATATTAAGCCCGTGCGTTCGTTTCGCATTGAGATCGGCCTCTTGCAGAAGAATCAAATCGGCGTCGGCGCTCGCCAGATAATCGATGATTCCCTCTAGCTTTAACCCGCGATCGATATTCCAATCAACCACGCGAACCGGAACCTTTCCCCAAGCCACACGGCCTCGGGGGGCAAATTCGCCGGTCTCAATCTCCTGGTTGGAATTCATGTCACGGTCCAAATCAAAATCAAAAGCTCATCCTCGTCCCCGTGAAGCGTTCGTCCGGAAGTTCGTCGGGACCAAATTCTCCCTTATTTAGATGGAGGACTCCGCAGGAGCAGCGGAATTTGTCATCCTGGATCTCCGCAAAAATCCAAACGTGCAAAGGGAGTAAATGGAAATAATCCAAACCAAATTGGCACCGATAGATGTCAGGACGAAGGCCACCTGCGTGAGATTGAGAATGGCAAAAAACAACAGGGCATAAGGGAAGAAGCATCGCCTGATGATGAACTCCGTGTGGCGCCCGATGTACAGAATTGGATTAGTCCTTTGATTCTCCGCCTTCCTCTGCCAGATCCCCAGGTACTGCTCGGGGCGCCCGGCAGCCAGCCGATGCCGGCCAAGTCCGGCGACGAGGAAGCTGGTTACCGCCCCAAACAGGAGCAACGCGCCCCAGAAGAGATACACGCGATTGCCCGTTGACCGCGTGAGCCCGATTGTCATTCCGGCGAAGATCAACAGATAGTACAGATAATCGCAGATTGTCTCCAGCCAGCAACCGAATTCGGAGTCGAGCAGTTTTAGCCTGGCTACCTCTCCATCGCATCCATCGAGAATGCTGGCCCATACCGACAACAACGCGCCGATAAGCATACCCCAGTAACTGCCAACGGCGAAGAATGCCGCAGAAGCTACACCAACCCCAAGGGTGAAGATGCTCACCATATTCGGCGTGATCGGAAAGTTGATGAGCTTACGGCTGATCGGCACGGAGATTTTACGGTTCATTCTCGCGAAGATTCCGTCCGTTGGCTTTACTAGCCAACGGTCTAATTTTCTCTCCGCCGCAAAGCGGTCCTCTTCGGTCAACACCCTCTGCCACATACCCTCATCAACGGATTCGCACTCCAGGGAGTGAGTCTCCTTCAGCCAATCATGAAACTGGTCAACTTCACAGACGCACGTAGAATAGTTCTCTGCAGGAGAGAGCATGTAGTCGGAGCGAATCACGAAGATACCTACAGGATTGCCGGCCGCAGTGAGCGAAAAAGCCTTCGCGCTCCCGTTCCAGTCCTTGGCTTTGCCGAACAGCGCAGGATGATAGGTTCGAGTCCCTGCCACGAGCATCACGTAATCGTCGTCCTCGGAGATATACCTGACATGTTTCAGCGCCTGCGCCAGCGGTGCTTCCGAACTCACCTCGACCCACGCGACCGAATATGGAAGCCTGCCGGTGCCGAACATTCCCTGCTCGACAGCTCTTCTTGTAAGAGGATCTACACACACGATGATGCGGCCGCCAACGGCCTTCTCGACTGAAAGAATGACGCGCAGCAGAATTGGAAGCGTTCCGATTTTGGTTAAAGGGGATTCAACTTCGCCCTCTCTGTGAAAGGCGTTTGCAAAGATAACGGAAGTGAACTGTTTGTTTCGACCTTTGCTCCTGCTCTGAAACGTCGGGCTACTCAAATCGGTCCTTGGTCGTTTATTGTCGGAAACGCCTTGGATTCCTGACTTGGACATGAAGAGAAGGCAGACTCCGCCGGCCGACGCCCAAAAAACCGACCTCAATCGTCTCGCCATTGCAACTGAAAGCCCGACAGTGCCGCTGAGGCCGAGCATTTTCGCGATGAGCAGATTTCCGCCCTCATAAGTTCCGACATTCCCCGGATTGACCGCTCCAAGCGCGTTCACTAACTTCGTCAGTGCCTCAAACACAAGAGCTCCGAGGAACCCTAACTTGACTCCCATTAGCCAGAGAAGAAGATAGACCTCGAACACTGCCACTCCCTGAGACGCAAAATTCAAAGTCAAGCTGGCCCAAAATGCCTTTGGAGCACGATGGTGGAAATCGTAGACGTTCTTCTCCACTGCATGAATCACCGGCAGAACGCCTTCTATTCTGTTTCGCAGGAATCTAAGTCTGCCAAATAGACTTGCGGCTCGAGACACGAACAACCAGCGGTTCGACAGTGCCAGTACGACCAAGACCAGCAGGCCGAACAAGGTGAGAACAAACAACAATGCGTACCAGCGTAACTCGCGCGTAAACGGCACCGCCAGCAATGCGGCAACGATTCCTCCCATGCTCACTGTTGCGCTCGACACGATGAACATTGCGCGATCAAGAGTCACAGAAGATATGCGACTGTCCGCAGGTATGGTTCGGTTAAGCGCAGCGGCTCGCAGACCCTCACCGAATATCAGACCAAGTACCCCGAGCTGGCCAACCGCTTCCGAAGCGAGCCGAAGTTGAATAAGGCGCGGAAAGGAGACCGCACTTTTAAAGTCTGCGAGTGTCATCCGCCATGCAGCCGCCCTCACAAGCTGTGCAACCCCACCCACTGCAATAATCAGGGCAAGCCCCCACCCTAAGTTGGCGATGCTGCGAAAGAGATTGGAGGGGCCAATGCGCCCTATCAGATAGACCAGCAGTGCCGCGCCGAAGATCGGTGCGATTGCGCGCAAAGCCATTCGAGTTACGGTCGTTCGCTTAGGCACTGAATAGCCCTTCCGCGGATTGTGTCCGGCAAAATTGCTTCGAGAAAATGCTCTCCGCGTAAGCCAGAGCCTCCGGCGTATCCACGTCTTGCCACGAAGCATCCTCGACATCGAAAGCCCGAAGTCCGCCGTTTTGTCCCAGCAATCGCATGCCGTCCGAGAGGGAGCAGTTTCCGTTTTTCTTTACAGACTCCAGTACGTCGAACAGTTCGGGACTGCACAGGAACATGCCTGTATCGAAGGCGTCGTATGAGGCAAGTTCCTTGCCGATGTCCACGATATGATCGCCATCGCGCCTCACTTTCGTTGCATCATTAAGATCAAAGATGCGATCCGTTTTGGGATCAACCGCGAGAATGACCTCACCCGGCAGCAGCGGCTCTTCAAGCAGTGTCCTGGCCGTTCTCGGCTCAAAGATGTGGTCAGCCATCAGTAGAAGGAAAGCGCCTTGAAGATGCTCCCTGGCTTTTAGTACTGAGACACCGTTGTCTTTATGGTATTCATCGTTGTCCACCATATCGACCGAGACTCCGCCGATTCGACGCTCTTCCAGCCACTGGCGCATTGCAGCTGCGCAGTAACCAACGACGATCACAAACCTCTCGATTCCTGCTTCACGCGCGCCCAGAATCACGTGTTCAAGCAACGATTTGCCATGCAGTTGCACAAGAGGCTTGGGAGAGCCTCCGGAAGCTGAGAGCAGACGGCTGCCGTTTCCCGCAGCCAGAATGAGGCACTGATTGACCTTGGACGTGCGCCGCCCCGGTGAGTGACACAGTATTCCCTTTCTTTTCATCGAGCCGGACCTCCTCCGGACGCCTCATTTGCCACTTCCGGCGTCTGCAACGAATTCGGGACATAGTTGTAGTAGTGGATCGTCAACGTAGTCGCACCGAAAATGCGCACCTCCGTGACACTCTCGGTCGAGACCGGAAACCAGAAAGGACCACCTTTCTGATAGGTATGAACAAAATGCACGCTGCGTATCCAGAAGGATGGGTTCTTGGCGGGCTCCCCTTCGACTCTTTCAAGGGCATAGTCCTGGGCATCGATCCAGATTTTCCCCTCGAACAGGCGTTCCTCACGGCGCTTGGGAACGACGTCGATGACGTAAGCCATGCGATCGCCCAGAAACGCAGTTTTCGCCATGTGAAATTCATAGTTTTCCGTGCTCAGTCGAGTTTCGTTGCGGATCGCCGGGGAGGATGCTTCCGCCTCTGATTCGAGGACCTTGTGCAATACATGTTTTTGGGCAGCTTTCCAGCCTATTTCGCTGACGACTTCAAAATGCTTGGTTTCATCCGCATCGCCTACCACGCGCACCAGCATCTCCGCACGCTTGTGCCAGCGTTGGTTTTCAAGAACGTATTCGCGCATTCCGCGGTATCCGGCAAGTTGGGCTTGCCGTTGTGCATTGCGCGCCAACATCATTGCAACAACAGCGTCTGCGGCGGGCAGAGGATCCGCACCGGACACACCGAAGGCGGCTGAAGGGAGCAGCAGAAGCAACACGCCGAAGATAAAGTGATTTTTCATGGTCAGAACTGGAACACAAGTTTGCCGCGATACTCACGCCAGGCGTCATTGAAGAACCCTCCAAAAAGGCGGCTCTCCTCCACGTTCTGCACGTCGCGCGGATTGAAGTGATTGAAGACATTGAATGCGCCGAAGCCGGCCCGCAAATGGAGGCTCCTATCACCAATGTGCAACGAAAATGGGCGTGACACCTGGAGATCGAAGGACGAAAAGCGAGGGAAATGCCCGGCATCTCGCGGCCCGACATATTCGCGGAATTGATCTTCGAATGAATACGGGAAGCCCGTGTGCAGGTCATATACAGGCAGCAATGTCAACTTCCACGGGCCTTCCAAATCCCCCCAGGACAGGAATCGGTTCGGGGCATCGAACGATAATCGTGCTCGAGCATCCGGCTGAACTACGGGTTGAGGAGTGTTTCCGAAGAACAGAGACGGGTCGTTAAGGTCACCGAAGGCTCGCGAATGAACGTAGGAGGTGTTCAATGTGAAGCGCGGCAGTTTTAAGCGGCCCGCTATCTGGATCTCCTGGTAAGAATCTCTTCCAGAATTCGATAGGTCGAGAATGCCTGTGTTTGCTTGGTATGTGGGCGAGACAACGAACACCCTGGAAGTGTTGCGCTGCTCGTAACCTACCCGAAGAGTCAGCGATTCCAGAATCTGTCTATCCAGCGCAACGCTCCATGAGGTACTCCGCGGATTTTGAAGGTTGCGCGTAAGTCGATTCAGATAGGAGATTGAGCTGGACTGTCGTCCATTGGGGTCGAAGATGGATATTGTTCGATCCGGGAACTTCTCAAAGGTCGGGATCGTCAGGGGGACGCGATCGTAGAAAAGACCGGCGCCTCCCTTGAGCAGCGTCTTGCCATCCCGGGTCAAGGCAAGATCAAACCCCGCTCGCGGCGCAACGTGCGTTGAGCTCGTCACCGTATCGTTGTCGAAACGCGTGCCTAGATCGAGCGTCAGGCGATGAGAGGGGCTCCATTGATCGGCCACAAACCAAGAAGTTTCATTTTGATCAATCGTGAAGGAGGTCGGCGCAGTGAAGGTGATCTGTTCTATTGGCGCAGCCGAGGAGCCAATGATCGTGACGGGCAGAAAGTTCTCCCTGCCGTCGTACGAAGAGTAGGCGTAATTCAACCCCGCTTTCAGCCGATGCGTACCGAGTAACCGGCGCGGAGAAAAGTTGTAGATCTCCTCCCACTCTGAGCGATATGTCCGGCGCCCCTGCCGGTCGAAAAAGCCGCCTTCGGTAGTGTCGATCAGAAGCTCGTAGGGATCGTCGTTTTCGGCAGTAACGTCAGCATCGTACCGCTTAAAGCTGAACTGCGAAATCAGTATGCTGTCTGTGCCGGGCAAGTACCGATGCTGTCCATAAATTTCATATCCTCGTTGGTGGAAATCCGCAGTGGATGGCTGCGGAGTAAAAGTATTGAGGCCCATGTACTTCAGCTTCTGCGGATAGACCGCCAACGACACTGTCGCTGTCTGCTTGGAACTCAGATTCATATCGGCTTGTGTATAGGAATCCAAACCTTGCAGAGTTGTGTCCCTTTGCAGAGGAGGAAGGCTGTTTACAGGCGTGCGGAGGAAACGGTACTCAATGGACTGCGTGAAGGCGATGCGATCCCTGACGATTGGAGCGGTGAAGGTCATTCTCGGCGTGGAAGCTCCGATGCCTACTATGTGGCCGCCTCGGTCGCGCCAGCGCGGGACGACGTTCTGAATCGAGAAATGTCGGCCCTGAAAGCTCCCCGTCTTCGTCTCGACGGAGGAGATGGCGCCAGTGAACTTCCCGTACTGTGGGTCATACGGATTTGAGATCACCTGAACCGACGACACAACGTCGATTGGCAGGTTTATGGCGGGACTGCCGGTTGCCGGATCGGTAACATTGGCGCTGTTTACCAGCGCGCCACTTTGAGTATTGCTGGCACCCTTCAAATTGACGTGTCCGTCAGGCCCGCGCACAACACCGGGGATAAGCGGAAGCAGTGATTCGAATCGCTCGTCGAGATTCGGTGCGTCTCGCAACATCTTCTCGGTAACCGTATCCGTCGTGGCAGGAACGCCGGCATCGGCGTCGCTTCCGTGGACGGTTACCGTTGTTGTGTCTTTGACGGGGCTCACTTCCAAGCGAACCTGAACGGCACAGTTGGCGACGACATTGACAGTTTGTGCTGCCTCTAGCCCCGAGAACGTGGCTTTGACCGTGTACACGCCAGGAGGCATCTCGACAAGAGTGAACTTGCCATTGGCGTCTGTCTCTGCTTCGAGGGTGACGGGCCCTGTGGCCACGACCTTTCCGCCGACTATCGCCAATTGATTACCTGCGTCTTCGACAACAACAATTCCGACCACCCTTCCGGCCGCGCTCCGTTGCTGTGCCCAGGCGCAGGGAAAGGCCGAAGAAATCACGAGAACGAGGAAGATCACTCTTCGAGGCCTCCATGAATCTTCGTTGCAACGTCGAGCGGAAGTTCCGGCTCGCTCCCGTTCCAACTCACGCCTTTTGGACAAATGTCGCAATTGAGCTACCGTCACGACAAGAAAGAGCAACCCGCGGACCAAACTTCGCGCACGGGACCACAAGGCGCAAATTGCGAAGTTTCAGCGCTGGCGACCAGTAGATTTCTGAATTTTTTAGATTCAAGTGTCAAATGGTGAATTGAAAAATGTCGGGAAGTTGGCAGTGTCAAATCACGAACAGTGATCGAGGACGCGGTATGCCATGCATAAGGAAATCCGATGCAAACCAGTTTTGCAAACTGTTTGACGCATCACGGATGGCCAAAACTCCGCTCCCTGTGTCGCTGAAATCATCCTGAGGATTTCGGCGTGAAGTTCAACCATCTCCACTTGGATGATCGAATGAAATACTGCTGCCAGCTACTGGTAATGCTCATAAGAGGCAAGTATCGCGTAAGGATACGATGTCGTTGTATCGGAAATCTGTTTCGTGGCATTAGAGAACTCGACAATCAGTTCGGCTCGGGCGTCATAAAGGTCCGATAGCCTCCAGCACGAAGCCGACGGACGCGTCCAATGGACTGATGACGCCTAGTCACTCTTTTTGGCATTAGGCTTGCATCAGGAACATCGGGAGCGATTCATCAGTCTCTGCTCCCATGGAGTATCCAATGCGGTCCGATCTCGTTTTTGGCGCACAATCGCTTGTTCCAAATCGTTTTCTCCTATGCAAACTCACTGCGAAGGCGACCCGTGCGCTCCATCGGCCGGGAACCCGCATCCACGACACCACGAACGAGGTGCTCGAACGGTTCAGTCGCGCTCAATCAATTGCGGATGTTCAGGCTTCGCATGAGCTCGCCCTCATTCCGATACAGCGCCGGAAAGCTGCTTCGCCGGTTCGGCAGGCCGCGATATCTCGCGCCCCTGCCCGATTCAATCGCGTCGCCAGAGCTTCGATCGAATTCGGACGACTCTTTGGTGATTCGCGGGCTCATATTGACACCGAACTCGTCCTGAAGCCAAGTGTTCTATCTACTGGCGAGGGTCTCCTATTTCCAGGAACTGGCCATCCGGGCGAATGAAATTGGAGGCGCTATGGATGCACGCGACTTTGCTTTACTCCTCAAGACGTTCATCGATGTGCGGGTTGCGATCCTCGGAGACGAACTCATACTTAGTGTGTGGGACGCAACCCACCCCGGAACATCTACGCAACTAGCTTGCGAGAAACATCTGGTTAACCCTGAGGGTGAACCAGCATGACAGTGACTGCCGCAACCAGCTCACGCAGGGTCAACCGTGCGTTGGATCGCTTGGAGTTACAAGAACCAACATACCTTGGGGTAGAGTCCTGAATTGAATCCCACTCGCAGGAGGACTCAACCAAGCTTCCAGCGCAAGGCATTCACGGTCGATCGAAGCTAGGAGTCGCGTGCAAATGTACAGGCTCTTTGACAGTGGTCGAAGTGCATGAACCACGAGAAGTGAAGGCAAACGGCATCGGAAAGGACATGATTTAATACGATATTTCCGCCGCGCTCATCCTGCTCTATCTCGGCTTCTGCTTTTACTGCATCGGCCGGCATCCATCCTCCTGAAGTTCCTGCTTTGGTTCCGAAACGTCGGAGTACTGCATTCCAGAGGTCACTCTCGATGAAGGGAGGAGCGATCGCCGTTCGGGCGAGCGGGAGGGGGAACGCTCTTGTCGCTCTTGAATTCCTTTCTGACCGCCTTCAGCGCTCTCCTGGCGCTGATTAATCCTCCAGGGACCGCCTTTGTCTTTGTCCGGCTGATCGGCGATGCGCTGCCAAAGGTCTTTCGTTCGCTGGCGCGACGGATCACCATCAACAACGTCATCTTCCTTGTGATCACCGAGGCCGAGATCCTCGGTGCGGCTATTCTCAATTTCTTCAGCATCTTTCTCCCGATCGCTCAACTCTCGGGCGACATGGTCATCGCCGCCATGAGATCGTCTGTATTGAACTAGGGAAGCGCAGGCGCGAATTCCAGGATGAAGAACGACGAGACCGGGATCATGGTATCCGGCGCGTGGTTGCGTTTATTCTGCTCTGCATCGTCGTCCAAATCACATGGAACGGACTCTCAGTTTTACTCGCTGCGATCGGCAGACCTGGGCTTTTGATGGCTTACCCGGTCTCCTTTTTTTCTACTAGCTCACCAGGTGGCTAAGGCTTGGGTTGTGATTGAGCCTCCGCCAACCGAACGGTGTCATAGCCTGGTATAAGCTCTGTAGCCATCTTTTTCATTGCTCCTTGAACTGGCGAACCCTTAAGGATTACTTCTCGTTCGCCACGGTCGGAGTACAATGACCAGCTTCGGGGCCAAGAAGAACAGAGTTAGAGTTCTTGAACAAGGGATATCGATCTGGTCGCCTCACCATCAAAGCGGATTATGTCGGCGAGCTGAGGAAGCACACAGCACCGGAACCGCTGATTCCTCTCCTCGCATTCGAACTTTCCCACGACAGTTAGAATCAAATCTTACGGGCCCCTCGAAAGGGAGCGGTCACCTTCACCGTGGTCCCCCGCCCCGGTTCGCTTTCGAACTCAAACGTCCCGTCGAGCTGGAGCATGCGCTCTCGCATACTGATCACCCCCAGTCCTCCTGATTTTCCGATCCTGCTGGGGTCGCAACCAACCCCGTCATCGGACACGGAAAGGCAAACGCGACCGTCGGACCGGGTAAGCCTAACCTCCACTTTTTTCGGTTCCGCATGTTTGGCGGCATTGCCGAGCGCCTCCTGCGCGATGCGGTAGAGACACAGCGCGGTTCCAGGAGATAACAACTGCGTCGCCTCGTCTGTCTCACACGACACTGGGACGCCGCGGACTTTGCTGAACTCCTCGCAATACGCACAGAGGGCTGCTGGCAGGCCTGCATCTTGCAGCAATGCAGGATGGAGTTCATGCGATAAGTGACGGATGTCCGACCCGATCTGGATGAGTTGTTGTTGCAAGCCATTGACCGTTTCTATAGCTTCCGAATTGGGAGGTACCTGACGCCTCACCTTGGCCAGTTTGAGAGTAAGGGAAGTGATCTGCTGCAGGACACCGTCGTGCAGATCCCCGGCAATGCGCATCCGCTCTGCTTCTTGTGCTTTGATCATTTGTTCGTTGAGCGCGCGAATTTCGGTTTGGTGCTGCTCTAACAACGCCTGATTCTGTTCCAACAATGCCTGACGCCGCTCTAAAGCGTGGACGCGAAGCCGATAAACGGTCCAGAGAATCGCGAGGAATGCGAGCACACACAGCCCACGAAACAAATTGGTCTGGTAGAACGCAGGCGCAATGCTGAAGTCCAGAAATGCGCCTGGCTCATTCCACACGCCGCTGTTATTGCACGCCGTAACGCGGAAGCGGTAATCCCCTGGTGGCAAATTCGAGTACTCCACCCGGCGGTCGTTGACGACTTCTCTCCAGCCTTTGTCCTGTCCTTCGAGATTGAAGCGAAAGTGAACCTTTACCGGTTCCACCAGGCTCAGCGCCGTGTATTCGATTGTCAGATCGCGAACGAACGGCGGCAGCCTCAGATGCGACGATGAATCGCCAGTCAGGTTCTGCCAACAAGTTTTGCCATTAGCAATGACTCGCTCGATATGCACGGGCGGTGGCAAATCGTTGAACGGAAGATGGCTCGGATCGACGACGGATACGCCGCCGCTACTGAGAAACCACAATTTGCCATCTGGCGCCTTGCTCACACGCGGAGAATACGTCGCGAGCGGATCGGCCCAAGGAAAGAATCCGTCCGAACCATCGAAGATGGTTGGATGGATCTTTCGGCTGTTATTGGCTATCCACTCTTCCAACTCCGCCAGATGTATGCGCACCAAGCCACAAGGCATATCCAGCCAAGCAGATCCGTGGTCGTCTTCTATAACCCAGTCAACAGCATCACAGGGCAGACCGTCCTTGCTGGTGAGAGTTGCGATTCGCCCATCCTTAATGACGCCAAGGCCGCCCTCGGTCGCAGCCCACAGCGCACCGTGCTTGCCCACATGAAGGCTCGTGACTGTGCCTCCGCCGAGCCCATTTGCTGCGGTGTAAGACACACGTATCTTGCCGTCCATGAGATACGCAACTCGGCCGGTAGTTCCGAACCCCATCCAAAGGCCACCTTGCTCCCGGTCAAAAATGAGCTGGCTGGCAGGTTGCTTTTGCCCGAGTCGCGACCAAGGTATCTGCTCCACAAGTTTCATTGAGCGCACATGCAGCAGGCCCCGATCCTCAGCGAGCCACAGATTATCTGCATTGTCTCCGGCAATCGAAAACACATTGCCGCCCGGTACGTCCGGAATTTGTGTGAACTTGCCGTTCTTAAAGAGAGCAAGACCTCGACTTGTGAACACCCAAATACGACCGCGGTAATCCTCAAAAATGGCCTGCGGTTTGCTGTCCGGCAGTCCATTGTTCTTATTGAAAACGGTAACCCTTCCATGATCCCAACGGTTCAACTCATGGAATCTACCTATCCAGACACTTCCGTCTCTTGCTGCCAGAACTGACCCGCCAGCATCGGAAGATAGACCTTGCTGCGAAGAAATGGTGGAAACAGCGTACTCCCTGAAACGATCGATTCCGCCATTGGTGACGACCCAGATATCGCCTTCCCGATCCTCCAAGAAGTTTTGCACTATGTCGCCGGAGAGGCCGTCGGACCGTGAAAACACGTCTGTCCGGCCATCATGCACGTGTAACAGCCCTCGGTCTATGGTTCCGATCCACAGGCTTCCCAAGCGATCACGAAGTAACCTGCGGGCACTGCAGGGCCCGGGAAAATCCGGAATCGAATACCGTTCGGCCTTGCCATTGACAAGCTGCCTCACCCCTTCGCGCGTCGCGATTAACAACCGTCCTTCGCTACTCTCATTCAAGTCATTGAGCTGCAACGGGGGTACCGCGTGCGGCATGGCGAAGACCTTTTCAGGGCTTCGGCTCCATCGCCAAAGGCCGGACGCCGCACCGATCCACAAGCTGCCTTTGGTGTCCTCGTACAACGAGAAAACAGATGTGCCTAAAATGCCATCCTGGCCCCAGCAACGCATTTGGCCCGATCGGACAGCGCAAAGCCGGCCAGTCGGATTTCCCTTTCCGCCGATCCACACCGTGCCCCCCCGATCCTCCAAGAGCGTCAAGACACGCTCTCGATCAAGCTCGGGGTACCGCTTTACTTCCCGACCATTCCAGCTTGCGACGCCAGCATCTGTTCCAATCCAGAGAGTTCCATTGCGCGCCGCAAGGAGGCTCACAATCGAGTTGTTGGGGAGATGCTCACCAGTTGGCGGTGTCCACGGAGTTGAGCGAACTCCGTCGAAACGAAGCAGTCCCACTGTCGTGCCGAGCCAAAGATAACCATCTGGAGTCTGCGCGACGGCTACGAGCGTGCTTTTGGAAAACGCATCCCGCGTTGTCCAGGCGGTGTGTGCGTATTGATTAACGTCGAGAGAGAAGTTCTGAGCAAAAGCGAATTGCCCGCAAAGAAGGCATGCAGTTGCCGCGAGCCGAGCCCAATGCTTCGTTCGAGCGGCTTGATCCTGGTGCTTGTCGCACCCAGAAAATTCGCGGCTTCGTGATGAATGCCGAGATCCACGGTTCATCATTGACTGTCAACTCCATGCCAGGCGTAGGGGAAGCCGGCACGAGTGATTTGATTCTATATTGCTATTGCTCAGGGCACATATATTGCTCCGCACTGCCCTCAAACCTAGGGCGCCGGCTAGACAAAATTGGCAGAGAAATCAAGGATGCAGGCGTATACTACCGCACACAGGTTACCGCCCTAGCGGTCTCTCTCCTTCGGACTTTGCAGGCCGAGGAGACACATTCAGATGCGTACGCGAGCAACAGTTCTACTTAATTTTGCCTTTCCCCTTCTCGCGCTGCTGCCATTCTATGGACAGTCTGCCGGGACTGGTGCCCTTGCCGGCGTCATACTGGATCCCTCGGGAGCGGTGGTTGCCAATGCCCGCGTTCTTGCAACGAACGTTTCAACGGGCGAGCGACACAGCACTGTCTCCGGAAGCGAGGGGCTTTATCGAATACCGATGCTTGTGCCCGGCTCATACGAACTCACGGTTGAAAAATCCGGCTTCAAGATTGGGATAAGGCACGCTTTGTCAGTTGTCGTCACGGAGGTGACTCGCGTTGATCTGCAGTTGCAAATTGGCGCGCGCGAAGAGGACGTTGGAGTCACGGAATTTGGCGAACAGCTTCAAACAGAGACGACCGCGCTAGGCCGGGGAACCACCTCCAACAGTGTCTCCCACCTCCCCCTGGCTGCACGCAACTATATCCAGATCATAGCGCTGTCGCCCGGAGTTGAGGCCGACGTAAGCAACGCCAGCCAGCTCGGGCGCGGCGGTAACTCCGGGCTGGCAGGAAATGGGAACGCTCACGCCCACGGCGCCCTTGCGCTCGACAACAACTTTCAGATGGATGGAATTCAGATCAATGATCTATGGAGTGGTAGCAGCGGCAACATTCCCATTCCCAACCCTGACACAATTCAGGAATTCAAGGTACAGACCGGTCTTTATGACGCAAGCTACGGCCGAAACGGAGGCGCCAATGTTGACCTTGTGACCAAGGAGGGCAGCAACACCTTTCACGGCAACATATTTGAGTTCTATCGTGATACGGCACTCAACGCGAATGACTACTTTTCCAACCAGGCCGGCCAGCCCAAAGCGCCACTTCACCAGAACCAATTCGGTGGAACTTTGGGCGGCCCAATCAGGAAGAAGAAGCTTCTGGTCTTTGGTTCCTATCAGCGGACAAATCAGGTAAACGGCCTTGACACAGTAGTGGGTAGCGGTTGCAGCACAACGGCCTTGCTTCCTCCGTTAACCAACAACCGTTCACCGGAGGCAATAGGCGCTCTGTTTGCCGGCCAACGCGGACTGGTCCAGAACGCATTAGGAGGTGTTGGACCCGCGGTCGTCGCAGACGGCTCTAACATCAACCGTGTCGCATTGACGCTGTTACAGATGAAGAATCCCGACGGCAGCTTTTACATTCCGAATCCCGAGGTACTTGATAAGGCTCGGCCCGTCGCGAGCCAGGGTTTGTCTGTTTTCCATACGCCCTGCACATTCACCGAAGATCAGTTCATGACCAACGGAGACTATCTTCAAAGCGAGAAGAGCAGGATTTCCGTCCGTTACTTCTATTCACATGACGACCAGACCGTGACCTTCCCGACGGCTAATTTTTTCAACAGCAATGGTCTACCGGGATCGCCCCAACAGCAGCCGCAGCGCTACCACGTGGCCAGCATCAGCCACAGTTCCATCTTGCCCTCTTCCCTCGTAAATCTATTGAAGGTCGGTTATGTCCGAACGACAAACAGCCAAATGCAGAAGAATCCATTTACATTCTCAGACATTGGCGTCAATGCTCCTGCCATGTTTAGCGACCTTCCGAGCATATACATTCAAGGATGCTGCTGGATGGGCGGTGGCAGTGAACAAACCACCGGACAGAACCGCTACACGTTGGCCGATTCACTCTCGTGGGAGCGCGACAAGCACAGCCTCCAATTTGGCGGCGGTTATACTCCCGAAGAACTCGATGTTGACAATTTCCGCGATAATGGAGTCGTGCAATATTCAACTTGGCCGGATTTTCTACTAGGTCTGAGCGGAAACGAGAACGGTACAGATGTCTTCAGCAACATTCTTTCCTCATTTAAATTCTTGGGGAGCGGGGATCGCTCCTTTACGGCGAAGGACGGATTTACATACATTCACGACACCTACAAGATTGTTCCACGGCTGACATTCAATTTGGGTTTGCGGTACGAACATCTGGGCTCCCTTGCAGATGGCCGAGGGCGCAACGCAAACTTCGATCCCACGCGTGCGAACCACGATCCCCCAGCCGGAGGCACGCTGGAGGGGTATGTAGTGCCCTCAAACTTCCGCGCGACCGTGCCACCCGGTGTAACAATACTGAACAACTCCAGCGGAATAGCCGGACTCGGACAAGATACCTGGGGGCCTCGCTTCGGGTTCGCATGGCAAATGTTCCCGAAGTTGCAGCGAATTGTTCTGCGCTCGGGCTACGGAATCTACTACACGCGAGCCACGGCACAACAGATTTTTCAATTGGTGACCGGACCTCCATTTGGCTTCCTGTCGGTGTGCACGGGCACCTGTAACGCAGTAGCAACGGCAGAGGACCCCTTCTCGGCGCAGCCGAATCCTGCTCCGAGCTCCTTTCCCATGTTCCGCCCTTATTCTCCTACGACTGCCAACACCATCACTGAGGTGGCACAGAACTACCGCCCCCCGATATCCCAGCAATACAGCCTCGGCCTGCAGTCAGAACTCGCAAGAAATATTGTCGTGGAAGCTTCCTATGTCGGCTCCCGCGGTACGCATCTGATCCGCACGCGCGGATTGAACCAGGCGGGACTAGCGACGCCTGTAAATCCCGTCAATGGCGTCAACACGACAACCATCGCCAACATCAGCCAGAGACTTCCGTATCCCGGCTTCACAACTGGCGCGGCCGGAGTCAGTCAAATTGAGTCCGAAGGAGCTTCCTGGTATAACGGCCTCGAGACCAGCTTGACCAAGCGGCTTAGTCATGGGTCGGAATTGCTTGCTTCGTACACGTGGTCGAAGCTGCTTTCTACAAACGGCGGCAATCCTGACGTTTATGCTCAAGGGAATTTGGCTGCGTCAGGTGACCAATTGAGTGACAAGTTGCGGTATGGTCCAGCCTACTACAGCCGTAATCACAGACTTGAAGTCAGCTATGTTCTTGACTTACCAGCTCCCAGAAACCGAGGCGCTTTGATCGGATATGCCGCCGCAGGCTGGACGGTGGCTGGCGTGACTACGATCCAGACAGGAAACCCCGTTACTTTCGTTGGAACAAATCCCAACAACTACGCCGGTATCACGGGCGACCGAGTTCAACTGGCGGGGACATGTTCGAACAGCCATCTTGTGAATCCGGGGCCGACGCAAAGCAAGCTGGATGACTATTTCAATTCGAACTGCATCTCGCCCAGGTGGCCGGTCATCGGCTCAGATGGAATTGCAACGGGCTTTGGAAACTCCGGTACAGGTCTTGTGACTGGACCGGGGCAACACAATTTCGACATCATGATTTCAAAAGCGATGCCAAGGAGAGAAGGTGTGAACCTCGTAATTCGCGCGGAGTTCTTTAATGCATTTAATACTCCACAGTTTGCAAATCCGGGCACCAGCTTCGGGTCCGCTAGTTTTGGGGTGATCTCTGCGCTTTCAACGAATCCCCGCATCATTCAACTCGCCGTCAAGTTCTCCTTCTGACCTTTCGGTCGACTCAGGACTTCTCCTGACGCGAAGGCGATCCATTAACATTCTGAATTATTTGATTTTCGACGATCCGATCAACTTCTCAGCCCGCTCAATTTGTGCGATCTGCGCAGGTGAGGTCCTGATGCTTGGGCTCAGCCAGCCGGAATGGAGACCTGAATCCGTTTATTGGCACAGTCCGCGGTCAATCAAATTTGCTCACCAGCTTCAGTTCTGAACATCAGCCAGCACCACATTTGATTCGCGGTGGACAGAAAACCGCGTGCTTCCGTGCAAGAAGTCGGGAGAGATGGACACAGGCCAAGATGTATCGGCAATGGCGTAAGATTGAAAGATTGTTTACCTGGAAACAGAACTTCCGTGGTCAGGTTGTCTGAGCTGAGATTCACGCCGTGAGCCCTCTGGCATTGCTCCACTGGGCCGCCTCTCGACCCCTTCTAATGCCTTCATGAGAGAGGTTGACTCTGTTGCCCTCTTCCTCTGTGACAGAATCATGCGGCACAAAGGAGGAAAGCCGCTTTGGCGGTGAAGAGGCTGAGCCGTGTCCTCGCACTTCATCTTGTGCCCGACCGAGAGCAAAGAAAGTGATACTCATTCAGTTCGCAGTCATCCAACTGGTCAGAACAGCGCTCCATGGTTCCGGAACTGCGCGGCAAGTGAAAGACCGTGTTTTGGACCGTTTTGACCGCAGCGGGCAAGAGCGCCGCCACGAAGAGCCCACTGGCGCCTTACTAGGAACCGACCAGGTTTGCATAACTGTAAATAGGAGATGAGGAGCATGAATCGGCGCAATTCTTGGGGTCGGGGCATAGCGCTCGTCAGCATTGTTTTCGCGATGGCGACAGGGTGTCGGCAACACCCTCGCAGTACTGGAAATCTGTCTGCAGAGTCTGCCGGTTTAACCTTGCATCGCCTTCACGGCATCGTCCTGGGAAAAAGTGCTGTCACCCAACAGGTGACGATCCAGCAGAGTATTATCCCCAATTTCATGCCGGCATCGAACGTCGTGTACCAGATTAAAGATTCCGTCCTGTTCGAAAGGCTTCAGACAGGCGATGAGATCACGGCGGATGCAACTATTCCAACCGACGACAGTGACCGCCGACTCGACAACCTCGTCATTACAGCTGAACCCCGTGGCCCGGTTTCGCCGGCTATCTTGCCCCCGCATCTGCTTCTGATTGGCGAACAGGTCCCTGACTTTCCACTTGTCAATGAGAATGGAAGAATCGTTCACTTCGCGCAGTTCCACGGTCAGGCGGTTCTGATCACTTTCATTGACACGCAATGCACGGACGATTGTCCCGTGATTACGGGGCGATTCCGCCGGGTGAACGAACTTTTGTCAGAAAACTCAGATGCTTTCGGCACGAGTCACCTGATCAGCGTTAGCATCGATCCGGCGAACGACACACCTTCCGTTCTTCGTCGATACGGACTCCAGTATCTTCATGAAGGAGCAAGTGGATTCTCGCACTGGGGATTTGCAGTGCCAACCCCCGAGAACCTCAGGAGAATGGCCACAGCGTTCGGTGTCGTGTACACGCCATCGCAAGGCGATATTGACCATACGATGGTAACGGCTCTGATCGGCCCCGACGACAAGCTGGTTCGCACCTGGGGAGGCGATGACTGGGATCCCGTTGTAATCGCAAAAGCCGTTGAATCGTCGGCATCCGCGCACGGCAGTTTATGAACTGTCTGATTCCGCCCCAATCCGGCACCTGCGTTCCTGCTTCGGAATGCGCGACCTTCGGGTTCAAGTTCGCGGCACTTCCACATGTATAGTTGTCGCATGGCATTTCAGGTAATTTGAGCTCGGCCTTCGCATCTGGGCCGCGCAAGCCTCATGTCGTCAAATATTGAGACCGAATCCAACTATTCTCATTCGTGATCATCCATTAGATGTTCGGGATCTCACAACGCCTCTACCGACTGTCGGATGATCCCCATTCAAGCCTGCCTTCGCTGTTGCTCACCGCGAGCACGACATTCGAATATAACTGATCCTTCATCGCGGTGCGATTCGTATAGTCCACGATGTAGCTCAGCGTAAACTCGAGGGTCGTGTCTCTGACGGTGAGGGCGACAGTGGGATTAAGGCTTACTCTTTCGATCCGAAAGTTTTCTGTAACCCGTCTCCACGAGTGCTCTGCCTCTCTAATAAAACCCATCATCGCTTCATTGGCGATTCGCAAGAGCATCTCTTTCGCCATTTGAGGATCGCTGCAAAGAGAAAAGTTCACTCGGATCGCATCCCAAACAAACCTGAACCCCTGTGAGTAGTTGAAGACCGTTCCTTTTAGGACCACGCTATTGGGAATCCTCACCACTCGCCCGTTGTAGAGATCGTCGCTCACCCAACCTCCTGTCTCGACCAATGTGGTTCTCATCAGCGAAATGTCGATTACGTCGCCCCTTATCTTTCCGATCTGGACCCTGTCCCCGATACTGTAGAGATTCGTCCAACCCACCGCAAACCAGCCGGCCATGCTTGCGATAACATCCTGTAGTGCGACCACGAGACCAGCGCCAGCCACCCCCAAAGCGAAACTGACCTGTCCTAGCCGATCTTCAAACAGGATTGTAATGAAACCGATAGCAACCAGATACCCCACAAATACAACTGCTTTGCGAGCTCGATAGCGCATGTCCCGCTCATGGAAATGGCTGGGTAGCCTCTTTTCCAAGAGCCGAAAGAGAGCGTGAATGAAGAGGATTCCTAGCGCCGCGCAGACCAGCTTGCTGAGCAGCGGAAGTGAAATAGCGGACTTTAGGAGCCAATTGATCAAAGCGGGCATCGCACTTCTATCCTTGCGCCAGGCGCAGCATGGCCCAGGTGATGACTCCGGTCACCGAGACGTAGAGCCAAAGCGGGAAGGTCCAGCGGGCCACCTTGTGATGTTGAGGAATCCTGCCGGTGAGCGAAAAGAAAAAAGTGACGAGCACCAGGGGAAGCGCCACTACCGCAAGAATGATGTGGCTCGCAAGGAGAGGCAAGTAGACTCCGCGCAGAGCAGCTTGCGCCGGATAGCGAACGTCGCCGTGCAACGCGTGGTGCAGAATGTAGCTGACGAGAAACAGCGTCGAGAAGCCGAACGCCGTCGTCATGGCCACGCGATGGGCTCTAATGCACCTAGCCTTGATGAAGGAGTAGCCGATCATTAGTGTAATGGCACTGAGACCGTTGAGAAGCGCATTCAGCGCGGGCAGGAAGGCGAAGCGCGAACTCGCTACGGCAGCTGGATGAATGTAAATCAGCCACAAAAGGAACACGCTGGCCACAATGCTGATCGCGAGAATGGCGGCGATCGCGGAACGAATGCTCTCTGGCCGAATATTAGCTTGCTGAACTGCGGTCGTCACGGTTTCCTCCAGCTCTCGCGTCTGCGCAGAGCATGAGCGTAGTCAGCAGCTGCGGTATGTAGTTATTCGAAGATCGCCAGCTGTTTCGTGCAAGTACCCCTCGAGCCGAGCTGTTCGGCTCCTGGTTTGCCCTTCGACATTTGAATCGCCGTTTTGTATTCCCCATCTGGGTATCGAGAGAGATTTCCGCTTTAAAGCTTTGAATTGCTCGCTTGTTGGTATCTGGCGCAAACAGGCATACTCTACCCCACTTCAGGAACTCTCTGCTTGATGTCATCGAGCAACAGAGCCTTGTAAGCTGATTGTGACTGTCGAACTCGCGCTCTTATATGCTCCAGAACCTGGTCAACGTCGGCGGAGCTCTTGTTCAGTAGTTGCGCGGTAGACCTGCGCGAGTGCAAGAGCATTTCTGCTAGAACAAACTCACCGTGTTGCTCTACCGGCAGCACTTGCACTTGATTCGTGACGGGAAAACCTTGTTCGCGCCAAGCTCGAAGGCCACCTGCCAACGGCCGAACACGCTCGAACCCTATCCGTCGCAATGCAAGTGCTACCCGGGCACCCACGGAATCGCCCGAAGAGAGGGAGTACAGTATCACTTCTCGGTCCGTCTTCAAGTCTGCGTGACGATATTGCCTGATGTACTGCTCGACTTGCCCTGGGTCCAGCCGGATGGCTCCGGGAATCGCTTTAAGCTTTCGGTTGCTCTTATCTTCTCGCTGCAAATCAATGAGCAAGACGGCATCGCCCAGCCCCAGCTTCCTTCTCAGTTGATCTGGCGAGATTTGGGTAAGCCTGAATTCGCGGAGGAAATGATACCAGTGAATCAGTCTCCGTACCAGGAATGCGACGAGCAGAGCAATTCCCACCCCCGCCACAACCTTGCCGAACTCCGCAAAAGATGTGGCAACGCGATCCAATTGGTATCTGAATGCGTACCCTACGGTCAGGTACGATAGCACCCACATGGCCGCTCCAAGGCTGTCGAAGAGAAGGAACTTTGAACGATGAATTTTGGAGACCCCCGAAAGCGGAGATGTAATTGAGTCCAGCCCGATGATGAACTTTGAAATCAACAGCGACTTAACTCCATATCGATTGAATTTATCGACCATAGTGTCCACGCAGGAATGCGGGCTCAGCGCGGTTCTGCAAAAAATGCTGAGCGTCCTGGTTCCCCATTTGCGTCCAGCTTCATACCAGGCAAGGTCCGCAACAATGAAGGCCGGAACCGCGTAGAGCACTATCAAAACAGGATTCAGCACGCCTATGCCAACAAGCGCTCCGGCGGCAAGCAGCAATAGATTTGCTGGAACAGGCAGGCATGCCTGCCGGCAAATGACAGATACAAAGAGCACCCAATAACCGTGTTTTACAAGATACTCAGCTAACAGATTCATCTATCGGCTCCGTCCATTTCGAACCTCACGGGTGCATTGTTGTCACGATCTTGGGACGCGTTCCGATTGAAAGAAAGCTCTCAGTGGATGTCTAAGACGCTGCATGGTGCATCCTGTGCCAATTCGTAGACTGTGCTCCACAGTCGTGACACGTAGAGGGAGCGCTGATAAGTGCCGGCCAATAATACATCGGCTTTGTTGCAAACCACGCAACGCACGAATGCCTCGACTTCTTGCCCTTGCACGAGATGAGCACGATGCATGTCTTGCAAGGCAGTGGCCAAATTGAATTAGTTGAAAATCAGGCGACGATCAATACGCTGAGGCTGCCCGCAAACTCACAATTGCCAGGCGGAACCTGGGCCGCTCATGTCGATCTTAGCGGCACGCAAACTCCTCGCCTCGGAGGACTTGCGTACAACTCGTTCGGAGTTCCTGTGATTTTTAAACGCTCTCGGGACGAGCTCGTGAGCGAATGCGGCAGCCTTCTGAGATCACATTTCTCAGGGAGCAAAGGAATCGAATCTGCAGCGACACTGCTCAAGGAATCAGTCCCGGATTATGGGCAAAGTGTCAACAGGTAATCATTCGGGTGTCATGCTGCTGACATCGCTCAAAGATGGGTCCGTTTGAAATCAACAGATTGCCGCGCCCATCTAACTGAATTGGCTTTGGAAGTCCGAGTGCAAATCCATCAGCGGGTTCGTACATCGGTCAAGGCCGAATTCAAGGCCATGCTGCATGCAGGAACGGCAAGTGAACAATTCGAAGTCTCGTGCAACTTGCATTGGAACTGAAAAAGGAGACGCGCACAATATGAGGCCTTATGTAACTGTCGCACTTGCGGCATTCCTTACCGTCGCCACCTCGGCTCTAGCCCAGGACGTCGCAACCGCCGTGGGCAAAACGGCAAAAGACACTGGCCACGTAACTGCGAAGGCAGCGAGTGATGTTGGCCATGGCACCGAAACTGGTGTCAAGAAGACTGCGAAAGCAACCGGGCACACCGTTAAGAAAGCGGGGCACGGCGTGAAGAGAGGCATCAAAGGGGTTGGCCACGGCGTCAAGAAAGCCACCACTACAACTTCAAGTGCACACAATTGATCCACGCAATTTTGCCGTGGCCTTTCGTTGGTGTTTTTTCGTGCAGCCGTTGTTCCTTTTATGTGCTTCATTGGCGGGCCATCCGGTAGGCACTGTTCTCAGCCATCCTGACTTGCTCAACCCGGCTGTCATCTGGATGGTTCCCAGGGAGAGCAGCGAGCACCAACGTTCGCTGCTCTTCCGCAGCCACTCCTTCGCTGCGAAGAGTCGTGCTATCCGCGCCTCAGACGCAAATGGCGGGGGATTCAGCATTGACGGCCCGCACTGGTCCGTTGATCGGCCCCAAAAGACGGCGGCATTGAAGGCTTCTCCATGATTGAACGCTTCGCCATGCAAGGCCGGATTACCATCGACAATGCGAGGGAGATGCGCCTCCTACTTGCAGAGGCGATATGTTCACAAGACAGCCGAGTCATCATCGATATATCTCAAATCATTTATATGGACACCTCCGGACTCGCGACACTTTTAGAGGCTTTGCGAATTGCTCATCAAAAAGGAAAGAGGCTTGTCTTGCAAGGTATCCAGGAACAACCGCGCTTCTTGTTTGAAGCGACTGAACTCGACCACGTTTTGGAGATCGAAGGAATAGGCACTTTGTGAATCTTCTCGAATCCATCGGCGCCAGCGTCATTGATCAACTGTCCTACGTTGGTGGCCTGACGACTCAGTGGGTACGGGGCGTCACGGCCCTTCCCCGTATGCTGCCGATCGTCGGAGCACGAGGCCGCTGGCAGGCGGCAATCAGGCAGATGTACGCCGTTGGCGTGGCCGCACTTCCGATGGTCGCCGCTGTGGCAGTTTGTGCCGGATCCATTCTCGCGATTCAGAGCGCCACCGCTCTGAATCAGTTTGGGGCCGTGCAACTGGTCGTCAACATCGTCGTGGTCGCCTTCACGAAGGAACTTGGTCCGCTACTAACAGCAACCGTTGTGAGTGGCCGCTCTGGCTCGGCATTCTCCGCCGAGATCGGAACCATGGTAGTGACTGAGGAGATTGACGCTCTTCGAACGATGGCGATAGATCCCATCGAGTCGGTTTTGGCCCCAAAGTACATCGCTGCCATGATCGTGGTACCCTGCCTCACAATCATGAGCAGTTTCTTCGGCATCATGGCGGGAGCCGGCTTCATGTTTCTGAATGCTCACATGGGCCTGAAGGTATATTGCCAGTACGCCATGGAAGCCATCACGCTTCGTGATGTTTTCACGGGGCTGATTAAGAGCCTGGTATTCAGCACCATCATCGTGCATGTCGGCTGCATCGAAGGCTTCAAAGTGTCAGGCGGCCCCGAATCTGTTGGAAGATCGGCGACTTCAGCGGTCGTAAAATCCACGCTCCTTGTGATATTTGCCGATTTGATCATTACTGCAGCTTTCTATCTCACGGGGATGAATTGAAGCCGTGGACGAAACGATTATCTCAATCCGCGATCTCACGGTCTCCTACGGCGGCCGGCGAGTCCTCGATGGAGTCAATCTCGATATTCGACGTGGCGAAGTGATTGCCCTGCTGGGGGCAAGCGGCTCCGGCAAAAGCACAATGCTCAGACACATGATTGGGCTTGCAAAACCAGACTCGGGGACCATTCATATTCAGGGAGTTGACATCAACCGTTGTTCGACCCGCGAATTGATGGCAATACGCAGAGATTTGGGGGTCGCTTTTCAAGGGTCCGCACTCTTCAGCTCAATGTCAGTTGAAGAGAATGTCCGACTGCCCCTTCGCGAATTGACATCGCTTTCCGATTCAGTGATCGAAATCATGGCGTTCATCAAGCTGGCATCTGTGGGTTTGGCAGACGCCGGCAAATTGATGCCGCAGGAGCTCTCCGGGGGCATGAAAAAGCGCGCGGCGGTGGCACGTGCGACAGCTCTGGACCCCGAGATACTGATCTTCGATGAACCCTCTGCGGGTCTGGATCCGATTGTTGCGGCAGAACTGGATGAGCTGATCCTTTTCTTAAAGCGCGCATTCCACATGACAGTCGTCATCGTCACGCACGAGATGGCGAGCGCATTCCGGGTCGCCGATCGGCTGGCAATGTTGTACCAGGGATCTCTCATTGCCGTCGAAACCAAAGAAGCTTTCTCCACAAGCACAGACCCGCGAATTCGCCAGTTTCTGGATCGGAAGCCGCAACGGATCACAGAATCCGAGTCCGTTCAGCGGCGCTTGCGAGAGCTCGTGACCATGACAGGAGTTGCCGAATGAAGAGCTTCGAAGCAAAGGTTGGGGCCTTTGTAGTTGTCTGCGCCATCATCCTGGCTGCAACGATCTACTCCGTTAGCGTGGCTCGCTTTAATGGTGCTCACGTACCGTACAGAACCTATCTGAAGAATGCGACAGGCATGGCGCCTGGCACGGCTGTCCTTTTTGGAGGAATCACCGTCGGCAAGGTAGATGCGGTCAAACCGGACAAGGCAGACCCAACGCGAATTGAGATTTCGCTCGAAGTGAAGCAAGATACCCCATTGAATGCCCAGTCCGTTGCAGAGGTGGGCGCAGTGAGCCTCATGAGCAGCCCAGTATTATCGATCAGCACCGGATCAAATAGCGCGGCGCGGTTGCAACCGGGGTCGATCATCCCGTCCCAAGAGACTCCGAGTCTCGACGAGGTTCAGCACAAGGTCGCAGCTCTTGCTGACACCGCTCAATCAACGTTAGTGCAGGTCAACGGTAACCTGAACAACATAAGTGGGGACGCGAGAATACTTTTAGCCAATCTCAATGACCTGACCGGGACAGCAAATCGTGCCCACGTAAACCATATATTGACGAATGCCGACACAATGATGGCTCAGTTGAATCCACGGCTGGACCAGATCAGCGATCAGGCGCTTCAGCTCACACGAGAAGCCAATCAGCTTGCCGCCAAAATGGGACCCACCATCGACAATCTGAATGCAACAGTCGGAAATGCGAATCAGACCATTTCGGAAGTCCGTCAGCCTACACAGGCCGACCTAGCGGAGCTTCAAAGGACGCTCTCGGACACCCGCAGCTTAATTTCGGACCTGCAGGGCGTGGTGGAGGCAAATGCAGAAAGCACGCACTACACGATCGAAAATCTGCGCATGGCTACCGAAAACCTGAACGAATTAACGGAGTCCTTGAAGGAAAGGCCATGGAGCCTGGTAAGGATCAAACAACCGAAAGATCGACCCGTTCCAAAGAGAGAGGGGGACCAATGACGGCCTTGATGCCTTCGAGAACAGCGATCCTCGCATTAACCCTGCTCATCGCCGGCTGCTCCGGCGCTGTCCGGCAGCCAACTTATTATTCACTGGCCCTTGCCCCGCAGACAGATACCGTTCGGGACCCGTTGCCGCATCCTGTTACTGTGGCGGTTCGGCAGTTTGAAACCCCCGCCTACCTGCGCCAGGGTCGTATCGTGTACCGTGAGCACCCGGAACAAATCGGTTTCTACGAGTACCACCGGTGGGCAACCGATCCTGGAGCGATGGTCACGACCGCATTCGTAACGTCTCTCCAGTCCGACCATTTGCTTTCCTATGTCGGACCATTTGACAACCCTAACCGCGCAGAGTATCTCGTAACCGGCCGCCTTGAGAGGCTTGACGAAATTGACTACGGAGATGGAGTGTCGGTTGAGGCAACCGTTTCAGCCGAGTTGATCAACTTGCGGACAGGCTCGGTCGAGTGGACCGGACACGCGACCCACACATCTAAAGTCGATCGTCGCGATGTGTACTCTATCGTCAGCCAAATGAGCCGAGCTGCTGACTCCTGCCTGGATCAACTCGCCTCGGCCATTGCGCAATCAGTGAGTAGTCGCGACACCGCGGCACGATAAACCATCAAGAGAACGTCAACCTTGCAGCCGCTAATGACCGGCGGGATCTGCTCATCGCCTGCGCGCATGGCTAGCCCTGCTTCGGTTGGCTGGCGCCCACCTCGCCAACGGCGCCTCATCCGTTTCTTAGATCCCCAACTTTCGCGATGTCAATCAGGAAGCAAGTGTTGAACTGTCGACATCGCAATGCTGACATTTTTTCGACAAGGGCTGGTGAAGGTTTGTGAGTCAAACTTTTAGAATCAGGCATTTCAGTTTTCGTAGACTTGGTGACCCATTTGGCATTTGCGATGCAATGAAGTAGCTGGCTACTGCCGTGAGGTCATTTATGAATTCAAGCGGAACGAGCGACTTATTCTTTTTCGAACCGAACTGACATTGCCCTGCGAAACGTATCCCATAGTGAGCTGCTGTAATAGCGAAAGGGATGGAACATGCGGAACGGAAAACGAGGCAGGTACACGCTGGAGTTCAAGCAGGAGGCGGTTTGTCTGGTTGAGTCGGGCCAGAGCACGCCGCAGGGGCGCGCAGTCAGGGAGTGATCGAGCAGACGCTTTCGATCTGGATAAAGGCGAAGCCGGAAGGCAAGCTGAAGGAAGTCAGCGGCAAGGCCGGGGTCACGGCGAAGCAGATGGAGATCAGCCTACTACGGGCTGAACAGGCGCAGGTGACGATGGAGCGCGACACCCTGGGAAAAGTGACGGCATACTTTGCAAAGGACCAGAAGTGAAGTATGCCTTTATCGAACGCCCTCGGCACTTCAGGCCGATCTGTGTGCAGAGCCGGGTGCCGCCGGTAAGCGCCTCGGGCTTCCATCAACCCCGGCGAGGCGGCGCCAGATCGTGCATCGGCGGCATCTGAACGACGAAGCCTTGCTGACGCATACCGTCGCGTTGTACGCGGAACACCGGGGAGCCTACGGGTGAAGGACATCAGAATATATTGCAACCACTCCTTCAAAAGTTCTCACCTATCCAAAGAAAAACTCGACAGCCCACTGTGTTGATAATGAGCTTGCATGGAGAGATTCTGTCAACATATAATCCCGGCCATTGCAATAAGCCATGAATCCAGCTTCTCTCTCCACCGATCTGCACGACAGACTCCACGAAGCAAGCGCTGAAGACGCTGCGCTGATGCAGAGGTTTCAGGAGGGATGCAACGAGTGCTTCAATCTCCTCTTTTGCCGGCATTGCAAGCTGGTGTTTGCGATCGCATGGAAGATTTTGCGCCAGTGTCCGGAAGCAGAAGATACCGTTCAGGAAGTCTTCCTGACAATTTTCCAGCAGCGGGAACAATATGATGTCTCTCGGGGGACGGTAAAGACTTGGATCGCGCAATTCGCTCATTTCAAGGCGCTGATGCGGCGACGGTATCTAAATTCCCGCCATTTGACAGATCTGGAAGAATTCACTGCTTTCGAATCGGCGACGGCCAGATCTGCTGGCCTGCAAAGCGTGGCGGAGCGAGCTGCACTCGTAGAGCAGTGCCTAGCCTCCTTGAAACCGCGACAGAGAAGAACAGTTGAGCTAATTCACATCGACGGGTACACATTTGCTGAGACTGCAGTATTGCTGCATGAGTCGTTAGCCAACACCCGAAATCTTTATTATCGTGGGATGACAGCTTTGCGAGCTCAGCTTGCATCGCCGATTTCCGCTCATTCGGAGGGTCCGATCAATTCCGTAGACACGGCTCTCAGCGGCATTACGGAACCTATCATCTTGCGAACGGGACTTTGAACAATGGCACTAGAACATCAATTGTTATCCCGAAGTCATTCCGATAAGGAACGAATGGAAGAGTTGTGCTGTAAGTCAGTAACGGGCGATCTCTCCCGCGAAGAGAGCATCCATTTGGAACGACACCTGAGAGAATGCGGGGAGTGCCGTGACTTGATCAAAGAGTTCGAGCGCCTTATGTTCTTTGATCTACCCGCTGTAGCTGCCCTTCGATTGAAGGACGAATTGCCGGAAAGCGTTGAGGCACCTTCAGAGGAGAAGCTTCTCGCGCGGTTTAATCAGAAGCTCCGCACGGAACAAGAAATGGTGGAGCAATCGGCGCCAACTCTTTCCGGAGTCACGTTTGCTCCCTGTCCGATTCCGATTTCGAAGCGAATTCGCCAGTTTGCAAACTTGGCCATTCCGCTCTTGGCTTGCACTGCAGCCGGGTTTGGCTTTGCTTACCTGGAATTACGCTGGCATCCACCGACCCCAGTCGTGGTTAAACCGGGCGTCGCAGCATCTGCTCAGGACTCCTTAAAGAGGGATCTTGATGAATGGAAAAGCCGTGCAATCTCGGCGGAGAGACAGGCCGCCGAATCCGATCAGAAGCTCCATGAATCCAACAAACTCCTTCGCCAGTCCTCAATGGAGCTTAGCCAACTATCAGGAGCGAATCATGAGCTCACTGCCACTGACGAGGAGCTGCACACACAACTCGAGCAACAGCGAACGAGCCTTAGCGCTCGGATCGCGGAATTGGAATTGGTTCGATCAAGCCTCAAAGAAGAAACCGCTGCGAAGGAAGATTTCCAAAGACAACTGTTGGAAATTGACGCTCGGGTTGAGAGGCAAAAGACTGAGCTCGCCCATTTGGAGCAAGTGGCCGCTACCGTCCCATCTCGACTGCCTGTTGCAGAACACGAAATAGAGACGAGCGAAGCGAAGGAAATCCTGGGAGCACGAGATCTTCATATTGTCGATGTTTACGATATTGACAACGCAGGGAAAGCATCTCGAGTTTACGGAAGAGTATACCTGGTAAATCATAATCTTTTGGTGTTTTACGCTTTCGACTTGCCAAACACCGGACACAGGGCTGTTGCATTCCAAGCGTGGGGCTTCCGTCAACCCAATTCAGGGACCGCGGAGAGCCTCGGGCTGTTTGCGATGGACAATGCAAAGTTGAATCGGTGGACGCTCCGCGTGTCCGATCCCCAAGTTCTTTCTCGTATAGATACATTGTTTGTGACCATCGAGCCGCCTGGCGGAAGCCAGTCACCGAGAGGCACACGACTGCTTCTTGCCTCTCTGGCTGGGCCGCCAAATCATCCTTAGCAAGCAAGCGGCGTCGGTTCATTGCAGCGAGTGGAGCATCCCAAAAACCTGAGGCTCAATTTGTTGAGGGCGTGATGAGCGCATCAGCAACGGCGAGTCCTGGCCGGATGCCAACACACGAATGCGCTTTGCCTTCTCACTCTGGAACTTCCACAATTGATCAATAAAGTCTTTCTGAGGCAGCGTAGTCAGATCGACGATTCCTCTTGCGCTGAGATCTTAAGTACATCTGGGAATTTTTCTGCGAGGCGTGAGAACTTTCAAGCCCTCCAATACGATCCAGAGAAGAAGCATCTCCCCGGAGGCACTAAGTGAAACACCCCCTTGCTGTTCGTCTTTGGCCATTCGTACTTTTGTTTGTTCTCGCATGGATCCCATGTAGCGCACAGGTCACAAGCGCAACTGTAACTGGGACCGTGACGGATCCAACTGGCGCCGTTATACCGAGTGCCACAGTCACGCTCACAAACCTGAATTCCGGAGTTGGGACCACCACTACATCGAGTTCAAACGGCCTATACCGGGTCTCAGGGCTCCTTCCAGGAATTTACCGCGCTACGGTTTCCCATCAAGGGTTCAGGTCGGTCATTAAGGACGGCATCGAACTGCATGTCGAGGACGAGATTGCGTTGAATTTCGCACTTGAAGTCGGATCGGCATCGGAGACGATCACGGTGCAAAGCGGTACCTCCGTCATCGAAACCGACTCCCCCGCCGTTAGCCAAGTGATCGAAAGTGAGCAGATTCAACAAACCCCGCTCAACGGCCGCAACGTCATGAACCTGGTGGCCCTTACCCCAGGAGTTGTTCCACAAGGGGGAACTGCGGGAGCGCCCACGCAAAACCAGGCCGGCGGGCTTTTCACCCAACCGGGGGGGTGGAACAATTATCAGATAGGCGGCGGTTTGGCTGGTCAAGGGTCCGAATTCCTTGATGGCGCCCCACTGAACGTCATCGGTGGACACATAAGTTCTCTAGTCCCGACGCAAGATGCAATCGGAGAGTTTCGCGTTGAAACCAGCGTGGTCGATGCGCAATATGGAAACTTCGGCGGAGGAGTAGTCAGTTTCGTAACCAGAACCGGCACCAGGAATCTCCACGGAACCATTTACGAGTACCTGCGTAACACGGTTCTTGATGCAAACGACTTTTTCGACAACCTGTCTGGTCAGCCAAGAAACAAGTTGATTCAGAACCAGTATGGGGCGGCCGGTGGCGGACCGCTGGCGCGGAGTGGAAAAGCGTTCTTCTTCACTTCCTGGGAAGGATTCCGGCTTACGTCTAACATTCCGAATGCCGGCCGTGTTCCAACATCGGCAGAGCTCGGAGGCAACTTTACTGCCGATCCGCCGATCTACGATCCCACAACCGGCCACCAGTTTATCTGCAACGGGGTATTAAATGAGATTTGTCCAGACCGGTTTGATCCAACCGCCAACTACATGGCAAATGTGATCAACATGTGGCCGGCACCCAATACGCAAATTGGAAGCATCAACTATTCCCGTGCAGCAACCGCTAGTTCCGCTAATAACCAGTTCAACGAACGAGTGGATTGGGCGCTGGGTGCGAAGCAGAAGCTCTTTGCGAGATACACCTACTGGAAGGCAAACCAGCACCCTTCGCAGGTTTTCTACAATTCGCTTGGTTTATCGGATCCGAGTATCCTTTCCAAACCGCAGCAGATCGCTCTCGGTGACACGTTGACGGTCAACGATAAGACAGTCGTCGACATGCGGCTCTCTTATCTCCGTTTTATCTTTAATACGACTCCCGCTCCTACAAATGTTGACCTTGCTTCATTCGGTCCCTTCTATGCGGCGATCGAGAATCAGGTCACATATAAGATGTTCCCTGATCCAATTGTGACCGGCACCATCGAACAGCCTTTTTACTTTTTGAATGTGTTTTCTTTAGCCACGTTCAACAACTACGTCGGATCTGGATCGGTCACGCGAGTGGCAGGGCGCCACTCGATAAGTTTCGGAGGCGAGTTCCGCAGATCGGAGCAGTACTCTGCCCAGACCTCCTCTACTACCGGGCTACATGTTTTTGCCGGAGTGTTCACCTCTTGCTTTGCATCCTGCACTACGCCTGGAGGTGCCCCTGCTACCCCAACTCCAATCGGCGCGGGCGCGACACCGATCGCCGACTTCCTGCTTGGATCGATAACTTTGTCTTATGGGTTTACTGAGGTGACTTTCCCAGACGTCGTAAGCAATTATGGGGGCGTGTTCGTCTCGGACACATTCCAGTACAGGCCGCGACTGAACTTTGTCTATGGTGTTCGTTGGGAAATGCCCGGGGGCTTTACCGAGAAGCACAATCGCAATACCGTGCTTCTTCCTTCGCTTGCGAATCCCCTTGTTCTGGTCGATTCACAAGCATACGGTAGCCGGAGCGATCTGAAGGCTCATCGAACGTTATTCTCACCTCGCGTGGGTATGGTGTTCCGTGCCAACTCGACGACTACCCTCCGTGCCGGATACAGCTTGACTTACCTGCCTCAGGATGTCGGGCTGCTGAATGGCGGGCCCTCCTACTCCCCAATCAATGCAGCGACGACGTTTGTGCCGTTTGGCGCCCAGTTGAGCAATCCGCTCGGCGGCTCAACCACACTCCTGGAGCCGATTGGTCGAAAATACAACGGAACTCAATTCCTTGGTCAGTCCATTGTCAGCAGACTTCCCGATCTATCGTTTCCCTACCAGCAGGATTGGAATGCGACCGTGCAGAGGATGTTTGGCCGAACTGCTGTGGTTCAACTGGGTTACGTCGGCAGTCGCGGAGAACATATGCCAATGGGAGGATACACCCAGGATATCAACCAGATCCCTGACAAGTACGTTGGACTTCCGGCCTCCCAACTGAGCCAATCACTGCGGCCCTATCCGGACTACCAAATTGTAAATGCAAACAATCCATACCTCGGAGATACCTACTATAACTCGCTTCAAGCCACCTTTACCGATCATCTCAGGGTTGGAGGAACGGTGTTAGTGAACTACACTTTTTCGAGACTCCGCGGCAATTCTGAAGCAAGCACTGGTTATCTCGAATCGTATAACGCGGGCGGCCCTCAGGATTATGACAACCTCAGAGGCGAAGTGTCGTTGCTTAGCTTCGACACCCCGAACAGACTCGTTGTGAACTATGCTGTCGACTTGCCCTTCGGAAGAGGGAAGAAGTTTCTGTCTGCGAGCAACGGTTTGGAAAATGCGATGGTGGGTGGATGGAATCTGAGCGGAATCACCACCTTTGCGAGCGGATTTCCGATGGCTCTTAGTGCCGGCGCCAATACACTGTCAAGCGTTTACGGCGCTGGAACCATTCGACCGAATTACGTTGCTGGGTGCGCGAAGTCGATTGGGGGGTCGATCGTGCAGAAAGTTCAACAAGGCTTGCCCTTTCTCAATCAAAATTGCTTCACACAACCAGGAGATACATCTTTCGGCAATGAGCCTCGAGTGGATTCGACTCTCCGAAGCCAGGGAATCGACAATTGGGACCTTTCCCTGGGAAAGATGATGACACTGCACGACGCACTCAACCTTGAATTCAAGGCTGAAGCGTTCAATGTCGTTAATCGAGTCCAGTTTGGCGAACCGAGTACCACATCGGGTACCGCTATCTTCGGAGTCATCTCCTCTCAGGTCAATCAGCCTCGAGTGTTGCAGATGTCATTGCGGGTGAACTTCTAAGCAGCGCGCAGACTAAAGACACGTTGCGTAATCAGGTTCCTGATGTGCGGGTCCAGGTGGGTCCGACTTATATCGAAAAATGGAGATTCGAGGCGTAATGAGGATCAAACTGTTCATGGCTGCTGCGGCTCTTGTCATATGCGCTTCCACCGTTGGGGCGCAGGAATTGAAATTCGCCAACCTTGGAGAGTGCCCGCTTGAAAATGGCGGGGCCATATTGGACTGTCGATTAGGTTATCGAACGTTTGGAACGCTCGCGCAAGACAAGTCGAATGTGATTCTGTTTCCGACGTGGGCATCCGGCCGAAGTGAACAGATATTGCCGTATGTTGGGCCAGGGAAGTTCCTCGACAGTTCAAAGTATTTCATTGTGGTTATCGATGCGCTCTCCAACGGCGTCTCCTCGTCTCCATCAAACAGCCCACAGCAGCCGAGAATGCAGTTCCCACGAATCACGATCCATGACATGGTGGTTGCCGAACATCTGTTCGTGACTCGCGAACTGCGCCTCAGCCATGTCATTGCTGTCATGGGCCAGTCGATGGGCGGAATGCAAACATTTGAGTGGATGGTTGCCTATCCGGACTTCATGGACAAAGCCATACCGATCGTCGGATCCCCGAAGCTGGCCAGCTATGACCTCATTTTCTGGCAGACGGAGATTGATGCCATCAAGACAGATCCCGCCTGGATGCAAGGCAACTATGTGAAGAACCCGGCGGTGCTCGCTGAAACCCGTATTGGTCTTCTTACGATGACTCCCGAGTGGGTAGACGCGCAGTTTCCTCAAGGCAAAATTACGCAAGCGATACTTGACTATACGGCGGCCATGGATGCCAATGATCACATTCGACAAGCGGAGGCAATGATGGCTATGGATGTCTCCAAGAGCGCAAATGGCTCCATGGAAGAGGCTGCAAAGCGGGTCAAGGCAAAGGTGCTAGTGATCGTGTCGAAGCAGGATCGTACTGTGACGCCGCAGCCGGCGCTGGATTTTGCAAAGCTGCTCAATGCGCAAACGCTCGAACTGGATTCTCCTTGCGGCCATGCTGCGCCGGCCTGCGAGATGCAGAAGGTCTCCGCCGTAGTGGCAGAATTCTTGCAGAAATAGGCTTGACCGCAAACCTCGCTGTCGCTCAACAAGGTGAATCGAATGGCGATCAATTACGAGCAGCCCAGGATCCTCTCGTGGGGCGGCCAGGTCGTGCAAGGGGCGAGCTTGGTGATTGTTCTTTGCTTCCTCTTCAGCCTCACCCAATTATGTAGTCCTGCATACAGTCAGACTCCAGCAATTGAGCCATCACTTGAGATCAAGACAATTCCAATGACGGAGGGATCCGATGCCGCAACTCTGACCCTTTTCCGTCCTGCCGCGGGAAACGGAACGTCCGTCATTATCGCGCCCGGTGGGGGGTATCAATATCTATCAATGAACGCAGAGGGCAGAGATATTGCCGACTGGTTTGCATCTCGGGGAATCACTGCCTTCGTGTTGAAGTACCGTTTTGGGCCCACCCATCTCTTTCCCATTCCTCTTGAAGATGCGCAGCGCGCGATACGCCTGGTGCGATCCCTGGCCGATCGATACGATCTCGCCCCGGATCGAATCGGCTTTGTCGGATTCTCAGCCGGGGGGCATCTTGCGGCGGCGGCCGGAACGCTCTTTCACGAGGCGCGCCCTGACGCACCAGGCGCCCTCGAGCGCTTGAGCGACAGGCCAGACTTCTTAATCTTGGCCTATCCATGGTTGAATGCGATGCAATCGGACAATCGTGGATTGATCACCTATTGCGGGAACATGAAAGTGGTACCGCCCGATGAGTGTCTTGCGGATGAAAAGCAATTCACGCCGTTGCTTCATGTCACGAAAAGCACGCCTCCGTCATTCATTTACATCACTTCAGATGACTCGGTCGTCTCAGTTCCTTCCGCAATTGCGTTTTACAGCGCCCTCTACAGTGTTGGCGTTTCGGCTGAGCTGCATGTTTTTCAGCACGGAACGCACGGAAGCAGTCTTGGGTATGGAAACCCCACTCTGGAAGAGTGGCCCGTTCTGCTTGAGCACTGGCTACGTGATCGAGGCCTCCTCACGCCAGTACCTGGCAGCGCCTCGGACCAGCTGAAATCCATCGGCCCTGCACCCGCGCGGAAGCCAGGCGAACGCTTAACTGTGGATTCAAGGGTGGAAGATCTGCTAAGCGATCCGCATGCAAGAGCTGTCATCGCCAAAGTATGTGGTGAATCGTTTCTCACTCAACTGCCCGACTTCGCCAAAGTCATGAGCCTTAGAACCAACGCTCTTCTTGGCTTGCTTGGCTTTGACAGGCTGGACAAGGACAAACTTGAAGAAATCGCCAACGGCCTTGCAAAACCTTGAGAGGCCGGGGTGCCCGTCGTTGATCGGAGTAGGGTCGAACCATGGACAATGCCCGAATGTGCTTTACAGGATACTTGCTCAGGCGGTGCCCGTCTGCGAAGGGCGGCTCAACCCAGCGACCCGATTGGAGAGGCAATGAAACGAATCTCACGCCGCGATATCTTGAAGGGCAGCTTGCTGGCGCCAGCTCTAGCTGCTACTGCCAGAGTCATCAGTCCCATCGAACCCGCTGTGCACGCCGCAGTGGAAGTCTCCGGACCGCTCAGTGCGCCAGCCAATCTCGCCTCGCCAACAGCGGGCGGCGACCGGGAGCGTCTCCTGCTGGACTTTGGATGGCGCTTTCATTTTGGGAATGCGTGTGACTCTTCGAAAGACTTCGGTTACGGAAGTGCCTGGACCGGCAATTTCCAGAAAACCGGCGACTTCTTGCCGGCCGCCTCACTTTCCTTCGATGATGCGGAGTGGCGCAGCCTCGATCTGCCCCATGACTGGGCCGTCGAACTGCCGTTCAAGAATGATCCCGATCTGCAAAGCAAGGGCTACTATCCTCTGGGCCGCAAGTATCCTGAGACAAGTGTCGGCTGGTACAGGCGCGTCTTCGAGTTGCCTGCCGAAGATGCCGGCAAACGGATCACCATCGAATTCGATGGCGTATACCGGCAGGCAATGGTCGTTCTCAACGGCTTCTATATCGGCCAGCATAGTGGCGGTTACGACTCCTTCAGCTTTGACGTCTCCGACTTCACCAATCTCGGCCAGCCCAATGTCCTCCTGGTCCGCGTAGATGCCACCGAGAGCGACGGCTGGTTTTATGAAGGTGCCGGAATCTATCGACATGTCTGGCTGGTGAAGACGAATCATGTGCACACAAAGCGTTGGGGCACATTTGTTCGGACCCAGATCCGCCCCAGCAGCGCTAAGCTTTCGATTCTCACCGAGGTTGAGAATCACGGGAAGTCGTCGAGCAGTGTGCGCGTCGTCTCTACCGTCGCTGATCCTTCGGGTTCAGCCATCGCAAAGGAAGTTACGGCTTCGGCCATGATCGAGGCCGGCGATCAACATGACTACAAGCAGCAGATCGTTGTCAGCCGGCCCAGCCTGTGGTCGCTTGAAGAAAGAAACCTTTACAAACTGCTCACAGAAGTTCAGGTTAACGGCCGAACTGTTGACCGCTACGAGACTCTGTTCGGAATTCGCTCGATCGAGTTTGATGCTGAGAAGGGCCTTCTGCTCAATGGTGCACACATAAAATTGAAAGGCACCTGCAACCATCAGGACCACGCAGGAGTTGGCGTCGCGTTGCCAGACGCTGTGCAGCACTACCGAGTGCGCAAACTGCAGGAGATGGGCTGCAATGCGCTGCGTACCTCGCATAACCCACCCACCCCCGAGTTGCTCGACGCGTGTGACCAGGCAGGCATGCTGGTCTTCGATGAAACTCGCATGATGTCGTCGAATTCAGAGGGTCTGCAGCAGTTTGAAAACCTGATTCGGCGCGATCGAAATCACCCGAGCATTTTTATGTGGTCGATGGGCAACGAAGAGGGCCAAGCCAATACACCGCGGGGCGTCTTGATTCTGCAGGCAATGAAAGCCGTGGCCAAGAAGAACGACGGTTCCCGCCCGGTTTCAATTGCGCCTCTCGGTGCAATCGGAGTTGGCGGTCTCGTCGTCGGAGATGTGGCGGGTTACAACTACATGGACCCACTTGCGGAGGACTTCCACAAGGCGCATCCCGACAAGCCAGTAATGGGAACAGAGAATGTGAGTGCGGTCGGCACGCGGGGAATCTATATTACTGACAAGTCCAAAGGCTTCGTCAACTCCTACGATCCGTATAACACTTCAGGCCGGGCTTCCGCCGAGGGATGGTGGAGCTTTTGCAACGGACGTCCGTGGCTTGCGGGCGGTTTTGTGTGGACCGGATTTGATTACCGAGGCGAGCCTTCCCCCAACGGATGGCCGAATGTGAGTTCGCAGTACGGCATCATCGATATCTGTGGCTTCCCAAAGGATTCGTTTTACTACTATCAATCCTGGTGGACCAACAGGCCGCTGCTGCACCTGTTTCCCCACTGGAACTGGCCAGGGTACGAAGGCAAGGAAATTGCCGTATGGGTCTATTCCAACTTCGACAGGGTAGAACTGTTTCACAACGGCCAGAGCTTTGGGGCAAAGGAAGTGAAGAAGGACTCGCACGTCGCGTGGAATGTGAAGTACGCTCCCGGGATCATCGAGGCGCGCGGATGGAAGGACGGTAAGCAACTGATGATCGCGCGTCGCGAGACCACAGGTCCAGCGGCGAAGCTGGCGCTAAAGTCAGATCGCGATTGGTTGCGCGCTGATGGCGAAGATGTAGCCATGTTCGCGGTTGAGGTGCAGGACGCGCAGGGACGCGTTGTACCTATTACCGACAGTCAGGTTTCGTTCAGGGTCACCGGGCCGGCAAAGCTTATCGGTGTGGGCAATGGGGATCCCACCGATCAGGGGTTGAACAAAGACACCATGCGGAAAGCCTTCTCGGGCTACTGTATGGCAATCGTCCAATCGGAAAAGAATTCCGGCACTGTTACGGTTGAAGCGACGTCGCCAGGGCTTACTGCGGCAAGTGCGGCTGTGTCGTGCAAACAGATTGAATTGCGACCTCAGGTAGGCGCATGGGAGCGGCCCATTCCCAAAGGGGTCGGTATCACCGGTCTGTGGAGAGCGGTGTCGGAGCCCGCTCCCGGCATTCCATTGAGCCTCCTCGGTTTCCCGCGACTCTTTACGCTTAAACAGGATGGCGGCGAACTAACAGGTTTCGTGGAAGGCCCAGGCGGTTTTGTGGGTAACGACGCTCCGAATCCGATCGTGGACGGCATCATCCGGGGTGAGCGCGTTTCTTTCAAAAGCGGAATGAATGTGTTCGAGGGCAGAGTCAACGGTGAGCAGATCGAACTCGAACGCTCCCTCAAACTACCGTGGAAAATCCCAGCACAGAAAACACCCGATCCCAACGCGCCCGCAATCGGCCCGGCACCGGACGAGTCTGATCCATCGATGGACTTTTCCAGTATGTTCGGTTCCAAACTGGCCATCGTGCTGAGGAGGGCTGAGCGCTGAATGGGATCGACAGGCCAAAGCGCAACGGGTCGGCATCTCGGAACACATCGACTGCTGTCTCTCTTGCATCACGGGTAAGTTGCCTCAGGTTTCTGGGGAGCAATGCAGCCGGTAAGTTAACACATGCGACAAGGAATAGGGGGTTGCGATCTTGAAAAGGATCAAGAAAGGCGTTGGGCGACGGGCTTATCTACACTACACGATGTGCCTTTTGATGCAGATGGCCTTGATGCTTTCAGGTGGCCTGTTCGCCCAGAATTCTCCGCAGGTCAAGGTTAAGACCGGAGTGCTCAGTGGCTTTACCGATGCTAATGGTGTGGCAACGTACCTCGGCATCCCGTTTGCGCAGTCTCCCGTGACCGAATTGCGCTGGCGGCCGCCCCAACCGCCTTCTGACTGGACGGGCGTGCGCGAAGCGAAGAAATTTGGCGCCAACTGCATCCAGCATCATGCGACCATGGGCCCTTTCACAAAGGAATTCATTGCGCAGGGAGAATTCAGCGAAGACTGCTTGTTTCTGAACATCTGGGTAGACAAGAACGCCAGCAGCAAAGCCGAACCGGTGATGGTGTTCATCCATGGCGGAGGATTCCAGGCTGGCTCCGGTTCAGTCGAGATCTTCAATGGATCTGAACTCGCGCGCAAGGGCGTGGTTGTCGTTACATTCAACTATCGTGTTGGCGTGCTGGGGTTTCTCGTCCATCCGGATCTGACCAAGGAGTCCCCACACCATGCTTCAGGAAACTACGGTCTACTCGACCAGATTGCCGCACTGAAGTGGGTAAAGCAGAACATTCATGCCTTCGGTGGAGACCCCGCGAACGTGACCATTTTCGGACAGTCTGCCGGGGCCTTATCGGTGGTTGACCTGATGGAGTCTCCCGTGGCACAAGGCCTCTTTGTGCGCGGAATCGCGGAGAGCGGACCTGGAGTTTTGCCCCCGAATCTGCTCATTGATACATCTTTGAAGGCGCGGGAAGAATCAGGTGAGAAGTTTGCGCAGTCTCTTGGAGCGCACTCTCTCGCCGAACTGCGCGCGCTGCCGGCAGAGATGTTTGATCGCCCGCCAAGCGGAGGCCTCCATCTCGCAGACGGACCTGTCATCGACGGCTGGGTACTGACCTTCGAGCCGACGGCGCATCAGGTTCCGCTCATGTGTGGAATGGTAACGGGTGATACGGCTCTGTACGCGTTGATCAGGCCGCAGCCCGCGAGCAATACCGTCGCAAGCTTCGAAAAGTCGGCCGAGGAACAGTTTGGTCCGGCAGCAAACAGGTTCCTCACTCTCTATCCGGTGAAACAGGATGCGGATGTCCCTGCGATGAAATCGGCTTCACTTGTGGATCAGGCACGGGTATCGCTCGATATTTGGTCGGCCCAGCAGCTTCAAAAAAGCCGCGTGGTTTATACCTACTACTTTGACCGTCCCATTCCGTGGCCCGCGCATCCTGAGTTTGGTGCGTTTCACACCGCCGAAGTTCCCTACGTCTTCAGATCGTTGAAGTTCTTGGATCGGCCGTGGGAGAAGACCGACTACCGACTCTCCGACGCCATGTCGACCTATTGGACAAACTTTGCCAAGACCGGTGATCCGAACGGGGATGGCCTGCCCGATTGGCCCGCTTATGCCCGCGGAGATCATGTGGTGATGGAACTCGGCGAGCACATCGGACCCATCCCGGTGGCCACCGAGGAGAAACTTGAATTCTTCCTGGAGTATCTCAAGAAACCTCAATAGGAGCGTCGCCAGACCCCCTGAACGCGAGTTCCGAGCCCCGTTGCAAGGCATTTCGGCCATGCAGTTGTTGTAATAGTCCAGTACGCCGGTTTGCCGTGTTGATAGGGTGGTCACGGAGAGTCAGCTATCTCCCGGCTCGATGAGAGACTGATATCAATTGAAATCATTCATCCGCGGAATCGTCGCTTTATGTGTGGTGCCGCAAGATTTGCCGTGCGAACGAAATGGACGAGATGCCTATTTCGCCACGAGATCTGAGAATTTTAATGCAGGGGGTACTTGCGGGGGTATCAGGCGTCTTGAAGAAGATCGAGAATGGAGTGAGAGCTTTTTGCTCCGCATCATTAAGGTCAATTATATCAATATATTAATATGGGAAACGTCGATTATGCAGACAACATCCATGACGATTCTTCGAATCCCCCTCTCTCCGCCAGAATTTTCTCTAGTCAACTGAATCTAAACATAAATACAAGAAAATAATAAACTTACTGGCGTTCATTTTTGTCGCCACTTTCTCCATATTCTCCCTAATTCCCCTCTTTCCCCTTGATTTGCATGACAACAGAAGACGCGCATGACAACGAAGTCCGCGATGGTAGGTGAAAGTCGGCATGGTCGCTGTGATCTTGGACTCGCTCCCCAGACGGGGTAGGCAGATGTATGGCGGTACTGATTGGGCGCACTGCAGGGCAACCTTGAGCGATGTTTCTGGGATCTTTTGTGCCTCTCAGCTCACGAATCGCTAACTCAACCTTACTTTTTGCATCTTTCAGCGCTCGGAAGCCAGAACTTCGGGGGGATGCCGGTCAGCGGGCGAATCTTCTTCGAGGAAGTAATTCGTGAAAACCTGGATGTCGGACGCCCCAAGCAAGTGCAACTGATCTTCGACCGCTGGGTCACCCGAGGCACACCGGGGCCGTTTCGCACACGCGTGATCACCGACGGAGTGATTCCTTCCTTGC